>RRZT010153109.1_pt1 | contig 13655 bp, 16 predicted proteins | sample 2165551 | NCBI WGS metagenome assembly RRZT01 (sample SAMN10456910, study PRJNA506462) | wastewater metagenome | biome: wastewater; feature: sludge; material: wastewater sludge; isolation source: wastewater sludge with Escherichia coli K12::gfp cells carrying plasmid... | place: USA: Moscow, Idaho... | reverse complement strand
GCGCCGAGGCGACCGCGCTCGGCGCGATCTACACCGACCACCTGACCGCCATCGAAGGAGTCACGTCATGAGCACCCGTCCCGCCCCGCGTAAGTCCAGCCTCGCCGGATCGAGCCCGGTCGCCCCGCCGGCACAGCCGGCGACGCCCGAGCCCGACGTCGTGCCGGCGGCCGCGCAGCCCGCGGCACCGAAGCCGGCACGCGCCGCCAGCTCGACGAGCGACAAGACGAAGTACCGGCACAAGGTGAGCTTCTACCAGCACCCCGACGACACCGCGCGCGTGCGCGGCGCGATCCTGCACACCCAGGTCACGGAGGGAGCGCGCACGCTCAGCCAGTTCGTCAACGACGCCGTGCTGGCCGAGGTCGAGCGCCTGGAAGCCAAGTACAACAACGGCCAGCCGTTCCCGGCTGTGGGAGCCCGCGAGCTGCCCCAGGGTCGCCCGATGGGGGAGTGAGCATCATGGCCATCAACGAGGTAAACCGTCAGCTCGAAGTCGCCCGCGAAGCCGAGGAGCTGCTGCGCACCCTCGCGCACTCGACGCGCGACGTGCCGCACCCCTTCGAGTCCTACGCGCTGCTCGGAGAGCTGACCGCGGCCGCCGACCACATGGAGCAGGTCTGCCGCCAGCTCGCCGCCTGGCATGAGCGCGTCGTCGACGGGACGCACTACAACGGCGAGGACGAGCGCGGCGACGGCGCAACCGGCACCGTCACCACGGCCGCCGAGCTGCACCGTGCCGCCGCAGCGTTCGATGCCGCCTCGGCCGCGCTGCGCGAAGCGCACGCAGCCAACGGCGTCGTGCGCTGGTACGACGACCCCCAGTGAGTCACGACGTGGACGAGCCCGAGGATGACACGCTCGACGTCATCGAGGGCGACGTCTGCGCGTGGTGCCACCACGCGCTGCGCGACCCCGACCGCTGCCCGCATTGCGACTGGCGCAGACCCCACCGCTGAACGAGAAGGAGATCCCGATGACCAACCCGAAGCTGCGCGACCTGATCGAGTCGGTACGGCCCACGCTGCAAGCCGTGGCCACGACTGAGGCCGAGCGGGCCGAGTTCCTGTACGACCTCGTGCGTGAGGTCTACGAGCACGTCAAGTTCGACGTGTACGGCCCGGACGCCGACACCGAGGAGCGCAACCGCATCGGGCAGGTGCTCGGCGCAGCTCTGCCGCCGACGAGCGCCGACCGATAACGATCGTTTCCGGTGCCCTCGGCCGAGACGGCCGATCAGCCTCGACACGCCGAGGCTGATCGCACCGAAACTCACCACCGAAACCCGAACCAACCGAAACATAATACCTACCGTTTTCGGTTGCTCTCTGGTAGACTGGAACCACCTCACGAAAGGGGCACATCATGGCTCGCACCATCACCGCCACCCGGCCGGCACCGGCCGTCGTCGACGAGCACCTGGCGTTCGCGGATGCCGCCCTCGCGCTGGCCGGCCACGAGGTGACCGACCCGGCGTTGCGCGCCATCGTCGAGAGCGCTGCTCGGCACGAGCTGACGGGAGACGAGGCGGTCGCCGCGATCCGCCGTCACGTGCAGGGCTGATGCCTCGCGGTGCCACCTTTCGTACCTGGGATGACTACTTCATCCCAGGTACGTCTGTGTTACGCAACAAGTTCACCGCGCCGGGCAAGCCCTACGGTGAACCCGACCCCGCCAAGCTGCGCACGATGGAGGAGGCCGCGACGGCCGTCCGCATCCGCGAGCTGCACGAGGCACCGATCGCCGGCCGGTTCGACTACGAGCACATGCAGGCCATCCACGCGGCGATCTTCCAAGATTGCTATGACTGGGCTGGGGTTCCCCGTGTCGGGCCGGAGGGTCGGATGACGAAGGACGGCCCGAACGTGCTCAACCCCGGCGACCCGAAGCCGGTCGCGTACGGTTACTACCCCGGCGGCGACGTCATGAACCAGGCTGCCGAGGCCGAGTACGCGAAGCTCGCCGCGCACGATCTGCTGCGCGGTCTCGATCACCGGGAGTTCGTCGACCAGCTCGCGGAGAGCTGGGGGGAGCTGAACGTCATTCACAGTTTTCGCGAGGGCAACACCCGTTCGCAGTTCGTGTTCTTCTCGCAGCTCGCGGAGCAGGCCGGCTACCGGCTCGACTCGGCCCAGTTCGCACCAGGTGCGCCGCTGCGCGCCGAGTTCGTGCAGGCCCGGTTCTACAGCCAGGCCACGAGCCGGAACGACCGGCTCGCTTCGGTGCTCGGGAGGGCGATCGTCCCTTTTGAGCGTGGCACCGACGGCACGCAGCAGGGGCCGTCGGTGCGCACTCTCCGAGACGACACCCGCGCCCGCATCGCGGAGGCGATCGCGGAGCACGTCGAGCTGCACCGCGCGAGCTTCCCGAGCGCACCCACACCAGGAACAGAGCACAGCACCGAGGCGCGACGGGGCACACCGCCCGCGCAGGATCGATACCGGGGGAGAGGGCGATGAGCCAGGTCGGTTACGCACGAGTGAGCACCCGCGAGCAGAACCCCGACTCGCAAGAGGCCGTGCTGCGCGAGGCCGGCTGCGAGCGTGTGTTCGTCGACCGTGGCGAGTCGAGCCGGATCGCTGACCGGCCCGAGTGGGTCGCGTGCCTGGACTACCTGCGCGAGGGCGACACGCTCGTGATCCTCGCCCTCGACCGGATCGCGGGCACGGAGCTGATGGCTATCGAGCTGATCCGCGACCTCGGCCGACGCGGCATCCGCCTGCGCAGCCTCACCGAACCGTTCCTCGACGTCGATACCAGCACTCCGATGGGCGAGGCCATCGTCGGCATCATGGCCGTACTCGCGCAGCTCCGAGTCTCAACGATCCGAGAGAACACCCGCCGAGGGCTGGCCCACGCTCGCGCGCAGGGCCGCGTCGGCGGCCGCCCCTCGGTAATGACGCCCGAGCGCGTGAAGGCTGCCGTGAAGATGCGCGACCAGGACATGAGCATCGCGGAGATTGCTCGCACGTTCGGCGTCGGCGCATCCAGCGTCTCCCGCGCTCTCGCCAGGCACGACGAGCAGGCATCGGTCACCACGCCGTAGGCGGTTCTGACCGTTCCTTCCCTTCCCCCCGATAGATAGCCGCACTGCATACGAGAGAGCCCTGTCAAGGGTGCGGCGCAGCCGCATCACGAAGTGACGCGAAGCGCCCTTGACAGGGCTCTCTCGTATGTGACCATCACGGCATCGGGGGGAGGGGGAGCGCACCCAACGAGGCCGTCCACAGGCCGCACAGACGAAACCGCACCGTGCGTCGTGAACGCCACGGTGCGGCCTGTGGGCGGGCGGACATGTGGGGCCCCGCTGTCCACCTGTGGGCGGGTTCGGCCCGGCGGTAGCCGGAGCCGTCCACAGGTGGTCAGAGGGTAGCGTTACGCATCCAGGTGCTGCGCATCGGCGGGCACCTCGACGGGCTCGGGCGCGGGTGCCGCGGGAGCGCTCGACGTGGCAGGCTTGCGCGCGGCTCGACGCTTTGCACGCGCCTTCTTGTCCGGCTCAGGGAAGCCGATCTTGCGCAGCTCATCGGGTGACCACCCGGCGCTCAACGCGGCGTTGTACGCCTTGACGTCCTCGCGCTCAGCGTCACCGACGCGCTGCGCAACGCTGGCCTGTAGCTCTGCCAGCTCGCGGGCGGTCTCGTCGCGCACGTCGGCAACGCCTTGACGTGCCTCCGCGAGGTGCCGAATCGCGCCGATCCGATCCTCTTGTGCGCGCCTGGCGCGCTCGACTGCTTCCTCGATACTCAGTTCCTTAGCCATGCCTCCATTCTACGAAGAAGCACATGCCCGCGTCGACGTTCGTCGACGCTCAGAAGCACCGTCGCGGCGCAGCCGCGACCACTCCCGGTTGTCACCGTGAGCGATCCTGAAAGGTGCCCCAGACGGAGCAAGCTATAGACTTAGCAGGGCTAAGTCGGCTTGATCCTCGACACGGGGTCGAGGATGCGGCACACTAGAAGTGTGATCCCCGCACGGGGCGGGGTCGCTGCGCTGGGCCGGGAAGGGCAGGTGATTCTAATGAGCGACGAGGCTCCCGAGGATCGCCGTGTCGCACGCAAGCGGCGTGCGAACGTCGCGGGCGGCCGGCAGCACCGTCACGAGGTGAAGGTGTCGCCGGAAGAGGAGGGCGCGCTGCTGCTGCGTGCGAAGGCGCAGCGCGTGACGATCCCTCGTCTGCTCGTCGAGTCCGCGCTGTCGGCCGCGGGGGAGACCCCGACCGAACGCCGTCAGGCGATGGTCGAGCTGTTCGGGTTGCACCGGCTGCTCGCGGCCATCTCGAACAACGTCAACCAGATCGCAAAGGCCACGAACGCGACCGGCGAGTTGCAGCCTGAAACGGTAACGACCCTGGCGAAGGTGCGCGAGGTTGCCGAGCGGATCGACGAGGCGATCGACGGGCTGAGCCTGCCATGATGCCGAACGTAGTTCGCGGCGATCGGATGGCCGGCCTGATGACCTACCTCACCGGGCCGGGGCGCGCGAACGAGCACACGGAACCGCACCTCGTCGCAGGCGACGCGGCGCTGCTCGCGTGGCACGATGACGCCGAGCTTGGGCGAGACGCGGCGCTGTCGATCGCGCGGCACCTCGACCGTCCTCGCACCGCGTACGACGTCGACGTGAAGGGCGGGCACGTCTGGCATTGCTCGCTGTCGCTGCGCGCCGACGAGGGAATGCTGACCGACGAGAAGTGGGGACAGATCGCCAACGACTTCATCACGGCGATGGAGTTCGACGACGCCGAGGGCACGAAGGCACCGTGCCGCTGGGTTGCCGTTCGACACGGTGTGTCGAAGAACGGCAACGACCACATCCACATCGCGGTCAACCTCGTGCGCGAGGACGGCACGAAGGCGTCGATTCACCACGACTTCCACCGGGCGCAGAAGGCCGCCCGGGCGCTGGAAGTGAAGTACGGCTTGGAGCAGTTGGAGTCGGCGCAGGCAGAGCGATCAACGCGCGGCTACGACCCTGCCGAGCGCGAGGCTCAGGCACGCGCACGAGCACGCGCGAAGTACGAGCGCACCCGTCCGAAGCTCGGCCCGGATGCACCGACTTGGGAGCGGCTAACCGGCCCCGACCGGCAGGCCCGGATCACCGCCGAGCTGCGCACCGACGAGCCGCGCTACGCGCTCGCCCGCACGGTGCGCGCCAGCGCGGCAGCCAGCGAGTCCGAGTCCGAGTTCGTGCGCAGGATGCGCCGCTCAGGACTGCTCGTGCGACCGCGCTACGCGGACGGCCGCACCGACGTCATCACCGGCTACTCGGTCGCAGCTCGACCCGAAGCCGGCGAGCGACCCATCTGGTACGGCGGCGGGCACCTTGGCCGCGACCTCACCCTGCCCCGGCTGCGCGAGGGGTGGCCCGACACCCCGACCGGCGCGACCGAGGCGGCAGCCGAGTGGAATGCAGCCAAGCGCGGCCGCCGTGTCGTGGCACCCGGCCGGGAGAACACGACACCCGACCCCGAACTGTGGGAACGGTACTCCCGCGAGGTCAGCGAGCTGCGCGAGAAGCTGCGCGATGTTCCCCTCGACGACCGGGACACGTGGAGCACCCTCGCACGTCAGACCGCCGGAGCTTTCGCCGCCTGGTCGAACGCCGTCGAGGATGCGCCCGGAGACCTCGCCGCGGCATCCGATGCGCTCGCCCGATCCGCGCAGACGTTCCGCCGGCCGGTGCAGCCACAGAAGGCCGGCATGGTTGCCATGTCCGGCGCTGCGATGCTGCTGGCCAGCGCGGCGAAGGGCGGCCAGGGGCGCGCCGCCCAGCTCATCATGCTGCGCCAGCTCGTGCGGCTCTCACAGGCCGTCTACGACGCTGCGAAGGCGGCCGGGGAGAAGCGGCAAGCCGACCTTATCCTGAGCGACGTGAAGGCGCGGATGGATCGGCTGCGCCATGACCTCGCCCCCGCCATTCAGACCCCGGCGGCCGCGGCGGCCGGCGCGCAGCAGGGCACGGCTCCGGCGACGCTCGACCCGGAGACGCGCGCGATGCTCGACCGGATGAACGCCAGCCAGGGCAAGCCCGCGACCGAGGCGACCTCGCCCGTGCCGAACAAGGTCGAGCCCGACGAGCGGACGCGGCCACCACAGACCACACGACCGGGCGCAGACCGCGGCCCGGAGCGATAGGAAGGAGGGTCGATCATGGCCGAGGAGACAGACGGCATCGAGGAGGCGTTCGACGGGCAGATACGAGTGCTCGTGACCGCCGCCGGCCAGGTCGGAGAGCGCATCGCGCGCGCCCGCGAGGACGCGCTGCGCCGAGCGAGGGCGGCGACCGAGCAGGAGGCGCGCGAGCTGCGATCGCGGATCGAGGCCGAGCACCGCACCGCGCGCGTCGAGCTGGGGAACGTGCATCGCTCGGACTGGTGGGATCGCGCCACCCCCGAGCAGATCGCCAACACGTACCAGCTCGCCCGCGCATGGTCGCAGGACGACCCCGAGGCGGTACGCGCCGAGCAGCGCATCCGCGACGAGGTGCGCACCCGGTACGGCGTCGACGTCAACGACACCAGCGCCGACCCCCAGGCGGTGCGTGAGGCCGTCGAGCGGGCCGAGGCGCTGCGCCAGCAGGCGGATGCTCAGCAGCAGCGCGCAGCGGCGGAGGAGGCCGAGGCGGCCCGCCTGATGGCCGAGGCCGATCGCGCCGACCGGGCAGCCGAGCACCACCGCGACGCGGCCGAGCATGAGCCCGACCCGGAGCAGCGGGCCGAGGCACGCGAACAGGCCGAGCAGCACCAGGCGCACGCCGATGCAGCTCGCGCGGATGCTCAGCCGTTGTACGACTCGGCCGAGCGCCGCGAGGCGACGGCCCGCGACCTCGAAAGCAAGGGCATCGACCGTGAGGTGGTGGCGACGAAGATGCAGGCCGACGTCAGCCAGGCCAAGCCCGCGCCCGAGGCGACCAAGGCGACCTCGGCACGGGCACCGAAGGCGCGCAAGAACCGCGGCCGCGGCGTCCAGGTGCAGCGCACCGGCCTGCAACGGCACTAGAGGCCGGCGCGAACGCACGTCGGGTCATCCCGCACGACGAAGGAGGCGAGGAGCGATGAGGGCGCGAGGTCTGGCAGCAGCGACGGCGGCGATCGCCGTGGCGATCGCCCTTGCCGGTTGCACGGGCTCGGCCGAGCCTGACCCGTCGACGCCGGCACCTACGCCGAGCGCTACCGGGCCGACGATGCCAGACCTCGACAAGCTCACCCCGGCACCGACTGATGCCATCGACACCGAGACCGGGGAGAAGATCACCCCGAACGTCCTCCCCACGTGGGACGACGCCTCGCGCGCATCCGCCGTCGAGCTGGCCACGAAGGCCATGAGCGCGTTCGCTCACCCCGAACTCGACTACGACACATGGTGGAAGGCCGTCGAGCCCCTGCTCACGCAGCAGGCCGCCGAGGACTACGCCTACGTCGACCCCGTGAACATCCCCGCCCGTAAGGTGACCGGCCCGGCGCAACTCGTCGACGAGACCAGCGCCTACATCGCCGGCGTCGAAGTGCCTACCGACGCTGGCGTGTACACCGTCATCCTCTCGCGTGTCGACGGAGCCTCGCCGTGGCTCGTCGAGCGCTTCACCCCGCCGGAGGGAACACACTAACCATGTCTGCGCAGAAGCCGAGCGGAGCACTTGCCATCGCCATCGTCCCCCTGTTGGTGATCGGTGTCGTGTTCAGCATCATGTTGCTCGGCTCGGACGACAACTGCGCTCCTATGTCGGGATCGGTCTCGATCGACCCGGCCTCGGTGCCCGATACGACGATCGCCGGATACGGGCACGAGCAGCTCGTCAACGCCGCCCACGTCATCCAGGCGGGCAAAGACCTCGGCCTCACCGCGAGAGACCAGACCATCGGCGTCATGACCGCGATGGGCGAATCTTCGCTGCGCAACATCGACTACGGCGACTGGGAGACCGGCGGCGTCACCAACCCCGACGGTAGCCGCACGACCAGCATCGGCCTGTTCCAACAGCAGGACAGTTGGGGCACGAGGGAAGAACGCCTCGACCCGTACATCGCCTCCAAGAAGTTCTTCGAGGCGATGACGAGCGCCGTCCCCGACGCCGAGCGCCAGACGCTAGAGCCGACGATCGTCGCTCACCGCACCCAGCGCAACGCCGACCCGTACCACTACACGAAGTACTGGGATGCGGCCGTGGAGGTCGTCGAGGGACTGTCGGGCGTGACCACCGGCCTCAACGGCGGCGGGAGCTGCGGCCTCGTTCCCGGCCAGGTGAACAAGGACGGCTGGGCCGCCCCCGCGCAAGGCCCAATCACGAGCCGCTTCGGGCCGCGCGAGCCGATCATGACGCCCGAGGGGCCGTCCAGCAGCTTCCACCGCGGCACCGACCTCGCGCCCGGCTGCGACGAGCCCATTTGGGCCGCGCAGTCCGGCACCGTCACCGCGACCGGCTTCGGCACCCGCTACGGGTCGAACGGCACCATCATCATCGACCACGGCGGCGGCGTCGAGACGGTCTACCTGCATATGTTCGCCTCGGGCATTCTCGTCAAGCCCGGCGACAAGGTGACCGGCGGCCAGCAGATCGGCAAGGTCGGCAACAGCGGCCAATCTCAGGGCTGCCACCTCCACTTCGAGACCCACGTCAACGGCGAAGCCGTCGACGCCGAGAAGTTCATGGCCGAGGTCGGCATCACCCTCGGATAGTGACACAGCAAGGAGACAGCATGAGCATCACAGACACCGTGCCGACCTGGCCCCGTATCGAGGCCATCACCCGCGCCGACGGCTCGGGTGAGGTCGTCATCAACGGCACCCCGCACGCGATCGACACCAGCGACATCGGCGAGGCACGCGCCGCGATCATCGCCGTGGTCACCGAGACCGCTGAGAAGGTGGCACGCCCCGTGCGGCTCATGACCACCGGCCCCGACGGACAGTGGCCGCTCATCGTCCACCCCGACGGCACCGTGGAGGAGGACACCGCCCCGCCGGCACAGGCGCAGGCCGTCGCGCCCGAGCCCGAGCCCGAACCGGAGCCCGAGCCCGCGGTTATCGACCAGGTGCCTGCACCCAGCGACGAGCCGCCGAGCGCCGACCCCTGGGTGCGCGCAGCTCACGCTCAGACGCCGGCAACCTCGGCCGAGCCGCGCACCCGCCGCGAGGTGCGGCAGTCGTTCTTGAAGCAGGAGCAGATCGAGAAGCCTGCGACGAAGGGCTGGCGCGGCGTCGCCGCCCGCGCGGGCATCCGCATCGCCCCCAGCGACGCTGAGCGAGCCGAGCGTGCCGACGTGCGCGCCGTCTCGCAGCATTGGCCTGGCCCGCGCACCATCGCCATCGTGAACGGCAAGGGCGGCGTCGGCAAGACCATGACGACGATCAACCTCGCCGCGATCTTCGCCCGCTACGGCGGTGCCGGCGTCCTGGCGTGGGACAACAACCAGACGAGGGGCACGCTCGGCTGGTCGACCGAGCAGGGGCCGCATGATGCGAGCATCCTCGACCTCCTGCCCCAGGTGCCGACCTTCCTCGGCCCGGCCGCTCAGGCGTCCGACCTCGCCCGGTACGTCCACCATCAGACCGGCGACCGATTCGACGTGCTGCGCAGCAAGCCCGAAGTGCTCGCCACTCAGCAGCGCTTCGACGACGAGACCGTGAACGCGATCCACGACGTCGCCGCGAAGTTCTACCGCATGATCCTGATCGACAGCGGCAACGACGAGACCGACCCCATGTGGCTGCGGGCCGTCGAGCTGTCCTCGCAGCTCGTCGTGCCGACAATCGGAGAGGCCAAGGCCGCGGAGTCGGCCGCGCTCCTCCTCGAAGGACTGCACGACCGCGGCGGCCGGTTCGCGCAGCTCGCCGCGCAGGCCGTCGTCGTGGTGAGCAAGCACAAGCACGACCTGCCCGACCGCGACGTGCAAGCACTCCGCGACGGGTTCGGGCCGCTCGCCCGCGAAGTCGTCACGATCCCCTACGACCCCGCACTCGGGGCTGACATGCTCTCCTACGAGGCGCTGCGGCCCTCGACGCAGCGCGCGTGGCTCGCTGCGGGCGCTGCGGTCGCCCGCGGGCTATGAACAGCACTCAGGCCGTCCGCCTGATCGAGCGCGTCGCGGACTGGCCTCGCATCAGCGTGACCGTGCAGGCCGCCCCCAGCGGGGCGGCCACGGGCGCGCTCACGATCAACGGTACCGAACGCGCCTGCGCGGCCGAGTCCGTCGAGGCGCTGCGCGCCGGCATGATCGCCCGCTGTGCGTCGATCGCCGCCTCGCTCGGCCGACCCGTCCGGCTCGACGTCACCGAGGGCACCGCCGCCTACCGGCTCGCTGTACGCCCCACAGGCGTCGTGCAGCTCGTCGATGACAACGGCGGCATCCCCTCGGCCGAAGGGCTCACCGTCGACGAAGGCCGCTGCCGCGTCTGCCGACGCCTGCAACCCGTCACCTCGACGAGTTGCGCCCAATGCGCCGCCGCCGAGCCGCTGCGCGTCGAGGTCGAACCCCTCGACATCAGCGCCGACGTCCCCGAGCCGGCCGACGTCGACCAGGTCGACGACCACACCCGTGTCGTCGTGCATCGCACGCGCCCCGAGCTGCGCATCACCTTCGACAGCGGCCAGGAGCCCGTCAGTCTCACCGCGAATGCTGCGCTCGGCCGACGCCCCGAGCCAGTCGACGGGCGCGTACCCGTGACGATCGACAGCCCCGAGCGCAAGGTCTCCCGTACACACCTCCTCGTCGACGTCGACGACGAGGGCCGTATCCTCGTCACCGACCACCACTCCGCCAACGGCGTCGAGGCTCAGAGCTACCCGCCCATCGTCCTCGACCCTGGCACCCCGTACGTGATCCAGCCCGGCACGAGCCTCCTCGTGGGCGACGTCATCCTGACGGTCGGCGTGTCGCACCCCTTTTCGTAAAGGTTACGCGGGAGGATGGCACACATGACCCGAACCACGACAGGACGACCGAGCAAGGGTGAGCGCGACGCCATCTTGGCGAAGCCTCCCGTTGCGTTCGGCGCAATCTTGAAGCAGCAGGCCGACGAGTTGGGCTTCTCCTACGGCGAGTACCTGGTCGCTCTCGCGGCCCAGGCGCTCGACATGCCTCAGTTCGCACCGACTCCCCCCAGGGATCGGAGCGCCGAGCTGGACTTCCCCAAGGAGGCCACTACGAGAGCGGCATAGACAGATCGAAACCCCCACCTTTGGCGAGGCGAGGGTTTCGGAAGCAAAGGCCTGATCTACGAGTTGGCGACTGCGTATCAGGCGAGGTGAAGAACCGGCGGCAACCGGAGCTTCGTTGTACCTACTCGGGCAGAGAAGGTGGTGAGGTCATCATAGCGCGATCGAACGATTATGCATACAGTGACGCGCGGCGCGCGTCGTGGGTGCTCACGCGGGCGTTGAGCCCGCGCCCGAGCGTGCGCGTCGCTGCCGTCGACGACCGCGGCGACGTGCTGAACCTCTACACCGGCCACGCCCGCGTCGACGGGACGGAGCCCGCCCGGCCGTGGGCGGTCTACCTCGCCGGCACCGATGCCCGGTTCCGGCTGCTGGCGTTCGACCTCGACGCGAAGGCCGAGGGAGCGAACACCGCGGCCGAGCGCGACGCCGCAACGATCGCCGGCCTCCTCACGGATGCCGGCATCGAGCACGTCGTCTGCCAGTCCGGCCCGTCCGGCGGCCGCCACGTATGGGCGGCCCTGGCCGAGAGCGTCGACGCCGAGACGATCGCCACCCTGGCGCGCCTGACGCGCCACTTGTGCCCCTCGCTTGACCTCTCGCAGCTCACGAACCCCGCTACGGGTTGCGTGCGGCCGCCAGGAGCACCGCACCGTGCCGGCGGTGCCTCCACGGTGCTCACCGGCACGCTGGATGCGCTCACGAGCCCCACGACGACCGCCGCCCAGGTGCGTCAGCTCGTCGAGCGCCTGGCGCAGCTCGTCGACGTCGACGAGCCCGCCGAAGCCGCCGACCCGCACACGCCGCTGCCGCTCGACGAGCACGGCCACCTGTACCTGCCCGGTCGCCGCCGCGAGCTGCCGGCATCGAGCGCGGCCGCGCTGCGCGAGGACGCTGCCAGCGGCGATGCCTCGGCCGTGCTCTGGCGCGTCCTGATCGGTGCAGCGGCCGCCAGGTGGCGGCACGCCGACGTCGCAGCTCTCGTCGAGACCTCGCCCGGCCTCGAACACGTGCGCAGCTCGCGCGATCGCTCAGGACGCCGCACACGGCCCATCAGCGGCCCCAACAGCGCCGCCGCGGTGCTGCGCCGCCAGTGGCGCAAGGCCGTGCGCTACGTCGCCACCAGCGATCGCCAGATCGGGGACGATCCCACGTTCGACGCCCGCGCCGACGCGATCGCCGCGCACGTGCGCGAGGTGCAGACCCGCGCCGACGCCAGCGTAGGCCGCTGGACGCACGGAGGCGGCCCAGCCGACCGCCGCGTGCTCGACGTTCTCTGCCTCCTCGCCCTACAAGCCCTCAGCGGCCCCGTGGAGGCCGATACCCGCCGCCTGGCCCTACTAGCCGGGGTCGGCCGAGAAACCGCGCGTACGGGCCTGTTGCGGCTCGCCGCTGACGGGTGGATCGCCCAAGCCGGCGCGGCCGATGGCCCGCACGGAGCACGCTGGACGATCGACCCGCAAGGCGTTCTCCACAGGGAACCGAGTACAGGTCGGTCACAAGCGGACCCGCGCCCCGAAGGGGCCGGGGCCGCCGAACGCACCACGCTTCTCGCGACCCTCGCCGCGCGAAGCTCGGATGCTGCGCACGACGTGTTCACCCTCTCCCCCGGCATCGGACTGCACGCAGGGAACCTCTACGCGAGAACCACCGAGGATGCTCAGGACGTCGACGAACTGGCTCGTGCCACCGGATCAGACCCCGCCCGCACGCTGCGCCCCCTCGACCGGCTCGGCTCGGTCGGCCTGCTCGTGCAGCGCGGCAACCGTTGGGCTCGGCCGAGCCAGGATCGCCGTCGAGCCGCCGCCGAACGCCTCGGCGTCGACGGCCGGCTACAGCGTCGAGCCGCCGCCTACGCCGTCGAGCGCGAGCTGTGGGCGTGGTGGCAAGCCGAACAGACGTGGATGCAAGCACCACGTCGACCCGGTGCCGGCCGCCGACCCGGCCGAGGCCAGCTCACGTTGCTACCCGAGTTCGGCACGAGCGCCTACGGTGCGCACCCACGCCGAGCCGACGGCCGAGCCGACTACCGCGCAGCCCGCACCGAAGTCGAGCAGGAGCGCGGCGGCCGCGCGATCGCGCCCCGCCGCTCCCCCGCACCCGCTGTCGTCGCCGTCGAGCCGCCCAGCGACGCCGAGCGCATCATCATCGACATCCTCGGAGCCCGCCTGATCGCCGTCGAGCCCTATGCCCCTGCACAGTCGGCCGAGCGCAGCGACGTCGAGGTGCCCGAGCTGGTCGACGCGATCGCCTGAACCGGCGTCGACGCCGAGCGACCGCCCCCAATGTGCACAGCCCAGCTATCGCAGGGCTGGCCTGCACACAGTGGGGACGGATCGAGGCCGGACATCAGCCGGCCGACGAGAGCTGCGCCCTCGCGCTCCCCCGCGGCCCTGCGGGCCGTGCCCGACGGCCGCTGCGCGGCCGACAGCTCCTCACGCCTGCGGCGCTCGTTTTCTAGCCGTGAAGCCTTCGGCAGCATACGGTCGGCCGGCCTC
>RRZT011286755.1_pt1 | contig 13656 bp, 11 predicted proteins | sample 2165551 | NCBI WGS metagenome assembly RRZT01 (sample SAMN10456910, study PRJNA506462) | wastewater metagenome | biome: wastewater; feature: sludge; material: wastewater sludge; isolation source: wastewater sludge with Escherichia coli K12::gfp cells carrying plasmid... | place: USA: Moscow, Idaho... | reverse complement strand
TGTCTCCAGATCACTTCCACGAAGGCTTCTTCGGAGAGGTCCGCGGCGTACTGTTTCGCCTGCACCGGCTTCGTCCGATAAGACGGCTTCGTGAATGGGCGCCCGGTCTTCCCGGCCGAGTCGGGCAGCTCAAACAGGGCAACCCTTCCTGGGTGCGGCCGCGTGTGGTGGTCTAGAGGCACACACGCCTCACGGCGACACTACCGAAGGAACCCCATGAAGCGACGAACCTTGGGCGATGGCCTGACAGTCTCGGAGATCGGGCTGGGCTGCATGAGCCTGACCGGCGCGTACGGCACCACCGGAGGACCCTCCCGGTCGGACTCCATCTCGCTGATCCGGCGTGCCGTCGAGCTGGGCGTCACCTTCTTCGACACTGCCGAGGTGTACGGGCCGTTCGCCAACGAGGACATCCTCGGCGAGGCCCTCGAGCCGGTGCGGGACCAGGTGCAGATCGCCACCAAGTTCGGGTTCGCGTTCGCGGAGAACGGCGTGGAGCCCGGCGGCCTGTGCAGCCGGCCCGAGAGCATCCGCCGTGCCGTCGACCACTCCCTGCGCCGCCTGCGCACCGACCACATCGACCTCTACTACCAGCACCGGGTGGACCCCACGGTGCCGATCGAGGACGTCGCGGGCACCGTCAAGGAACTGATCGAGGCGGGGAAGGTGTCCCACCTCGGGCTCTCCGAGGCCGCCGCCGGCACCATCCGACGGGCCCACGCCGTCCAACCGGTGGCCGCCGTCCAGAGCGAGTTCTCCATGTGGTGGCGCGACCGCGAGCAGGACACCATCCCCGTGCTGGAAGAGTTGGGCATCGGGCTGGTGCCCTACAGCCCTCTCGGCAAGGGGTTTCTCACCGGCACCATCGACGCGACCACGACGTTCGCCGACTCGGACTTCCGCGGCCAGACCCCGCGCTTCCAGGGCGAGGCGCTCGAGGCGAACCTGGCCCTGGTGGCGGTGCTGAACCGGATCTCCGCGGAGGTCGGCGCCACCCCGGCCCAGCTGGCTCTCGCCTGGCTGCTGCACCAGCGGCCGTGGATCGGGCCCATCCCCGGCACCAAGCGCGTCGAGCGGCTCGAGGAGAACACTGCGGCGGCCACCGTCGAGCTGACCGACGCGCAGCTCGCCGAGCTCCGCGCGGCCGCCGACCAGATCCAGATCGTCGGCGCCCGGTACCCCGAGGCGCAGGACCGGATGGTCAACCAGGAGGCGCCGCTCCCGGGTGCGTAGGCGCGCGGCCCTCCCACAGCGGCAGATATGGTCTCGACAACGCCACCACATCCGCCGCTCGGTGCCTCCCCCTCCGACGGGTTGGTTACGACCAGGTGGCCGACTGCGACTCGCGCCTGTCCCGGAGGGCCGCGCCGAGGAAGCGGTACGTCCACTCCTGGGCCAGCTGACGCGTCTCGGCGAAGATGATCGGGACGCTGGGCACCCGCACCTGGCACTCCGCCAGCGCCTCCGCGAGGAGGGACGGCCGCACGTGCGTGAGTTTGAAGATGGCCGAGTAGCGCTCCTCGACGACGACGGCCGCGCGCGGCACCGTCGCCAACTCCTCCAGGCGGTAGATCATCCGGCCGCCGGAGAGCGACCCCGCCAGGTCCTCCAGCCCTTTCCGTTCGACGACCGCCACCAGCTCGTCGTCGTCCACGACCCCGTAGTCGCCCACCCGCAGCGCCTCGCGCCGGGTGGAGGCCTGCTGGGTGGTGAACTTCCAGGCGTACTTCTCCCGGGTGTCGACGACGATCTCGAGGTCGTCGAGGCCGGCGGCGCGCGCGGTGGGGAGCGCGACGTTCGGCCGGGCGGCCCTGGTGGTGCGGGCGTTCTGCCAGAAGATCATCTCCCGGCCCCGCGCCTGGGTGATGACGAACTGCGAGCGGGACTCACGCGTGCGGTCGGCCTCGATGCTGATCGAGGCGCCGCGACGGACGCAGGAGCGCAGCGGAATGCGTTCGACGATATCCGGGTCCTCGGGCCAGGGCAGGCCGTGCCGATGGCAGTAGATCTTCGCGGTCCGCGGCCAAGTGTCCTTGGCGCGCAGCACGATCCCCCCGTCGAGGGGGATGAGGACGATGTAGGGCAGCGTGGAGTCCTCGGGGTTGCGCGCGATCAGCAGTTCCATCGTCACCTTCCTGTCCGACAGGGCGACTCTAGTTCGCGGCTGCCTTCGCGGGCAGAGGACGGCCGCGGTCAGCCGACGGTGGACTCCGTCCGCGACCCGGCCTGCTCGGCGACCCTCTCCGTCGCCGCCCAGCTGGCCAGCAGCCGCAGGGCCTCCTCGGCGGGGCTGCCGGGGGTCGCGGTGTAGGTGGTGAGCACCAGGCCGGGATCTCCGGTGAGCTCCAGGCTCACGTAGTTGACCTCCAGCAGCCCGACGACGGGGTGCCGGAAGGACTTGCGGCCCGCGTAGTGGCGTCTCACGTTGTGGGAGGCCCAGAGCTCCCGGAAGCGGTCGCTGCGCATCGACAGCTCGCCGACGAGCTTGGCCAGCCGCTGGTCGTGCGGGTTCGTTCCGGCGACCCGGCGGAGGATGGCCACGTTCATCTCGGTGGCCAGCTGCCAGTCCGGGTAGAAGTCGTGGGCTCGGGGGTCGAGGAACATGAAGCGCGAGAAGTTGGCGGGCCGCTCGGGGGAGGAGAACAGCAGGGAGTGTAGGGCGTAGCCGAGCGCGTTGGCCGCGACGATGTCCATGTACGGGTTGGCGATCAACGCCGGGGCCGTGGTGATCGCGTCGAGCAGGTACTGCAGCTCGGGGCGGACGGTGTCGGGCGAGGGGCGCTCGGCCTTCGTCCGCCGTGCCGGCCCGGCGGCACGGGCCAGGTTGAACAGGTGCTCCCTCTCTGCGTCGTCGAACCGCAGGGCCCGGGCGATGGCGGTGAGCACCTCCTCCGAAGCGCCCGAGAGGTTTCCCCGCTCGAGGCGCGTGTAGTAGTCGATGCTCACGCCGGCCAGCCGGGCCACCTCCTCGCGGCGGAGCCCGCTGACTCGTCGACGGGTGCCGTACGTCTGTACGCCCGCCTCCTCCGGCGTGATGCGCCCGCGGCGGGTGATCAGGAACTCCCTGACCTCGGCTCGACTGTCCATGGCGTCCACGGTAGGCCGTGGCCGGGCCCCGAGACAGGCACTGGCAGAACCCGTCTGGGCGGGGCCCTCGTTACCCGTCGATCCCCGATGTCTACTGGTCACCGTTCAGATCCCTGAAGGAGACCATCATGCGCGCCACCGTGCTCCACGCCCCCTACGACGTCCGCGTCGAGGAGCTGCCGAAGCCCACCATCACTCAGCCCAGCGATGCGATCATCCGCCTGGCCGCCGCCTGCGTCTGCGGCTCCGACCTGTGGCCGTACCGCGGCACCGACACCGTCACCCGGCCCGTCCCGATGGGGCACGAGTTCGCCGGATGGGTCGACGAGGTGGGCGCCGACGTGACCAGCGTGAAGCCGGGCGACTTCGTCGTCGGCTCCTTCTTCGCCTCGGACAACACGTGCGAGATCTGCCGCACCGGGTATCAGTCCAGCTGCGTCCACCGCGAGGGCGTGGGCGGCACCCAGGCCGAGTTCGTTCGGATCCCGCTGGCCGACGGCACCCTCGTGGCCACCCCGCGGCAGCCGACCGACGCGGAGATCCCCGCACTGCTCGCCGCCTCCGACGTGCTCGGCACCGGCTGGTTCGGGGCCAAGGCCGCCGAGGTGGGGCCGGGCAAGACCGTCGCGGTGGTGGGCGACGGCGCGGTGGGGCTACTCGCCGTGCTGGCCGCCAAGCACATGGGCGCGGAGCGGATCATCGCGATGAGCCGCCACGAGTCGCGGCAGAGGCTGGCCCGCGAGTTCGGTGCCACGGACATCGTCGTCGAGCGCGGCGACGAGGGCGTGGCGAGGATCAAGGAGCTCACCGGCGGCCTCGGAGCGCACTCGGTGATCGAGGCGGTGGGCTCCCAGGAGTCGATGATGCAGGCCATTCGGGCGACGCGCCCGGGCGGCCACGTCGGCTACGTCGGCGTCTCGCACGGGGTGCAGATCGACGGGCTCGGGCTGTTCTTCTCGCACGTGCACCTGCACGGCGGCCCGGCGCCGGTCAGGCAGTACCTGCCCGAGCTGATCGACCTGATCCTGGGCGGCGAGATCGACCCCGGCAAGGTGTTCGACCTCGAGCTGAGCCTCGACGATGCCGCCGAGGGCTACCGCGCCATGGACGAACGGCGCGCGATCAAGGCGCTGCTGCGCCCCTGACGGTGATCGGCTGACGTGTCAGCAGGGCGGCTTCGGGTATCGATCACGGAGGGGCCGCCATGACCGCCACGCCAGGCACCGTCCATCTCGTCGGCGGCGCGACATCGCGTGCCGCCTCGCGCCCACTATCGTGTGAGGTGCAGCGCCGCGAACGAAGGAGTTCCATGTCCCGTAGCCCGATCAAGCTCATCCCCGCCGACTTCACCGCGGTTCCCGCCCTGGCCAACGCCTGTGACGTGAGCGCCGTCGACGACTTCGCCACAGACCTCGACGCCGTCGCGTTGCTGGTGGCCACCGGAACCGACCTGACCGACGTGGTCGGGCTCGGCACCGATGCGCTGGCCTCGGCCGGCTTCGACGCCAGCGCCGGAAGCAGCCTGGTGGTGGCCCAGCACGGCCACCCGCTGGTGCTCGTCGGCATCGGGGATCCGGCCGAACTCGACGCCGACAAGCTGCGCGACGCTGCCGCCGCGGCCGCCAGGGCGACGGCGAAGAAGGGCGGACGGATCGGCCTGGACGTGCCCGATCTGGGCATCGACGCGCGCCTCGTCGGGCAGGTGCTCACCGAGGGCGCCCTGCTGGCCCGCTACCGCTACTCGGTGCTCAAGGCGGAGCCGAAAGAGGTGCCGCTCGCGGTGCTGCAGCTGAGGATCGCCGGCGCGGACGCCGCGGAGGTGACGGCCGGCATCGCCGTCGGGCAGATCGACGTGCGGGCCACCGTCGTGGCGCGCGACCTGGCGAACACCCCGCCGGGCCACCTGACGGCGACCGACATCGCCGCGGTCGCGGCCGAGCTCGGCGCGGAGTACGGGTTCGACGTGGAGGCCTTCGACAAGGCCCAGCTGATCGAGATGCGCTGCGGCGGCATCCTCGGGGTGAACGCGGGCAGCGAGGAGGAGCCGCGGCTCGTCGTGCTCAGCTACTCCCCGCAGGGCGACGCGACCGGCCACCTCGGAATGGTGGGCAAGGGCATCATGTACGACTCGGGCGGCATCAGCCTGAAGCCGTCGGACCCGATGCACCTGCTGATGAAGATGGACATGGGCGGCGCCGCCGCCGTGCTCGGCGCATTCACCGCCCTGCGGGACCTCGGCACCACCTGCGCCGTGTCCGCCTGGCTCGTCTGCACGGACAACATGCCGTCGGGCTCGGCCTACAAGCTCGGCGACGTGCTCACCTGCCGCAACGGCAAGACGGTTGAGATCAAGAACACCGACGCCGAGGGCCGGATCGCGATGATGGACGGGCTCGCGCTCGCCGTCGAGGCGGGCGTGGACGCCATCGTCGACATCGCCACCCTCACCGGCGCCGCGCTGATGGCGCTCGGCAAGTCGCGGGCCGCGGTCCTCGGCAACGACCAGGCCACGGTGGATCGGGTGGTCGCGGCGGCGAAGGCCACCGACGAGCCGGTCTGGCAGCTGCCGCTCGAGCGGAAGTACCGCAAGCAGCTGGACTCGGACATCGCCGACATCTCCAACCTCGGCGGCCCGCACGCCGGCGCCACCACGGCCGCGCTGTTCCTGGACGAGTTCGTCGCGAAGACGCCGTGGGCGCACATCGACATCGCGGGCACCATGTCCGCCGACGCCGACGACGCGTGGCGTTCCGCCGGGGCCACGGGCTTCGGGGCGCGGCTCCTCGCCCACCTGGCGGCGGGATTCGACGCCGGCGCCGCGTAGCCGGCCGTCGCGCCGTCGTCGAGATCGGCGGCCCCGACGCTTCGGAGTCGCCGCCGTAGCGGTGGCGGGCCGGGCGGACCGTTGACGGTGCCCTGCCGCCGCTGATGAGCTCGCAGACGTCGCCGATGTCCGCGGGGAGCCGGACCTCGCCGCCGTCCTGGTCGGGGTCCGGGAGGCGGAGCATGCCCTCGGTGCCCTGGGTGCACAGGTAGGGCTCCTCGGGGAAGACGCTGTCGCGGTGAACGCAACGGTGTCTGGAGCCGCGGGGCGCGCCCGGACCTCATGGCGGGCTCACAGGTTTCTCAGACGGTCGCGACAGCCTGGCGCACGAGGATCGGGTCAGCGACATCTAGCCAGAGGACGCCCCGATGACCACACTCCTTGACCGAACCGATACCCGCCCGGTCACCCTCCCCGCCCTCCCGACGGCTCCCCCGCGGGGAGCCCGGGCCCTCGTGCCGGGGTGGTGGCGCGACGCCGTCGGCGTCACCACCTGGGCCGGCATGCTGGTGGTGGTGTCCCTCTGGGTCGCCGGGGGAGGGGTGCAGGACCTCACCGGCTGGGCCTCGGGCCTGACCAGCATGGGCCGGCTCACCGCCCTGGTGTCGGCGGACCTGCTGCTGATCCAGGTGCTGCTGATGGCCCGCATCCCCGTGGTCGAGCGCGTCTACGGCCAGGACGAGCTGGTGCGCAGGCACCGCCTGGTGGGCTTCTGGTCCTTCTGGCTGATGGCGGCCCACATCGTGCTGATCACCCTGGGCTACGCCGCCTCCGTCAACCTCAACCCCTTCGTCCAGCTCTGGGAACTCGTGGTGGACTACCCGGGGATGCTGCTGGCCTCCGCCGGCACCGTCGCGCTCGTCATGGTGGTGGTGACCAGCATCCGCAAGGCCCGCGCCAAGCTCCGCTACGAGTCCTGGCACCTGCTGCACCTCTACGCCTACCTCGGCGTCGGCCTCGCGTTGCCGCACCAGCTGTGGACCGGCCAGGAGTTCCTCACCAGCCCCGCCGCGACGGTGTACTGGTGGACGCTGTGGGCCGCGGCCGCCGGGGCAGTCCTGGTCTTCCGGGTCGGCCTCCCGGCGTACCGCAGCGCCGTCCACGGCCTGCGGGTGGTCAGCGTCGTGCGGGAGACCGACGACGTGGTGTCGGTCACCATGCGCGGCCGCCACCTCGACCGCCTCGACGCCCTCCCCGGCCAGTTCCTCAACTGGCGCTTCCTCACCGGCCCCGGCTGGATGCGTGCGCACCCCTACTCGCTGTCCGCGGCGCCCGACGGCCAGACCCTTCGCATCACCGTCAAGGATCTCGGCGACGGCAGCGGAGCGCTCGCCGACGTCGAGCCCGGCACCCGCGTCCTGATCGAGGGACCCTACGGCCGCCTCCACCCCGGCGTGCGGACCCGGCGCAAGGTCACCTTGATGGCGTCGGGCATCGGGATCAGCCCGATGCGATCCCTCCTCGAGGGCCTGCCGCAGACCCCCGGGGACGTGACCCTGCTGTACCGGGCGCGCTCCGAGGACGACCTGGCCCTCGGCGCCGAGCTCGAGCGCATCGGCCGCGAGCGGGGGGCGCGGGTGGTGTACATCCTGGGCCGGCGCATCCCCGGCCGCGACACCTGGCTCCCCGAGGCGGCCGCCCACCTCACCGACCCCGAGGCGCTGCGCCAACTCGTCCCCGACATCGCCGACCACGACGTCTTCCTCTGCGGCGCCGCCGCCTGGATGGAGGCTGCCGCGGCCGCCGCCCGGGAATGCGGCGTGCCGGCCCAGCACATCCACCTCGAACGCTTCAGCTGGTAACCCCGGCCCTGACAAGGAGACACACATGCGCAAGATCATCACCGGCCTCATGGGCACCATCAGCGGCGTGGCGCTGCTGTTCAGCTACCACACCAGCACCGCCACGCAGGCTGCCACGGTCGCGGCGACGGCGACGGCGACGGAGGACAGCCAGTCAGCGGCCACCACGCCCAACGCCGCCGAGAGCCAGGGCAGCTCATCCAGCTCCTCGTCGGGCTCGTCCTCAGGCTCGACCGAGTCGGAGTCGTCGCCCAGCACGCAGGCCACTGAGTCGACGGCGGGTGTCTCGGGCACGTTCACCGGCGACGCCGTCCAGACCCGCTACGGCGCCGTCCAGGTCGAGATCACCGTGCAGGACGGGGTCATCACCTCCTCGGCGGCCATCCAGTACCCGAACCGCGACCGTCACGATCAGCAGATCAACTCCTACGCCGTCCCCGTGCTCAACGCGGAGGCGGTGGATGCGCAGAGCGCCCACATCGACGCCGTCTCCGGGGCCACCTACACCAGCGTCGGCTACGTCCGGTCGCTGCAGTCGGCCATCGACGAGGCGTTCCAGTGAGCAGCGCAGCCGTGGCCGAGCGCCCCGTCGGGGCCGAGGATCTGCCGCGCCGGGCGTTCGTCGCGCAGATCATGGGGCTGCCGATGAGCATCCACGTGCGGGGGCCGCTGGCTCGGGAGGCCGCCGTCGAGTGGGCCGTCGACGCGGCGTTCGACGAGCTCCGGGCCGACGACGCGATGTTCAGCACCTGGAAACGGGACAGCCCGGTGAGCCGGATCAGGGACGGGCGCGACTCGCTTGTGGACGCTCACCCGCGGATCCGTCGGGTCGCGGCGCTCTGCGAGCTCGCGGGGCAGCGCACCGGCGGGGCGTTCTCGGCCTGGCTGCCCGACCCGTACCGGACGGTCCGGTTCGACCCCACCGGCCTGGTCAAGGGCTGGGCCGTCGAGCAGGCCCTCGACGGACTCGTCCGCCGGCTCGACGAGCTGGGCGACCACGATGTGTTGATCAACGCCGGCGGCGACCTCGCCGTGCACTGCCGCCGCGCCGACACCCCGGACTGGGTGATCGCCGTCGAGGACCCACGCGACCAACGCCGCACGCTTCAGCGGCTGGAGCTGCGCACCGGCGCGGTGGCCACGTCGGGCACGGCCGCCCGCGGCCAGCACATCACCGACCCCGGCACGGGGGCCCCGGCGACGGAGCTGCTCTCGGCCACCGTCGTGGGCCCCAGCCTGACCTGGGCCGACGTCTACGCCACCGCCGCCTTCGTCCTCGGCCAGCGCGGGCTGGGCTGGCTGGCCACGCGGCAGGGCCACGCGGGCATCCTCATCGGCCACGACGGGACCGTCACCACCGTCAAGGCCCTGCCGCTGGGTGGGGGTCCTGCTGCGCCCTGAGTGCACCCCAGTGCCGGACTGGACGTCCGGCACTGGATAAGGGGCGGCGGAGCGCCCGATCTGGTGCGCCGCAGGCGAGGCATGATTGTTCCAGCAGGCTCCTAGAGCAGGCCCAAGTCCGCGAAGAGGGTGGCGAGCCCTTCCTCGGCGGGCCCGGCGGCCAGGCGGTCCGCCACGGCGAGAAGCCGGGGGTGCGAGCCCGCGATGGCGACGCCCAGCGCGGCCTCGGCGAGCATCTCCACGTCGTTGAGGCCGTCGCCCACGGCCACGACACCGGCCGGGTCCAGGCCCATCGCCTCGACCACGATGCGCATCCCGACGGCCTTGTGCGTCCCCGCCAGATACAGCTCCCCGGCCGCGACGCCCAGGTCGGGGATAGAGCTGGGCAGCGCAGCCACCTCCGGGCCGATCAGCTCAGCCAGCTCCGGGATCGGGGTGGGGGACTCGACGCAGGAGACCTTGCCGAACGAGGCGTCGGAGAGGTCGTCGGTCATCCGCAGGCTGTCGAGGAGGTCGAAGGGCCGCGGCCTGGTTTCGCCGCCGCGGAGGTGGGGCGCCAGATGGCGGGCCATCCGCTCGTCGACCCCGGGCGGCCCCCAGAGCGCCTCCGCCGCCTCCAGCACGAACGCCACGTCGTGCGCCAGCAGCACCTCGACGGTGCGTTGGGCCACCTCCGGAGGGAATCGCACATCGGCGAGCACCGCGCCGTCGACCTCGACGTAGGCGCCCGCGCCGCCGACGAACCCGTCGAAGCCTGCCGCCAGGATCCGGGCCGGCACCATCGACTTCGGCCGTCCGGTGCACAGGAACACCAGGTGGCCGGCCTCACGCGCCCGGCGGACCGCCGCGGCGTGCGCGGGGGGGACGTCGCCGTGGTCCGCGTACGTGCCGTCGATGTCGAGGAACACGGCGCGACGATCGGTCCCGGCCGGTGAAGCTGCCATGTCCGCGACTGTACCGGCGAAATCCTTCTCGACGCGCGCCCCCGCCCAAGCACTCTGGCAGCCGGCGGAGGGGGTCAGCGGGTGAGGACCCCGCCCAGCCCGTAGGCCCGGTGCAGGAGCACGATCGGGTGCACCGTCTCGACCCCGCTGGACTTCTCGATCTGCCAGCGGCAGGTCTCGGTGTCGCAGGCGGCGAGGCCGTCGTTGTTGGCCTTCACCATGTCGAACAGGGGCTTGCCCACGGCCTGGGCGATGTCGTACTTCTCCTTCTTCAGCCCGTACGTACCCGCGATGCCGCAGCAGGTGACGTTGCTGTCGATCACTTCGAGCCCGGGGATGAGCCGCAGCAGATCCGACGCCGGCGTGCCCATGCCCTGGCTCTTCAGCTGGCACGGCGCGTGGTACGGCAGCCGCATCTCGACGGGCTGGAAGTCCGTCGGCAGCTCGCCCGCCTCGTACAGCTCCATGAGGAACTCGGAGATCTCGCGGATCCGGGTGCCCACGTCGAGGAGTTCCTTGTCGTGGATGCCGAGGATCTGGTGCGCCTCGTGCTTGAGCATGCCGGTGCAGCTGCCCGCGGTGCTGATGATGGTGAGATCGGTGCCCGCCGAGCGCAGCTGGTCCACCAGCCGGCGCACGGAGGCGCTGGCCTTCTCGAACAGGCCGTTGCTCTGTTCGGCGAGGCCGCAGCAGCCCTGCTCGGGCACGATCACCTCGTAGCCCAGGAACTCCAGCACCTCGATGGCCTTCTTCGCGGCATCCACCTCGAAGTAGCCGCCGGCGCAGCCGTGGAAGTACACGAGCGCGCCGCGGGTCCGGGGCGCCGTCGGGGCCGACCGCTTCTTCAGCCACTTGTGCAGCGACTCGCCGCGCGCCGTCGGCATGGGGGCGTCGCGGTGGACGCCCACCACCTTCTCCATCGCGATGCGGGCCACCTTGTTGCCCAGTACCGCGTTGGCGATGGGCGCCACGGGGGTCATCGCCTGGCCCATGAGCACGGTCTGGGTGATCATCTGGTCCCGCACGGGCACGCCCTGCTCGGCCTTCATGACGGCGCGCGCCAGGGAGTTCAGCTCGGCGACGTTGACGCCCTGCGGGCACACCACGCTGCAGGTGCCGCAGCTGGAGCAGTAGTCGACGGAGTGGTCCACCGACTCGTCGTCGCGGAACCGCTCGGCCTGCGGGCCCACGAACTTCGGCCCGGAGAACAGTGGCGTGACCGCGGCGACCGGGCAGGCCGTCTCGCAGATGGTGCACTTCACGCACATGTCCAGGCTCATCCGCTGCAGCTCGTTGTTGAGCCGCTCGCGCAGGGCCTTGGCCCGCTCGTCGCGCTTCTCGCTCATCGTGCACCTCCGGTGATGTGATCGGCGGCCCGGACGGCCGTGGCGACGGCGATCCCGTCGCCGGACTTCTCGCGCCAGCGCTCGGAGCCGGCGATGATCCCACCGGCCACGTACAGGTTGGTGTGGACGACGGCGCCGTCGGCGTCCGTGGGGCGGCCGGCGCCGTCGGTGCGGACACCCACCTCGAACAGGGCGTGCGGGCCCCAGTACACGGACGGGATGAGGGGGGTGGCGTCGGTGGCCGTCAGGGGCAGCCCGAAGACGGGCTCGCTGATGGTGCCGTGGGAGTCGACGTCCAGTGCGCCGCTCTCGAACCCGCCGGGGGCGAACACGAACGAGCCCGCGCTGAGGGCGCGCGGCGCGCCCGCGGAGGCCAGGGTCACCGAGGCCAGGCCGCCGTCGCCGGCGGTGAAGCCCGTGATCCGGCTGCCCTGGATGAACCGCACGCCCGCGGCGCGGACCATGGCCAGCAGCGCGTCGTAGAGCCGCAGGCCCGGGACCGACGGCGGGGGCAGCGGGATCTCGCAGACGTCGCGGCCGAGGGCCTCGGCCACCTGCCGCCACACGTCGCGGCGCGTGATGCCGAGCACTGCGGGCAGGGCCACCACGTCGGCGTTCCCGGCCACCGCCGCGACAGCCTTCGCGAACGCGGCGGCGAAGGACTGGTCGTCCATCGCGCGGGCGTAGGTCAGGGCGGTGGGGTCCGCCTCGCCCTTGCGGGCCGGGAGGCTGATCCAGGCGGCGTGCGCGCTGAGCTTCCCGCCGTCGGGGGCCGTCGAGCGGGCCAGGTTGCCGGCGATCAGGTCCGCCGGGAAGTCCTTCAGCTGCCGCACGCCGACGACGGCGTAGCTCTTGCCGCCCACCGCGTCCCCCGCGACCATCGACGGCTGGGCCAGCGCCGTCGGGCGCAGCGCGCCGACCGCCGTGGGGAGGTGGTAGTTGCGCGAGGGGTCGCCCACCAGGAACTCCGGGCCGAGCTCGTCCGCCAGCCAGGACACGGCTGCGGACACGGCCGCGGCGCCGACGGAGGCGTAGGGATGCCCGTCGGCCACCGCCGCCACCGCGTCGAGCGGGGCGGAGACGCGGTCCGGTGTGTAGCCCATGATGTCGACGGTGCCCTGGGACAGCTGCAGCCCGCCCGGCCCCTTCGTGGTGAGGGTCACGGTCTTGCCGGCGCGGGCCAGCCTCAACGCGGCGGTGAGGCCGGCGAGTCCGGCTCCGATCACGACGACGTCGGTCATCGCACGACCTCCTCTTCAGGCTGGGGCAGGTGCTCGACGTCGAGCGTTCCGGCGAAGATCCAATGGTCCAGGGCGGTCTGGCGCACCTGCTGGCCGTAGAGGATCGGCCAGATGCCGATCCAGCGGTGCTTGAGGAACAGCCGCAGCAGGCCGGAGGCCCGCTCGGCGTCGACGGCCTGCTCCGAGCAGGCGAGCCCGGCCGCCCGCGCCGCGCAGAAACCGCCCTGACAAGGGCCCATGCCGAGGCGGAGCTGTCGGCGCAGGTCGTCGAGGGTGGCGTCGGGCTGCTCCTTGAGCAGGCGCACGAACATCGAGCGGTTCATCAGCTCGCACTCGCAGATGATCTGTTCGTCCAGGCGGTCGTGCTCCCGGTCCTCGAGACGGTGGGTCACCGTGTAGAGCTTGCGGTCCTCGCTGCCGGGGATCACCTCGTCGGCGGTGGTGCAGGGGCGCTCCTCGCCGAGTTGGCGGTTCATGGCGTCGACGATGTGTTCGGCCATGAGGCGGTAGGTGGTGAGCTTGCCGCCGCCGATGGTGAGCATGCCCTTCAGGCCGTCCGTCTGGGAGTGGTCGATGACGGCCATGCCGCGGCTCATGTGGCGGGTGTCCTCCACGGAGACCCGCTTGTCCTTGATCAGCGGCCGCGAGCCGGACCACGCGTGCAGGGCGCGCGCCTTACGGAATCCGGGGATCATCGCCTCGCCGGCGTCGAGCATCTGCTGGACCTCGGCGTGGGGGATGGGGAGGTGGTCGGGGTCCGTCTCGTGCACGTCGGTGGTGCCGATGATGGAGACGGTGTGCACGGGGACGAGGATGTCGCCGTCGGTGGGGTAGACGCAGCGGTTGATGACGGTGTTCACCAGGCGGTGGTTCATCGCGATCATGATCCCGCGGCCCGGGACGACGGCCACGGGCTCGGCGCCGGCCATCTCGGCGATCTGACCGGCCCAAGGGCCGGCGCAGTTGAGCACGAAGGTGCAGTTGATGCGGACGTCCTCGCCGCCCTTCTCG
>RRZT010028826.1_pt1 | contig 13658 bp, 10 predicted proteins | sample 2165551 | NCBI WGS metagenome assembly RRZT01 (sample SAMN10456910, study PRJNA506462) | wastewater metagenome | biome: wastewater; feature: sludge; material: wastewater sludge; isolation source: wastewater sludge with Escherichia coli K12::gfp cells carrying plasmid... | place: USA: Moscow, Idaho... | reverse complement strand
GTTGGGGCTTCGAGTTCCGGGATGCACGGGGAGTGGTCTTCCAGGTAACGGTTCAGAGCACGAAGTCGGGCGTGCCCTACAGCCTGATCTCCGCAGATTGGCGGGCACTTGGAGGTGAGCCTCCAGGATGCTCTCGACCCGCGTTCAAGGACTAGAAAGCAGCGCTCTGGCACGTGCAGGTCCATAGATTCGCTTGTCTTGGTGCCTTTCTTGACCGTTCGGCCACCTTCCGCGAGCGCTGTGTTGCTGGGCGCTTGGCGTCCTGACTACCGTGGGTGATCCACACCCGAGTGAGGAACCCCATGAACTCTGATCCTCTCTGGCAGAGCATCCGTGCCGAGGCTGAGCGGGACGCGGCCGAGGAGCCGGCCATCGCGTCCTTCCTGTACACCAGCGTGCTGTGCCACCCGACCCTCGCTGCTGCGCTGGCGCACGTGATCGCGACGAAGCTGGGGTGCGCGACGGTGAGCGATCTGACGCTGCGCGACCTCATCGAGGACGCCATGCGTGACGATCCCTGGATCGAGGAGGCGGTGCGCGCCGATCTGGAGGCCGTCGTGACCCGCGACCCGGCGTCGCGCGGCTACTCGGCGCCGCTGCTGCGCTTCAAGGGCTTCCACGCACTGCAGGCCTACCGCATCGCCCACCACTACTGGAACGCCGGCCGCAGCGCGCTCGCCCTCTACCTGCAGAGCCGCATCTCGGAGGTGTTCGCCGTCGACATCCACCCCGGTGCGCGCATCGGCAAGGGCATCATGTTCGACCACGCCACCAGCATCGTCATCGGCGAGACGGCCGTCGTCGGTGACGACTTCTCGATGCTGCACGAGGTCACCCTCGGCGGCACCGGCAAGGTGGGCGGCGACCGGCATCCGAAGATCGGACGCGGCGTCATGATCGGCGCCGGCGCCAAGATCCTGGGCAACATCCGCGTCGGAGACGGCGCCAAGATCGGCGCCGGAAGCGTCGTCCTGCACGAGGTGCCGGCCCACACGACCGTGGCCGGGGTGCCGGCGAAGCCGATCAACTTTCCGGAGCACTCGTTCCCGGCCCTCACCATGGACCAGTCGCTGGACTGCGCCGAGATGTTCGCCGACCAGGCGGGGGATCGCGGGTAACGACGACGGCAGAGCTGGCCGGACCAGCGGCGTCCGCGAATCGTGACCAAAGCGTGATATGGACATCGGCCCGCGCTAATCACCGTTACTTTATCCTTCAAATCCTACCGGGGGGAGCGGTGGGTGGACGCGTCATGCTTCGACGGCGCGGGCTGCCCGGACACCCCACCAACACCACTGGCCGCGCGCCAGAGCAAGGAGTTGTCGTGCCCCGTATCAGTGCACCCACCGTCAAGGAGCACCGCCAAGTGGTTCTGACAGCTCTGGTCGACTCGGCTGAGCGTCTGTTGCGCGACGAGGGGCCCGCCGCGCTGACGGCTGGTGCGGTCAGCGCCGACGCCGGCATCGCGCGCAACAGCATCTACCGGTACGTCGATTCCGTCGACGACCTGCGCGGCATGGTGTTGGCCCGCTACCTGCCCCAGTGGCTGGACGCCGTCGGCTCGGCCCTGGACGCGATCGACGACCCGCGGGAGCGCATCCTCGTCTGGGTCACGTCGACGGTAGAGCAGGCGGCGGTCCGGGGACACTCGTGGCTGATGGACGTGGCGCGCAGCATGCCTGACGTCAACGAGGTGCGCCAGGACGTCCGCGCCGCTCACGACCACGGTGCCGAGTTCCTGGCCGTCGAGTTCCAGCGCATGGGCCTGGACGCCGTCGCGACGCGCACCGTCATGGTTCGCGCACTCGTGGACGCCGCGTTCGGCAGCGTCGACAACGGCGAGCCGCTGGACGCCGTGGTCGAGCTTCTGCGCAACAGCGTCAGCGGCCTGCTGGAACCCACACGAGTCGCCGCCGGTCGCTGAGGAACGCGACCAAAGTCGCACTCGCGCTCACAGGTTCTGACGGGGCCGGGGGGTTAGGCTGACTCTGCCACCGTGACCGAGCGAACCTGATGGGCGGACCATGCTGCTGTACGAGTCGTTGTTGAACTACACCAACGTGCCGCTGGCGATTCTCATCGTGGTGTTGTCGTCGTTCCTGTTCGCCGGTGGGGCCACGATTCAGCACCTGGCCGTCGGGCAGGGCGTCGACCGCACCTCGGACAACAGCTCGATGGGTCTGAAGCAGCTGTGGCAGCTGGTCACCAACCGCAAGTGGCTGCTCGGGCTCTCTCTGGTCGGCATCGGCGCGACGGCCCACATCATCGGCCTGATGATGGCGCCGGTCACCGTGGTTCAGCCGGTAGGCATCCTCGCTGTTCCGTGGTCGGTGCTGCTGGCGGCCCGCATCTTCAAGCACAAGGTGACCCGGCCGATGTGGATCGCCGTCGGTATGACCGTGCTGGGTATCACCATCTTCACTGTGTTCGCCGCGGCGCACGCCGCACCCGACACCCACGTACCACCGGTGCAGGTGCTCATCGGCTGCATCATCGTCTACCTGATCGGCGGCACGTTCGGGTTCCTGGGCTGGAAGGGCCCCAGCGGCCGCACCGGCAACCTGCGCTCGCTGATGTGGGCCACCGGCGGCTCGTTCTTCTACGGGCTCAGCTCTGCGCTGATCAAGACCGTGACGGTCATGATGCGCGAACCGGGCTTCCACAACAACGGCGTGTTCTGGATCATCGTGCCCTTCCTGATCGGGTCCTACCTGTTCGGCGGAATCATGATTCAGCAGGGCTACGCGACCGGTCCCGCCGAGACCGTGGTGGCGTCCATGACGACGACCGACCCGGTCGTCGGCGTCGTGTTCGGTCTCGTCATCCTGGGCGAGGGTGCGCTGATCACCGCTGGCGCCGGAGTCGGCATGGCGCTGGCCGCAGCGCTCGCGATCTGGGGCGTGGTGGTGCTGAGCAAGCATCATCCGGACGCCGTGGAGCGCCGCGAGAGAGCCGCGGCACAGCGGGCGGGGGCGGTGACGCAGACGTGAGCCCGACCGAGGTGAACGTCCCGGAAGGGCTCCGCAGCATCGCGGTCATCAGCGACTACTCGATGACCACGCTCGGCGGCGCCGAGACGGCCTACTTCGAGCAGGTGCGCACCCTCGGGCAACACCTCGAGGTGACCGCCATGTCGTCGGGCTGCCCACGGCTCACCGAACTCGGCAACCAGCCCGGCGTCACCGCGATCGAGGTGCCGATCTGGTTCCGGGTGCCCCTGCTCGGGCTGCCGGTGATGCGGCACACCGCAGAACTGCGCGACTTCTTCCGGCGCACGTTCATCGAGCGAGGCATTCAGCTCATGCACATCCATTCGGAGTTCGGCATCGCGGCCGCGGCAGTCGCGGCCGCCCAGGAGCTGGGCATCCCGGTCGTCCACACGATCCACACGTTCTTCTGGCAGACGCAGTGGCCGATCCAGCGTCCGTTGGGCTGGGGGACGCCCCTGTACCACAAGTTCGTCACCGGCCTGGAGCCGTCGAGGGAGGTGCTGGCCGACGAGCCGGGCAACTCGGCGCTGCGCAACATGACGCTCACCGTGGCCCGCCAGGTCGACAGCATCATCTCGCCCTCGTCGCACCAGGCCGCCCGACTCGCCGAGGCCGGACTCGGCCCCATCACCGTCATCCCCAACACGATGGCGGCGCCGATCGACGCCGCCGTGCTGGAGCGCATCGGACGCCCCCTGCGTCTGCTGTGGATCGGCCGGTTCGTCCCCGAGAAGCGCATCCTGCCGTTCATCCGGGCGGCGTGCACGGCGCTCGACGCGCTGCCGCCGAACGCGCTCGAGATCGACATCGTCGGCGAGGGCGAGCAGTTCTCGAAGGCCCAACGGCTCGCCGCCGGCCACCCGCAGATCAATCTGCACGGCCGCGTCCAGCATTCGCGGGTTCAGGACATGCTCGCCCAGTCGCACCTGTCCGTGCTCACGTCGGTGGGGTGGGACAACCAGCCGATGGTCATCGTCGAGTCGATCAACGGCCTGCGCGGCGTCATCGTGTGCGACCCGGCCCTCACCGAGGGCCTCGACGGCCCGGGCATTCCGGCGTTCGGAACCGATGAGGAGACGCTCGCGCGGGTGATGATCGACCTGGCCACGAACACCGACAAGGTGGTCGAGGCGTCCAAGGCCTGTCTGAGCGCCCGCGAGGAGTTCTCGGTCGAGACCTACGTGGCCCGCACGCTCGGCGTGTACGCCGACGCGCTGGCGTCCAAGGCCTGAGTCAGCCCTTCACGGGCAGCGCCGAGACGGCGCGGCCACCCGACGTCGTCAAGATGACGGTGGTGTCTCCCCGCGTCACCGGGAGCAGCACGTAGCCGTCGGCGCTGGCGGGTGAGCGCAGCACCCCTGCGCGCAGTTCGGGAGAGCGGGTGCTGGGGGCGGCGTCGATGGTGCGGGTGCCGTTGTTCTCGAAGGCGGCGAAGTCGTAACTGATCGTGCCGCCGTCGGCCCACACCTGGATGCGCAGTTCGAGCCCGTCGTTGGTCCATTCCTGTTCGACGACCTGCCACCGGCCGAAGTCGCTGGTTCGGCCCGGCATCGTGAACGGCATGCCGGGCAGAGTGGACGCCGGCGCGGCCGTCGGGGTGGGCGTGGGTGTGGTTTGCGGGGCGGGCGTGCCGCCCTGGCCGAGGATGCCCCACAGTACGACCGCCACCAGGACGACCGCGGCGATCGCGACCCCGATGATCGGGCCGCGTGGCCGCGGCGGCTTGTAGGAGTCGATGTCGACACGCGCGTAGCCCTGCTGGCCCAGCGGCGTCGTGCCCTGGGGCTGTTGGCCGTAGGGTCCGGGCTGGCCGTAGGCGCCGGGTTGGCCGTAGCCGGACTGACCGTAGCCCGGGTGGCCGTACGGCTGCTGGGGCGGACCGGACTGACCGGGAGGGCCTTGTGGGCCAGGAGGGCCTTGTGGCGGGAACGGTGGCTGACTCATGGTGCCCCTAGGCTACTCGCCCGAAAATCGACCTGTGGATTGTGACAGGTGGGCGATTTCCAGAACTCTAGTGGTGGGCATGACAGCACTTCACACGTCCACCGACTCGCTGCGGGTCACCACCATCGACGATCTGCTGGGTCTCGTGCCCAGCCTGCTCAAGTTCCACCCCGAGGAGTCACTCGTCCTGCTGGCAGTTCAGCAGAACCGGGTCGAAGTGACCGCCCGGGTCGACATCGTCGGCGTCCAGACCGTTGACGGCGTCCGAGTCGCCCTGGCGGGGGTGTGGCGGCGTTTCCCTCACGCCGACTACGTCTCCGTCGCGTATGCCGCCGACCAGGAACAGGGCTGGCGCGCGCTGGAGTCCCTACGGCTCGCGCTGCCGCCCCGGGCCGGTTTGTGCGCACTGCACAGCGACGGCGTCCGGTGGTACGCCGACCCGACCGACGACGGCACGCCGTACGACGCCCGCTCGAGCCGCACGGCCGCCGAGGCGACACTGCAGGGCATGCCGGTGCATCCGTCTCGCGAGAGCCTGCGGGCCAGCGTGGCGTCGGGGCGCAACGAGGCCCTGGTGCTCGCCGCCTGGCGGCGGGCGCTCGGCCGGCGCGTGGACGCCGACGCGTTGACCGAGGAGGCGCAGGCGCTGCTCACGGCGTCCCCTGACCTACTCACGGCCGACCAGGCCGCGCTGTTGACGCTGGCCCTGGAGCAGCAGGAGTTCATCGATGATGCGGTGCTGTCGACGTGCCGACAGAACGCCGAACAGCGACTGGCGTTCTGGGCTCAAGTGGTGCGCGGCGTCCCTGATGAGTGCGCCGGGCTGCCGTGGGTGCTCGTCGGTCTGACGGGCTGGGTGTCGGGAGACGGCGCACTGCAGGTGGTCGGCGTCGAGGAGGCCCAGGCCCGTGGCGTCGAGGACGGATGGGTGCGGATGCTCGACATTGTCAACCAACTGGTGCTGCCGCCGCAGCACTGGGAAGAGATGCGGCTGGCCCAACTGGTCGGAGCGGAGACGTCAGGCGACACGCTGCTAGAGTGAGGGGCGTGACAAGCATCTCGACCGGTTCCCGGCGACTTCTTCGTTAGCCGCCCATTCTCTTTCAGGAGTGGAGCGGCGGCCCCTTGATGCCTCGGCAGCAAGGGGTTTTCCATGCCGGAAACGACGATCGACACACAGCACACGAGGAGTGGAAGTGACCACGGAAGCCAGCGCGTACGACGCCGGAGCGGTCCAGGAGAAGTGGCAGAAGTTCTGGGAGGAGGAGGGCACCTTCGCCCCGCTCGATGACGGGAGTCGCGAGCGTCGCTACGTGCTCGACATGTTCCCCTACCCGTCGGGCGACCTGCACATGGGTCACGCCGAAGCGTTCGTGATGGGTGACGTCGTAGCCCGCTACTGGACGATGAAGGGCTTCGACGTGATGCACCCGATCGGGTGGGACTCGTTCGGCCTGCCCGCCGAGAACGCCGCCATCGCCCGCAACGCGCACCCCGCCGAGTGGACGTACGCCAACATCGAGACCCAGGCGCGGTCGTTCAAGCGGTACGCGCTGAGTTTCGACTGGTCGCGGCGCCTGCACACGTCCGACCCGGAGTACTACCGGTGGACACAGTGGCTGTTCCTGCGGTTCTACGAGCGTGGGCTGGCCTACCGCAAGGACTCGTTCGTCAACTGGTGTCCCAACGACCAGACGGTGCTGGCCAACGAGCAGGTCGTCCAGGGCCTGTGCGAACGCTGCCACGCCGTCGTGACCAAGCGGAAGCTGACGCAGTGGTACTTCCGCATCACCGAGTACGCCCAGCGGCTGCTCGACGACATGGACCAGATCGAGCAGGGCTGGCCGTCGCGCGTGCTCGCGATGCAGCGCAACTGGATCGGCCGCTCCGAGGGGGCGTATGTCGACTTCGTCGTCGAGGGCCGCGACGAGCCGCTGACGGTGTTCACGACCCGTCCCGACACGCTGTACGGGGCGACGTTCTTCGTCGTGGCACCGGATGCAGAGTTGGCGTCCGAACTGGTCAGCGACGAGCACCGCGAGGAGTTCGAGGCCTACCTGGAGAAGACCAAGCAGGCCACCGAGATCGAGCGGCAGAGCTCCGAGCGCGAGAAGACCGGCGTCTTCCTGGGCCGGTACGCGATCAACCCTGTCAACGGTGAGCGGCTGCCGATCTGGGCGGCCGACTACGTGCTGAGCGAGTACGGCACCGGCGCCATCATGGCGGTGCCCGCGCACGACCAGCGCGACCTCGATTTCGCCCGCACATTCGACATCCCGGTGCGCGTCGTGATCGAAACCGGTGAGGCCGACCCCAACGAGACCGGCGTCGCGACGTCGGGGGATGGTCGGTACGTGAACTCGGCCCTGCTCGACGGGCTGGACGGCAAGGCGTCGGGCGTCGCGGCGATGAACGCCAAACTGGAGGCCGACGGCACCGGACGCGGCGCGGTCACCTACCGGCTGCGCGACTGGCTGCTGAGCCGGCAGCGGTTCTGGGGCTGCCCGATCCCGATCATCCACTGCCCGACGTGTGGCGAGGTGCCGGTGCCCGACGATCAGCTGCCGGTGGTGGCGCCCGACCTGCGCGGCGCCGACCTGTCGCCCAAGGGCACGTCGCCGCTGGCGAGCCCGGCCGCGGCGGCCTGGCGCAACGTCGACTGCCCGACGTGCGGGGGGCCCGCGCAACGCGACGCCGACACCATGGATACGTTCGTCGACAGCTCGTGGTACTTCTTCCGCTACTGCTCGCCCGACTACACCGACGGCCCGTTCGATCCGGACGCGGTGGCGCGCTGGATGCCGGTGGCGCAGTACGTGGGCGGCGTCGAGCACGCGATTCTGCACCTGCTGTACAGCCGGTTCTTCACGAAGGTGCTGCACGATCTGGGGCTGGTGCCGTTCACCGAGCCGTTCCTGCGCCTGATGAACCAGGGGCAGGTGATCAACCAGGGCAAGGCGATGAGCAAGTCGCTGGGCAACGGTGTCGACCTGGGCCAGCAGATCGACGCGTACGGCGTCGACGCGATTCGCACCACGGTGGTGTTCGCGGGTCCGCCCGAGGACGACATCGACTGGGCCGACGTGTCGCCCGGGTCGACGGCCAAGTTCCTGCAGCGTGCGCACCGGCTCGCCGGTGACGTGACCAGCGCGCCGGGGGTGGACGCGGTGTCCGGCGACCTGGCGATGCGCCGGGTCACGCACCGGGCCCTCGCCGACATCAGCGAGGCGCTGGAGTCGCACCGCTTCAACGTGGCGGTCGCCCGCATCATGGAGTTGGTCAATGCGACCCGCAAGGCGATCGACCGCGGCCCCGGCGGGGCCGATCCTGCGGTGCGCGAGGCGGCCGAGTTCGTCGCCCAGTCACTGAGCACCGTCGCGCCGTACATCAGCGAGGAGATGTGGCAGACGCTGGGCCGCGAGCCGTCGGTGGCGCGCTCGACGTGGCCCGAGGTCGACCCGGCGCTGCTGGTGCAGGAGTCGATCACGGTCGTTGTGCAGGTGCAGGGCAAGGTGCGGGCCCGTCTCGAGCTGCCGTCCGGCATCACGGACGCGGACGCCGAGGCGGCCGCCTTGGCCGACCCGGCCGTGCAGCGGGCACTCGACGGACGCGGCGTCCGTCAGGTGATCGTCAGGCTGCCGAAGCTGGTCAGCATCGTTCCCGCGTAGGTCACTTCACGACCACCTCGGCCACGATGCCGAGGTGGTCGGTGCCGCTGATGGTGAACGTCTGGAACGACGTGGCGGTCACCGAGTTGCTGAGCAGCATGTGGTCGATCGGGATCAGCGGCGGGATCCGCTTGTTCGCCGGATAGGTGGGCACCCACCCGGCGCCCGCCTGCTCGGACGCCCCGTGCAGCCCGATGCCGGTGAGGAGCCGGTAGGTGTAGTGCTCGGGCACGGCGTTGAAGTCGCCGGCGATGAGCAGCGGGCGGTCGGTCAGCGGCTTGACGAAGGAGACGAGCGACTTCGCGTCGCTGATCCACGACTCGCGCTCGCGCACCATGTTCTCGGGGTGGGCCGGCACGACGACCAGTGAGCGGCCGTCCTTCTCGATGGCGGCGGCGCTGAGGCCCGCGACGGTGTCCGGCTGTGCGGCCTGCGTGGCGGGCAGGCGGGTGATCATGACGCTGCTGGGGCCGCTCAATCCCTGGATCTGGTCGCCGCGGCGGGCGGCCTCGCCGGACTGGTAGCTGTACTCCGGCAGCGCCTTCTTCACGCGATCGAGGGTGGTCTGGGTCATCTCGACGAGCACGATGGCGTCGGGATTCTCGGCGTGCACCTTCGCGGTCAGGTCGTCGACGTCGGCGAGCCCGTAGTAGGCGTTGAGCGACAGCACTTTGAACGTGGTTCCGGACGCCGTGGGCGCGCTGTGCGGCACGTACGGCAGGCACCAGGCGGCGTTGAGAATCAGGCCGGCGGCGGGGATGAGGGTGAGCCAGCGGCGGCGTCCGGTGTGACCGAGTGCGATCAGGAGCGTCGCGAGCGCCCAGGCGATGACGCCGTAGGCGATGAAGGACGCCGCCATCGCGATCACCCGACGTTGCGTCTGCAGGCCGGGGAACAGGTAGAGCGCCATGAGCGGAAGCCCGACCCCGGCCACCAACCCCCAGCCCGGAATGAGCGCGAGCGTGCGGGAGACAGAATGAGAACGGGTCACTCGGACAAGGGTAGCCAGTGGAGGGTACCCGGACCCTAAGCCCCTGGTCGCCCGTGTGTGGGACCTCGGGTGGGGGTGGATCCACAGGCAACGCGGGGTCGTGGCGGTTGGGAGCAACTGTGGTGGCATGGATTCACACTCCGACGCCCCAACCCTCGGCGACGTCGTGCGGCGTCGCCTCGACCATCTGCTGCACGAGATCTCGCCGCGACGGCTTGACCTGCCCACGGCGACGTTCGATGCGCCAGCCGACGATCGACGACCGTCGGCGTCCGGTCGTGCCCAGCTGACCGCCGTCCGCGACGACGACCCCGCGGCCGACCACGCGTACTGGTCGGGTGCGAGCGTCGATGAAGAACTGAGTCCGCCGACTGAACGTGAGGCTGAGGGGGAGGGACAACCCGAGCCGCCGCCACCCGCCCGCGTCAGGCTGCGCCGCTTCGGGCGTCCGCACCTGATCGCGGTGGTTGGCGTCGGGCTCCTGGCGTGCCTGGTCGCCTGGTGGTCGCTGACACAGACGCGCACGGTGCAGGTGGCCGACAGCGTCCCGACGGTCAGTCGCCCCAGCTCGGCGGCTTCCGGGGGCAGCGCTGCTGCGGGCGGCGCGTCTGGTGGTGGGGCGGTGGCGTCGCCGACCCCGATGTTGGTCGTTCACGTGCTGGGGGCTGTCCGCAAGCCGGGTGTACACCGCCTGCCGGCCGGGTCGAGGGTGGCCGACGCCATCGCGGCGGCCGGTGGCGTGACGCCGAACGCGCGCCCGGGCGACATGAACCTCGCGGCGGTCCTCGCCGATGGAGTCCAGGTGAAGGTCGGTGACGGTCGGATGCCCAGTCTGGTCGGCGGTGGTGGTGTCGGCGGTGCGGGTCCGGGCGCCGGGGCAGGCGGGCCGGCTGCGGCCAAGGTAAACCTCAACACGGCGACGGACGCCGACCTCGACGCACTTCCCGGTGTCGGGCCGGTGACGGCGAAGGCGATCCTTGGGTGGCGCACGGAGCACGGTCGCTTCACCCGGGTGGATGAGTTGCAGGAGGTCGACGGCATCGGGCCCAAGACGTACGCGCAATTGGCCGACCTTGTCACGGTTTGAGCGCTCCTCCCGCGACGGGTCAGGGCACGACGAGCCGCCCGTCGATCTGCGTCCGGTCGCGCTCGCGGTGGTGGCGTGGGCGGCCATGTGGCTGGCGTCCAGCGAGCAGTGGCCGGTGCTGCTCGGCGGGGTGGGCGGGTCTCTCGTGCTGGGTCTGGTCGCCGCTGTTCGGCGGTCGCGGCTGCTCGCGGCGATATCCGTCCTGCTGCTGCTCTGTCTGGCGGCCGGAGGCGTGCGGGTGTGGCAGCGGGAGGCGTCCCCGCTGCGCGAGTTGGCGACCGAGGGGGCGATGGTACGGGTCGAGATGCGGGTGAGTGGGGCGTCCAGACTGATGCCGGCGCGCGGGGTGAAGCCCGCGGTGTGGATCGGGAGCGCCACGCTGGTGTCGGTGGAGGGACGCGGCCGGGTGCTGCGCTCGGGCGCCCCGGTGACCGTCTTCGCCTCGGACGCCGCGGCCGCGGCTTGGGCGCGGGTGCCGCTCGGCACCACCGTCGTGGCATCGGGGCGACTGGGGCGTCCCGACCCCGGCGACCCCGCCGAGGCGGTGGTCCGGGCGCGCGGCTCCCCTCAGTCCGAGGTCGCTCCCGGCGCGGTCGATGCGTGGGTGCAGCGGCTGCGGCAGGGGTTGCGTGATGCCTGCGCCGGGTTGTCTCCCGGGCCGCGCGGGTTGGTGCCTGCCCTGGTGGTGGGCGACACCTCGGTGATGGAGTCGAGCCTGGTGGAGGAGTTCAGGGCGTCGGGCCTCACGCATTTGTGCGCGGTCTCGGGGGCGAACCTGGTGTTTCTGCTGTCGTTCCTGCGCGGCATCGCGGTCGCGGTGGGGGTGCGGGGGTATCCGCTGCTAGGGGTGCTGGTTCTGGGCGTCGTCGGGTTCGTGACGGTGTGTCTGGGGGAGCCGTCGGTGATCCGTGCCGCGGCCATGGGCCTGGTCGGGCTGGCGGCGCTGGGCCGGGCCGGCCGTGGGCGCCAGGGGCTCCGCTACCTTGCCGCCGCGGTGATCGCGGTCGTGGTGGTCGATCCGTGGTTGTCGCGCTCGTTCGGTTTCGCGCTGTCGGTCACGGCGTCCGGAGGTCTGCTGTGGTGGGCGGGGCGGTGGACCGACGCGATGGCGTCCTGGTGCCCGCGGTGGCTGGCCGAGGGCCTGGCGGTTCCGATGGCGGCCCAGCTCGCGACCGGGCCGATCGTGGCCGCGTTGTCGGGGCAGGTGAGCGTGGTCGGGCTGGCGGCCAACCTCGTGGCCGGTCCTTTCGTCGGGCCAGTGACGGTGCTGGGTGTTGCGGCGGCGTCCGTCTCGCTGGTGCTGCCCGCCGTGGCGGCGGCGATCGCCTGGGTGGCCGGGTGGGGCGCCTGGGCGCTGTGCGCGGTCGCGGGGGTGGGGGCGTCCCTGCCGGGGGCGGTGGCCGGCTGGCCGACATCGGCGGCCGGGCTGGCGTTGCTCACGGTGGCGTCCCTGCTGGTGGCCGTAGTGCTCCCGTCGGTGCTGCGACGCCGATGGCTGTGCCTGCTGCTGGCGGCGGCCTCCGTGGTGCTGCTGCTGCGGGCCCCGGCGCGTCCCGGGTGGCCGCCCGGGGAGTGGGTGATCGCCGCGTGTGATGTCGGGCAGGGCGATGCCTGGCTGATCCGCGCCGGACCGGACGCCGCGGTCGCCGTCGACGCCGGGCCCGACGGCAAGGCGCTGGAGGCTTGCCTGACCCAGTTGGGCGTGCAGCGGGTCCCGCTGGTGTTGCTCACCCACCTGCACTCCGACCATGTGACGGGCCTCCCGTCTCTGCTGCGACGGGGGACGGACGTGCTGGTTCTGCCGGTGGTGACGACACCCGTCGACAATGCGCGTCGCATCGCCGACGAGGCGTCGGGGGTGCGGCGCGAGACCGCGGAGGTGGGCAGCACATGGACGGTGGGCGGCGTCCGACTCGACGTGCTCGCCGCCCCGGATCTGCCGCGCTCCGCGGGCGAAGCCGAGGGGGAGTCAGCCGCCGAGAACGACGCGTCGCTGACGGTCAGGGTCGAGGTGGGCGGGCTGGTCGCCCTGGCGTCCGGAGACGTGGAGGAGCTCGGACAGAGGACCCGGCTCCGGCTCGGGGGAGTGCTGGACGCCGACGTGCTGATGGCACCCCACCACGGTTCCGGACGCCAATCGCCCGACTTCTGGTCGGCCGTCTCTCCCCGCGTGGTGCTGTTCAGCGTCGGCCGAGACAACGGCTACGGACATCCGGCAGCGCGCACGCTCGCGCTGGCGGCGTCCACAGGGGCGGCATCCGCTCGCACCGACGAGCAGGGCATCGTCGTCGTCGGCCGCAACCAGCAGGGTGTGTTCGTCAGCTCGCAGCGGTGAGAACTGTCGGCCGCGACTGGCATGCTGGGGCGCGTGCAGATCGAAGGAGTGTTGGGGCGGGTCGTGGCGGTGTCCGGGCCCGAGACGGTGCTGGCCGACCGGGCGGTCGACGGGCTGGTCGAGGCGGGGCTGGGGCAGCGTCCTGACGCCCAGGTCACCAAGGTCGATGCGCCCGACCTCGACCTCGGTCGCTTCCTCGAGCTCACGGGCGGCTCGCTGTTCACCTCGGCGACGATCGTGGTGATCCGTGAGGCGTCCGAGTTGGCGCCTGAACTCGTCGACGCCGTCGTCGCAGCCGCGAAAAGCCCCACCGACGAGGTTGGTCTGATTGTCGTCCACCCGGGCGGAGCCAAGGGCAAGGGAGTCATCGACAAGCTGAAAGCGGCCCGGTGCGAGGTGATCGACTGCCCCACGATCAAGCAGTGGGAGTTGCCGCAGTTCGCCAGCGCCGAGGCACGCCGTGCCGGGGGGCGGCTCGACGGCGAAACGGCGAGGGCGTTGGTCGAGGCGCTGGGCTCCGACGCCGCGGCTGTCGCCGGCGCGGTGCGGCAGTTGCTGTCCGACTCGCCCGACAGCCACATCACACCCGCCACCGTGCGGCGCTACTTCGCTGGCCGCGCCGACGTCACGAGCTTCTCGGTGG
>RRZT010567253.1_pt1 | contig 13669 bp, 10 predicted proteins | sample 2165551 | NCBI WGS metagenome assembly RRZT01 (sample SAMN10456910, study PRJNA506462) | wastewater metagenome | biome: wastewater; feature: sludge; material: wastewater sludge; isolation source: wastewater sludge with Escherichia coli K12::gfp cells carrying plasmid... | place: USA: Moscow, Idaho... | reverse complement strand
GGTCGAGGCACGCTCGGTGCCCGACGGACTGGTCGAGGCGATCCGCTGGCGCGGCCCCAGCCTGGTCTTCGGCATGCAATGGCATCCGGAGTTCATGGCCCAGGACCAGCATCACCCGTCGCAGCTCGACGGCCGGCCGATCCTCGAGGAGTTCCTGGCCGCCTGCCTCAGGCGCCGAGGCTGAGGCCGACTCCGGCGCTGGCGCCTGCACTGGCACGGCCACGCACCAGCAGCGCCTCCAGCTCGGTGGCGGCCATCGGCCGGCCGAGCAGATAGCCCTGCATCTCGTCGCAGCCCAGGCGGGTCAGCATCTCGTGCTGCGCGCCGGTCTCGACGCCCTCGGCGACGATGCGCAGGTTCATCTTGCGTGCCATCGCGACGATGGCCTCGACGATGGCGATGTCGTCGCTGTCGTCCGGGATGCCGTCGACGAAGGAGCGGTCGATCTTGAGCCGCTGCAGCGGGAAGCGCTTCAGGTAGGCCAGGCTGGAGTAGCCGGTGCCGAAGTCGTCGACCGAGAGCTGCACGCCGATGCCGCGCAGCGCATGCAGCAGCGTCATCGTGCCGGCCGGATCCTCCATCATGCTGGACTCGGTGATCTCCAGCTCGAGGTACGCGGCCTCCAGGCCGCTGCGGCGCAGCTCCGAGCGCACCGTCTGGTCCAGACCCCGGCGCTGCAGCTGGCGCACCGACAGGTTGACCGCCACCCGCATCTCCGGATGGCCCTGCCGCTGCCACTGCCGCACCTGCCGGCAGGCCTCGCCGAGCACCCAGTCGCCCAGCGGGTGGATCAGGCCGCTTTCCTCTGCGATCGGGATGAACTCGGCCGGGCTGATCATGCCGCGCTGCGGATGGGGCCAGCGCAGCAGCGCCTCGACGCCGACGAGCCGGCCGCAGGCATCGAACTGCGGCTGGTAGTGCAGGCACAGCTCGTTGCGGTCGATCGCATGGCGCAGGTCGTTCTCCAGGCGCAGCCGGGCATGCGCCTGCCGGTCCATTTCCGGGCTGAAGAAGCAGTAGGTGCTGCGGCCGGCCGCCTTGGCGCGGTAGAGCGCGGTGTCGGCGTACTTCAGCAGCAGATGCTCGTCATTGCCGTCGCGCGGATACAGGCTCACGCCGAGACTGGCACTCACATGCAGATCGTGGCCATCGATCAGGAAGGCCTCTTCGAACGCGCGGACCAGTTCCTCGGCGGTCTGCGCGACCTGGGCTGCCTCGGTCAGATCCTCGATCAGCACCAGGAACTCGTCGCCGCCGAGTCGCGCCAGCGTGACCTCCGGCGGCAGCTGCTGGCGCAGCCGCAGTGCCACCTGGCACAGCAGCTCGTCGCCGACCAGATGGCCGAGCGTGTCGTTGATGTTCTTGAAGCGGTCCAGGTCGATGAAGATCACCGCGAGCATGCGGCCGCGGTGGCGCGCCATGCGCAGCCCCTGCTCGAGCCGGTCGAGCACCAGCGAGCGGTTGGGCAGGCCGGTCAGCGCATCGTGATAGGCCATGTGCTGGATGCGCAGCTCCTGCAGATGCTGCTCGGTCACGTCCTGCGCGATGCCGGCGCGGCGCACGGTGCGGCTGCGCTCGTCCTGCACCGCGAAGCTGCGCAGATGCACATAGCGCACCTCGCCGGAGGGCTTGATGACCCGGAAGCGGGTATCGTCGTTGTCCCGGTCGGCGGCGCCGGCGCGGATCTCGCGCAGCACGCGCTCGCGGTCCTCGGGATGAATGTGCGCGGTCCATGCATGCCAGTCGTCCAGCAGGCCGGCTGCGGGCAGACCCCAGATCCGCTCGATCGCCGGGCTGATGTAAAGCAGCCGCCCCGCGACCGGGTCGCTGAGCCAGACCACATCGTCGATGGCGTCGGCCAGCTCGCGCAGCCGGCGCTCGCTTTCGGCCAGCGCGCGGCGCTCGCGCTCGAGCTGGACCTGCAGGCAGGCGGACTCCAGCGCGATCTGCAGGCGCGGCATCGCCAGGTCGCGCTTGACCAGGTAGTCGTGCGCACCGAGGCGGATGGCCTGCGCGGCGGCCTCCTCGTCGCCCTGGCCGGTGATGACGACGATCGGCAGGTCCAGGCCGCGCACCTCGCGGATCTCGCGGATCAGCTCGAGCGCGTTCATGCCCGGCAGCAGATAGTCGAGCAGCAGCGCGTCGACCGGCCGAGCCCGTCGGGGCTGCCGTGCTCGAGCGCGGCCAGCACCGCCTCGCCGCTGCCGACCACATCGAGCAGGATGTGCGGTGCCTGCTGGCGCAGGTGGCGGCGCAGCAGGTCGACATCGCTGGCGGTGCGCTCGGCATAGAGCACATGCAGCACCTGGGCCGGCGCATGGTCGGGCCGCTCGAGCCGGCGCTGGCGGGCCGCGGCGATGGTCTGGGTCAGCGTGTCGAGATAGCGGGTGTCCTTGACGATGTAGTCGTCGGCGCCGCTGCGCAGCGCGCGCACCGCTGCCTCCTCGTCGCCGCAGCCAGTCAGCAGCAGCACCGTGGTGCCGGGCCGGCTGTGACGGACCTGCGCCACCAGCTCGATGCCGTTGCCATCGGGCAGGTTCATGTCGATCAGCAGCACGTCGCAGGGGCGGGCGGCATCGGCCAGCAGCGCGCGCGCCTGCTCGAGCGTGCCGGCCAGCTGCAGCTGCATCTGCGGGGCCTGCTGCGCCAGCATCCGGCGGGTCAGGTCGGCATCGAGCGGGTTGTCCTCGACGTAGATCAGGTTCATGGGTCTTGGCCGCCGATGCTGCCGGCGGCAGGGGGAAATTCGAGCACGAAGGTGGCGCCGCGTCCGGGTTCGGCGCGGGCGTGAATGCGGCCGTTCATGCGCTCCATCGCCTTGCGCACGATCGCCAGGCCGATGCCGGTGCCGGGATAGTCCTCGACCCGATGCAGGCGCTGGAAGATCTCGAAGATGCGGTCGTGATAGCGCATGTCGAAGCCGATGCCGTTGTCGGCGATCGTCAGCTCGGTGCCGCCGCCAGGCGCCTCGAGCGGTCGCGCGGTGATCGTGATCTGGCAGGGCCGGTCCGGGCGTCTGAACTTGATCGCGTTGTCGAGCAGGTTGCGCAGCACCAGCAGCAGGCCGCGCCGCTCGCCGCGCACCGACAGCGTGCCGGTGTCGATGCGGATCTCGGCGGCCTGGCGGCGCAGGCTGTCGTCCAGCTCCGCCAGCGCCTCGTCGATCAGGCCGCGCAGCGGCAGCGCCACCAGGGTCGGACGCAGCCGCTCGACACGCGAGTAGGCCAGCAGATCCTCGATCAGCTGGCTCATCTGGCGGGCCGCCTGGCGGATGTTGTCGATGAAGAGCCGGCCCTCGTCGTCAAGCTGGTCGCGCTTCTCGGTCAGCAGCAGCCGGCTGTAGCCGTCGAGCCCGCGCAGCGGCGCCTTCAGGTCATGCGAGACCGAATAGGTGAAGCGCTCCATTTCGCGGTGCTTGGCCTCGAGCTCCGCGGTGCGCTCGCGAACCCGCTGCTCCAGGCCGGCATGCATCGCCTCGAGCTGCTGTTCCGCCCGCTTGCGCGCGCTGATGTCGAGCAGATAGCCGTAGGCGCCGGGCCGCCCGGTCGCGTCGATCTCCACCGTGGCCCGCGCTTCATGCCAGACCGGGCCCCGCAAGGGGTGCATCAGGCGGAACTCGTGATGGAAGTCGGTCAGATGAAGAGCGGCCTCGCGCATCGCCTGCGCCAGGGCATCGCGATCCTGAGCGTGCACATGCGGCAGCACCCGGAAGTCCGGCGCGGCCAGCTCGTGCTCGTCGCGGCCGAAGGCGCCGGGCCGCCCGGTCGCGTCGATCTCCACCGTGGCCCGGGCTTCATGCCAGACCGGGCCCCGCAAGGGGTGCAGCAGGCGGAACTCGTGATGGAAGTCGGTCAGATGAAGTGCGGCCTCGCGCATCGCCTGCGCCAGGGCGTCGCGGTCCTGAGCGTGCACATGCGGCAGCACTCGGAAGTCCGGCGCGGCCAGCTCGTGCTCGTCGCGGCCGAAGGCCCGGCACAGGCCGGGCGAGATGATGGTGAAGCGCAGCCGCGCCGGCGTGCCGTCGAGCTCCAGCGCGAACGGCGCGCCCGGCGACAGCTGCATGAAGCGCGCCAGCAGCTGGTCGGCCTGCTGGCGCTCCGGGCGGCCGAGCTCCTCGAACTGCCACAGGCGCAGGCCGGCGTGGCGCAGGCCGACGCGCAGCATCGCCCGAGGCGACAGGCCGGCAGGCGCACCGGTCTCCAGGCGCAGCGGCAGCCGTCGCGCCACCGTCTGCGTCTGCTCATCCGCAGGCGGTTCGGCCAGCAGGGCCTGAAGCGCCTTCCGATGTTCCGGGCCGATCAGCGTGCACATCGCCCGCCCCGGCTGCAGTCCGGGGCCGAACAGCTGCGCCGCCCCGGTGTTGAAGCCGCGCACCAGGCCGTCGCCGTCGTCCACCAGGACGGCGGCATCGGGCACGAGCGCAGCCAGCAGGTCAGGGGGCACGGTGGCGGACATGAAAACCGGAATCGAGTCGAAAAGATGAAAGATGTCGCAGAACGCGAGTCTGGCGGCAGTCTCGCATGGATGCCCGGTGATCTTTCGCGGATTGCCCGGGGTCAGGCATGAAAAACCTTCCGGTACCTCTGTCAACACCGGGTCAGGCCGGAACGCTGCAATCGCCGAAGTGTGATCTGATCAGGGCTGGCTGATGGTTTCTTGACCATTGGCCTTGACTTCCGACTCCAAGAACAGGGTTTGCCCGCATGACGGCTGCCCACGATCCCCATGAAATCTGTTCCCCTTTTCTGCCTCGGCAGGTGCGTCGAGGTCCGTGATGTCCTCTGATCCGCGTTCTCTGCGTCGCCGCGCCGCGGCATTGGTGCTTCAGCCGCTGCTGCATGAGGCAGCCTTGCATGAAGCACTGTGGCTCCAGCACGACACCATGCGGGCCGATCAGGTCTCCGACATCATCGCCTTCGTCGATCGCCTGGCGGCGCAGCATCTCTTCGATGCGGCCACCGTCAAGCGGCTCTACAGCGACTTCTACAAGGCCCTGCGCGAGCGCGAGGACCGGCTGCCAGCCGATCCCTGGCCGCAGATGCAGGCGGCCCGCGCCGCAGCCCAGCCGCCGGCGCCGGTCATGCCGCCCGCGCCGGTGGCGGCACCCATCGCGCCGGCTGCACCGGTCATCAATCCGGTCGAGCGCGCCTTGCAGGCCGCGCGCGACGAGGGCCGGGTGCCGCCGGCGCCTGCGGCCACGCCGCCCCGGGCGCCGGAGAGCGAGCCGGCCGCGGTGCTGTTCGGCGTGCTGGTCGGCTCGGTGGTGGCCGAGGTCCAGCGCTTCCATGTCGAGGCGCTCGACGAGGTGCGTCGCGACGTGCTGCGCCGTGCCGACACCGCCGCGGCGTCGCCTTCGCTGCGCCTGGCCTTCCGCGCCGCCTGGAGCCGGCCGCTCGACAGCGACTGGCGCCTGCCCGGCGCGGCCGGCGATCTGGCCGATCTGGTGCGGGTGCTGCATGTGGCGCTGGTCGATGCCTTCGGCCGCAATGGCGCCGAGCAGATCCTTGGCCGTGCGCTGCGCGCCGCCGAGGCGCATCCCGAGGCGGCGCACTTCGCGCCGCGCCAGCTGCTCGAGACGATCGCGGGGCTGCGCCTGTGATGTCCGCTGTCCTGTCTTCCGTCCTGGAGTGATGATCGATGTCCCGCCTGCCGGATTCCCCTGACCTGTCCGACGAGATCGATCGCGACGAACGCCTGCCGATGACGACGCAGGAGCGTCGCCTGGTGCTGACCTCCTCGATCGGCACGATCTTCCAGTGGTACGACTTCTTCCTGTACGGCGCGATGGCCTCGGTCATCGCCCGGCAGTTCTTCACCTCGCTCGAGCCGGGTGCGGCCTTCATCCTGACACTGCTGGCCTTTGCGGCCGGCTTCGTGGTGCGTCCGATCGGCGCGGTGATCTTCGGCCATCTCGGCGACCGCATCGGCCGCAAGCAGACCTTCCTGGCCACCGTGCTGCTGATGGGCATCTCGACGGTGCTGGTGGCGCTGCTGCCGACCTACAGCACCGCCGGCGTGTTCGCGCCGATCGCGCTGGTGGCGCTGCGCATGCTGCAGGGCCTGGCGCTGGGCGGCGAGTACGGCGGCGCGGTGATCTATGTCGCCGAGCACGCCCCGCAGCACCAGCGCGGCGCCTACACCGGCTGGATCCAGACCACCGCCACCATCGGCCTGCTGCTGTCGCTGCTGGTGGTGCTGGGCGTGCGCACGCTGCTGGGCGAGGCCGCCTTCGCCGACTGGGGCTGGCGGGTGCCGTTCGGCCTGTCGGCGCTGATGCTGTCGCTGTCGCTGTGGCTGCGCCTGTCGCTGACCGAGTCGCCGGCCTTCCGGCGCATGCAGCAGGAGGGGCGTGGCTCGAAGGCGCCGCTGGCCGAGTGCTTCGGCCAGTGGAAGAACCTGCGGGTGATCGTGCTGGCGCTGTTCGGCCTGGTCGCCGGGCAGGCGGTGATCTGGTACACCGGCCAGTTCTACGCGCTGTTCTTCCTGACCGGCGTGCTGAAGGTGGAGGCGAGCACCGCGACCTGGCTGATGACGGTGGCGCTGCTGATCACGCTGCCGCTGTTCGTCGGCTTCGGGATGCTGTCGGACCGCATCGGCCGCAAGCCGGTCATCATGACCGGGCTGCTGCTGGCCTGCCTGGGGCTCCACCCGCTCTACCATGCGCTGACCCACTTCGCCAATCCGGCGCTGGCCGAGGCGCAGCAGAAGGTGCGCATCGTGGTGCGCGCCGACCCGGCGACCTGCTCCTTCCAGGCCAATCCGCTGGCGACCGATCTCAGCTTCTCGTCGGCCTGCGACATCGCCAAGCGCACGCTGGCCCAGCTGTCGGCCAGCTATCACAACGAGGCGGTGGCGCCGGGCACGCCCACCGAGGTTCGCATCGGCGAGACGGTGCTGCAGCCGCCCGAGGGCGTGCTGACCGACGACGGCAGCCGCTTCGACCAGGACAGCCTGCTGGAGGTCTCGCACTTCCGCAAGGAGGTGCTGCCGGATGCGCTGGCCGCGGCCGGCTATCCGGTCAAGGCGGATCCGGACCGGATGAACCGGGTCGGCGTGGTGCTGGTGCTGGCGGCGCTGATGGTGCTGGTCGCGATGGTCTACGGCCCGCTGGGCGCAGCCTTGGTCGAGATGTTCCCGACCCGCATCCGCTACACCGCGATGTCGCTGCCCTACCACCTGGGCAATGGCTGGTTCGGCGGTCTGCTGCCGTCGATCGCCTTCGGCATGTCGGCGCAGGACGGCAGCATGTACCACGGTCTGTGGTTCCCGATCGCGGTGGCCGGTCTGACCTTCGCGGTCGGCATGGCCTTCATCCGGGAGACCAAGGACGTCGACATCTACGCCAAGTTCCTGTACTGGCACCCGAACCGGCTGGGGCGCTGAGGCCCCCGGCGCGGGTGCGGGGGCGGTCAGGAGGTGCCGTCGTCCTCGGCACCCAGCGCGGCGAGGTCGTCGGCCTCGACCTCGCGCAGCGGCGGGGGCACCAGCGTGACCGGCACCCGGGCTCGGCGCACCACCTCGTGCGAGACGGCGTCCTGCAGCCGCCCGAGCAGTGCGCCATGGCTCAGCGTGGTCATGACGATCTGTTCGCAGCCCAGCAGCAGCGCCTGCTCGGCGATCTCATGGGCGGCGTCGCCGGTGACGACCGCCGTCTCGAATGCGATGTCCGCGGTCTGCAGCAGCACCACGGCCGGGGCGAGCACATGCTCTCCGGCCTCATGGCTGGCACTGTCGATCAGGCCGGCATCGGGTGCGAGCACCACTTCGTACAGGTGCGGCGGATCCTGCACGTTCAGCAGCACCGCCTCGATCTCGAGGCCCGCCTGCCTCATCCCGATCACGTGACGCACGGCGTCGAGCGCATGTTCGCTTCCATCAAAGGGCAGCAGGATGCGGATCATCAGAGGTTCTCCTTGGGGACGATGGACAGGGCTCATCGTAGTCCCGCTCGCCTGCGCATGCAGGTCGAATGGCACAAGGAATCTCGAGAAAGACGGTGGGGAGGAGGGGAGAGATCGCGCGGAGCGGGGGAGGGTGACGAGCCTTGACCCTGGCACTGAGTGCTAACGGTTAGGGCTGCTTCGTTCCCGACCTGACCCGGTTGGCCGCGCCCCCATGCAGGGAGGCCCGTCAACCAAGATTGTAGCTGATATTTTCCACACGCTTCCCGCCCTGCCGCGTCATGCGGCCTGTGCCACCATGCGCATGATCCCCACGCACCCGAGACAATCGACGGATGAAGAAGAACATCGAATCGCGCTCTGACACGGATGGCGCCGCCGAGGGCGCGAATGACGGTCAGGCAGAACGGCAGATCGCCCTGCGCAAGATCCATCGCCTGATGGCGTTCTGGCGCATCGAGCCCCATGAGCTGCGCGGACCGATCGCGCGTGCCGCACCGGCGGCGCCGGCCGAGGTGCGCTATCGCCATCCGGTGTCCGGTGCCACCTGGGACGGCCTGGGCCCTCAGCCTACCTGGCTGCGCGAGGCCCTGATCCGCGAGGGCTACACCGTCGACGAGCTGCGCCGCGCGGTCGGGGAGGGATGATCGGCGCCTGAAATGCAAAGCGCCGCAGGTCTGCGGACCGTGCGGCGCGATGGAAGGCGCAGAGCTGACCGAAGGACAACAGCGCCAACGCGGCAGCCGACAAGGAAAAACGCCCCAGCGCTTGTGACGCTGGGGCGTTGATCTTCTTGAACTTTTGGCTCCCCGACCTGGACTCGAACCAGGGACCTGCGGATTAACAGTCCGTCGCTCTACCGACTGAGCTATCAGGGAACGGTCTGGCTGATGATGCGGATGAATCTGATGTTTGGCTCCCCGACCTGGACTCGAACCAGGGACCTGCGGATTAACAGTCCGTCGCTCTACCGACTGAGCTATCAGGGATCAGATTTGTCTGCGTCAGCTGACAAGAATTGAATTCTATTGTGAAACTTTGATGGTCTGCAAGAGGTCAGGCCGCTTTTTTTTGCGATGCCTCGAATGGACGTGGATCCGAGCGTTCCGGGGTGGTGTGCGGCAGCCAGAAGTCGAAGACCCCGCCGCCTTGCGGGTGCGGCTGGTAGATCAGGTCACCGCCGAGCTCTCGCATGATCTGGCGGCAGATGGCCAGCTCGAGGCCGCTGCCCTGGCTGGCATTCGGAGCGGCGCCGTTGCGGCGGGACTGGAAGAAGGCGTCGAACACCGTCTCGTGCTCGTTGTCGGGCAGCGCTGCACCGGTCTCGCGAACGCGCCAGTGCAGCCGCTCCTGCAAGTCGATCTCGGCGCTGAGCGTGACCGGCTCGGAGGTGGGTGTCAGCGCCAGCGCACGCTCTGTCAGCAGCCGCACCACCTGCTGGAAGCGCAGCGGATCGACGCGGGCCCAGGCGGCAAGATCGCTGGCATGCTCGATCCGGATCGAGCGGCCCAGGCCTGCGGGGGCCTCACGCGCATGTCCGACCACCTCGCGCACCAGCGCCAGGGTGTCGCTGGGCGTGCAGTGCAGCGTGCCGGCCGAGCTCTTGAGCCGCGACAGGTCCAGCAGGTCATCGACCACGCCGAGCATGCGCAGACCGGCCTGATGCACATGGCCGAACAGCTCCTGCAGCGCTGCATCGCGCCGGGTGCGCAGCCGGCCCAGCTCGGAGAAGCCGATGATCGACTGCAGCGGCGTGCGCAGCGCATGGCTGAGGTTGCCGATGAATTCCGACTCGGCCCGGTAGGCGGCCTCGATGGTCTGACGGGCCTCGGCCGCGCGCTGCTCGGCCTCGTGGAAGCTGGTGACATCGGTCAGGCTGCCGATGATGCCGCCGGCGCGCTCGCCCGGGCGGCGCAGCGTGACCTTGGTGACCAGCATCTGCCGGCGCTCGCCGCCCTGGAGCACGAACTCCTCGACATAGTGGCTGCGCCCGCTGCCGCTGCTGCTCCAGAGTGCATGGTCGAGCGCCTGGTGGTAGGCGAGCTGGCGCAGCCGCTCATGGCTTTCACCGCGCTGGCCCAGCAGCTGCTCGCGGCGCACGTCGAGCAGATCCTCGAAGGCCTGGTTGACCATCGCGTAGCGTCCGAGCGGATCGAGCACGAACATCGCGGCCGGCGCGGCCTCGATCAGGGTGCGCAGATGGCCCTCGCTGTCGACGAGCTGGCTGCGGGTCTGCTGCAGCGTGAGCATCAGCTGCTCCTGTGTTCTCAGGGCCCGCCAGGCCAGCAGCGTGCCCAGGCCGATCAGTCCCATCGAGGCGGACATCATCATCACCGACCACAGCAGCTTGTCGCGCACGATGGTCTCGACCGCGTCGACCGGCTGCTCCAGCAGCGTGAACACCGGCCAGCGCCCGCTGGCATCGAAGCTGCTGAGCGCCTGCGTGCCGTCGATGCCGGGGCTGTCGTAGTGGCCGTGCTCGCGCTCCGGCAGGAAGTCCTGCAGCGCGGGCAGGGTCGGGCGGGATTCACCCGGACTGGCGACGAGCTGATCGGTGCCGCCGAGAATCTGGCCCTGGAAGTCCAGCAGCGCGGCCGACAGCGTGCCGTGTCCCAGCAGGCGCTGCTGCTGCGAGGCCAGCGCGTCGGGGTTGAGGGTGGCGATCAGATGGCGCACGGGTGGGCGTGCCGGACCGGCCTCAGCCGCCGCGATCCGGGTCGACAGGGTCATCACGCCCACGCCAGCGGGCGGCACGCCGCTCTGGCGCAGATCTCGACCGGGCAGCCAGCCGCCCAGCCGGATCTCCCCGGCCTCGCTGGCCAGCGTCAGCCGGCCGGTGTCGAGCGGGCGCAGGTCCTGCGGCGCGTGGGTGGCCGCCAGGATCCGGCCTTCGGTGTCGATCAGCCACAGGCTGCGCATCTGCGGTGCGATGCGCAGGGTCGCGAGCATGCTCTCGCGCAACGCGTCGGTCTCGCCTGCGGGCTGGCGGTCGATCTGGCTGGCGAGGGTCTGCAGCATCAGCGCGCTGGTGTCGAGCAGGCGCTGCGTCTCGCCCTGCAGCACCCGCACCAGCGTGTCCATGCGCCGGGTCTCGTCGGCGATGACCGTCTGGCGCTGCCGGGCCGCATAGGCGGCGGTCAGCAGCGCGACCCCGACCAGCAGCGTCATGCCGAGCCAGAGCAGCCGGCCGCTGTCGATCAGCGTGCGGGCTTGCGGGGCCTCTGCCGGCTTCATGGCTCGTTCCCGGTGCGCTGGACGATCTCGGACAGGCCGTGCCGGCGCGCGGCGGCCGCGAGCCGGCCGTCCTGGCGGATGTGCGCGACGAACTGGTCCACCCGGGCCAGCCAGGCCGCGTCGCCCTGCCGCAGCGCATAGGCGTAGGGCAGCACATGCAGCGGCTGGGGCGGGCTCAGCAGCCGCGCCCAGTCGGCGCTGTCGAGCAGGCGCCGGCTGTAGGGATAGTCGGTCATGAAGACATCGATGCGACCGGCCTCGAGCTCCTGTTCGCGGGTGTCGGGCGCCTTGACCACCACCAGCGTGGCATGGCGCAGCTCGTCGCGCATGACGGTTGCCATGAAGGTGCCGGCCTGCACGCCGACCAGCACGCCCGGCCGGTCGATGTCCTCCCAGCGGCGCACCACCCGGTTGCTGCGGGTGGTGATCGCATGAATGCCGCTGCTCAGGTAGGGCTGGCTGAAGGCCAGATGCTGGCGGCGCTGCGGCAGTGCGGCGACCGCGAACATCGCGATGTCGCAGCGGACCTCGCGCAGGTCATCGATCAGGGTCGCGAACGAGGAGTCGACATGCTGCAGCCGCACGCCCAGCTCGCGCGCCAGCTCGGCCGACAGGTCGATGTCGAGCCCGCTGAGCTGGCGGGTCTTGGGATTGCGGTAGCTGATGCCGTAGTAGTCCGGCCAGATGCACACCCGCAGCTCGCCCCGGCGCTGGATCTGCTTGAGCGTGTCGGCACCAGTGCCAGCGGCCTGAGCCGTCGGCAGCAGCAGGGCGCCGGACAGGCAGAGCAGCAGCGGCCTCATCATCCGCAGCAGGCGCGTGCTTAGAACCTTCTTCTTCATCTTGTTCGAGGTGTCCGCCACCGATGCGACGAATCAGAAGTGTGACGGCAGGGGTCCGGGTTCGGACAAGAGGGGGATGCGCTGCGGAGCTTTTTCCGATAGCGCGCGTGCCGGATTTTACGGAAATAAGCAGCGCGAGGCGATGTCTCGCGCTCAAGCCTCATCCGTGTCGGCCGAGGCGCTGCTGCAGCAGCGTGCTGCTGCTGGTGTAGAGCAGCGGGCCGCGCTCGTGCGGGCGCAGGCGCTCGTGCGCGGCATGTGCGGCCAGCGTGGCCTCATGGAAGCCGCACAGGATCAGCTTCTTCTTGCCGGGATAGCTGACGATGTCGCCGGCGGCATGAATGCCGGGCGCGCTGGTCTCGAAGGTGGCCGGGTCCACCACCAGCAGCTTGCGCTCCATCGCCAGGCCCCAGTCGGCGATCGGGCCCAGGCGCGGGCTCAGGCCCTGGCAGACGATCAGCGTGTCGAGATCCAGCGTGCGCAGGCCGCCGTCGGGCAGCGTGATGTCGACCTGCAGCAGCCGGCCGGCCTCGTCCTGGCGTGCTGAGGCGAGCTGCGCCGCATGGAAGACGAGGCGCCCGGCCTGGCGCAGCGCGTCGATGCGCGCGAGCAGGGCGGCGTCGGCCTGCAGCACGTCGCGGCGGTGCATCAGCTGCACGGGCGGCTGATCGGGCCGCTCGGCCAGCGCGGCGGCGCGGACCAGCGCCGCCTCGTCGCCGCCGATGACCAGCACGCGCTGGCCTGCAAAGCGTGCCAGTGCGGCCGGATCGGTCGCGGGGTGGTAGTGGAGATGGCGGCCCTCGAGACCTTCCAGGCCCGGCGCCTTGAGGCGACGCGGCTGGAAGGCGCCGACGCCGGCGCAGATGAAGACGGCACCGGCGTCGAAGGCGGTGCCATCGGCGCAGGCCGCATCGAAGCGGCCATCGTCACGGCGGGCCAGCCGCGTGACTTCATGGCCGAGGTGCCAGCCCGGCGCCAGGGGTGCGAGCTGCGCCAGCAGACGCTCGGTCAGCTCGCGGCCGCTGCACTCCAGGATGCCGGGAATGTCGAGGATCGGCTTGTCGGCATACAGCTCGACGCATTGCCCGCCGGCCTGCGGCAGCACATCGACGATCCGCACCGACAGGCCGAGCAGGCCGAGCTGGAAGGCCTGGAACAGGCCGACCGGGCCCGCGCCGATCACCAGCGCATCGGTCTGCACGATCGGTGCGGCCGGGATCAGCGGATCAGCTGGTCGAGCTTGCCGGTCACGTCCTTCCAGTCGGCGTGATCGGGCAGCGGGTCCTTGCGCTTGGTGATGCTGGGCCATTTCGGCGACAGCTCGGCGTTGAGCTTGATGTAGACCTGCTGGTCGGCCGGCACGTCCTCCTCGGGGAGGATGGCGCTGACCGGGCACTCGGGAATGCAGACCGCGCAGTCGATGCACTCGTCCGGATCGATCACCAGGAAGTTCGGGCCTTCGCGGAAGCAGTCGACGGGGCAGACATCGACGCAGTCGGTGTACTTGCAGCGGATGCAGGCTTCGGTGACGACGTGGGTCATGACGGGGGAATTCGGTTCAGGGTTGAAGGGCGGGATTCTACGGGCTCAGGCCACGGAGGCCGGGGCAGGGGCTTGATCGGGGTCATGCGCGCCGTGCGCATCGTCCGGCAGCACCGGACGGGCGCCGGCGCCGACGGTGACCAGGGTCGG
>RRZT012097143.1_pt1 | contig 13673 bp, 10 predicted proteins | sample 2165551 | NCBI WGS metagenome assembly RRZT01 (sample SAMN10456910, study PRJNA506462) | wastewater metagenome | biome: wastewater; feature: sludge; material: wastewater sludge; isolation source: wastewater sludge with Escherichia coli K12::gfp cells carrying plasmid... | place: USA: Moscow, Idaho... | reverse complement strand
CCGTATACCGGCAGCAGCCACTGATGGTGGAATTGAATTTGAGAATAAGTAGGGGCGTGAACGTTGACGAAGCATATCGATAATTTCTTTTTTACCGGTAGTGAAACCTCCGATTGCTCCGCCAAAGGCTTTTCCGAGTGTACCGGTGATGATTTCAATTTGTCCCTTTAAATTGTAGAGTTCAGTTACACCTCGTCCGGTTTTGCCTACTACACCGGCCGAATGCGATTCGTCTACCATAACCATGGCATTATATTTATTGGCTAAGGCATATATTTTATCAAGCGGTGCAACATTACCATCCATCGAAAAAACTCCATCGGTTACAATTAACCGAAATCGTTGTTCCTGAGAAGCAATTAATTGTTTTTCCAAATCGGCCATATCGGCATTTGTATAGCGGTAACGCTGTGCTTTACAAAGTCGTACGCCATCAATAATTGATGCATGATTTAATGCGTCAGATATAATAGCGTCTTCTTCGTTAAGTAGAGGCTCAAACACACCACCATTTGCATCGAAACATGCTGCATACAAAATGGTGTCGTCGGTACCAAAGAAGTTGGCTATTGCAGCTTCAAGTTGCTTGTGCAGGTCTTGAGTGCCGCATATAAACCGAACTGACGACATGCCATATCCGTGCGTGTCCAGCGCATTTTTTGCAGCCTGAATAAGTTGTGGATTGTTTGAAAGCCCAAGGTAGTTGTTGGCACAAAAATTCAACACTTCCTGACCGCCTGCAACTCGTATGGATGCTCCCTGTGCAGTGGTAATTATGCGTTCTTTTTTGAAAAGACCGGCATTTTCTATTTGTGTAAGCTCGGTGCTTAAATGCGCCTTAAAGTCATTATACATAATGAATGTTTCTATTGATTCAGATTACAAATATATCCAATTCTACTACTCAGGACGTATAAAATTCAAAATTGTTTGCAGTAAAATGTTTTATTTTCAGATTGGATTAATTTTGTTAGTTATTCTTAATTTCTTAAACCAAAAAACGCAAAAACAAAACGGTTTCAATGTGCTGAAACCGTTTTGTTTTCTGTTAATGTTGTAAAATTCTGACTGATATTTGTTTGGCAATGCTCAGTGCTGTAGTGATTGTACTGAGGTCTGTTGTTAAACTTCCATCGTCTCCGGAAAAATGACTGTGCCCTATTGGTTTAAACGTGACTGTTTGTACGGGATAGGAAGTGTCGATTTCAGCACAATAAACCAGAGCGGGTTGGCTCGATGTTTTGTATTCTTTGTTGTCCGGATATTTGTCGTTGAACCAGTAATCGTTCCAGTCCCACGACTGATTAATTTCAAAATAAACTTTGTACCTGCCCGAAAGTGTGTTTTCGGTTATTACGTTTAAATGAAACGAATTTTTTATTGTTGCTCCGGTATAGGCATCGGCCACGGGTTTTCGCGGTGTAGGTAGTAAGCCTCCATTCTCGTTCATTACATTGCGTTGATGTATCCAATAGGGTAGGGTAGCCGTACGTTGAATTTCGCCCGGTTGCCAAATTCCTTTGTTTCGTTTGCTTCTGATGTAAATTCCTTTTCCAACGCTCTCTGACACATAAAGTGTTTGAATGTATTTCCCGTTTTCGTCGGCAAGCCAAATGGCATACAACGGATGATTGTATGTTTTGCCTTCATCAAAGCTTATCAATAATGTCGTGCCATTATTCCCTTTACCATAGCTTGCTTCCTGATAGCTGATTACCTGCTTCTTTTTGGCAAAAGCTAATGTTGCGAAAAGCAGTATTAAAATTGCAATTAGTGATTTTGGATACATAGAATCTTCATTTTTAAATTTTAATAATTATTCCGATTGTAGGTAAGATTGTACCACTTACATTGTCGTTCAGTTCGCGTAATACGTACCGACTATTATCGGTAGGGTTTATCATTACATTACCCGATGTATCTTTGTTGGTGTAGATTGGTGTGCTTTCCGATTTGAAAATATATGCATTTTGTACATCAGCGTACAAATTTAATACCCACTTTTTAAAATAGAATTCTTTATCAATACGTATATCTAACTGGTGAGAGTTTTTTAATCGCAGTGAGTTGAATTCGGTGTAATTATAGTATGGCTGATTTGTAACATCCCATGCTTCAATGATTGATGATTTGTCGGCATCGATAGGCGTATAAGGTGCACCACCCACATAACGCCAACGTGTCGCAATATTCCAGTTTTTAGGCAGTTTATAGCTGGCTATCAGATTTAATAAATGGCGAGTATCCCATTTGGATGGCAGGTAATGACCATCTGCGTTTGTAAATTCGCTACGAAAATAAGTGTAGGTTGATGTAATGTTCAGATTTTGCCATTCCATTACTTTAATTAATAATTCTACACCATAAGCACGGCCTTTCCCATCCGAAACTATTTCTTCGTCGCCAATTTGACCGTATTCTGTTCCTTTGCTGGCAATACTTAATCCGTCGGCAACTGATAACGGATATTGAAGATATTGTTTGTAGAATCCTTCCAAACTGATGCGCATTTTCTCCACCGGACGGTACTCAACACCCATAATGGCCTGGTTCGAAATGATATACTTTAAATTCTCATTTTGATTCACAAGTATGCCAGCAGCATTTTTATAGCCCATAGTTGTATAGGCCGGTTGTGCGGCATATCGTCCGAAATTGGCATTTAAATCAAATTTTTCGGTAACAGCATATGAGGCTGACAACCGGGGTGAAAACTGATTAAGAGGGTTGCGCATGTTCTTGTTGAAGTTGTTTGCTACGGCATTTATACCCAATGACAGTTTGAGTCTGTCGTTAAGGTACTCATCTGATGCCTGTGCAAAAAACTGATAACCCCACAAATTCAGTTTTGTTGAATATCTTAAATCGGTTACTGCGTTGTTTATATATAATTGTCTGTAAGTCTGATTTGTATAATGTGAATACCGAACTCCGGCTCCGATTTTAAGTTTTACATCCCAGTACGGATAATCACGTTCGTAGCGGAGTTTATTTTCGGCTTCATCCGATACATAATCCTGCGTTTTTGCTTTAGTTTCATCATTGTCCTGGTATTTGTAATTTTTATTGCGAAGCATATTTCTGCTTAAAACCCAACTGTCAATAAATCCATCGCCAAAATGTTTGTATATAAGCCCATTGGTGTAATTCCACTGATTATATACGGGTAAGTAGGTGAGAATGTATTTTTGCGTTTCTGTTCCTGTTTGTTGTAATTCGGTGTTCAGGGTCATATTGTCTATCGCACCAATTCCGATAAAAGTGATTTCGTTTTTTTTATCAATTTCGTATTTATACTTTAATTGAAAATCATTGTAGGTTGGCAAAAACGGTAATCCAATAGCTTTGAACAAAAACTGAAGGTACGATTGGCGAGCCGATACGATAAAGGTTGATTTTTTTCCTATTGGACCATCAATGGTCAAAGCAGCATCCGAGGCTCCTACTGAAAGCTTGGTATGTACACGATCTTTGCTGCCATCTTTTTGGCGAATTTCCATTACCGAACTTAATGCATTTGTACGGTTTGCAGGAAAAGCTCCTGTATAAAAATTTATTTCGCGTACAAAATCGGGGTTTATAACACCAATGGCACCACCCGATGAGCCTTGTGTGGCGAAGTGATTGATAACAGGAATTTCAACACCGTCGAGGTAAAATACGTTTTCTGATGGTCCACCTCCACGTACTATAAGGTCGTTGCGGTTGGGGTCGGTGGCTCCAACTCCCGGTAATGCTTGTACTACTTTGGATACGTCGCGGTTAGCACCTGCACTTTTTTCAATTTCCTGAACACCTACCGAAAGTACAGAAATGGGACTTTCGATTAGTTTTAAGTTCAGATTTTGGCGTACAGTAACTTCCTGAATCGCAAATGCTGCTTCGTTTACGGCTATATCAACAAAAGTTGTTTGGTTGCCCTGTACCTGAATTTCGGCCGAAGTAGTTGTCTCAAAACCTACAGAGCTAACTATTAAGCGCATGAACCCCGGATTTACACCTGTAAAAATGTAATTTCCATCCAGATCAGATGTGGAGCCTATAGTTGTACCTTGTATGACTATATTAGCGAACTCAATTGGTTCATTCGTTTTTGCATTAAATACTTTTCCCTTTATTGTACCTTTTTGCGAAAAAGTAAAATTGCTGAAGAGGATTATTGCAAAGAGTAAGATTATCTTTCTCATATATTATGGTGTTTATTGTTTTGTATTGTACTAAAATAAACATATATTGTACGAAAAAGTTCTATAATCCGGATTTTATTCCATGAATATTTTTTAATTCATTGGATTATTGGCATATACTTTCTTTATTGCATCGTATATTGGTAATAAGTATCCGTTTTGAAAACCACAAAGCAGGCAGATATTGCCGATTGGTTCGCCTTTTGTCCAGGTGAGATCTAGTTTTGTGTCGTCATAATATACTCCGGTAACAAAGGATTTAGCCGTTTTAAATATCAGGTCGTAATCCTGTGTTTGAAACCGAAGTTTTTGAATTGAAAAAGAATCTATCTCAGTTTCTGATGTAAAAACGGCGTTTTCAACACACTCGGTTCTCAGGTAAACATTGTTTTCGATCATGGCCGGCATAAAGCTTTTCTCTTTCTTGAAAGCCTCAGCAGGTATTTTACCCGTAAATAAAGTGATTCCGTCAACTGTTACTGTTATTTCAGAAATGTGTTCGCTAAGTAACTGGGATACGTGCAGCACATCGTTGTAGTTATAAAATTCTTCCCAATTATTGAAAATTGTTTTGTCGGATGGTAAGTAGTTGCCTACTACTAATTCGGCAGCTATACCTTTTATCGTTATTTGAATTTTTGACATTATAATAATGTACCAATGTTGGATGTGAAAAGTTTAACTGATATTGCTAACAAAATAATTCCGAAGAATTTGCGAAGTATATAAATACCACCTTCGCCAATTGTTTTTTCGATACGCGATGTCGATTTTAATACAAAATAGACAAAAGCGAGGTTGAGTACCAAAGCAATTATGATGTTTTCAACCGAATATTCAGCCCGTAATGATAAAAGAGTAGTAAATGAGCCCGGACCTGCAATTAGAGGAAAAGCAAGTGGAACGATAGACGAGCTACCCTCGGGACCTTTATTGTGCATTATCTCCACATCAAGAATCATTTCGATGGCAAAAATAAAAATGACGAGCGAACCGGCAATAGCAAACGATTGAATGTCAACATTAAAAAGCTTCAATATGGCTTCGCCCGAAAACAGAAATGCTAAAAGAATAAGAAATGCGATAGAGCTGGCTCTGAAAGCATGCACTACATTCGTTTTCTTTTTGATATTAAGTATCAGGGGTATTGAGCCTAAAATATCAATTATGGCAAAAAGTACCATAAAGGCACTTGTGATTTCTAAAATGCTGAAATTCATGTTTTATTCTTGTATTGGTTCAATATTTTTTTGTTGATTTTTACTCTTTCTTTGTCAAAAAACCATCCCCATTTGTTGAAATATCGTATCATGTTAACAGTATGTATCCAAAGCATTCGTATGTTTTTGTACGAACTTTGGGCATGTGCGTGTATAACCGAAACTTCAGGATAAAATACTGTCCTGTATTTCTGATGTATTCTGCGTGTGAGGTCAATGTCCTCGGGATACATAAAAAATTGCTCATCGAAAATTCCTACCGCTTTCAGGCTTTCGACCCTTAAAAACATAAAACATCCGGATAAATAAGGTACTTCCATTATCTGATTGTAGCTGCTATTTCGGAGTTCAAATCTGTCTGTACGTTTTTTTGCCCAGCTAACAGGCAAATATCGCCTGTAAATCAAGTCAAAAGGCGTTGGAATTAGTTTGCAAAGATACTGAATTTGCCCGTTCGGATAAAATATTTTAGGCATTAAATGTCCAATATCTGTATTTATATTCATAAATTCCAGTATTGTGACCAGAATTTTTTCGTCGAAAATAATATCGGCATTAACTACAAGGTGATAGGCTGTGTTTTGCTCAATGCTTTGCTTTATGGCAATGTTGTGAGCAGCTCCATATCCTATATTTTTTGTATTTTCAATGTAAGTGGCCGATAATTTGCTGAATGCGGGGTTTTTTATAGCTGAATTATCTATCAGATAAATGTGGTTTACCACATCCGATTTTCGGAGTGTGGCAACAAGTCGGTCTACTTCAACATATGGAGTGTTGTAGAGCACTACTGATACATTTATCATCGGATGAATCATTATTTGTATTTGTGCATTTTATCGTCAATGGTTACATCGTTTTTCGAGCTTTGTATTTTAATGTAAGTCATCATGCTTTCGGCGCCGGCTATGTAACAGGCTTCTTGTGCCTTTTTTACAACTTCCATGATTTCGTCGTAGGTACCTTCTATTACTGTTTCAAACGGGGTTACCTGATAGTTAAGTCCGGATGCCGCAATTACTTCGATGGCTTTATCTACCAAATCGTATGGATGATGTGTGTCTGATGAGGGTAATACCTGTAAGGCAATGTTTACTGTTTTGTTCATGTTTATTTTTATTTATCAAAATGTAAAGATACAAAAAAGCCCGATTTTCATCGGGCTTTCGGTTTATTCTTTTACAAAAGAAATTATTCAGCAACTGTTTCAGTAGCTTCAGTAGTTTCTTCAGCAGGAGCAGCTTCAGCTTCGGCTGCAGCAGCTATCGCTTCAGCTTTTTTCTTAGCAACTTCAGCAGCTTTTGCTTTGTTTACTTCTACTTCAGCAGCCAGACGTGCTTTAGCAGCAGCAGCTTTTTCAGCAGCTAATTGTTCTTTTGTTTTGCTTACTTTCGAATCTTTAGTTAGTTTCCAGGCTTCGAAGCGTTTTTCGGCTTCAGCAGCATCGAAAGCACCTTTTTTCACACCTTCTAGTAAGTGTTTTTTCATTAAAACACCTTCAGCCGAAAGAATGTTACGGGTTGTATCGGTAGGTTGTGCACCTACTTGCATCCAATACAAAGCACGTTCGAATTTCAAATCAACTGTAGCAGGATTTGTGTTTGGGTTGTACGAACCGATTCGTTCGATGAATTTGCCATCACGTGGCGCGCGACTGTCGGCAATAACGATATGATAATAAGCATATCCTTTACGGCCATGACGTTGCAATCTGATTTTTGCGGGCATTTTTGTAATTTTTAAAATTGTTATACCTAATGCTTTTTCTCGAAAAGCGGCTGCAAAGATAACCATTTTATTTTGAATATGTTGAATGTATGTATGAAATTTTCTTGAATTACTGATGTTTTTGCTTAATTTTGAGGTCGGTATTTTTTAGTCATTTTTGTTCAATGAAAATAATTTTGTGTACGGAGGAATATGCTCCTCAGATTCTGGCAATATATAACGATGCAATTCTGAATACTACTGCATTGTACGATTATAAACCATGGACAATGGAAACTATGAAAACATGGTTTGCTTACAAGCGTGAACACAATTATCCGGTAATTGGTATTGTAACCGACGATGGAGTATTGATGGGTTTTGGCTCGTATGGACAATTCAGGGTACGCCCGGCATATAAATATACCATTGAAAATTCACTTTATGTGCATCAGTCATATCGTGGGCAAGGGCTTGGAAAAGTGCTGTTGGAGCAAATTATTAGCCATGCAACAGCTCAGGAGTATCATAGTATTATAGCCGTAATTGATGCTGAAAATGAACTCAGTATAGGTTTACATGCAAAATTTGGTTTTCAGCATGTAGGTACTTTTAAAGAAGTTGGCTTTAAATTTGGTCGTTGGCTCGATGCTGCTTTTTTGCAATTGAACCTGCCTACTCCCGCCACTCCTGTTGACGACAAATAACGCTTTCTCAGGGTTTCAGGACAACTCCTAAATTTTTCCGACCATCGGTTTTCACTATCAGAGCATTATGAAAGCGTACGTGCCTGATGTATTCATTTTCAAATTGAGCAGGCTTGCTATTCAAAAATTCTACATCGTATGTGCCATCGTTTCGGAACGGATTGATGGTGTAGTAGGCCACTCCGAGTGATGTTAAATTCTGAAAAAAGTGAGTGCCCTGACTGGGGTCAATTCTGTAATTAGATAAACCCGACTCGACAATAAGCCGTGCATTGCAAATTCCCGACCATTTCACAGGAATTCCTAACCAGGGATCGCTTGAACCCCATCTGCCGGGTCCTATCAGTATATAGTTTCGGTTTTCATCCATTAATTGTTTGTTTACAGCATTAATTGCTGACGCAATTTGTTCGCTGTTTGCAGCCTTAAACACTTCGGGACGGACATATACAATATCATATATGTCGGACAAAATGCCGTGTCCGAGCGCATTATTGCTTGTTATTATGGCTTCGGTTGATTGAATTGCATCCAGATTTTCGTTGATAAATTCCTTTGTGTCAACTATGGGGCGTATCTGAAGCAAATAAAAACTGTGTTGTTTGTTTTTGTTATAATCCAGATTCACGGCAAATTCTATTTCAACGGGTCGCCCCATTTCATTTTGAGCAACCTGCATGATTTTTTTTATCACATCGGCCAATGGCATTACATCGTGCTTTAATATATTTGCAAAGCTGATAATTTTTCGGCCCGGGTAAATCCCATCACTAATGGATTCGTTGTGAATATCGTAGGTCGATGCAATGTATTTTAAAGTACCATCTTTTTCGGCCTCCTGCAACGGTAGTTTTAGTATATTAAAACCATCCTCCACCTTTGGTACAAAGCAGGTTTCGCATAGGTCCAGAGCATTGAAGTAGGTTTGAGTTTCTTTCAGTGCCAATTCAATGGTGCTGGTTTGAAGCAGATTCTGTGGGTACGAGGGCGAAAACCGGAGAGTGACTCCGCCATCCATGATGTATTTACCCAGTCCTAATGCGACATTTACAATACCTTCTTCAGCTCGTTCGGCTCCAATCGGGTAATAATTCAACGATCTGATAACACCTGAAAACGACGGGTAGAATTTTGTTCCATGGGTTTTACCACATGTTTCCTGTAATACTATGGCCATTTTTTCTTCGTCGATAACGTTTTTTGTGGCCATCATATAGGCTTTGCTTTCCTTGTAAAATACCGAAGCATACACAGCTTTAATAGCTTCAGTAATCATTACCAACATATGCGTTTTGCTGCTTTTGTTGTACGGTACCATATAGGTGGAGTAAATGCCGGCAAATGGCTGATAATGTGAGTCTTCCAATAAGCTTGATGAGCGGACTGCTACCGGTGAGTTAATGGCACTGATAAATGCATGTAAGTCTGCAATCAAATGTTTGGGTAACTGTGCTTTTAAAAAGGCAGCAAGTATCTCTGTGTCTTCTTTCTCGGATAATGCAATCGGATACAGATGATTTTGTTCCATAAACTCAGCAAAAATCTCGGTGCAGATAACTACCGTTTTAGGAATTGTGATTTGTACATTCTCAAAAGTGTCGAGCGATTCGTTGCGTTTTATCATAGCATCAATAAAGGCTAAACCGCGCCCCTTGCCACCAAGTGAACCTTCGCCAATACGTGCAAAGTTAGAATATTGGTCAAATCTATCGCGCTGAAATACAGCAACAACGCCCCTGTTTTTAACTCTCCGGTAATTTACAATGGCGTCAAAAATAATCTGGCGCACCTCTTTTAAATCGCCGTTTTCAAAGTTGTCGATGCTAATGTTTTTCAAAAATGCGGCCAATGGAAACATCGCACGCGAATATAACCAACGCGATATATTGTTACGCTTTACATGATAAAGCAATGTTTCGTCGCTTATTTTGAAAATGGTTTCCTGTAAACCACGCAGGTTTTCAACTTTTGCTTCCTCATCGCCTGTTTGAGGATGAATAAATACAAAATCGCCAAAACCTAAATTACTACTGATAGCTTCTCTTAATTCAAGTTGAAAGGTTTTGGAGTTTTTATTTAAAAATGTGGCGTTTGCCAATTGAGCGTCGTTGCGGTTTTCTTCTTCGGTTGATTCAATAATAATCGGAATTTTATTGTCGTGCAAACGAATGTAACGACTCAGATTTATACCGGCTTTTTTGTTTTTCATACCTTGAATATTATAACTCACATCGGTTATAATACCAAGCATGTGTTCACTGTATTTTACATAAATACTAATGGCTTCTTCATAATTTCGGGCAAGTAATATTTTGGGTCTTCCCCGCATTCGCAACATTTGTTCGTGCTCGTTTAAAGCCTCAGTCATAAATGAGCGGGATTGCTTAAATACATATTTATATAGCTGAGGTACTATTGATGAATAAAATCGTATGGAGTCTTCAACAAATAAAATTACCGGGACTCCCACACTTTTAGTGTCTTCGTCTACGTTCATTTTATCCTCAATTAGTTTTATAATTGCCAATAATAAATCGGTATTGCCCAACCAGCTGAATACGTAGTCAACCGCACTCAGGTCTTCTTTTGAGATGCGCTGTGAAACCGATTTTGAAAACGGTGTTAACACCACAATTGGAATTTCGGCATAGCTTTTTTTTACCTTTTTTGCCCATTCAAATGGATTAATGCTGTCGCCGCTTGGCATCGAAATGATAAGCTCAAATGTGCGTTCGTTTAGCATTCGGTTCGCCTCCGCTTCCGAATTTACAAGCGTAAAACGTGGTGGATATCTGAGGTTTAAGGACGTGTATTCAAAAAATAATTGTTCGTCGATACGTCCGTCTTCTTCCAGCACAAATGCATCGTACTTGCTGGCATAAAGCAATACATTATAAATACGGTGGTGCATTAGGTGTACAAACGATGTATCTTTAAAATACAATTTTTTGATGCTGTCTGAATTCATTCGTCGAACTTTTATTTTCAAATGTAAATATATTCTGAAATATTTGAATTTCAATCAAAATGTATTTTTTTTCAAAATTTAGTACAAAAAATTTTTTTTCGCCAATTAAATGTTGTAAAATTGTACTGTTTTCTAATTGTAAGCTGATTGTGGTTAAGTTTTTGATTTTAATGGCTTTTGTCCTGAGTTAGTTGAGTGTTTTGTATGTTTAACTATCAAAATGTCAGATTGTTCTGTTCTGAAAATCAACTTGCTTATTGTGCTTACAAATTGAAACAAAAGGGGCTTTTTCAGTTTATTTTTTATATAAACCGGAGCTAAAACAAACAAAGCATATTGTTTAATTAAAATAATACGATTATGGATATCGACAAATTAATGCATCAACTCGAAGCCAAACACCCGGGCGAAAACGAGTATCTTCAGGCGGTTAAAGAAGTGTTAATGACAATTGAAGATGAATATAATAATCACCCTGAATTTGAAAAAGCAAAAATTGCGGAAAGACTTGTAGAACCTGATCGTATTTTTACCTTTAAGATTCCCTGGGTTGACGATAGGGGCGATGTGCAGATTAATTTAGGTTACCGTGTTCAGTTTAACAATGCAATTGGTCCGTATAAAGGAGGTTTGCGATTTCACCCTTCGGTAAATCTTTCCATTTTAAAGTTCCTGGGTTTTGAACAGATATTTAAGAATGCATTAACTACGCTGCCGATGGGTGGGGGTAAAGGAGGTTCTGATTTTAATCCTAAAGGAAAGTCAGATGCTGAAGTAATGCGCTTCTGTCAGGCATTTATGTTGGAGTTGTGGCGTCATATTGGACCCGAAACAGATGTTCCTGCAGGCGATATTGGCGTTGGAGGACGCGAAGTGGCTTATATGTATGGGATGTACCGTAAGTTGGCGCGCGAAAATACAGGTGTTCTAACAGGTAAAAATCTTGAATTTGGCGGTTCACTCATTCGTCCGGAAGCAACAGGTTTTGGCGGCTTGTATTTTGTGCATCAAATGTTGCAAACAGCCGGATATGATATTAAAGGCAAAACAATTGCCATTTCAGGATTTGGCAATGTTGCCTGGGGTGCAGCCATTAAAGCAACCGAACTAGGAGCTAAAGTGGTTACAATTTCAGGCCCGGATGGGTATATTTATGATAAGGATGGAGTTTCCGGTGAGAAAATTGACTATATGCTTGAATTACGGGCAACCTGCAACGATATTGTAGCACCATATGCCGAGGTATTTGGAGCACAGTTTGTACCTGACCGTCGTCCGTGGGAAGTGAAAGTTGATATAGCATTGCCTTGTGCTACTCAAAACGAATTAAATGCCGAAGATGCTAAATTTCTTATTGAAAACGGAGTTTTGTGTGTGGCCGAAATCTCAAATATGGGCTGTACCCCAGAGGCGATTGAGTTGTTTTTGCAACATAAAGTTATGTACGGCCCCGGAAAAGCAGTTAATGCAGGTGGCGTAGCTACATCAGGTCTTGAAATGACTCAAAATGCGATGCACATTTCGTGGACAGCCAATGAAGTTGACCAGAAATTACACCAGATTATGAGTGAAATACATAATCAGTGTGTTAAATATGGTACTGAGGAAGATGGTTATGTGAACTATATGAAAGGAGCCAATATAGCCGGATTTTTAAAGGTGGCTAAAGCAATGTTAGCTCAGGGAATAGTGTGAAAATGTAGTGTTATCACCATAAATTATTTAAAGGTTGCGTTTAGATTTAATTTGCAACCTTTTTTGTGTTTGATTTACATAATAATGTCAATTCAATCAATTTCTTTTTTTAATTTTGATGTGAAATTCACAACGAAAACTTATTTTTTAAACCAGGAAACACAATGAAGGTATTTAAATTTGGGGGTGCTTCGGTGCGCTCGGCTGAAGGTATTCGGAATATTCAGCAAATTGTAACCCAAAATACAGATGATCTTTTTATAGTCATTTCGGCAATGGGCAAAACCACCAATGCCATGGAAGAGGTTTTGGCTTTTTTTATGGCCGGAAAAAGGACGGAAGCACATGCTAAATTGACTGAAGTCGAAGCGTATCATATTGAAATAATTGACGCTCTTTTTGACGATAAAGCAATAGGACGAGCTGCAATTACCGATGTATTTGCTGAACTGAATTCATATATAGATAATGGGTTGCCCACAGATTATGACCGTTGCTACGATTATCTGGTTTCGTTTGGAGAGGTGATTTCAACAAAGATTATTTCAGAATATCTGAATTTCTCCGGAGTTCAGAATGTCTGGCTCGATATGCGTAAATTACTGGTTACTGATAGTAACTTCAGAGAAGCAAACGTGCGTATGGATGAGTCGGAGAGACGTTTGTCAATGGCTACCAATTTTGCAAAATCAAAAATTTATATCGGACAGGGTTTTATTGGTACCAATATGAGTGGCGATCCTACAACTCTCGGTCGTGAAGGTTCGGATTATACCGCTGCTGTGGTTGGTAATTTGCTGAATGCTGATAGTGTCACTATTTGGAAAGATGTCCCCGGAATATTAAATGCAGATCCGCGGATTTTTAAAAATACGATTCATATTCCTGAACTTACGTATCTTGACGCAGTAGAATTGGCGTATAGTGGTGCGCAAATTATTCACCCTAAAACTATTAAACCGCTCGAAAATAAGAAAATACCATTATTTGTTCGTCCTTTTGGTGCTCCGCACGAATCTGGTTCTGTAATTAAAGAGAAAACTGATAATCCGATTTCGGTGCCGGTTCTTATCCTTCGAAAAAATTTGGTTCTGATAACAATTCGTCCTAAAGATTTTTCGTTTGTTCTGGAAGAAAGTCTATCACGCGCATTTTCTATATTTCAAAAGCATCGTCTTAAAATTTCACT
>RRZT011109778.1_pt1 | contig 13676 bp, 11 predicted proteins | sample 2165551 | NCBI WGS metagenome assembly RRZT01 (sample SAMN10456910, study PRJNA506462) | wastewater metagenome | biome: wastewater; feature: sludge; material: wastewater sludge; isolation source: wastewater sludge with Escherichia coli K12::gfp cells carrying plasmid... | place: USA: Moscow, Idaho... | reverse complement strand
TTTTTATACTTGTCAAAAAAGTGATCGATTTGCGCTTCTTCGCGCTTCAAATCAATATCAAGTGGTTTGTAATGCGTAATCATATTTGGTTTTATAATCAATCGAAAACGCCACGGTTGTAGAAATTCATAAATTCCTTTGAAACGTTTTGTTTTTGGATCATACACCTGAATACACGCAAAATATCGACGTTCTTCATCATTCAAAATTGAATGCGGTCCTGAATATTCATAAGGTTGTAATTGTTTCAATTCTTGAATTCTCGGAACATAAATTCGCTTTCCGTTTCGTTTTCGTTTTTTTACAAACTTTCGCGTTTCTGCATATTGAGAAGTATTAATTTTCTTCAGAATTTGAGTGAAAAATTCAATCTCATTTTCCTTTTTAATATCTTCTCTCAATACAAAATAACGTTCGAAACCTTTTTGATATGGCTCTTTTAAAGGAACAAGCGGAATCGCTTTTTGTTCTTTAAAGATTTCTTTTCTACGTTTATATTTCTCTCTTACATTTTTTTCTTTTGCTGTTTTTACGCTTCTTTTCTTCGTTCTCTTTGTTCGTAAACGAGCTGAAAAGAAAATTGAATCTTCCATAACATGGATTATTTGATTGCAAATAATTGTTTTGAAATAATTAGCGCTAATTATTTCTTCTTCGGAAGTTTTTAGAAGTTATTCTGAATCTAGAATGGAATAATAAAAGAAAAAGCCCGAAGAATCCTCCGGGCTTTTGATATAATAAGTTAATTATTTACGATTTATAAGCACGAAGAAATGCTCATTGCAAAATCTGTTGCAATAGCTGAAAACTGATATGTCGTTTCTTTGAACATTTTATTTCTTCGTTATTAAATTGTTATACGTTATGATTTTTATCAGTGCAAATTTAAGTCAATAAAATTCACATTTCCAAATCGTTTGTGAAATTTCACTAAAAATAGGGAGAAAAATATTATTGATTTTCAGCATTCATCGTCTCATACAACGAATAAATTTTTAGATTTTGAATTGCTTTCTCTCCATTTATAATACGAGTTTCATTCGGAATTAAATCAAAGAAATTATCATCAAATTGATTGTTTCCGTCCAATAAATAAACATCTTTTGCCAAAACATTTGTAGAAATTTCAATTTGATTGCTACTGATCTTTTTAATTTTAATTGTTGGTTTTGTTAAAGCTAAATCTTTCGGTTTTTCGAAGAAATAATTACTCGAATATTTTTCTCTATTTGATTCAAATTCAATTCGAAGAAAAGATTTTATTGAAGAAGTTCCTTTCAAAACCTCATTACTTAATTCCAATATTTTAGTAGAAGAATTTGATGAAATAATTACATCTTTATCGTTAGTCCAACGTTTATTTCCATTAAAATCGATTATAGAAAATTTTACTTTTCCTTTCAAATCTTTCAATAAGTCATTTATGATATAGATTTTGTACACATTTTCTTCTTTCTCAACCGAAATCAATACATTCTCGAAACTTCTTTTCACTTGATAATGTAACGCTTTCCAATTTCCTAATTTATCCAAAGAAGCCCACGAAGTCACAGGCCAAACGTCATTCAATTGCCAATACAAACTTCCCATATTGTACGGTTTTGCGCGTCGATGCGCCTCAATCCCAATCTGAGTTCCGCGCGCTTGCAACAATTGAGAAACGTAGTTGTACTGCACAAAATCGGTCGGAATTGCATAATCGAGTTGCATATATTCGTTGATTGTTTCCCAACCTTTTGGATGTTTTTGATGCACTAAAATGGTTACAGAATTCTTACTCAATGTGTCTTTTTCAGAAAACATAGATTTTACGGTTTCTAACGTTGGCATTCCTTGAAAACCATATTCCGAAGCAAAACGTGGAACTTTTTTCTCATAGGTTTCAAACGGTTCCATTCCCCACCAAACACCCCAATAATGAGAATCTCCTTGCGTCAAACTTTCTTTTCTTCCCCAACCAATCGAAGGTGAAGACGGCCAATAACGGTTCTCTGACTTTGATAAAATAGAATCCAAAACATTGGGAATAATATGATGAAAAGTCGTTTGATAATCTTTCCAAATACTCAAAGAATCTTGTTTTGACCAGCCCATTTGTTTCTGATATCCCCAATTGTGCCACGCTTCATCAATTTCATTATTTCCACACCAAAGCGCGATAGAAGTATGATTTTTTAGTCGATTCACTTGATCGATTGTTTCTTGTTTTACATTGTTAAGAAAATCTTGATCACCAGGATAAAAAGCACAAGCGTACATAAAATCTTGCCAAACCAACAAACCTTTTTCGTCGCATAATTCATAAAAATAATCATCCTCATAAATTCCTCCGCCCCAAATGCGAATCATATTCATATTAGCTTCAACCGAACTATTTATCAGCTTTTCGTAATCATTTTTTGAAACTCGCGAAACAAAATTATCTTGCGGAATATAATTCGCACCTTTCATATACGTTGGAATTCCATTTACTTTAAAATAAAAGCTTGAACCAACATTATCTTTTTCTTGAACTAATTCTATAGTGCGTAAACCAAATTTCAAATGCTTAGAAACTTGCTCATTTCCTTGTCTAATTTTGAATTGATAGTCGTACAAATATTGTTCGCCCATTCCATTTGGCCACCATAATTTTGGATTTTGAATTGTTTCATCAATCGAAAAATAATTGATTCCTTTGGTTAATTTTTGAGTGATTTTTTTCTGATTAAAATTAATTTCTACAGTTGTATTTTGCTCCGATTGAATAACGAATTTAAACTTTACTTTCGCTTGATTTTTCTCTAATTTGAGAATTTCATAAGACAAATCATTTAGCTTAAAATTATTCCAAGAAATAAGTTCGATTGGTTTATAAATTCCAGCCGTAACCAATCTTAATCCCCAATCCCAACCATACTGATATTGCGCTTTTCTAGTATAAACTCGCTCTCCTTCTGGCAATTTATACGGAAGTAAATTTGCTAATTGTTTTCCTTCATTCGACGACGATTTGAATTGTATTTCGAGCAAATTATTTTTATTCTTTAGAAAATCTTTGACCGAAACTTCCCAAATTCGAAACATATTATTCGCATCGAGAATCAACTTTCCGTTCACAAAAACTTTTGCATACGTATCCAATCCATTAAATTTTAACTGAATATTTTGCGCTTTTCGTTCAGCATCAGTCAAATCAAAAGAAGTTTTGTACGTCCAATCTTCGTTTTCTACCCATTGTACTTTAGCATCATTAATATCTTTGTAAGGATTTGGAATGATATTATTTAACATCAAATCGGTATGAACAGAGCCAGGAACCTCAGCTTTCAACCATTTTGAATCTCCTTTTTGTTGAAAAGTCCAATTTTCTGAATTCAAATTTCGAGTCGTTTGAGCAGAAAGTTGAATGAATGTAAAAAAAGTAATAACAAAAAATAGTAATTTCCTCATTTTGCGCTGATTTTCATAAAGATAAAAATAGCTTAATAATTCATAAAAAAACAAAAGAGATTATTAAAAATAATCTCTTTTTGCTGAAACATAATATAAACTTCGTTAGTTATGGGATTAACGAATGTGCTAAATTTAGGTTGATTCGGTTATGTTTTATTTTTTTGAAGAATAGGGATTCAGAAAAAGATTCTTAAATCCCTAAACTATTTATGAAAATGAACTTTTAAAATAATTTGACTTTCTATCCGATAAATGCAAATTTATCTTCGAACATAGAACCTATGATTGGTAAAGGTTTTTTAACACCATTTGCAGCGTTGATAATCCCAATTATCATTAAAATTAAAGAAGCAAATCCTAAAATTCCGATAAAAGGAATATTGACTGCATACATAATAATGTTCAAAAGTATTCCCCAAATAAATGAGAAAATTACTAATCCTAACCCTTGTTTCAAATGAAATTTCAGTAAATCATCAGCTTTATCTTTTCCTATAACGAAAGCTATAATCCAGCCAATAATAGTGATGTACGATACGATTGATAATGTTTTGTTGTCCATAGTTATAATTTTTATTGGTTATGTTTTGATTTATTTTCTGATACAAATTTGTTCGAAATCAAGATCAAAACAAAGTTTAAGCATACTACTTTGTATCTACAAGTATAAAACTTAACGACTACAGATTAACTACAGATTTACACAACTTTTTAAAAATCAAATTTATACATTTTTAAAAATCTGAAAATTTTAGTTAATGAATATTTTTTATCAAGTATTTTTTTACGATTTTTGATATATGAAAATTCTATTAACCTATCTATACATAATTTTTTTCGTCTTTTGTTCTACGATTTCATTCGCTCAGAATAAATACATTGATAGTCTTAAATTAGAACTAAAAAAATCAACTATTTCAACAAAAATTAAATTTGATTTACTAAATAAATTAGCTGAATATCATCGAACTTCCGATCAATACAAGCAAGCAGATTATTATATTAATGAGCAAATAAAACTAAGTAAGCGAGAAAATAATGAGCTAGAATTAGTGAAAGCTTATACGCAAAGAGGCGTTTCTTATGAAAATAGACAATGGTTTGAAAAAGCTCAAAAATCATTGGATACGATTCAAAATATCACCAAAGATTCGAAAGAATTTCTTCCAAAAGCTTATCTAAAATATCTGTTAGCCTACCATTATGTAAATCTTGGAGAATTTGAGAAAAGTCAAAAAATGGTTCTACAATTTATCAGTCAACTCGAAAAAACGCCTGATGAATATATTCTAAAATCTAAAGCAAATTATCTCCTATATGCGGTTCATGCCACTTGGAATGATGCAAAAAATTCTATTCTTTATGCCGAAAAATCGTTGAAATTTGCTGAATTATCATCTGACAAAAATCTACTTGTCACTACTTATGCAAATCTTGGTGTGGCACAATCGTTAAAATATATGGAATCTAAAAATTCTAACGATTTAGATGAGTTAATAAAAACCAGTAAAAAAGCGGTACACATTAGTGAACACTATCAAAATCAAGTTACAAATTACAATTATGCGATTGCTTTGCTAAATTTGGCTGATTATCAACGTAACTACACTAAATTAACAACTAATGATAAAAATGAAATTAAACAGAATAGTTTCAAAATTATAGAATTGTGTAAAACTATTCCGAATTCGCAAGAAATTTCTGCTGGTGCATTGGGATTGTTGAGTAGTTTGGCAAAAGAAGAAAATCAGATCGAGCTTGCCGAAAAATATTTGCTGGATGCTAATGCTATTTTGTACACACAAACAGTGAAGAATTTTTATGCGCTTGTTGCCAATTCAACCGAATTAGCCAATTTGTATCAACAAAAAGGAGAGTTTCAAAAAGCATTTGAATTTCAGAAAAAAGCAACTGATTATTCAACCGAATTATACAATCAAGATCAAGCGGAAGCTGCGAAAAAATTGGAAGCGCAATTTCAATCAGAGCGAAAAGAAGAAGAATTAAAAAATCTTGAAGCAAAAAATAAAAGTCTTCAAAAAGAACGAATTTTATACATCTGCCTTGCTGTTTTAGGAATTATTGGTGCGTTTTTTATGTTTCGTTCTTATCATTTCAAATTGCGTTATTCGATTGGTAGAGAAAATCAACTTAATTCAGAAAAACAAGAAGCACATCTAAAATTACAATTGCAAGAAGAAGAACAAGCGCGAATTTTGGCTGAACAAGAATTGATGACGTTGCAACAACAAAAATTACAGGACGAAGTTTTAGCAAGTCAGTTGCATTTGGAGCATAAAAATCAGGTCTTAAAAAATCTAAAAGATAAGATTGGGAATGATTCTTCTATCAATTTGAAACAAGTTATGCGAGAAGAAAATTTATTAGATAATGATTTTGAAAGTGCAAAATTTAGAATTCAAGAATTACATCCAAACTTTTTCAAAACGCTAAACGAGCATTCTAAACAAAAGCTAACTCCTCTTGATTTGAAATATTGTTCGTATATCTATCTTGGTTTAGACACCAAACAAATTGCGACTATTCTAAATATTGAACCAAAAAGTGTACGGATGACAAAGTATCGTTTGAAACAAAAATTTAGTTTGGTAAAAGAAGATGAATTGTATACTTTTTTCCATCAGATAATTGCTTAAAACAATTATTGTTTTATTACTTTTATAAAAAAATGAAAAAAATTTTATTATTTATTCTACTTACAACAATTTCAACTTTTTGTTTTAGTCAAGAATCTGTTAAATATCCAATATTTCCAGGTTGTAATAAATATAAAACAAATGAAGAATTGAGCAAATGCTTTTCTGAAAAATTATGGTATGAATTGAATGACCAAACCCAAGATTCTAGTGAGGATTTTTTCAAAGAAAATAAATCTGTACATGAGTTAACTTTATATTTTACAGTTAAAAAAGATGGAAAAGTAACAAATTATAGCTTTTCAAATGATAGTGACGCATTGATTTCAACAACTTATCTTAAACGAATTTCGAAAGTTTTTAAATACTACGAACAAAAAGGTAAAAAAATAATTCCAGCTTCTGAGAATAATAAATATAAAGATTTTACAATCACGTTTAAGGTTAAATATAAAGGTTAAAACTTATTTACAGAGAGTTTTTCAAAGAAAAATGATGATATTACTTATTTTTAATTCAGCATTTCTCACTTCAACTCTCGTTAATTTATTAAAATATAATTCATAATATTTTTCAAAATACTTGCAGTCTGCACGGAAAAGATTATTTTTGCCTATTCGACAAATAGAATATGAAAAATATCCGTAATTTCTGTATTATCGCCCATATTGACCATGGTAAAAGTACCTTGGCCGATCGTTTATTGCAAGTAACAAACACGATTTCTGATCGCGAGTTACAAAATCAAACTTTAGACGATATGGATTTGGAGCGCGAACGCGGAATCACAATTAAATCGCACGCCATCCAAATGGAATATGAAAAAGATGGTGAAAAATATATTTTAAATTTAATTGACACTCCTGGTCACGTGGATTTCTCTTACGAGGTTTCTCGTTCGATTGCTGCTTGTGAAGGAGCTTTGTTAATTGTAGATGCTGCGCAAAGTATACAAGCGCAAACCATTTCTAACCTTTATTTGGCTTTAGAAAATGATTTAGAAATCATTCCAGTTTTGAACAAAATCGATTTACCTTCTGCTAATCCAGAAGAAGTAACAGACGATATTGTAGATTTATTAGGATGTGCGCCAGAAGACGTTTTACGTTGTTCTGGTAAAACAGGTGAAGGTGTTTTAGAATTATTACACACGATCATCGAAAAAGTTCCTGCTCCAGTTGGAGATCCTGATGCACCTTTGCAAGCGTTAATTTTTGACTCTGTTTATAATCCTTTCCGAGGAATTGAAGCTTTTTATAAAGTAGTAAATGGACAAATCAAAAAAGGTGACCAAGTAAAATTTATGGCTACCAACAAAAAATATGGTGCTGACGAAATTGGAACTTTAAAATTAAATCAAGTAGAAAAACCAATCATCAAAACAGGTGATGTTGGATATATCATTTCTGGTATCAAAGAAGCTTCTGAGGTAAAAGTTGGTGATACAATTACTTTGGTTGATAATCCTGCTGCAGAAGCTATTGATGGTTTTGAGGAAGTAAAACCAATGGTTTTCGCGGGTATTTATCCTGTTGATACAGAAGATTACGAAGATTTACGAGCTTCTATCGAGAAGTTACGTTTGAATGATGCTTCGTTAACTTTTGAAGCTGAATCTTCTGCCGCTTTAGGTTTCGGTTTCCGTTGTGGATTCTTAGGAATGTTACACTTAGAAATTGTGCAAGAGCGTTTGGAGCGCGAATTTAACATGACGGTGATTACGACAGTTCCCAACGTTTCATATGAAGCGTATATGGAAAAGGATCCTGATAAAATGATTCCGGTTCATAATCCATCAGAATTGCCAGATCCATCAGGTTTAAATCGTGTTGAAGAACCCTATATTCGTGCTGCAATTATTACAAAATCTGAATTCGTAGGACCAGTAATGAGTTTGTGTATCGAGAAACGTGGTGAATTACAATCTCAAAATTATTTGACGCAACATCGTGTTGAGATGATTTTTAATATGCCTTTGGCTGAAGTTGTTTTCGATTTTTATGATCGATTAAAATCTATTTCAAAAGGTTATGCTTCTTTTGATTATGCGCCTTCTGGAATGAAAGCTTCAAAATTAGTAAAAGTTGATATCATGATTCATGGTGAAGTTGTAGATGCTTTGTCTGCTTTAATTCACGTAGATAATGCCTACAATATCGGGAAAAAAATGTGTGCAAAATTGCGCGAATTAATTCCTCGTCAACAATTTGATATTCCAATTCAGGCTGCGATTGGTGCAAAAATTATTGCACGTGAAACAATCAAAGCGTTGCGTAAAGACGTTACTGCAAAATGTTACGGTGGAGATATTTCTCGTAAACGTAAATTATTAGAAAAACAGAAAGCTGGTAAAAAGAAAATGCGTCAAATTGGACGTGTAGAAGTTCCACAATCTGCCTTTTTAGCTGTATTGAAATTGAATGATTAAAATTAAAATTTCATAAAATATATTAAAACCACTCAGTAGAGTGGTTTTTTTGTAACAAAAAATTCTTAACTTTTTCTTATTCAATAAAATCTACTATGAAAAACTTCCTGAAAATAGAACAACTTGCAATTTTAGTCGGTGCCATAATGATTTACTACAAACTTGATTATTCGTGGTTATGGTTTGCTATACTATTTTTATCTCCAGATATTTTTATGATCGGTTATTTGTTTGGAAATAAAGTTGGTGCAATTAGTTATAATTTTATACACAGTTATATTCTCACAATTGGACTTGCTTTAATCGGTTATTTTTTCAAAATTGAATGGTGTATTATGTTAGGATTAATCTTTACTGCACACGCTGCACTTGATCGTTTCCTTGGATTTGGTCTAAAAACATTTGAAGGTTTTAAGTTTACACATCTTAATAAACTATAATTCCGAATAAACTTTCTACCTTAGCTATTCTTTAAATCAAAACATGAAAAATAGACTATTTACACTACTTACATTAGCCTCTATTTCGGCTTTTGGACAAAATATTTCCAATCAAACTATTGATCAAGTTACAGAAAATGCAATCAAAACATTTGATGTTCCTGGGATTTCGGTAGCCGTTATCAAAGATGGTACAATTGTACACAGTAAAGGATATGGTTTAAAATCGATCAAAAGCAAAGAAAAAGTTCAATCTTCGACTAATTTCGGAATTGCATCAAATTCGAAAGCCTTTACAGCAGCAGCTTTAGCTATTTTGGTTGATGAAAATAAAATTAAATGGGACGATAAAGTCATCACCTATATTCCCGAATTTAAAATGTACAACGAGTATGTAACAAACGAATTTACGATTCGTGATTTGCTTACTCATCGAAGTGGACTTGGCTTGGGCGCAGGAGATTTGATGGTTTGGCCAGATGGTCATAATTTTACGCCAACAGATATTATCAACAATATTCATCATCTAAAACCTGTTTCTGGATTTAGAGCAAAATATGACTATGATAACTTATTGTATATTATTGCAAGTGTTGTTGTAGAACGCGTTTCGGGACAATCTTGGGTAGATTTTGTTACAAAACGATTAATAGAACCAATCGGTATGACGCATACTGCTGCAAGCTGGAATGTCTTAAAAGATCGTAAAGATGTAATTGATCCTCATGTCCCTATTGATGGTAAGTTACAAGTGATTGAACGTTACAAAAATCCTATTTTTGACGCAGCTGCAGGGCTTTATTCTAATGTTGATGATTTGGCAAAATGGTTACAATTCAACCTAAATAAAGGTAAAGTAAACGGAAAACAAATTATTTCTGAAAAGCAAATGCAAGAAATGATTTCGCCTCAAACTTTACAACCAATTCGCACAACTGCTCCTTACAATTCGCTATTCAAAGCTTATGGTTTGGGTTGGCAATTGCAGGATATGAACGGAAAATTAGAAGTTTCGCATACAGGTGGATTAGAAGGAATTGTAACGCAAACAATGTTTTATCCACAGTTAAATCTCGGAATTGTTATTTTAACAAATCAACAACAAGGCATGGCTTTTAGAGCAATTTCTAATACAATTAAAGATCATTATTTAGGTAATAAACCAACAGATTGGGTAAAAACTTATGGTGATATCTTGAAAAAAAATGTAGAAGCTGCTGATGATATAACAAATGCTGTTTGGAAAACTGTAGAGGCTAATCAAAAGAATAAAGCCATCAAATTTGATCCAAAATCTTTTGTAGGAACTTTCAAAGACAATTGGTTTGGTGATGTTGAGATTTACGAAAAGAAAGGAAAATTAATTTTTGCTTCAAAACGTTCGCCACAATTAACAGGAGAATTATTTTTCTTCAAAGACAATACTTTTGCTGTAAAATGGAATAATCGTTATTTTCATGCTGATGCTTTTGTCTTTACAGAAATACAAGATGGAAAATTAAGTAGTTTTACAATGAAACCTATTTCTCCATTAACAGATTTTAGCTACGATTTTCAGGATCTAAACTTCACAAGAAAATAATTTACAATACAATTAATTATATCATGAAGTTCGAGTTTTGTACAATTCGAACTTCATTTTTTATCTATATTATGAAAGTAAAAGGATACATTTTTGGTCTACTATCCTCTATCTCTTACGGATTAATTCCGTTGTTTATTCTGCCCTTAAAAAAGGTTGATTTCTCAATGGATACAACTCTATTTTATCGATTTTTCTTTTCGGCACTTATGCTCGGAAGTTATCTAATTATTGCGCGAAAATCATTAAAAATTGAGAAAAAACATCTTGCAATCATTTTATTATTAGGAATGTGTTACGGAATTTCGTCAGACGCATTATTCAAAGCCTACGATTATTTAAGCGCCGGAATTGCTTCCACATTGTTATTTGTTTATCCCCTTATCGTTGCCATTATTATGGCTGTATTTTACAAAGAACGATTAACAATGGCTTCTGTTTTAGCCATCGTTTTTACAATTGCTGGTGTTATTTTATTAAGTATAAAAAACGGAAAATTTGATTTGAATTTAATCGGATTATTTATTGTTTTTATTAGTGCCTTAGGCTATGCAATTTATATTGTAACAGTAAATAAATCCAGTGTAAGAACATTAAATGGAACAACTCTTACCTTTTATTCTTTTATAATCTCAGCTGCATATTATGGTACAAAACTAATTGTAGGAAAAGGTAGTTTTGCAATACCATCATTCCAAACCGGAATTAACATTGCTATTTTTGCGTTTGTTACAACAGTTATTTCCAGTGTTGCGTTAGTTTACGCAATCAAGTATATTGGTTCTACACCAACGTCAATCTTAGGTGCTTTTGAGCCCGTTGTAGCTGTTGCAATTAGTGTAATGATGTTTGGCGAGCATTTCTCTCTTAATTTGGCTTTAGGCGTTTTAATGATTATTATCGGAGTTACTCTAAATATAATATCCGATGCATATAAACAAAAACGAATCAAAAAACTAAACGTATAAATTTATTCTAATTTTTGATACTTAAATTTGCATTGATGAAACGAAAATTTAATCCTGAAGATTGGAAACGACAAGAACATTTCAATATGTTTTCTAATATGGATAATCCATATGTCGGAATTGTAGCAGAAGTTGATTGTACAAAAGCTTATGAATTTGCAAAAGCAAGTAATTTATCTTTTTTTGCAGTGTATTTACATTGCTCGATGTTAGCAGAAAATCATATCGAAGAATTTAAATATCGCATTGAAGATAACGAAATTTTTGTTTACGATAAATTAGATTGTGGAACTACAATTGGTAGAAAAGACGGAACTTTTGGTTTTGGATTGATGAATTTCACCGAAGATTTTGATGCTTTTAATACTCAACTTCAAGAACAAATTTCGAGTGTAGAAAATTCGGTTGGTTTACACATCAAAAACGAAGAAATCACGATTGGTTTGGTTCGTCATTCTACCTTTCCTTGGTCAAGATTTACAGGCTTGACACAGCCTTCTAACTTTGGAACAAAAGAATCTATTCCTCGCATTATTTTTGGTAAAGCTTATAAACAAAACAACAAAATGTACATGCCTGTTTCGGTAGAAGCCAATCACGGTTTTGTAGATGGGTTTCATTTGGCAAATTATCTACAAGAGTTTGAAAACGAATTAGGTCAATATTAGAAATAGTAAAACCGAATTTCGAGTTTCGAAATTCGGTTTTACTATTTCTTTTTATCAGGTGAAATATATGGTTCTGGCTCTACAACTTCCAAAAAAGGAAAATATTTACTATCCTCTTCAGGAATTATATCATCATATTTAGAAAGAGCAAATAATTGATATTTAGCATACTCTTCATTCCAATCAAATCGAAATGTATAATTTATATGGTCACAAATTCTTGGTGATAAATCTAATTTATAAAAAGTCATATCTTTTAATTCTACAAACTCCTTTATCATTTCTTCATCTTGATTAAAAACTAAATAATAATCTCGATTGTGATACTTATAATTACTTTCATAACGAGGAGTAAATAAACAATTTTGTTGAGCTTTGGTTGGAAAAACATATAATCTATTTCCAGCAAAACAAATTATTATAGAAGAAAATCTTACATTATTTCTTTCAGCGATATCAATTACTTGCTTTATAGCTTCCTCAGTTTCTTTATCCTTAAAAACAGAATCTGCTTTTATTACATCTGTCTTTTCCCAACCTTTAGCAGATTGATTGCTCGGTTGCTCGCATTGAACAAAAAGAATGAATAAGAGAAAAATATATAAATTCTTCATACAAGTGTTTTGATTAAAGATAATCAATTCACTGCAACTTTTTTATTTAGTTTTTTTGACCAAGAAAAAATATAAATCGTTCCGATAATTGAAGGTACAATCCAAAAATAAATATTATCTCCAAATCCAGCGCCTGCAACCAAAAACGCTGTTACTGATGCGATATAAGCGCCAATCATTTTTCCAACATGATTCATTGTCCATTTTTTATAATTCTCTGGATTCTTGTAAAAAATAAAATCTCGATAAGACATAAATCCGCCTAAAAACCCAAAAATTAAATACAATAATCCAATTGCGTTGCTTGTAAAAAGTGGAAGTAATCCAAAAACAATCATCACAATAGATGTGATAAACATTGATCCTGAAATGATTTTATCCAAATTATTCGAATAATTTTTGCGTTTATAATTCAGTATTCTATTTCCAATCAAAATCATATAAATCGTGAAAATACCAATCATTAAAAGAAAAGAATTGTGGTGATTCGGAAAAGCACAAATGATTAACGAAAGAATAGAACTGACTAACATACCAATCGAAAATATTTTTCCCACTTTTTTATGTGTCGAATTTCCTTTTTTTATGATCATAACAGCAGTTCCAGCAACTAAACCAATTCCTCCGAAAAATGCGTGAATGTAAATAATGATTTTGACTAAATTTTCCATAATGTGTTTATTTATTATGGAATAAAATTAAGTGAAGTCGTTTTTAATTTTAAAAATTATTGACCGAATTGTCGAATTTTAAGGATGAATTGTATTACTCTTTTGTTTTCACTGTTTCGATAGCGTCATTCATCAAATCAAACTCGTAACCTTTGTACGCTAAATATGCTTTTACTTTGTTTATTTTCTTGAAAGATTCGCGCTCAGAAGCTA
>RRZT010974418.1_pt1 | contig 13677 bp, 13 predicted proteins | sample 2165551 | NCBI WGS metagenome assembly RRZT01 (sample SAMN10456910, study PRJNA506462) | wastewater metagenome | biome: wastewater; feature: sludge; material: wastewater sludge; isolation source: wastewater sludge with Escherichia coli K12::gfp cells carrying plasmid... | place: USA: Moscow, Idaho... | reverse complement strand
GGTGAGGCCTGCGTCTCGGCACGTGAGTTGCTCACCCAGCGCAGCATTCCCTTCGCCGAGAAAATTCTCAACTCGCAGGAAGAAATGGACGAGTTTTCCCGACTGTTCGGCGGCAAAATGACAGTACCCAGTATCACCGTCGGACAGCAAAAGCTGGTTGGTTTCGAAAAAGGTGCCTGGAACAATCTGCTTGATCTGGCGGGTTATCCGAAGAGCGGTGGCAAACCGGCAGCCAAATGAAGATTGCCGCCTGGAACGTCAACTCGCTCAAGGTTCGTTTGCCGCAACTCCTTGACTGGCTGGGCGAGCAGCAGCCGGATGTTGTCTGTCTGCAGGAAACCAAGCTTGAAGACGTCAATTTTCCGCAACAGGCTATCGCTGATGCCGGTTATGCCGTCGCCTTTCACGGCCAGAAAACCTATAACGGTGTCGCGCTGCTCTCGCGGCTCGGGCTGGACGACGTGCTCTGCAACAACCCGCATTTCCCCGATCCGCAGAAGCGTCTGATCGCCGCCACGGTGCAGGGCGTGCGCGTGATCAGCGCCTATGTACCGAACGGGCAGGAAGTCGGTAGCGACAAATACGCCTACAAACTCGACTGGCTGGCCGCGCTCGAACGTTGGCTGGCGGAAGAGCTGGCGCAGTATCCGCAGCTCGCGCTGGCGGGCGATTTCAACATCGCCCCGGAGGATCGCGACGTGCACAATCCGGCTTCATGGGCCGGGCAGATTCTTTGTTCCGATGCCGAGCGTGAGGCTTTCCGCCGTCTGCTGGCGCTGGGCCTTAAAGACAGCTTCCGGCTGTTCGAGCAGCCCGAAAAAAGCTTCTCCTGGTGGGATTACCGGATGCTCGGCTTTCAGAAGAATCAGGGGCTGCGCATTGACCATGTGCTGCTGTCCGACGCCCTGGCCGCCCGATGCAGCGCTGCCGGGATCGACCGCGAGATGCGCAAACGCGAACGCCCGTCGGATCATGCGCCGGTGTGGGCGCAATGCGGCGGGTGAATCCGTCGCGCCTGCCGGCCGTTCACCAGCGAACGCTTCCCGCCTCCGCCTGCAATTGCCGTAAAACCGCATAACGACGCGGGTCGATCGCACCGCACGCCAGCGCAGCCTGTACTGCACAATCGGGCTCGCGGTCATGCTGGCAGTCGCGGAAGCGGCATTGCCCGAGCAGCGGGCGCAGTTCCGGAAAACCCAACTCGACTTCTGCCGCATCGAGATGGTAGAGGCCGAAATCCTGCAAGCCGGGAGAATCAATCAGCCGGGAGCTTTCGTCCAGACGGTACAGGGTGGCGTGCGTGGTGGTGTGCTTGCCGGAATCGAGCGCCGTTGAGATCTCGCGAGTGCTGGCTTGCGCACCTGGGATCAGCGCGTTGATCAGCGTCGACTTGCCCATCCCGGACTGGCCGACAAGAACGCTGGTTTGCCCGGCCAGCGCTTCGCGCAGCGCCTCGGCGTTGTCCAGCGCACACAGCGACAGGATCGGGTAGCCCAGGCGGGCGAAGGGTGTCAGCGTGGCCTGCGCGGCGGGCAGGGCCTCCTTGAGATCACTCTTGTTGAGTACGATCAGCGCCCGTAGCTGCTGGCACTCCGCCGCCACCAGGCAGCGCGTGACCAGTTCATCGGAAAACGAAGGCTCCGTGGCCACGACGATGACGATCTGCGTGACATTGGCGGCGATCAGTTTCTGCCGGAAGGCGTTGGAGCGATAGAGCAGCGAACGGCGCGGCGCGATACGCTCGATCACGCCCTGCCCGTCGCCACTACGCTGGATACTGACCTCGTCCCCGCAGGCCAGTTCGCTTTTCTTGCCGCGCGGAAAACAGGACAGGATTTCACCCTCGGCCAGTTCAACCCGGTATTGCCGCCCATGCGCGGCGATGATGGTGCCTTGGTCAGTGTTCAAAAGGAGCCTTGCTGCAAGCGCGTAAAGGTCAAAAAACCTGTCTTTGACCAGTACAAACCGGCCAAAGAACAAGCGAATTTTACACGTTGGAAGGTTTTAACCGTGCAGTGATTTCTTGTCCAGAAAACGCTGCGATTCACCGCAAAGGCGCGGGGAGGTAAAGTGCCGCAAAGAGAAACAGGGACTCGGCAATAAATCCGGATTTTTCAGCTTTTGTTTCCTTTGCGATCTTTGTATCTTTACGCCTTTGCGGTGGATTTTTCAGGATTACCCAAGAATAAGCTTTGGGAACCACAGGACAATGCCGGGGAAGACCGCCAGAAGTATTGTGAAAGCCATCATCAGGAGCAGGAAAGGCAGGGTGACTTTGCACATGTAACCCATGGAATGCCCGGTAATCGCCTGGATGACGGTCAGGTTGAAGGCGACTGGCGGGGAAATCTGTGCCATCTCGACCATGATGACCATGAAGATGCCGTACCAGACCTTATCGAAACCGGCAGCGGTAATCAGCGGCAGGACGACGGGCAAGGTCGTGGCGATCATCGAGAAACCTTCCAGTGCCGTTCCCAACAAGAGGTAGAGCAACATCAGGGCAAAGATCAGCGCGATCGGCGAAAGGTTGAAAGTGGCGACAAAATCCGTCACGGCATCCGGAATCCCCAGCGCGGCGGTAACATTGCCCAGAATGGATGCGCCAACGATGATCATCGCCATCATGCTGCACGACTGGATGGTGCCAACGGCGATGGCGCGAAGAGTTTGCAGGGTGAGGCATCCCTGACGGCTGGCCACGAACCAGGCGCCGGCCACGCCGAGTGCGGCGGCTTCAGTCGGGGTAGCAACGCCGGCATACATCGAACCGATCACGCAAAGGATCAGGAAGAGCGCAGGAATCAGTTCTTTCAACGCGGCAACACGGGCAGAAAAAGGCAAATGCCGCAGTTTGCGTTCCGATTCAGAGATGAGTTCCGGCTTGCGCCAGGTGATGAACATGATCATGCCCATGAAACAGGCCGCCAGCAAAATGCCGGGAATCCAGCCAGCCGTAAAGAGACGTAGCACGGATTCTTCGGCCAGTACGCCGTAGATGATCATCACGGTGCTCGGGGGAATCAGAAAACCGAGCGTGCCGGCCCCGGCCAGACTGCCGACGATGATTTCATCACCATAGCCACGACGTCGGAGTTCGGAGAGCGTCATTTTTCCGACAACTTGCGTGGTGGCGGCCGACGAGCCTGAAATCGAGGCAAAGATCGAGCAGGCCAGCACGTTTACGTGCAGCAGACGCCCAGGCAACAGCCCCGCCCAGGGGGCCAGGCCGTTGAACAGGGTGCGCGAAAGGTTGGTGCGAAACAGAAATTCGCCCATCAGGATGAAGAGGGGCAAGGAAACGAGATCGGAGTTCGACAGAATGTTGAAGGTATGCTGAGCGATCAGGATGCCGGTCGGAATATCGGTAAAGCAGAACGTCAGAATGATCCCGGTGGCGGCGAGCGAGAGCCCGATGCCGATGCCAAGTCCCAGCAAGGCAAACAGAATGCCAAAGAGGCTGATAAAAATGAGTGTCATGGCGATCTCTCGTGATTATTCCGTTGTGCCGGCAACTTTGAACGACTCGTTGATCAGCGGTTTGTCCAGCATGCAGGCAATCACCTGCATGATCGATTGCAAGGCGTAAACCGTTGTGCCCACGGTCAACGCCGCCTGCGGAATCCACAACGGCGTCAGGCTTTCGCCAGAGACGGCTCCGGTAGACCAGGAGGCCATGGCAAACTTGCCGAGGCTCCAGGCGAGAAAACTGACGAAGGCCGCTCCCATGAATGCCGCCAAAAATTCCAGCGGTCTCCGGAAACGGCCACCAAACGCTCTCAGGAGAAGTTCGACCCGGATCTGCATCCCGGCGCGCAGGGTCAGGCCACCGCCCAGCATGAAGGCCGTACCCATCAGGTAGGCGCTGTATTCCCAGCCCACGGCAATATCGCTGGGAAAGCCGTCAAAGACCTTCGAGAGGAGGCCGCATGCCACCTGCCCCAAGGTCAGTAGCGTCAAAAGTCCCAGACACCCGGCAGCCAGGTAGGCGGATAGCAGGGAGATTTTGTCGACCATTTCCTGCAACTTCTCTGCCGGGCCGGCATTGGGCGGCAGGGTGTCTGTGACCTGGCTCATGCTTATTTTCTCCCCATCGATTCCTGATAATCCTTGAGGAAGGGTGCTGCCGCCGGAGCACGTTTCAGATACTCCTCAAGCAAAGGCGCAGCGCGTTTACGCATCTCGGCGAACATGGCCTCACTGACCGGAACCACTTCCATCCCGTTAGCCGTCAGCTTTTTCAGGCTTTCCACGTCGGCATTGGTGGAAACAGCCCAGAATTCCGGTTCCAGTCGGGCGGCGATGGTTTCAATGGTCTTCTGGTGATGTGCCGGGATCTTCTTCCACGAATTCAGATTGATATTGACCATGTTGGTCGACCAGGTGTGATTCGTGGGATAGACATATTTCAGGAATTCCCAGAACTTGGCATCAACGCCGGTCGTCGCGGACGTTGCCACACCCTCCACGCGCCCGGAAGCAAGCGCCGGGATGAGTTCGCCGAACGGGATCAGTACACCGGCCATACCGATGGAGCTGACGGTATCAACGGTCATTTTGTCCGCACCGCGAATTTTGAGATTTTTCAGCCCGTCGAGCTTGTCGGTTTTTGTTTTCAGGAAGAGGTATTGTGCGGGCGAAGGCACCATGTACAGGATTTTTTGGTTGTACTTGGTGGCCGCGATCTTTTCGAGTTCCGGGCGGGCAAATTTGTGCAGCGCCCGCAGATCAGCTTGCGAATTCACCAGAAAAGGCACGCCCTCAATGCCGAAAATCGGTTCGTCACCGATTTGCTGGCTCAGGAGAATGTCGGCCATCGGTACCATGCCATCACGCACGGCGCGCATCTGTTCTGGCCCTTTGAAGCCGAGCGAACCGCCGGGGCGAACGTTGATGATGACTTCGCCCTTGGTTTCCTTGGCAACTTCTTCGGCAAAACGCTTGGCGTTTTGCACCATGAAGTTTCCGTCAGGCAATACGTCCGCCATGTTCAACTGGATCGGATCGGCGGTCGCGGGCAGCGACAGGAGGGTTGCGGCAGCACCGGCCAAAATGGTGGCAATAAGCTTGCGTCGGATTGTTTTCATGGTGTTTCTCCCTGGTTAGGTGATTGATTGACGGGGGTGGAAAATTTGCTCGGCATCTGAATCAGTTATTGCAACGCGCTTCAAGGGCATCAACGAAGGAAAGATCCCAGCGGTTTTCAAGGATGGCCTGAATCGTCGCTTCTTCCTTCAGTTGTTGCGCCTGTGCCTTGGCGATCACGGCCTCCGCTTCTTCCGGCGAAAACGCCAGAAGGCCGTCTTCATCGCCAATGATGATGTCGCCAGGCATCACGGTCATACCACCGATCGAAACCGGCACATTGATTTCACCGGGGCCATCCTTGTACGGGCCACGGTGGATATGTCCGCGGGCAAAGAGCGGAAAATCCCGCTCACGGATTTCGGCAACATCACGGACCGCTCCGTCGATGACCAGTCCGGCAAGGCCGATCATGCGAGCGTGCAGGGACATGATGCCACCCAGCAGTGCCTGACTGGTGTCGCCGCCGCCATCAATGACCATCACATCACCCGGACGGCAATACTGATAGGCGCGCAGAATGGCCAAGTTGTCGCCACGCCGGACGCGCACGGTGACAGCCGTACCGGCCATCGTCCCCGTGCTGCAATCATATTTTTTGAGTTCACCTGTGCCGACGATGCGATGTAACTGATCGCTGATCAGGGCAACCGGGATGGTGCGCAAGACGTCAATGATGGCCGGGATGGCCTGCGGAGCGGAGGGGTTTTTACGTGCGCCTGTCGACATGATTTTTCTTTCAGGGTGGGTTTGATGAGTCAGCGCGGAAGATGCTCAGTGTGATTCCGGTTTGATGGTTGTCAGGCCCGCAGCCACTTGCAGCGTGGGCAGGATTTCCAGGTTGGAAATGTTGACGGAGCGCGGTGCGGCAACGGCAAAAGCAATGGCATCGGCAATATCCGAGGCCTGCGGCAATTCAAAACCGTCGATGAATTGTGCGCGGGCGGTGGCGGCATCCGTGCCATTGACGTGGGCAAAGATGTCGGTGGCAACGCGGCCCGGACAGATTTCGGTAATGCGCACATGTTTTCCGAGCGCATCCACACGCAACTGGCGTGAGAGCATGTGCATGGCTGCTTTGGTCGTGTGATACAGCGTATTGCTGCCGATGAAGTTGTAGATGGCGGCAATCGAGGTGATGTTGATGATGTGCCCTCGGTCGCGCGCCAGCATGCCCGGCATGATCAGGCGTACGAGATGCAGCGCCGATTGCAGGTTAACCGCGACTTCAGCGTCAACCTGTGCCGCCGTTGCCGTGGCGATGGAACCGGGAAAGTTGATGCCGGCACAGTTGACCAGAATGTCGAACGGCACCTCGCTGCTCAGTCGCGTTACGGCGTCGAGTTGGCACACGTCAAGGGCATGCGGGATACAACCGGTTCGCTGTGACAGTTCCTGTAACAGATCGGCACTGCGCGCCAGAGCGTGCACCTCCAGGCCCTCCTTGCAGAAGCGTTCCACGATGGCCGCTCCGATACCCGAAGAAGCGCCGGTAACCAGGGCTGTTTTGTAGTCAGAGAAAGGCATTGAATAACTCCGAGTGTCAGAAAAAGTACCGGGGTTGCAGGAAGCTCGACGTTGTTACTGTCCTCTGGCGAATGTTAGGTCTAGCCGGAGCGCTTCACCAAGAGGGTTTGAGTTTGAGGGGATAGACCCAGCTTATGACAGCCAGTCCTTTTGCCGTCACGAAAATTCTGCCTGTCCGGTCATCGGATATTTGATTGACACCATTCAAATTTCATGTGTCCTGTCGGCAAAACACGTGTGATAGCTTTGTCAACGAATTCAGGTGACTTCAGCCATACCCATGGCTGAAAACCCTGTTGCAACGGCAAACCCGCAAGCTTCATGCGAGCCTGACAGGCTCGCCAACCCTGATGGAAAAGATACAGGTATGACCAACACAACCCAATCCGGGCATTCGCCCCGGATCAGCCTGCTCGGCACGACGGCTTTGCTGTTCGAACCGCCGGATGCAATGGACATCCATACGCAGCGCCGCATCTGGTGGCTGACGCGTCAGGTCGAAACCTGGCCGGGCATCAAGGAGGCCGTGCCGGGGATGAGCAATCTCATGCTGGTTTTTACCCGGCCGCCTTGTGCTCTGACCTCCTTGAAGGCCGATCTCCTCGCTGCCTGGAGCAATGCCGAAGAATTGCATCTTGAGGGGCGGATTGTTGAGTTGCCCGTCACTTATGGCGGGGAATTCGGCCCCCATATTGCGGATGTCATTGCGCACACCGGCCTCCCGATCGAAGAGATCGTCAGGCTTCACTGCGAGCCGCTGTACACAGTGTTTGCACTGGGGAGCCATCCTGGCTACTGCTATCTGGGCGGCATGAATCCGCGTATCGCCACGCCGCGTCGCAAAGTGCCTGTTCTCAGCCTGCCAGGGGGCGCCGTGTCGATTGGTGGTGAGCAGACCGGCGTGTCGGCCTCGCTTGGCCCCAGCGGCTGGAACACGATCGGACACACTGCACTGTCTTTCTTTGACTCGCAACGTGACCCGCCCGCCTTGCTCTCACCAGGAGACATGATCCGATTCAGAGTGGAAAGGATTATCAAATGATCGAGATTCTGTCGGTAATGCTGGCCTCCGTCCAGGATCTGGGGCGTGATGGTTATTTGCGTTACGGCGTGGGCACTTCCGGCGCCATGGATAACGTTGCCCTAGCCGCAGGCAATATCCTGCTGGGTAACCCGGAAAACTCAGCGTCAATCGAAGTCCAGATTTTCCCCTTCTCCGTCCGTTTTCTCGAAGACATCGCCTTTGCCCTGAGTGGCGCGGACACCTTTGCAGAACTGGATGGCAGGCCCATCCCGCCGTGGTGGGTCGTGCAGGCCAGAAAAGGCCAGGTACTCAGCCTGAACCCGCCCGAACGCGGCGTGCGCAGCTATCTGGCACTGGCGGGCGGTATTGATGTTCCCGTCGTGCTGGGTTCGCGCAGTACCCAGTTGCGCGGTAGCTTTGGCGGCTATTGCGGCCGCAATCTGCGGCAGGGAGATGTCCTGGCGGCCATTCAGTCGGTGGAGCAGCGTGAAATTCTTGAGCGTCTGCCTGCGGCAGGGTTTGGTGTCGAACCGCCCGAATTTGCCCTGCCGCTGGGGCAGCAGGAATCGCTTCTCACAGTGAATCGAACCTGTGTCCGGGTGCTGCCTGCTGCCGAATATGACTGCTACGAAGGCGCCTCGCTCGATTCGTTCTGGAACACTGGCTGGAAGATCAGTACCCAGAGCAATCGCTATGGCTACCGTCTGGAAGGCGAAGCGCTGGTTGCCAGACAAATACAGGAACAGCGATCGCACGGCATTGTGCCGGGAGTGATCCAGGTGCCTCCCAGCGGCCAACCTATCATCCAGTTGCGCGATGCCCAGCCATCTGGCGGTTATCCGAAAATCGGCACCGTCATCGAGGCTGACCTTTGGCGACTGGCACAGGCAGCACTGTGCTCGGAACTCCGTTTCGTGAAGACGGACTATGAAGAAGCGGTATCAGCACAGGATACGGTCAATGCGTATCTGGACAAGGTACGCCGACTGACTGAATTTCACAGACGATTAACACGTCGGGCATAAAGGGGGAGCACCATGGATATTGATCTGAATTCGGATATGGGTGAGGGCTTCGGCCCTTACCGCATGGGCGAGGACGAAGCCCTGATGGCGATTGTTTCGTCGGCCAATGTCGCCTGCGGCTATCATGCGGGCGACCCGGTGATCATGGACAAAACCGTTCGTCTGAGCCTGGCGAATGGTGTTGATCTCGGAGCGCATGTCGGCTTTCCCGATCTGCTGGGTTTTGGTCGCCGCCAGATGCAATGCGACCCGGCGGAACTTGCCCAGTACGTGCTGTATCAACTCGGCGCGTTGTCCGGTATCGCTGCGGTGGCGGGTGCGCGGGTCACACACATGAGTTTTCATGGTGCGCTCGGCAATATGGCCGCCGCCGATTACGCGCTGGCAGAGCCTCTGGTACGGGCCATCGCCGCTTTTGATCGCCAACTCATCGTTTCCGTTTCAACCAACACCCAGATCGAGCGTGCCGCTGACAAGTTCGGTCTCCGGGTGGTTACGACCTTCCTGGCCGATCGGGCCTATACCGATGAAGGCGATCTCGTTTCGCGCAAACTGCCGGGTGCCGTCATCAAGGATCGTGGTGCCGTACTGGCGCGCGTAAAACGCCTGCTGGATGACGGCGTGATTACCAGCATCAACGGCAAGAAGTTGCCGATCAAGGTGCAATCGATCCTGCTGCACGGCGATACTCCTGGTGCTGTTGAGGCAGCACGTGATATCCGCCGAGAAATTGAATCCGGTAACGGGCGCATCGTGCCGCTCTCACGTCTGGTGTAGGAAAATCCTTAGTGTGAAATACCTGAAATGCCATGAAAAATGAAAAGTGAAATGTGAAACGTGGAGAACCCTGCCGTTAGCGATGGTGCCGGGATGGTTTTGTCCTTGACAAAGCGCGAAGCGCCTGATTTTCACCTTTCACATTTCACAGCGCATCCTACCCCTGACATTTCATCCTCTGAGGTAGCCTGCGCCTTGAAAGTCAATCTGCAATACGTTCATCCAGTCCGAGGTCAATGGTTTGCTGTTCGAACAACTCGAGGATGATGTCCTTGACGGCCTGTGCCGGTTCGGATAGGGGCAAATGATCGGATTCGCAAAGTGCCAGCGGCGCTTCGATGCTTGGCGCAACAATCCGGCATAAGGTAGTCTGGATCGAGTTCGCCATGACGCGCGCCGCGGATTCGGGCAGGATGGTCGCCCCCAACCCGGCGGCGATCGCTGCCGTCAGTGTGGCCGCCGACTCGATTTCCGCAACCACGTTCGGCTTCAGATTCAGGCTGGCAAATGCCTCATCGACGTATTTGCGCAAATAGTTGTAAGGACGCGGCAACAGCAAATCCCGATTATTCAACTGGGCGAGTTCAATTTCGCTCAGTGGTGCCGAATCGCTGCGCGGGGCAACCAAAAAGAGCGGTTCCTTGAGCAGAAGCCGATAGGATAGGCCATGCACCCCTGTTTTACCGGCATAAAGAACCGCCATGTCCATCCGCCCATTCATGACCAACTCGCTCAGGGTGGTGCCGAAATTCTCGTTCAGATAAAGCAGGATCGCGGGGTGGCGGGCGCGCACAGCTTTCAGCAAGGGCAGCGCCAGGGCAGAAGCGGCTGTTCCCGGAGCCAGTCCGACGGAGACCTGGCCGGACAGGCTTCGGCCGATATTGTTGACGTCACTTTGCGCCTGTTCGATCTGGCGCAGAATGATCTGGGCATGTCGATAGAGGATTTGCCCCGCTTCCGTTGGCGTCACACCGCGCTTGGTGCGTACCAGCAGTTGCTGACGAAACTCGCCCTCCAGCGTGGCGATCTGCTGGCTCAAGGCCGGTTGTGCGATATGCAACACATCGGCGGCTTGGGTCAGGCTGCCGATATCGACAATTTTCACAAAATATTTCAGACGCCGCAGGTTCATGCCTTACTTCCCGTCCATGGTGCAAAGACCCGATCATGGAGACACCTCGGCGGCTTGTCAATTTTGCCGCGAACTTGCTGCTGCCCATAAGTTCGCACTATCCGGTCAGAGGAAAGCCCTCTTTGCCTGAAGCCTCCGTCATGCGTAATCTGGGATCTGATCCCATGACCAGCAAGGAGTTTTCCATGTCACGCATTGCCTCACGTTTACAGCGCGTCAAACCGTCACCCAGCAGCGCCGCACAGGATCGAGCCAATGAGCTTCGCCGTGCAGGCAAGGATATCGTCAACATGGTAATTGGCGAGCCCGATTTCGATACGCCCGCCTACATTCGCCAGGCGGCTTGCGAAGCCATTGAACGGGGCGAGACGCGTTACACGGCCGCTGCCGGAACCTTGGCGCTGCGCGAAGCAATCGCCGAAAAGTTTCAGCGTGTGAACGGTCTTTCCTATTCGGCGAAGGACATTATTGTCACCATCGGTGCCAAGCATGCCATCTACAACGCCTTGTCGGTCACGCTGGAGCCGGGTGACGAGGTGATTGTTCCGGCCCCCTACTGGGTTTCTTATCCGGACATGACGCTTGCCTGCTGTGGCGAGCCGGTCATCGTTCCCTGTGCAGAAGCAAACGACTTCAAGCTAACAGCGCAGGCACTGGAAGCCGCGATCACGCCTGGAACGCGCTGGCTGATTCTGAACTCCCCGAGCAATCCTTCGGGAGCGGCTTATACCGCAGAGGAGTTGCGCGCATTGGCCGACGTGCTGTTGCGCCATCCCCAAGTTTTATTGATGACCGACGATATTTACGAGCATATCCGTTTTGGCTCCAGTAAGAATCCGCACATTGTGGCGATCGAACCCGGGTTGAAATCTCGTGCGCTGGTAATCAATGGCGTGTCAAAAACCTATGCCATGACCGGCTGGCGTATTGGCTGGGCGGCAGGGCCTGCCGACCTGATCGGCGCGCTGGGAATGTTGCAATCCCAGTCGGTGAGCAATGCCTGCTCGATTGCTCAGGCAGCGTCCTTGGCCGCATTGCGCGGCGACCAGAGTTTTCTTGCTGATTGGGCAGCCATTTACCAGGAGCGACGCGATCTGGCGCTCAAATTGATCAATGCCACCCCCGGACTGAGTTGCCGCACCCCGGATGGCGCGTTCTATCTGTACGTCAATTGCTCCGGGATGATTGATCGTACCACGCCTGAAGGGAAGAAGATTGAAACGGATAGTGATGCCGTGATGTATCTGCTGGAAGGTGTCGGAGTTGCCGTCATTGCCGGTACGGCCTATGGACTTTCTCCCTATTTCCGCATGTCGATCGCCACAAGCCTCGAAATCATCGAAGACGGCTGTCGGCGCATCGCCAAGGCAGTGGCGGAATTGCGCTGAGCATTAGCGCAAGCAACGCAGGGGTGGTTCGCCCCCCTGCGGGACACTGATAGCAGGATTTTTCAGATCAAAGCTGCGCCAGATGCGCAATCCGTAGTGCCGCAGGCGGGTGTGAGTCGTAGAACAGCGAATGCAGCGGGTCGGGCGTGAGGGTCGCGGCGTTGTCCTCGTAGAGCTTGACCAGGGCATTGGTCAGCTCGCTGGCCGAGGCGTGTTCGGCAGCGTAGCGGTCGGCCTCGAATTCGTGTCGGCGGGAGAGCAGGCTGGAGAGCGGTGTCAGCAGGAAGGTAAAGACCGGCACGACAAGGAAAAACAGAATCAGCGCCAACGCCGTGTTCTGTGTGCTGACGCCGAGGCCGCGATAGAACCAGTCGGCCGTCATCAACTGTCCGAGCACGGCAAGAAAGCCCAGCGACAGGCTGAACATCAGCACGATCCGTTTCATGACATGCCGATGCTTGAAGTGACCGAGCTCGTGCGCCAGCACCGCTTCGATTTCTCCGCCTTGCAGGCGGCTGAGCAGGGTGTCGAAAAAAACGATGCGCTTGCTTTTGCCCAGACCGGTGAAATAGGCGTTGCCGTGATTCGAGCGTTTCGAGCCGTCCATCACGAACAGGCCGGAAGAGGCAAAGCCGCAGCGGGTGAGCAGGTTCTCGATGCGTGCCTTCAATTCGTCATCCGCCAGCGGTGTGAATTTGTTGAACAGCGGCGCGATCCAGGTCGGGTAGATGAGCAGGATGAGCAGGTTGAAGACACACCAGAAAACCCAGGTATAAAGCCACCACAGGCTGCCGGCCTGCGCCATCAGCCAGAGCACGGCAAGCAGCACGGGCGTGCCGATGAGCGCCCCCAGGAGCGTTTGTTTGGCAAGATCGGCGAAAAACAGCTTCAGCGTCATGCGATTGAAGCCAAACTTTTCCTCGACGACAAACTGGGTATAGAGCGACAGCGGCAGATCAACGAGACTGGAGATGGCCATTACACTGAAGATCAGCGCGACGCCATACGTCAGCCCGTCAAGGCGCGTCGCCCACCAATCATGCAGCACCTGCAAGCCCCCCCCCAGGGTGAAAGCAAGCAGCACGGCGACTTCAATCGCCAGCGAGAGGAAGCCGAGCCGGGTGCGGGTCATGCTGTAATCTGCGGCTTTCTGGTGCGAACCGAGCGTGATGCGTCCGGCGAACTGTGCCGGCACCGCCTCACGATGTGCCGCGACATGCCTGAGTTGCCGCACGGCCAGCCAGCAGCGCAGTGCCACCGTGGCGCACAGCGCGAGAATGAAAACAAAAGAAAAGGTCGGAGTCATGCGGGTAAAATGGCGGCTTGGTGCAACACGAACGTTGGCATCTCACCGCAAAAATCAAAGAGAACGGATTATATGGCACAGGACGCAAATCATCTCGTCTGGCTGGATATGGAAATGACCGGCCTTGACCCCGAGCGCGAACGTATCATCGAACTGGCAATCGTCATTACCGACAGCCAGTTGGCGACGGTGGAAGAATCTCCGGTGTGGGTGCTGCATCAGTCTGAAGCGCTACTGGCAGCAATGGACGACTGGAACAAGGCGACGCACGGCAAGTCCGGGCTGATCGAGCGGGTACGTGCGTCAACACTTGATGAAGCGGCGGTTGAGGCCGAGGCGCTAGCCTTTGTTCAGCGTTACGTCCCGCCGCAGACCAGTCCGATGTGCGGCAACACCATCGGCCAGGATCGGCG
>RRZT012818272.1_pt1 | contig 13678 bp, 11 predicted proteins | sample 2165551 | NCBI WGS metagenome assembly RRZT01 (sample SAMN10456910, study PRJNA506462) | wastewater metagenome | biome: wastewater; feature: sludge; material: wastewater sludge; isolation source: wastewater sludge with Escherichia coli K12::gfp cells carrying plasmid... | place: USA: Moscow, Idaho... | reverse complement strand
TGCCAGCCAAGTTGCAGCCACTTCGTACGTATTTTGTTTTAACACTTCTGCATCTTTAATTTGCGTTAAAGCGTGTAAATCAGCAATAAAAATGAAAGAGTCATTTCCTTCTTTCTCCGTTAATTCGATTGCGGGAGAAATTGCTCCTAAAATATTTCCTAAGTGCGGAGTTCCAGTAGCTTGAACTCCTGTAAGTATTCTTGGCATTTGTTTAAAAATTTAAGAAGCAAAGATAAACTTAATCAACGAAATGCACCAATTGTAACGAGAAGTTTATTTGAATTAATTGACAAGAATGACGAAAAACATATGGATGAACTAAAAAAGCTTCCCAATTTGTCGAAATGGCCAAGTGATTGTGCGACCTACTTTTCTTAAAATAGTTGGAGATTTATAATAACTTACAACAGTAGCTCCTAAAGTAACTTCACTTGCTTCGTTATTACTTATAATTTTTTGACAAACTTCGGGATTACTAAAAGTAAATGATTGAATTTTATCAACAGAATATTCTTTGTATTCAATTTCGTAATTTGACTGTCCTTTAGGAACTTTAAGTTCAAATTTCCCATCTTGATTTGTAACTGATATTTTGTTACTTTCTTTCAACTTAATTTCTGCATCCGAAACAGGAAATCCATTTGTATCATACAATAAACCTTGTACAACAATCGAGTCATTGTCGGTTTGTGCTTTTGTGATAGTTGAAAAACTTAAAAATCCAACTAAAGAAGAAAGTTGCAACCATCTTTTGGATTGATTAGAAATAGATTTTGAAGCTTCGTATGAATTAAACTGTTCTAAATTTCTGTTTTTAATTTTTACACAAGCAGTAGGATTATCATTCAGAAAAGTTTTTAATTCTTTGAATGAATAATGATCCAAATCGTGAACACATTTAGAACAAACATCACAAAACTTTTGTTGCGAATCTGCATCTTTCATTTCGTCCCAATTCTGATTGCATTTTTTGTCTATTTGTAGCTGCATAAAAATCTACTTTTCAATAAAATTAAACTTTTTTCGAAAATTTTTCAAACCTCAACCAACCTTTTTGCAAAAAGATGAATCTATAAAGAAAAAAGATTCATTAACCTTAAATTATATTGATATGAGTAACAAAGCTTTTTTAGACATTCTTTTCGAAAATCGAAACAAAGAATATGGTGCTTATCAACTGAGACAAGTTGCAAGCCAAGATTTGATGAAATCTCTTTTTGTAGGAATTGGTATTGTTGCATTAATTACTGGTGGAACTATTTATGCAAATAATAGAACAATGAATAATGAAATAACAAAAAAAGGTGATGGTGTAATTGTTATTTTAGATGATGTAACTCCTCCTCCTCCCGATAAAAAAGTTGAAGAAGTTGTTCCTCCAAAAGAAGATCCACCGATGGAAGAAAAAACAATTCAATTGAAAACAGATCAGGCGAAACACATTATTCCGACTCCAACAGAAAGTCCGAAAATTGAAGAAACTATAAAATCTGTTGACGAACTGAAAAAAGTAGATTTAGGTCTTTTTAATAGAGATGGAGATCCTTCTAAAGGTCAAGTTGGCGGTGGTGAAGAAAGTCCTGAAGGAAATAAAGTAGGTAAACAAAATACGGACATTCCAGAAGGACCAAAAACTCTAGAACTTAAAAAACCTGATGTTGCAATTACAGCGAAAAATGCTGCGGTAATGGCAATTTATCCTGGTTGTGAAAGCGAAAGTAAAAAAGGAAATGCTGCTTTAACAAAATGTATGAGTGATAAAATATCGAAAGAATTAGGTGGAGAATTAAGTGATTTTGCCGAAACTGCTTCTCAGAAAAACCTAGGCACAGCCGTTGCTAAAATGCAATTTATTGTGAACAAAAATGGAGAAATCTCGCAAGTAAAACCGTTGAGCGGAAGTAATCAAGATTTAGGGAAAGAGGCTAAATCTGCGTTGGAGCGTATCAATAAACAAATTCTAAGAAAAGGTAAAAAAATAACGCCTGCAAAATTAGAAGATGGTTCTGATGCAAATTTAATCTTTTCAATTCCTGTTAGATTTCAAACAAACGAATAATTAATAATACTTTTCTTTCTGAAACTATTGCATTCATTTTTTTTGAGTGTGATGGTTTCTATTGTTTAAGAAATTGAATATCTATTCAGAAAAAGTTCCTTTAAATGCATATTTGTCGTATAAAATTTAAGTTTTAAGTCAATCTTAACACAATAAAATTGTAACTTCGTCGCGAATTATGAATAAGAATATTGTTTACGGATTGATTGGTTTCGGTTATTTTTTGATCGGAATTTTTACTTGGAAATATCAGTTTTTCATCATCAAATTAGATGAAACAAAAGCGATGTTATTGGGTATTTTATTTATTGTTTATGGCGCTTTTCGTGTTTATCGCGGTATAAAATCTTATAAAAATGATCAAAAAAATTAGTTTACTTTCACTTTCGGCCTTTCTTATTTTTTCTACTTTTAGTTGTAAAGACAAGGAAAAACCAACAAAAGCAGAACAAAAAACTGCTGTAAAGCGCGCTTTGCACGAATACGGAGATTTGGCAATGACGGTTGATCCTAGTTTTAAGAATTTGGCGCAATCGTTGGCAGATATGTACATGGTAGATTATCCGGATGTGAAAATTACGATTAACGAAGAGATTGAAGAAAAAGCAATCAAAGATTTTTACGAAGGTAAAATTCCTGTTTTAATGGTAAGTAAACCGCTTACAAAAGCACAACAACAACATTTATTCGACAAAACAACAACCAAATATATTTCGTCTGTAATTGCTTTGGATGCTACAGTTTTTATTACTTCTGTTGATAATCCAATCAATTCTATTACGGTAAATGATATTAAGGATAATTTGTACAAAAAAGATCCGAAAATAACGTTTGTTTACGATCATCCAAACTCAGCGAATTTCAACACAATAAATGATAAACTAAAATTATCTGTAGAAAATGGCGCAAAAGTAACAGCGATGGGTGATGCAGAAAAAGTGATTGATTTTGTGCAAAAAGATAAAACTGCAATCGGAATTATTGGATTGAATATTTTGAGTGACAAAGGAAATCCGAAAGTTGAAGAATATCTTAAAAAGGTAAAAGTATTACCTATTGCAGATGATAAAGGAAATTTGGTGTTACCAACTATTCCGAATTTGAAATATGGTGTTTATCCTTTTTATCGTCAAATTTATATTTTGAAAAATGAAGTTGGTTTCGGAATTGGAGCAGGTTTTACGAGGTTTGCAGGTTCGCAGCGTGGTCAAAAAATTGTAACGCGCGAAAGTCTTCAACCTTATTATATTTATAAACGTGAAGTTCAGATTAACAATTTAGAACAACCCTTACAATAAAACAAAAAACCTTCCGAATTGGAAGGTTTTTTTACTTTTTAACGGGGAAATCTTTATGATTTTCTTTTATCTTTTTAATCTTTTCGAAATTTGAATTAAAATTCCCATTAAACAACTTTTTTATTTCTTTTTGCTTAATCAACCAATCTTCTATCGGACTTCCTTTATTTATTTTAGTTGCATCAATTTCACTTAATAATTCTGTTGCTCTTTTATCTATTTCTATAATATTTTCAAAAGTATCAAAATTAATCGGCCCAAATCATTAGGCATTGTTACACAACCTAAAGTGTAAGAAACGACCATCGGATAATCTTTATAATGTTTATACAATTCCACAATTCGAATATCATCTCTGTAAACTAATTCTTCACTTGAATAAATTCTTAAAACATCATTAGAATTTTTTGCTAAATAGAACAAATCATCATTCGATAATTGATTTTTGATGTTCTCAAATTTTTGATAGACTTTGCTTTTACTTCCTCCTATCCCTACATGAGAAGATTCTGCATTCTCTTCAATTAATAAAGGTTTAATTAATCTTTGATTCTTCGAAGATAATTGCCCAAATGAAATAATAGGTAAGAAAAATAAAAGTAAAATACTATTCATAATATTAATCAAATCTTGCTCCCCAAGGATTTTGCAAATCGAACCCTAAACTAAATAACATTCCGTTCTTGCGACCATCAACTTGATAATCTGACAAGCCAATATCGTAAGAAATTCCAGCTTTTAAAGAACCAACTTTAAACTTTAGAATTGGAGAAACAAACAACGGATTGCTATTTTTAGAATCCATTCCTTGCTTGTACCCTACTCCAATGTCTACACCTTGATTATTGTCTCCAAAACCAATATGCGACATCAAATTGATATCCAAATGACGCTCCGAATTCGAGTTCAAATTATACACCAACGAAGGTTCTAACGCAATTCCTTCGGAAACGTTCCATTTATATCCAACATTGAAATAATACCACGTTGGCAAAGGTTCTACATTGTTAATATAATACACATTTTGGCTCAATGGAATATCCAAAACCGACACTCCTGCAGAGAAACCAGCATATTTGAAAGACAATCCCAAATTCGCAAAATAAGTAGAATATTTATCTTCTTGTAAAGCAGGATCATTTGGATCTTCCGCAATAATTTTTGAATAATCAAAACGTTGCGAAACATTAGAAGCTCCAACTCCAAACGAAAAAACATTGATTTCGTTTCCATCATAACTTCTGTCATCAATAGGAATGTGATAAGCCGCATTAATTCCGAAACCAGTCATCTTAACTGCTCCATTTCTATCGTTGAAAAATTGCATTCCCACTGCTAAACGATCTACAATAATTCCGTGCGCACTTACCGTTTGTGTACTTGGACTTTCGGGCAAATCGTCCCACTGATTGCGGTGCGTTCCTGTTATAGAAATCACATTCGGATCCTGCCCTGCGTACGAAGGATTAATCAACATTTTATCACTCACCAAATAGTGATTGTAAAAAGGTAACCCTTGTTGTGCTTCTACTTTCGAAAGTGAAAATAGTGTTAATATGAATAGTGTGATTTTTTTCATAAATATTTTTCAATCAATTAATTGATTTTTCTTTTAACTAATATACTACCAGAATATAAAACTTGCAAATCGTCTGATTGCTTCGAGAACTCTAACAAATACCAATACGTTCCATCTGCAACAGGTTTGCCATTCAGCGTTCCGTCCCATTTTATAATATCTGTTCCTTCTTGTGACAATATCTGTTTTCCGTAACGATCAAAAATAATCAATTTGTACGAATTTGATGTATCGTTAACTTTACCATCTTTTGTCATTGGTTGCCAAATATCATTAAAACCATCATTATTTGGCGTTACAACATTTGGTAAAGCAAGGTAAATAACATTTTTACGCTCCGAAACTCCGCAATTATTCAATCTTACTCTTACTCTAAAATTATTATTTTTGATATTATCTGGAATAATTAATTCATTCTTTGTTTGCCAATCTACGATTACATTTCCTACAGAATCAAACAACGCATATTCTAACTTTCCATTTCCTTTTGCAGAAACAATAACACTCTTTTCATTGATGGTAATTTTGTTAATAGTTGCCGTTTCTGAGTTTGTCAATTTCAAAATAAATTCTTTCGGACAACCTGAATTAATATTTTTAATTGTAATCATATAATCACCAACTCCTAATTCATATTGATATGTTGAAACTTTGATAACATCATTTCCAACAACCGAAAAATCATATTGAGTAACGTCCAATCCTTTCTCTTTTGCTAATTGTTCAAAATCTAACTCATATTTTGTAGCAGAACAAATTTCTGCAGAAGTTGGAATAGCAAAGTCTGGTAATGCATTTTTTTGATAATAGAATTTTATTTTTTCTATTCCACAATAATTTGGATCTTCAAAAACAATCTCAACAAACCCATTATTAGAATTGAACATCGTATAAATTTCGTCAACTGTAGATTTCTCAACTAAAGTTGGATATTTTGATTTAATGTAATCTAAAATAGTTTGTATTTGATTTTTTGCATCCGCATCAGCTCCTTCACAATAAATAACAGAATGATCCTTTGTATACGTTTCTAAAGTAGCTACATTAACAACTAAATCTTGTTTTTTATTGATAATAATTTCTTTTTCTATAAAACACGAATTGTCTAATTTATTTTTGAAAAGAACTTTTACACTGGCTTTTCCACTTGCATCGAAAGTTAATGGTGTTGAATTAATATGCAAAATTTCATAATGATAATCAACAATAGAATTTGCCCCAAATAAATTGATCAAAACTTGTGCATCGATTGTAATTTTATCATCACAATCAGCTTTTAATTCATGCAAGGTGTTGTTTACATTAGGTTTTGTAATGACTTGTAATTTCAATGTCATTTCCTCTGACCAACAACGTTCTCCATTTATTTTCACTTGAAAAGTGATTGTCTTTGATTGATTATCTGTAAGAAATTCATCTGAAATTCCATTAAATGTAATATCTGTTCTGCCAAATTTCGATTTTAAATAAGCTTCGATTTCAGAAATTGTAAAAGTATGTCCTAAGCCAACTTCTGAACAAGAAGAATTTAAAGTCGGAATATTACTTACAGTTTGAAATGTCGATTCATCTAATTTAAATGTTAACTCAACATCTGTATCACAAATTGTATTTCCATTATCAACAGCCAATGCTTTTACAATGATTTTTCCTGTTTTATTTGTTTTGATGTAATTAAATAATTCTGATTCTAAAATTTCTGTTCCATCTTGTTTATAAAATCTCAGATTATATATTTTCCCTGGATTGATTATAAGAATGGCTTTATCCAAATCTGTTTGATTAAAATCTGCTAAACAAATTCCATTAATTGAAGCATCTACAATCTTTGCAGGAGAATTTTTAGTAACTACAAAATCAACCTCATCACTTTCGCAACCTCCTCCTGTTCTTGATTTTATTTTAATTTTATACGTTAAAGTTGTCGTAATTACAGTTGATTGTCCATCAGAAATAGGTAAACCGCCTAAGGTTACAATTACGTCAAAAGCATTTTTATCTTTTCCTAACTTAGAATAAATTCGATCAAAATTTATTTTATAAGAAGAATCACAAGTTGCATCAGAAATATCATCAGTCAAAATTGGTTTTCCCTGAACTAAAGGAATTGAAACTTCATTAGAATCGATTGGACAACCGCCTCCGTAATGAACTTTTATTTTCATCGAAGTGTTTAGACCAACTGCTAAATTTACATTTTGACCTGGTGTATAATTTGTTCCATTGATAACTATTGAAGAGATTGAATAATCTGTATTTACTACAGTAAAAAGCTTCTTCAATAAATCTGCTTCACTTGGAATAGTATAGCTTATTGTACACGCATATTCAGTTTCAATATTAGTTTTAAAATTAAATTGATGTTCTGGAATAAAAGCAATCGGAATTGTATAAATAAATTTTAAATTTCCAGCAGTATCCCTTACTTGTGCATATAGTGTAGTATCTGAACTTATATTTGCCCCAATCGGGACCTCTGTACTAAATGTATTATCTGTAAATAATTTAATATCATTAAAACCAGAATCACTTTGTATAGCATTATAAATTTGACTTGCTGAATAAGATTGACCAAAACATAAATTATTAAAGTTTGTAATCGTTCTCTCTTCAGCTACATTTACTTTTATATCAAAAGGTTCTGTATCACTTCCTCCATAAACAGCTATTACAACAATCTCACCTCTTTTCAAAAGTTCTGATCCTTCAAATGCTTTAGCATAACCATTAGCTCCCGAAAACGTTTCGCACAAATCAGGGTCACCTTCTTTCATTCCTTTTAATAACGACGCTCCTTGAACTGACCTATCTGCATTTATTGTTCCTCCATTATAAAAAATTGTTTCAGGTAATTTACCTTTTTGTATTTTCCAAACTAAAAATCTAAAATCTGGTTTTTTCGCTGTTAAATCAAATGCAAAAACCATATCAAAATTAGCTTCAAAAGAATAGAATTTATAAATTTTTCCAGAATTAAACCCACACTGTGAAGTAGTTGATGTAAATTCAGTTAAATGAGTTTCTAGTTTTTCTCCTTCAAAAGTAAAACCTCCAGTCAATGGATGAATTGTCGGATATTGCCCCCAAACAATCCCACTAATCATCAACAGTAAAAAGTAAAAAATCTTTTTCATACGTCTTTCGTCATCTATTTTAGAATAACGCAATTTACTTTAGAATATTCTATCAACCATAATGTTTCTAATTTTACTGAGATAAACTATCTTTGCAACCTGAAAATTTGATTAAGATGTCTTTAGAACAAGAAATAAATAAAAGAAAAACCTTTGGAATCATCGCCCATCCCGATGCTGGTAAAACAACTTTAACAGAGAAGTTATTACTTTTTGGAGGTGCAATTCAAGAAGCTGGAGCTGTAAAAAGTAACAAAATTAAAAAAGGAGCGACATCCGATTTCATGGAAATTGAACGTCAACGTGGGATTTCTGTTGCGACTTCGGTTTTGGCTTTCGAATACAAAGGAAAAAAAATCAATATCTTAGATACTCCTGGTCACAAGGATTTCGCCGAAGACACTTTCCGTACGCTAACTGCTGTAGATTCTGCGATTGTGGTAATCGACGTTGCAAAAGGGGTTGAGGAACAAACAATCAAATTGGTAGAAGTTTGTCGTATGCGCAAAATTCCGATGTTGGTTTTCATTAACAAAATGGACCGAGAAGGAAAGGATGCTTTCGATTTAATGGACGAAGTTGAACAAAAATTAGACTTACAGGTTACGCCTCTTTCTTGGCCAATTGGTATTGGAGCAACTTTCAAAGGAATTTATAATATTTGGGAGAAAAACATCAATATTTTTTCTGGAGATAATAAACAAAAAATTTCTGAAACAACGAAAGTTGAAGATTTATCAAGTCCAGATTTAGACACATTAATTGGAACAACTTATGCAGAAAATCTTCGTAATGAGATTGATTTGATTGATGGAGTTTATCCAGAATTTGATATGCAAGAATATATGGACGGAAATTTACAACCTGTATTTTTTGGTTCTGCTCTTAACAATTTTGGTGTTCGTGAATTGTTAGACGCTTTCGTTGATATCGCTCCAACACCTCAATCTAAAGAAACAGATTTGAGAATTGTCGAACCTTATGAAAATAAATTTTCTGGCTTCGTGTTCAAAATTCACGCAAATATGGATCCTAAACACCGCGATCGTTTAGCATTTATCAAAATCGTTTCTGGAAAATTTGAACGTAATACGAACTACTTCCATGTTCGTCAAGGTAAAAACATGAAATTCGCTGCGCCAAATGCTTTCTTTGCTGATAAAAAAGAAGTGGTTGACGAATCTTTTGCAGGTGATATTGTTGGTTTACACGATACAGGAAACTTTAGAATTGGTGATACATTGACGGAAGGTGAAAAATTCTCTTTCAAAGGAATTCCAGCTTTCTCGCCAGAACATTTCCGTTATATCAACAATGCTGATCCAATGAAAGCAAAACAATTAGAAAAAGGAATTGATCAATTAATGGACGAAGGTGTTGCGCAGTTATTTACATTAGAAATGAACAATCGTAAAGTTATCGGAACCGTTGGTGCACTGCAATACGAAGTTATTCAATATCGTTTGGAACACGAATATGGTGCAAAAGCGACGTACGAACCTTTCTCTGTTCACAAAGCGTGTTGGGTGGAAGTTGAAGATGAAAAATCAGAAGAATTCTTAGAATTCAAACGTGTAAAACAACGTTATTTAGCAAGAGATAAATTCAATCAATTGGTATTTTTAGCAGATTCTGCCTTTACAATTCAAATGACGCAAGATAAATTTCCGTCAGTGAAATTGCATTTTGTAAGTGAGTTTTAAATTTTGGTCAGATAATTGAATTAAGGACTGAAATATTTTTTAGAAAAAAATCTAAATGAAAAAGATCATATTAAGTTTAACATTGATTTCAGCATTTGCAGTAAATGCAAAAGCACAAGATTTACAATCAATTTTTGGAACATTAAAAAAAGAAGTCGAAAAAGTAAATACTCAACCGACAACACAAAATAATTCAACTGTAAAAGTTGTAAATAGTTCAACTGAATCTAAAACAATTTCTGCTGAATCTTTAACAAAGTTAAATGGTTTATCTAACGCAACTGTTGCCTCTGGATTAAAAGAAGCTTTGTCATTAGGATTAACGGACGGAATAAAATCATTGGGTCAAAAGAATGGTTTTTACAATAATTCAGTTGCGAAGATCTTGATGCCAGAAGAATTACAAAATGTAGAAAAAACTTTACGTTCTTTGGGAATGGGAAGTTTAGCGGATAAAGGAATCAAATTATTGAATTCGGCTGCTGAAGATGCTGTTTCTGAGGCTGCTCCTATTTTTGTAAATGCTGTGACATCAATGACAATTACTGATGCGAAAGATATTTTATTAGGTGGAAATAATTCGGCTACAAATTATTTAAAACTAAAAACAACTTCTGATTTAACAAAGGCTTTTCAACCAAAAGTGGAAGCTTCTTTGGGAAAAGTTGGTGCGGATAAAGTTTGGAATAATTTGATTACAAAGTATAATACGTTAACTGGAAACCAAATTGATCCAAATCTGAATGCTTATGTAACACAACAAACAATAAATGGTGTGTTTAACATGGTTGCAGAAAAAGAAGAAGGAATTCGTGGAAATAAAGCGTTGCGTACAACATCATTGTTACAGCAGGTTTTCGGAGCACAAGATAGTAAGAAGTAAGATACTTCTATTTAATAAAAAAAGACTCGCTACAAATTGTAGCGAGTCTTTTTGGTTAACTCTTCTTCATCAACAACTTCTGAAATTCTTTTCCAATAAAAGGATTGATGATATGCTGAAAGCCTTTTTGTAACGTAAAAACTGTAATTGTCGCATCTGATTCTGGCGAATAAATAACATCTGTTCCCCACCAACCACCGTGATAATAAGCGTTAAAACCTAAATCGAAGTGATAAATTCCTAAACAATATTTAGATTGATCCGAAGATAAAACATAGGTCGACATCGAATCCAAAATTTGTTTATTCTGAATAATTTTCCCTTCAAACAAATACTGAAAAAACAACGCCGATTCTTTAGCCGTCGAACCTATTCCTCCACCTCCGTACAAATCCCAAGAAGGATTCAGATCATACGAATCCCACTTATATTTATCTGAATATTGATGTGCAAGCGGAAGTGTTTCTTGCGGATATTTCTCCAAATCAATAAACCACGTTTGTGTCAAACCTAATTCTTTATACTTTAACAAATCTCGCATTGCTTTATAAAAAGGTTGATGCGTTTTTTGCTCAATGATTTCTGCTAAAAGCAAATAATTAATATCGCCATAACTAAACTTTTCTCCAACTTTATGCGGACTTCCAATTTCCATTGCACGCTTGATTTGTTCCGCCTTCGTCCATTTATATTGGGGACGTTGATTAACTAATTCAAAATACGCATCATCTACATAATCTTGTATTCCAGAAGTGTGTGACAACAAATTCTTGATTGTTATCGTATTCAAATCATAACCATCTTTTTCGAGCAATTGACTAGTCTTCTTAGACAACAAATTCTTGATTGACTGATTGATTGTAACTTGATCTTTTTCTACTAATCTCAAAATAGCAGCAGCCACATAAGGTTTGGTATTACTTGCGATTAAAACCGGTTGTTGATGATTTAAAACTTCATTCGTTTTAATATCCGAAACTCCTTTTGCATAACTCCAAGAAATATTTTGTTTTGGCGCTTCAACATGAACAATAATTCCTACAGCGTCTTTATTTTTCTCATAAATCGAATCTATTTTAGATTGAAAAATGGTTTGCAGTTGCGAGACTCCAAAAAATGGAATGAATATAATACTGAGTAGAAGTGTTTTCTTCATATAATAAATTATTTATTTTGAAAATCGTTTTTATGAAATCCAAGTTCGCTTAATTTTTATAATTTTCCATTCATTATCAATTTTCTTAATCCAAATATCATAACCTTGACCACAAAGCTTTCCACATATAACACCGATTTGCAAAAAACCTTCTGTTTTAATATCATTAAAAAAGATTCTTCTGAAACTAATTTCTACATCAAGATTTTTAAGATCTTCATATTCATCCCAAGTCTTATAATCTTTAAAAGCCTTTTCTAAATTTGGTAATTCACTTGCTTTAATTAATGTATTATTTGCTTTGATATTAGAATTATTGATGTTAATCACAAAATTTGAACTATCAGATTTCACCCAATTTGTTCTAAAATTTTTAAATATATTTTCATCAAAATCATCTTTTCTATATCCACTTACAGTATCATAAATAGCAATCAATCTTTTTTGATTTCTAATTTTTAACATCTCATTATTGTAATCATCTTTCTCTTTTTCAGTAACATTTTCTTGAAATTCTATTGGCTCAATATTTACAACGCAACTATCTATAATTTCATGAAATATTTGTGAATAAACTTCATTCTGAAAATTATCTGTATTAGATTTTTGAGTACAATTTACTAAAGTGAATAGTAAAAATGTAATGAATAAAATTTTCTTCATTTCATGTTATTTGATTTTAAAGATAAATAAAAATTGATTAAATATTAGTGAGATCCTAAAACGGGCTCAGGAAGCAAAAAAAGAGCTAAGATTACTCTCAGCTCTTTTTAGATTTATTAATTTCAATTGATTATTTAATCTCAACACGAATTCCTTCGCTTTGCGCACTCAATTCTGGTGCATACATATTCTGCATTGATGTAATTCCGTTTGAGAAATTACCTGCATTATTCGCTTTCAAATCATATTCGAAAACGTAAGTTCCTTTTCTCATATAATCCGAAAAGAAGTTTGTAGCTGCATCGCGCGTACTTTCGTAATACCCAAATTCTCCTTTCCATTTGTAACCAGAAAGTACATTCACAGGCTCGAAACCACTTGCACGCATATCTTTAATATGTACAAATTGCATGTTACGATCAACCGAAATCTCTAATCGAACCGTTACAATATCACCAACTTTTATCGGTGTTGACGTTGTAATTTCTTTCAGAATTGGACCATTTGCAGAATTTGATTTTACAAATAATTTCTTATTAAATTTGATTCCCGTTTCGGCAGATTTTATTTTATCCAAATCTTCAAAATATTGCCAATACATTGCCCCCCAAGCAACACCTGGAGAAGTTTTTGAAACCTCAACTCTACCCATATCAGGTTTTATTTCTTCTTTGTTCCAAGAAGTTTTTACATAACCTGAACCAGCTTGAGCATTTTTATCTAAATCAAACTTTTGATTACCAATCTTCACTTCAATTCCTTTGTCTGCATCTATCCAAGATTTCCCAAAATTCATTAAAGCATAAACCGCTTTTGTCGTTGCTTTTGTAGAATTCCACTGATTTGTTTGACGATTTTTCAATAACCAAACCTTCATTTCTTCTACTGATTTTTCATCTTTAGAAACTTCATCAAACGCTTCAATTAATAACGATTGTGTTTCTACAGGCGCTTGATACCAAAACCAACCCGGTTGATTTTCTTTCCAATACATTCCCATTTCGTCTGATTCTACTGCTTTTTCTTTGATCGAATTCACGACAATTTTAGCGGCAGATTGCATCTGGAAACGATTCATCACAATTGCAGCCATCGCTTTTTGTTGCAACGATAAATCCAATTTTGTATCATTCAAATTCTTTAACATCGCTGTTTTCATTTCTTCCAATTCTTTCGACATCGGATAATCTTCTAAGAAAAACG
>RRZT011665015.1_pt1 | contig 13681 bp, 8 predicted proteins | sample 2165551 | NCBI WGS metagenome assembly RRZT01 (sample SAMN10456910, study PRJNA506462) | wastewater metagenome | biome: wastewater; feature: sludge; material: wastewater sludge; isolation source: wastewater sludge with Escherichia coli K12::gfp cells carrying plasmid... | place: USA: Moscow, Idaho ... | reverse complement strand
CTTATAGTACCATTGTTTTGTTTCTTCATCAAAGATTTCTAGATAACAAATCTCAAAATCCATTTTCTTAACTTCTTTTGTGCCAAGAAATGCCTTTGTTGGTTGAATAAAATAACCCTTTTGACGTTGTCAACAATATTTCTCTGCCATTGTCTGCTAAATCTTGCATAGATCCCATAGATGATGAAGCATTGGCTCTATTATGCCAACTTATTCCATTATTTGTAGAATACTCAATACTGTTTTTAGTTGTATTTATTCTAATTAATTCTTTTTGGTAAACGATCATTTGTCCCATATTGTTTTTGTGTTTTAAATTTATATTGCCAAAGTAAATCCCTTGTTAAGACAAACTATGACGTTTAAAAACCAATTTTAGTAATCGAAGTGTTTTTATCCCATTTTTCATTTTCACAAAAGGAAATCACATTTTCAAATGAGACTTTTTTTCCTAATATCACTTCCTCCATAATACATTTTCGAGCAATGTTTTCCATTTCTCCTCCAGAAAATTTAAAGGAGCTTGCTAAAATGAAAGCTTGTTTATTGGAAATCATGGGTAATTTGCTTTTCCAAATCTTTGCTGCATTTTCAGGACTTGGAGTATCAAATTTAATTTTGAATAAAAACCGTCGCTCAAAAGCAGGGTCAAGATTATTGACTAAATTGGATGTTGCAAATAGGATTCCATTGAAGTTTTCCAGTTCTTCTAACAATATATTTTGAATTGCATTTTCAGTATCGGCTACCGATGTTGAACCCGCATTTTTGCGCTTACCAATAATCGCATCTGCTTCATTGAAAAGTAGTATTGGGCATACTTTTTCGTCTTTTTTAAATTCATAATAATCGGTAAATATTTTTTTTACCAGTTTTTGACTCTCACCAAACCACATTGATTTGGTTTCCGCTATTTCAACTTTAAAAATTGGTCTGTTGTATTTTTTTGCGATTTGATAGACCGTTTCTGTTTTTCCTGTTCCAGGAGCACCATACAACAAAGAAGTAACTCCCAGCGGTAACTTATTCGCTTTTAATCTTTTTTGTAAATCAGAAAAAGAGGTGTGAGACATACTTTTTAGTACTGTGTTTAATTGTAGTTTTTCTGCTGGATTGTAGAATAAATTGTTTTTTTGAATTTTATCAGGATAGTTTAGTTTGTTGTTTTTATTTTCTTTAAAACCAATTTTTATCCCTTCCATTTCTTCTAACATTGTTAGGGTTTTTTGCGTCAATTGTATTTTATGTTTACTTGCAAATTCTGACATGTCTTTTTCAATTAAATCTAATTGATTCAATTTTGATTTGTTGGCCAAGAACTCCGCAATAAATTCAAATGTATCTCTGTTTCTATTGGTAAAATCATCGACAGTACTTTGCAGCCCAGATTGAAAATTGTTTTCTCCTTTTGCTATCGCATCAATGATTACATCAAAAAGTACAAAACTTTCAATTAATTTTAATCCATTTGCTTGTACATAATTCACCAATTTGAATTTCTTGTTTTTTTGGATTAGCTCTCTGAACTTGAAGTAAAAGAAGTTTGGGTCAATTTCTTTTGAATCCTTTTGATCACTCAATTTGTCAATTTTACCTAAAAACTCATGAAAAGTATCTTCTTCAGAATTGATTTTAATTAATTCGTGTGGAATGGGTTGATTTGTAATTATAAACTCGGTTAAATGTTTCTTTATGGTGTATGAATCGAATGAGAATTTGTTTTGATATTTCTTATCTAAGATTTTTTTGTCAATTAATATTTGAATATCATTGGTATAATGGATAAAAGCCAGTTTTTCCATTCCGAAATGCTCGCACATTTCAACTGTTTCAATCTCTTCAAAACAAGATATACAAATAAAGCTTGAAATTAGAATAGTTTGTATTTCATTGATTTGAAAATAGATTGAAACAAAAGTTATTTCATTTTTTACCTCATCATATTTTTCCAAGATAAGTTTTGAATCTTTAGATTGCAGGTGAATTTTTTCTATCGCTTTTAAAATGTTTGTTTCGGTTGCTTCCATACTAGTTTAGTTTTAAATATGAAGCAAAACTAAAACGACACACCGTCAAGGTGTGTCGTTGGTAATTAAATTAGAAAAATCTAGTTATAAATTATCAAGATATTTTATATACAATTCAGCACAAGCTCGAGCGTCACTTAGGGCATCGTGGTGGTTTAATTGAATTTTATGCTCTCTACATAAATCAGCAAGATTGGATTTATAAATTTTATAAGTACAAAACTTATTGTATTCTGGTGTTGCCAAACCATAATACTCTAGGGTATTGGATAAAACTAGAAAATCAAAACTAAATCCGTTGTGTGCAATTACGTTTTGGTTTGTAATATAGGGTTCCACTTGATTCCATATTGCATCAAAAGTGGGTGAATTAAGCGTGTCTTTGGATGAAATTCCATGAATGTCAGTAAATCTATCCCAATAATAATTATTAGGTGGTTGCACTAAAATATCCAGTTCCTTTGTGATGATACCATTTTCGACTCTTATCAATCCTACTTGGCAAATACTCCAACGGTAACCTTGAGCTGTTTCAAAATCTATTGCTGTAAATGTTTTCATATTATTGGTATAAAGCTGCCATATTCAGGATTCGTTCTCGTAGGTTTTGTTTTAGCGAATCGGGAGAAACAACAGTAACTTCTTCGCCATATTTTAGGATTTCCATCACAAAATCATGCGTAGGATGCATAAAATAAGAAAAGTGACAGTTCGTTTCATCTTCATAAATTAGCTCTTGCGAAGAATGCAGCGGAAGTGTCTTAATGTATTTAGATTGAAAAGCTGTAAAATTTAATATTATTTTTTGAGCTGGCTCATAAGTTTCCACACCAAAGGCATGTTCATAATATTGTATTACGTTAAAAGGAAAAGGGGTGAATTTATTATCTGATATTTTCAAACTTGTAATGCGATCTAAAGAAAAGTTTCTATTCTCTTTTTTATTTATATCATAACAAATCAAATACCAACGGTTTTGTGATTCCTTGATGGCAATAGGATTCACTGTTCTTATCTCAGGTCCTTCTTTCCAAAAACTTTGGTGTGTGAAGGCTACTTCCAATCGATTATCTATAGCATATAACAATCCATGCAAGTGTTCCGTTCCTTGGTTTTTTCTTTGCTCTAAGTATAATTTTTGAGAGACATTGTTGGAATAATTTAGGGCATTTATAATCTCGTAAGATTCAATAATCCTTTCAATAGGTTTTTCAATAATTGATTCTACAATTTCATAAACACCTTCTCTGCGATTATACTGTATATCAATATCAAACAAGGAACGAATTTCATTTAAATCGCGTTGTAACGTACGTTGACTAATTTCTAATTTGTCACCTGTTATTTGCTGTTGTTTCAGTAAATAATCTTGTAATTCATCAAAAGTTGACGCTATTGATTTTAACCGGTTGATAATAAAAATATAACGCTGTATAAAGTCTCTTTTTGCCATGGTATTTTTTTATATTGACAAATATAACTTTGATTAGCGACAAAAAATGACGTTTAAAAATGTTTATATGTAAATTGTTAAAAATTAAAATCAAAATGCTGTATTTTTTTTATAAACTCTATACAATTCTCTTCATCAATTATATTTAATTCATATCGTTCCCCATTCCAATTTAAATTTAGTTTTTCTGCCATAAATAATAAATCATTTTGTAATTTGAAACTATCCACATTTCTTCTAAAAACCTGAATTTTATATTTCTTATCTCCACAATAAATCAGATCAATTGAAATATTTTTACCTACATTATCAAAATATATACATGAACCAGATACTCCATAAAAATTAATACTCCAAATTTTCTCATCCCAAAATGGAACTGCTTTCATGTCTAGATATATCCTATATACATTCAAGATTGCAAATTCACCACTAGTTTTTTGATTTTTAACTAATAACCAACCATTATCTGAAAATTGGATATTTTTTTGCTTACAAAATGCCAATAATTCTGGTATTTTAACAAATTCATCCCAATCTTTTTTAGGTGAATTTTCAACAATCATTTTATTTAATTCTGAATCAATATTTGAAACATTAATTAACTCCTTAAAAAACTCTCCAAATTCATCTTTATTATCATTGATTAAAGCTTGCCAATCAGAGTATTCCCAACAGAATGATGTATTTGTATTGCCTTTAAATTTTCTTGGATAACCTTTTAAATCACGAGTTAGTAACGCTCTTCGAGTTAAATCTAATTCGGGATAATTAAGATTATCATGGAATATACAATTAAATACATTATCGAATTCTTTGAATAATTCAAAATCAAAAAGTTCATTGTCAAAAGACCAGTTTATTAAAGGGTTTATTTCTCCTTTCAAAATTCGATGCTTTTCTGCTTTCCAAAAGGTATTTTCAATTTCGTTTCTTGTTTCTGGATTCAATAGGTATATATTGAATTTTGTTTTTTCCTCCTCTGTAATAATTTGAGAAGACATATTAGTTAAGTATATAATTTCTGCTATATCAGCAGAATTCATATTATTAATAACTTTAATGGCTTCGCTAAGTAAACTAGCGACAGCTTTTGAAACATTATCAATTCTAGAGAGATTTTTAAAGAATGTTTTTACTCTAATTATATTCCTAATATCTTCTTTACCAAACTTTTTAACATATTCAATAACAGGTAATAACCTGAACCAAATTATTTGACTATTACTATTATTGTTTTTTTCATTTTTATCAGGAGACAGCCAATCTAAATTAGTATTAAATATGTTTGATTCTTCAAATAGGAAAACTATTATTTCAAAGTATTTTGCTATTTCATTAAATTCAAATTTGATATCAAATTCAAAAGATCCTGAATCTTGAATTTTTTTAAAAGATTCAACATCTTTTGTATTTAAGAGGGTAATCCATCTTAAAAACTCTCTAAAGCCATTGTCTGCGGTATCGTTTTCTTTTTTACCTGAACCTGTTCTCTTTTTCCAAAACCAAGTTTCCCATTCTTCCCAATTCTCACTACAAATCTTTTGGCATTCAGGTTTTTGTGCGTCAATAAAAAGAGGTTTTAAGTTTTCTGTTGCAGTAAGAGGTTCTCCCGTAGTATTAATTACTACAAAAGTTTCTTCACCATTAGCTCTAGTACCCATATCATAATACATAAATGATAATTGATTTACTAAATATTTCCCTAACGCAGAAGCGTCAATATCTTTAATTTCTTCTTCAATTATAGCTAAAGCGGATATCATACTTTGAATACTGGGATCAAGATTGTAGTCTTTGAAGTACCAAGATAAATTAGAGTTGATGTCGCTTACTTCTATATCATTTTCAGTAATAAAAAAATGACATACCAAATCACTAATAAAATATAGTGAACTTTCTCGAATTGAATATTGAAGATATGGCTCTTTATCATCTTGTTCAAATTCGAATAGGGATATCAATTGGTTTTTGAACTCATTTTTTTTTGTCTTTTTATTTAGCAATCCCATCAGTAAAAACAAGGTGGTAATACGCTGTTGTCCGTCACAAAGTTGAATATGACCAATAGGAGCTTCATAGCCATAAATTAGCCCTAAGCTCAAATCAGAATTGGAATTAAAACCATTCTCTACTATATTCCTAACAAAGTCACGAGCTAATTCTTTGTCATTAGTTTTTGTTCCCCAACAATAATCTCTTTGAAGATCTGGAATAATCACTACATTATCCTTTGAAAACAAACTAAATAATGTACATTTTTCACCTGTAACCAATCTGTTATATTCCATAGTACATTTTTATTTCGTTAATAAAATTTTCTTTATTGATTTGAATTTCTTTTGCTTTCCATTTTTCTTGAGCAAATACTGAGATTGTATGTAATAAATGACGACTACGGAATGTAGCACTCCTATTTAAATCGAAGTATAATGATTTTTTATCATTAAAATCTTTTGCACCAAAACTTGAATTTTCATTTTTATACAGCAGTACCAAGTTTCCTATACAATGTTCACTACCATTTTTATCAAAATCTAGTTGATCTAAAAATGTACTATCAGTATAGCTAATTGTTTCATTGCTACCATTTTTGAGAATACCGTTATCAAGATGAAAGACTTTCGATTTAGGAAAAATATGTTCCAATGATTTCTCCTGCCATATTGAAAATTCAAACTTTCTACATAACTTGGTATCTTCTTCAATATTTCGTCTTAGTAACTGAATAAAGGCTTGGCTATTATCGTCCCAATATAAATTGTCATTACTTATATTTCTTAACAATTCCTCTTTTTTAGCTTGAAGTAATGTTACCACTGTGTTGTCAATATTTTTAATGACTTTTTCTATTTCTAAAAAGTTTAATCCTAAATAAACCAATTTTAAATACTCATCAATATCATAATTGTTTTGGTTTGCAAAGTAGGAAATAATAAACTTTTCACGATCATCAGATTTAAATAATGTTAAAATTGCTCCAATTTTATTATGAAGTCGATTTTTTTCAATGATCTCATCAAAACTATTGAAAACATCTTCAAACTTTTTCTGAAGTTGACGCAGTTTATAAAACACTTCTTTTGCAAGAAAAGTATTGTCAGTTCCTCTAAGAAATGTATCTCTAAAATTTTCATAATTAAAAATTTGTTTTTTAGTATTTGCGTAAAAAAAAGTTTCTACAAGAAGTCCCATTACATTTGAAGTATTGTAGTATTTCTTTACATCCTTCTTATTCCACCAATATAGCCATTTGTCCCATTCTCTTGCATATTTACTTCTAATAAGATTTTCGTCCCATCTTAAGGCTTCAAGTTCTATTGTACTTACATTATTATTTATTTCCCGATTTGAGACTAAACGAAGCATTTCAGCTTTGATAATTTCTTCAGTTTTCATTTCAGCTTTATTGCCATTCATCATCTTAAAGACTGTGGTTGCTTTTTCTTGGGGAATATCAATATAAAGGAATTTTACTCTTTCGTTATCTAATAAAAATTTAATTAAAGATAATTTATCAAAATCTTTTAATTCTGTATGTATAATTCTTATTGACTTCTTAAAAAAATAAATATCCTGATATTGTTCGTCCAAATCTTCAGAACAGATGCCAACAACTTCCTCAGAACTTTTATTTTTTAAAGAATTCAGAAAATTGTGTGATTCAGTTCTTATTGGGTAGTTAATTGCGAATTCACCTCGATATTCCAGATATTGGAGTAATAGGTAGAATGCAGTTGTTCTTTGCTGACCATCTATTAATTCTATTTCTTCATTTCTTTCAGAAACAGTTACCCCTTGAAGGAATAACTCCGCATTATTATTATAACTGTTTATTATACTTTCGATTAAAAATTTAACAGAGTCTTTTTGAGAATCTCTAGATTTGCCCCAAACATATCCTCTTTGATAATAGGGAATTAAAAAAGGTTTCTCTTTTGCTAAATATTCTTTTAATGAAATTAAAGGGCTTTTCATGTATATTTTTTTTAGATTCTAAAATTATTTTTTTTCTATTATTTATCAGTTTTATGATTAAATTAAAGTGATATATTAAGCTTCGTTTTTTATGTTAGTTGCTATAATATATCTCTTTTATTTTCATCAAGAATTTATTTTTTTCAAAAATACAATGGCTTAGCGTCAAACTGTGACGTTTTATTTTATAATGGACTAAGTTCTGGTATATCATCAATACCATAATTAAATCGATAATTAAGAAAATCTTTTATTGCAGGAAAGTTTGGAAACTTTGCTTTGTTTTCCAAATTTAAAGCACCTAATACTATAAATGCTGTTTGATCTAATTGAAACTGAAATTCCATTCCAGTAAAATAATTTAATGGAAATTCTACATAAATTTCACCTTCATCTTTTCTTCGTATTTCATTAAAAATTTTTTGGAATTCTGCTCTTTTAATATCTTCTGAAGCATATGTTTTTTGGGAAACAACTCGACTAGTTTTATAGCTTAGACTATGATTGTAGATTGACAATAAAATCTGCCAATCTAGCCAACCTTGTTTTCTTAAATTATTGAGCCATTCAGAGTAACCAGGTTGTTTTTTCAAATTTTCAATAGTAAGATAAGTTGACTTTGTACAATTTTTATATCTTCCTTCAATTTGCTTTAAGATTTCCTCTTTTGAGTATAGTGGACTTTGTTGTTTGTTCCATTCTAAAATTTTATCTTCTTTAAGGTTAATTGATAATAATTCATTTGTAAAAACATTTCTTTGAGAAGCAATAAATGATTCCTCTGAATAGATGTTTCTGTATATTCTTTGATAAAGATTGATGGTCATCGTTTTTTCCGCTAAAGCTTCATTTTGAAATAACTTATCTACTATTTCAAAAAACTCATCATCTTTAATTAGACTGATATCTCTTAGGATGTACTTCATACTAAGAATTAGTCCTGAAATTTGTAATCTTATTTTATCCTTATCAGGAGAATCAATTTTACTAGTGAAGATTTTCCATTTAAAAGATTCATTTGAAGCTATTTGTTCAGGTGATTTTAATTTATCAGCCTCAACAATTTCAATTTCGATATTAGTTCTGATAAAGTGTAAATCAGTTTTAGAAGAAGATAATTCAACAAGCAGAATTTGTAAAACTGCTGCGAATTCTTCACCCAAAGAATTATAGAGCCATATGTTGGGAAAAGAAACTGACCAAATACTCCCAAATGCTTTAAATTCAATTTTTCTAACATTTCCAATATCATTTATTGGAGCGGCATTTAACTTATTTTGAACATGATTTAGGAGTCCTTTTTCCTCAATAAATTTTTCGAACTCATCGGTTAAAGGTTCAATGAATTCTTTGAACAATTGTCCCATTTGAATTTTTTGGAATTCAATATATCCAGCTAATTGCGGTGACATTTTTGGTGCCATTGTTAATATTCCTGCAATTTGAATAAATGATTTTCCTGTCATTTCATCCAATTCATCCAATGGTCTAGGATCAAATTCGACTCTTGCATTTATATAATATTCAAATACTTCTAAAGCATGAAACCATGAGCCTTGTTTAAAATCATAATATACTAGCATACCAAAAGCATTGGTAATTCGTTTTGTTAGTTTATCAGGATTATTGTTAATACTAAACCAAGCTGCACTTAAAGCATAATATTTAGCAGCAAAATTCATCTTTAAAGCAGAATAAAATTGAGAAATATTAAGCAATCCTAATACATATCCTTCTTTAGTCTCTTCCTGTAGCCACAAATCTTTTGCTTTGTGGAAAAATTTTAGAGTTTTGGCTAGATCGTGAGGATTAGTTGTATGTAAATAATTAACTCCTCTCTCTACATAAGTTTTTGCTAATTCATAATTACCTTTTCTTTCGGATACAAACGGCATTAAATTATCAACTAAACTTTCCAAAGAGTCTATATATTCTTCTCCTGTACCTACACGTATGTGTAACTTGATGAATTGGTTTAATCTGTCGCTAAGTCTAGAAACATTATATAGCGGCGCATGAGGAATTAACTCTGTTATTTTGGAATAAGAATCAAATACAATATCTTGTTCGGAAGCTATATCTTCAAATTCAAATGGATTACTGTAAAAAGATGCTTGCAATTCTAGCCAATAACATTTTTCATTGGGGTCTTTAATTGAATCTAGCTTATTTTGAATAGTTGCATCAATTTCTTTGAGCCAAACAGCTGTTTTTTCAATGTCTAGATCACATTTTCCCATCATTATAGATGCAGAAACTATTTGAACTAGATTTAAATTGTTTTCGATTGATTCATGATCATCAAATTTACTTGCATGGTCAAAGTATTGTTCAATTAAGGGATTTTGTCCTTTTAGAGAGCCTAGAGGTTCTTTGAGCCATAAAGGACGAAGAGATAACCATAAAAACTCATAGATTGCCATTTGCGTGTATATATCCGGAGTACCAGCAAACTGTATGTAATTATTTAATAAATCTAACCAATATGTTGAATGTTCTTGTAGATATAATGATTGTCTACAATGATTAGCAGCATGCAGTACCTCTAAAAATTCTGCAAGGTTGAAATACTTAATTTCTTTTGTCTCTTTCCACGCTTCAAATGCTAATTTATATTGCTTATCCGCCTCATCTCCCAGATCTAAAATAAGAGAATCTATTTTTTGATTGGTCAGACATCTGTTTTCTGGTTCATTCTGAAACATCTTTACAGACACTTCATAATATAACGTTGTAAAAACTGTATCAATTTTTCCTTCTACCGTAGGAAAAGGCAATTCTTTAATATGGTCTTTAATAGAATTGATTACATTTTCAACAGCCTCATCAGTTGAAACATCATTGAATATCCATTTAATTGCTTTAGCAAAATCTTCCCAAATAGATGCAGGCAATGCATTAAAATCTAATAATGCTGCTTCAGCTTCTAACTTATTTATTTTTACAGCTTTTAGAAGCTCCTCATTTATATAATCAGTTACTATAGTCTTTACTTTTTCTGCACATTTTTGTAATAATACCGCATCAACATTGTCTTGGTTGTCGAACCACTCATTTAATAATACGGCATCATTATCTCCATATTTTCCGGCAATGCCTGTGTTTGTTTCAAATATAAATTGCACCGTGTCAAAACTATATTCACCTTTAACAAAAAGCATAAAAAAATTTGCAATCGACTTTGTTATTTCTTCACTTTTAAAACTAAAAGGTTTCGAACCATATAATTTTATTTGTGTGAACTTTGACGTGCCAGCATTTATGTCTCTTTGAAAAATATCATCTTCATACTCGCAATAAATAATTTCATCGACTACATTAACTTTATTAGATAACCAGTTTTCTAGAGTTCTGAGTTTTTGGTACTCATAACCCTTTAGAACCTCATTGGCATCTGTGTTTTTTGAAAAGATTGAAAGTTTTGATAATGACATTTTTACATTAATTAAACATTTTTCTATAAATTTCTGTTACATCATTATCAGTGTATTCAATAGTTACTGTTGAATTCCAATTATTAGGATTTTTTATTTTTTCAATATAAGAGTCGATTGCTGTTTGTAAATTTGTTGTTAGATTTTCTATTTGGGCAATACTTCTAAGACATTTTATTGTATATGGAATATGGAAGCCCATCATTGGATGCGGTAGGCTGGTTAATAACTGTTCAAAATCATTTACAGTTGTTTTATTATTCAAAATGAGATCGATGAATTTTGAAACTATGCTGTAACTTAATTTGTATTCGGAAATTTTATCATAATCTTTAAATATTTCAATAATTGGTTCATAATACTTCCATTGATAAAAGGATTGTGTAAAAAAATATTTGAATAAACCTATATCGTTTTCCATTTTACCTTTTTCAGATAAAATAGCTGTTTCTGACTTAAATGATGAATTATCAAAATCAATTAGGATAGCTCTTATAGGAAACTTTGTTGGGTGCTTTTCAATAAACGCAATTATATTTCCAGAATGAAGGTCACCGTGACCAAATCCTTGACTATGACAAAAACAAACTACTTCTAATAAAGAATTTACATAAGTTAAAGCGAAATCATTTAATACCTTTTGAAAATGTGGTTCATTTTCAATTATGTCAAAATGTTTGTTAATTTGCTTCATTGATTTACCTGGAACAAATTTTTGAATTACTGCAACACAGTCTTTTTTTAATTTTTTTGAATAAAATGGTTCTACAGTAAATGTTGGTGCTATTTGATTGTGAATTATTGTTGAAGTTATTTCCCAACCTCTTTTAGTTCCTTTTTCAGGAATACCCTCGAAAAATAATTTTATCGCTACCTGAATATTTCGTTGAATATCTTTGCACAGAAATACAAAAGCATAACTTCCTTCTCCTAAGTCAAAGTCATTGATTAATTCATATTTATCCTTATAAATAATTAAGAATTCCTTTTTGAGTATTTCTTTTTTTTTGTTTATATCGATTTTCATTTTAAAAATACGCTTAAACCAATTAATAAATTTTTGCATCATATTCTCTTTTATTAAATAATTCACCTTGCCCAAAAGTTTCGCTAGGCTCATTAACCACATTACCTTTCTTTTTTAAACACTTTATATAGTTCTATATTGGTTTCAATCTTTTTTTTTTCAGAATCTTTGGTTTGAATTGATATCCTCTTTTTCGATTAACCAATCTTTGGTATTGTAGATTTAACTATCTACAAAAACGGCAACATTATATTTTTTTTAAAGTTAAATCCGTTTACTAAATCCATTTTATCATTTTTAGTATACCAATATTCCAAATGTAACAATACCTTTACCAGTCGAACTTCATCCTTTGTTTCTTTACTTTTATGGCATTCTTGTTTTGAACATTAATAAGGTATATTTAAGTCAATAGTCTTTAAAATTTCAAACCAAATTTAGTTAACTTTTTTATTGATTTTAAAGCATTTACAATGTTAACCTCTTTTACGGTTTCACTTTTTGAAATTGACTTTTGAACAGATTTTAAATTAGCTAGTTCAAGATTATCAAATATTTTAGTTTGCTCTCCTAAATCAAATATTTTAGACCACTCATTTTTGGAAATTAGCTTTAATCTGTCATAGATTGCTTTAACATCGATAACTTCAACCTCAATTTCATTTGAAAATGATTTTATAGTATTAACATCTACATTATTCTCTTCAATATGTGAAAGTAATTTATTCCCAATGGCAATATCTCTACTATTAAGATTTTTGGCTCTTTTTATTTTACTTGCAATTTCCCATACATCAGTTGAGAACTCTTTTAATTCTTCAATATTCATAGACCATTTTGAAACACCATCCCAGAACTTATTACCAAAACCTAAAATCTTATTGATACTCATCAAATTATTTTCTGATTTGTTATCAATTTCTTCTGTTTCTATTTCCCTAGCTACGACTTGTTCTTTTGTTATGAAACAATCAGAATATTGTTCAAAATTGAATTTATAATTTTCATCTTTCAATAACTTCCAACTTGATTCTCTTTTAGCATATTCAGAAATAAGTGAATTATTTGAAGATTTAACCAATTGATGGTAAACGAAAACAATTAATTTTTGCAATTCATTTACTATTCTTGCGTCAACTCGTTGCTCTTCATAAATTTTCCATAAATCAACCCTATTGTCTGTCAAATAATAAAAATACGAAAGTGTATAAGCAACGGTGAACGATTTTAAATTGGTATCACCAATGGCATCAATATTTTTTCTGCCAAAAAGTTTGTCTACCACTTTAAAAAGAATAGCATTAGCAATTAATTTTTTATAAAAATTTTCACCAGGAAATTTATTTTTCTTCACTAATTCATTAATCTTTTTGGTGTAATGAATAAAATTTTTCTGAGCACCTTGTGATACATAATGTGGTTCTAATTCCCAAATATTTATATACTTAGCAACATCAGATTTAACAAATTTCTGATTAGTAGGATTTTGTTCCTTGAATTTTCTTTGTTGAGCTGGAGTAGTTAATTTATTTAAAGATTCTTTATACTGTCCATTGACACGTTCAAAATACCACAATGTTGACATATTCCTATTATCTGGATCAATTACGTACTTTTTACGTGATAATGATTCAATTTGGACAAAGTATGGATTATTAGAAGACAAATCTAATTCTGATACTTTGTTTTGACTGTTAGCATATCTAGCAATGTTTGGAACCTCAATATTTTTTTGCTCTACATCTTTAATAACTGTCAGTTT
>RRZT010108724.1_pt1 | contig 13683 bp, 10 predicted proteins | sample 2165551 | NCBI WGS metagenome assembly RRZT01 (sample SAMN10456910, study PRJNA506462) | wastewater metagenome | biome: wastewater; feature: sludge; material: wastewater sludge; isolation source: wastewater sludge with Escherichia coli K12::gfp cells carrying plasmid... | place: USA: Moscow, Idaho... | reverse complement strand
CGTCCGGCTCCTCCAGCGCCGCTTCCTGCTCAAGGACCGCAGCCGCGACGACTGGAAGGTCCTGCTCGACAACCAGCAGATCATCGAGTCGCGGCTCAACGACCTGTTCGTCCGCCTCGAGATCGACCACGAGCGCGGCGTCGCCTACAAGTCGCAGGTCCGCTCCGACGAGCTCGAGGTCCCCATCCTCCTGCGCGACGACGCCTACACCCGCGCCGAGACCCTCGTCCTCGTCCATCTGCGCACCGTCTACCAGCGCGAGTCCAGCGCGGGGGAGCAGTCGGCGCGCGTCGACGTCGAGGAGGTCGAGCAGACGGTGCTCACCTACTTCGCCGAATCCGACGGCAACACGGCCCGCCGTCAGAAGGCCATCCGCGGCGCTCTCCAGCGGCTGCGCAACGAGGGCGTCATCGAGGAGGAGTCCGAGGGTCGCTACCGGATCAGCTCGCTGGTCGAGATCGTGCTCAGCTCCGAGCGACTCCGCGAGCTCTCCGCCTGGCTCCGCGACACCGCCGAGACCCGCAACCGGCCCGTCGACGAGTCCCCCACCGACGCCGTCGACGACGAGGAGGCAGAGGACGAGGACGACGAGCTCGGCCAGGTCGACGAGTCCGAGTTCGACGCAGGCGACCCCCTCGCCGAGCGCTCCGAGACGGATGACGAAGACGAGGACGAGGACGAGGTCGACGAAGGCCCCGACCCCCGCACCCAGCCTCAGCTGGGCGACGACGAGCAAGGAGACACGCTGTGACCATGCTCGACACCCTCTTCGGGCTCATCCCCGCCGCCTCCCGCATGCAGCAGTGGGTCGCCGAGGACCTCCAACTGGTCAACTGGGGCGGCTACGACGGCTACCACCGCGTCCGCTTCGCCCCCACCGCCACCATGCTCTGCGGCGGCTCCGGCTCCGGCAAGTCCACCCTCATGGACGCCTACATCGCCCTGATGATGCCGCACACCACCCCCTTCAACGGCGCCTCCAACGGCGCGGTCACCGGCCGCCCCCGCGGCCAGGAGCAGCGCAACATCGTCTCCTACGGCCGCGGAAAGCTCGACGAGTCCCGCACCGACGAGGGCAGCACCAAGATGCGCGTCCTCCGCGGCGACGGCACCGACACCTGGACCGCCGTCGCCATGACCTGGGCCGACCACGACGGCGCCCGCTTCACCGCCGTGCGCGCCTGGTACATCCCGATGTCGGCGCGCATCCTCGACGACACCGTGCGGATCCGCGCCACCTTCGACGGGTACTTCGACCTGCGCCAGCTCGAGCAGGCCGCCACCCATCGGCTCAGCGACTCCTCCGTCCGCGCCACCGGCCTCGAGACGGTCGGCACCGACCGCGAGTTCTCCGCAAAGCTCCACGCCGCGCTCGGCATCGGCGCCGCCGGCTCGGGCAACAAGGCGATGAGCCTGCTCGCCCGCATCCAGGCAGGCCAGCAGATCACCACCGTCGACGACCTCTACAAGAAGATGGTCCTCGAGGAGCCCGAGACGCTTGCCACTGCCGACGCTGTCGTCGCCCACTTCGACGGCCTCGACTCCACCCGCAACCGGATGCTGACGGCGCGCCAGCAGGTCCGCGCCCTCGAACCCATCCGCGGCCTGAAGGCCAGGATCGTCGACGCTGCGGAACGCATGCGCCTGATCGGCGCCGTCGGCCACTTCAACGACCCCTCCTCCCTCGCCGCGCTCTGGCAGGCGAGCCGACGCCAGGACCTCCTCCACGACGTCGAGACCGAGCTGCGCGCCCGCAAGCTCGGCGCCGACCAGGCCGTCCGCGAGAAGCAGGAACTCGCCAAGGCGGCAGAGGCCGAGCGCGACGGCATGTCCGAGGTCCTGCGCACCTCCGGCGGCGACCAGCTCGACACCGCCCAGCGCGAGCTGCGCGACGTCGAACGCCGCGCCACCGAGGTCGAACGCCAGCGCGAACGCCTCGACGCCGCCCTCGCGACGCTGGGCGCCGAGGTCAAGAGCGGCAAGCAGTTCGCCGCCCTCGCCGACCGCGCCCGCCTCGCGCTCGCCGATGGCGACTCCAAGTCCGGCGCCCGCGACGCCTACGCCGAGGCCCGTGCCGCCCGCACCGCCGCCGAGCGTGAGGTCGCTGAGCTGGAGGCCGAACGCCGTCGCACCCAGACCCGCAGCGACAACATCCCCGCCGCCCTGCACGAGTCGCGCGAACTGCTCGCCAAGGCCGCAGGACTCAGCACCGACGACCTGCCGTTCGTCGGCGAGCTGATCGAGGTGCGTACCGAGTTCGAGCCGTGGCGCGAGGCCTTCAACCTGGCCCTCGGCGGCTTTGCCACGACGCTGCTGATCGATTCGGACCGGCTGCCGCTGTTCCGCACCGCCATTAACTCCGTCCGCACCCCCGTCCGCCTGCGCTACGAGGGCGTCCCCGTCGGTCAGCCACTGTCGCCGCCGCGCGACGACCGCACCCTCCCCGGCCGGCTCGACTACAAGCCGTCGCCGTTCACCGGCTGGCTGCAGGACCGGCTCGTCGACCGCTTCTCCTTCGTCTGCGTCACCGCGCCCGAAGAGCTCAAGCGCCACTCGACGGCGCTGACCATGAGCGGCCAGATGTCGCAGGGGAGTCGGGGTGCGCACGGCGGCCACGGCCGCTCGAACGTGCTCGGCTTCTCCAACCAGCGCCGCCTGCTCGACCTCGCCGCCCAGATCGACGACGCCCGCTGGCGCCTGGGCGACGCCATCGACGCGCTCGACGCGGCCGCGAACTCGCTCGACGCGATCGACGCCCGCAACGCCGCCTACGGGGTCGTCGCGGACCTGACCTGGGACCAGGTCGACGTCGATGCACTCGAGGACGAGCGTCGCCGCTGGCACGGCGTCATCGAGGAGGTCACCACCGGCAACCCAACCATCGCCCGCATCCAGCAGCAGATCGCCAAGGCGCAGGAGAAGGTCACCGCGCTGCGGGAGGACATCGGTCGCGCCAAGCATGAGCGCGATCGCCTCGCTGACAAGTGGGGTCAGGTGATGGAGGAGGTCGACGCCGCCGACGAGACCCTCGAGGCCGCCGGCGACGCAGGGATCGAGCTGACCGAGGAGCAGGCCGCCTACCTCGACCGCCAGTTCGACGTCCCTGACGGCGAACGCTCGACCTCGGCCTCCGACGAGCTGCGCCGCTTCGACGCGGCGCTGGAGAACGCCGCCCAGCGGCTGTCGGCCGACCAGCGCAACGCGCAGGAGACCCTGGGGGAGCAGCGCGAGACGCTGCGCCGCACCCTCGCCACGTTCCTCGACCGCTGGCCCAACCCGAACCTGCTCGCCGACCCGGATGGCGGCGTCGAGGACTTCGAACGGATCCTCGAGGACCTCGAGACCAGCGGCCTGCACGAGCTGGAGGCCGAGTGGCGCGACTCGCTGCTCAACCTGTCGGGCAACGACCTGACCAACCTCGACTCGACGCTCGGCCGGTCGCTGCGCGAGATCCGGGAGCGGATCGAGCCGATCAACCTGATCATGCAGGACCTGCCCTTCTACGACGACGACCACCGGCTGCAGATCGCCACGCGCGAGAACCAGTCGGTCGTGAGGTCGCGGTTCCGCAAGGAACTGCGCGACGTGCGGGCCCTGATCGAGGCGGCGTCGTCTGACGAGGAGCGCGAGGCGGCGTACACGCGGATGTCGAAGCTGATCGACCGGATCCGCCGCACCGCACCCGACTTCTCCGACCTGATCGACGTGCGCAACCACGTCCGGGTCAGCGCGGAGCGGGTCGACGCCGTCACGAAGAAGCACGTGGCGCTGTATGACCACATCGGCGAGAAGTCGGGCGGCGAGTCGCAGGAGCTGATCGCCTTCATCGTCGGCGCGGCCCTGCGCTACCAGCTGGGCGACGCGGGGTCGGAGCGCCCGCGTTACGCCCCGGTGTTCCTCGACGAGGCCCTGATCAAGGCCGACGCCCACTTCACCGCCCGCGCGATCGGCGCGTGGAGGGGGCTGGGCTTCCAGTTGATCATCGGCGCGCCGAACGACAAGTACAGCGCGATCGAGCCGCACGTGGACGTGGAGTACGACATCTTGAAGGACACCCAGGGTCGGTCGTGGGCGAAGCCGAAGGTCGGCTTGGCGGGGTGATGAGAGAACGCAGACTGCCTTAGCTTAGCGCGTAGGCGCTTGGAAGTCGGCGAGAGGCCTTGGCAGCCTGGACCATCGTCCAGCCTCTAGCGATCCGGTTGATGCCACCTCAATCGCCAGGAGCCCCGTAGTGGAGGCGTGATCGGATCAGATCGGTGCGCTGCGCACCGCTCCCCGAGATCCGCCAGCCGCGACCCATCAGATCCCTGGCTAGCCAAGAGTTCCAGGTGAAATCCCCACGGTCTCAGGACCGGAATGGCGAATCCCGGCAGGTTCACCGTGAGTTCAACCAGTTCGATATGTGGCCCGCGGTGCTGTGCCGGCGCTCATTGCAGCGCATGAGTCGACCGACAACCTGCACGAGACACGGGCCAGGTGATCCTCTCGGCAACTGCCTTCACCCAGTACTACGACATTGAAACGTCGGTGAGTCGGAGATACAAGCCCTACGAGCAGGACGGGATGCTCTGCATCGACCTCTCCGGCCCAAGCGTGGAGGTCCGTGGCAACCGTGCGAAGCGTGGCGATGGGGCCAGTCCAGTTGGTTCCGAAGAGACCGCGCAGTAAAAGACTCTGGCCCGACTTCGCGGGAACGAAGTCAGGCCAGGACACGCCCGAGGGCGCAGTGACGACTTGGTCAGTCATCTCTAGCGTACCGGAGTTCTTGGTGGCAAGTGGCCTCCGCTCTTCCTCGGGCACAGTAGAGGAAGGAGGGCGCTATGCCCACCATCACGGAGTACTACGGGATCTCCGGTCCCGTGCCTTTCATCGACGTCGACGTAGCGGCCGACAATCGGCTGTTCATCGACCCCCACGCAATCCGTCTGCGGAGCGGGCAACCCTTTGTGAATGCTGCGTTGGAGTGCCTCGATACGTTCACTGATCGGGTGACTGGCTGCATTCTGCCGGGCACCCCTGAGAGCGTCGCAGAGGGGAAGCGTCTGCTCAGCAGGTTCGTTGAGCCTTGGGAGACCAGGCTTGGGATGTCCCGCCGCGGGTTCCTCGGCCACGGTGGAGCCGAGACCGTCGGTACCTGGATCTGGGATGTGTTGAGCGACGACGTCGAGGCCCTCGTCCGGGTCGGCGTGCTTAAGCAGGTCGAGGACCTGCCCTTGTTTGTGGAGGGGGTGGACCGTGATATCACCTCCGATCTCACGACACGGATCATCTACGGGGCTTTGGCGCTCTTCACCGCCCAGGTTCTGGCAGATTTTCCAGAGTTCTCGCAGGGCCTTCATGAGGTCAAGACCTTCGCTAAGCACGTCTGGAGTGCTCAGCTTGGCGAGTGGATCGAGGCTGAGGTGCGCCTTCCTGTCGTGGATGGGAGGGAGCTCTTGCTCGTTCCATTCGGCTGGGCGCGGGCAAACCTCCTGATGTCGGCCGGGCGCTTCTACGAGACGAGTGTGCTCACGTTCGCCCAGCTCGCGCAGGCGGTGGTCACTTCAGAGGGAAAGGTCGTCAAGACCTCCAAGGAGCGACTGAAGAAGCAAGCCGGCCTTGAGCGAGGCCGCGCGACCAACCTGGCTGTCACGATGAAGGCCTTTGAGAGCGGCCAGAACCTCCTCGCCGCGTTCAAAGCCTTCGTTGCGCAGCGTCTTCCCAAGAACGAACCTGAGCAGGCCGCATAAGCCGTTGGGGACGAGCCGGACAAGGTTCGTCCCCAACATCAGTTCTGCTTCCACGTACGAGGCTCCCGTTGGGAAGTGACTCAACCTCGTCAGAGAGACGCCCCCGTGTGCTCGCTGGTGTTGCACCCGAGTGTTAGCGCAAGACGGGCCACCTGGTCGAGCAGCTCCTTCGGGGAAGCCTCAAGGCCAAGGGTGTGAGCGATGATCTTGACACCCGAGCGCCGGACCGCATGTGTCCGCTCATCCTCGAACCCCTTTGCGTACACGAGGTGGCCCTCGTTCAGCCCGAGAACGGTGCAGTAGGCCAGCATCTGATAGAGGTCCGCCTGCGGGAAGCCGCTTGGCTTCTCCGACTTGTACTTCGCGTCGACCACCACCCGCGGCAAGCCGCCGTAGGTCCAGACGAAGTCGGGCTTGACTGGCACGTTCTCCGCCTCGTCGAGGAAGGTCGCGTACTGGAGCTGGGAGCTCATCTCCCTGTTCATGCGCATGCCCCGCTTCGCCATCCGCGCCGCGATCAAGGCGATGGAGATCTGGGACTTCTACGTCGACACCCCGAAGTTCATCCGCGGCATCGACCCGATGCGGGCAAGCGTCATGGTCGCCAACCTCGGCTCCGTCGGCATGGGCGCCGCCTACCACCACCTCTTCGAGTGGGAACCTGCAGCCTGTTCGTGGCGCTCGGCCAGACCCGGCCGAGCGTCTGCGTCGGCGAAGACGGCGCCCCCGCCGTCAGGCAGCAGGCCGAGATCCGGGTCGCGTTCGACGAGCGGGTCGCCGACGGCTTCCAGGACGCCCGCGCTCTCGCCCGGCTCGCCGACCACCTCCGCGGCCCGGCACGACTGCGGGAGCTGTGATGAACGATCGACCCTGGCTCAGCCGCTACGGCGACATGGACCCGGATGTCGATGTCCCCGACGCGACGATGTACGAGCTGTTCCGGCAGGCCGCCGACAGGTGGCCGGCAACACGGCGCTGATCTACCTCGGACGGCGGATCTCATACGCGGAGATGCTCGACGAGGTGGACCGCTGCGCCGCCGCCTTCACCGCCCACGGCATCGGCCCGGGCGACTCGGTGACGCTCTCGTTGCCCAGCGTGCCAAACGCCGTGATCATGTTCTACGCGCTGAACCGGATCGGGGCGCGCGCCGTCATGACCCACCCGCTGTCGTCGCCGACCGAGCTCGAACACTACGTGCGCGAGTCGGGCAGCAGGTGGGCGGTCACCGTCGACATGTTCTACGGCAGGTTCCGCGAGGCGCTGGCCAACACCGACGTCGAGCGGCTCGTCATCGCCGCCGTGCCCGACTACCTGTCGCGCGCCAAGCGCCTCGGCTTCAACATCACCTGCGGCCGAAGGATCGACCCCGTGCCCGAGGCACGACCGGCGGATCCTCATGTGGGCCGACTTCATGAAGGCAGGTCGGGCACCGAAGCCGTACGCGCGCCGCGTCGGGATCGACGAGCCCGCTGTCGTGCTGTTCTCCGGCGGCACCAGCGCCCTGCCGAAGGGCATCGAACTGTCCTCGGCCAACTTCAACGCGCTCGCCGTGTCGATGCAGGCCATCACCGGGCTCACCGCGGGGAAAGCGTGCTCGCCATCCGCCCCGTCTTCCACGGCTTCGGGCTCGGACTGTGCGTGCACACCCCGCTGACGGTCGGCGGCCACTCGATCCTGGTGCCGAACTCAGCGCCTCCATCTACATCGACAACCTCGTCCGGTACCACCCGAGCTACATCGCGGGCGTGCCGACGCTGTTCCAGGCGCTGCTGGCGAACCCGAAGTTCGCTCGCGTCCGGTTCGAGACCCTCCGCGGGGCCTGCTGCGGCGGCGACTCGCTGACGTCATCGCTCAAACACCGCTTCGACGAGGTGCTCGCCGCCCAGGGCGCCTCCGTCGAACTGATGGAGGGCTACGGCCTGACCGAGTGCGTCACCTCCTGCACCGTCTCGCCATCGGGCGGCTACCGCGAGGACTCGATCGGCATCCCCATCCCCGGCATGCGGCTGAAGGTGGTCGACCCGGTCGCCGCCGAGGACGTCGGGGCGGGGGTCGACGGCGAGCTGTGCGTCACCGGCCCGACGCTGATGGTCGGCTACCTCAACGAGCCCGAGGCCACCGCCGAGACGCTGCGCACCCACCCCGACGGCAGGGTGTGGCTGCACACCGGCGACATCGGATCGGTCGACGAGGACGGCTACTTCTACTTCAAGGGGCGCCAGAAGCGGGTGATCAAGGTGTCGGGCGTCTCCGTCTATCCGGCCCAGGTCGAGCAGGTGCTCGAGTCGCTGCCGGGCATCGCGCGGGCCTGCGTGATCGGCACGCCCGACGAGTACCAGATGACGTCGGTGAAGGCGTTCGTCGTGCCGGTCGACGGCGTCGGCGACACCCCGGCCTTCCGGGCCGAACTCACGGCCCACTGCCGACGGCCTGATGAAGTGGGCCGTGACCCGCAGCGTCGAGTTCCGCGACGAGCTGCCCACCACCCTCATCGGCAAGATCGCCTACACCCAGCTCGAACAGGAGGAGACGGCGCAGCCGGCCGGGGCGTGACACGATAGCGGCATGTCCATCACCATCGTCTCCGGGCTGCCGGGCTCCGGAAAGAGCACCGTCGCGAGGGCGCTGGCCGAGCGTCGTGACCGCGGCGTCCACCTCGACACTGACGACGTCGGCGAGCGGTTCGTCGTGTCGGGCGCCGTCCTGCCCGGACAGGACCCGGGAGACGAGGCCGAGGCCCAGTTGGCCCTGCGGAGGCTGAACCTGGCCGACCTGGCGCGCAACTTCGCCGGCGCCGGCTTCGACGTCGCGATCTCCGACGTCGTGCTGTGGCCCGCGCTGTGGGAGGAGTACGTGCGGCGGCTCGGGCCGTCGCTGCGGCTGGTGATCCTGACCCCGAGCCTCGAGGCCATCGCCGAGCGCGACGCGGGTCGCGCCAAACAGGTCGCCGCGCACTGGACCCACCTCAAGGCCGACCTCGACGCCTGGACCGAAGCCCCCGGTCTCCGCCTCGACACCACCGGCCAGAGGGTCGACGACACCGTCGCGGCGGTCGAAGGGTGGCTGTCGAGCGGGCGCTGACCTGCGGGGTGCGTCGACCCGTTGGGCCGCCACGGCGAGGCCTCCCGACGGGCCGCCAGGTCGACGGCCCCGGTGGCGGTCCGGCCGACGCCTAGGCTTGTCCCATGGAAGATTGGACGCTCGCCTCCTCGCTCGTGCGACGGTGGGCGCGGGCGCCGCTCGATCCGCAGGTCAACATCCCGGGGCTCGAGGCGCTGCTCGAGGAGGCCGGCTCCATCCGCGACCCGCGGCTCCGCGGGGAGGTCGAGCAGCTTTTCCGGATCTCGCTCGCGTCCTTCCAGGACCCGGCGCCCCGACCGGAGCCCGCCCGAGGCGACGACGTGCTGACCGCCGTCAACCTGATCTCCCGCATGATGTGGGGCGCGCACGAGGCGGGCGCCTCGCCGTCCGACGAAGGCATCTCAGCCCTCGCGACCGAGCTCGACGACCTGGCCTCCGCGTCCGCGGAACTGGCCGCCCTCGACCTGACCGATCTCTGCCGCTCGCAGGCGATCGGCCGACTCGTCCGCTACGGATCGGACGGCGTCTCCCCGGCCAGGCTCGACCTGCTGCGCCGGCTCTTCGCGCTCGACCCGGCGACCGTCATGCCGCGCGCCTACCTGATGGCGCTGTCCCCGTTCGCCGAGTCGGTGGTGACCGCGGGACGCGCCGACCTCTGGCAGGAGATCGTCACCGACTTCCGCGCACGCGTCGGCGACCAGGTGCCGGGCGACATCCTGATGACGCTCGCCTCGCTCGCCCTCCCCGTCGTCAGTGACGACTCGCGCTGGTACCGCGCCGAACAGACCTGGGACCAGGCCGAACTCCTCCTCGACGACGCCCGCCGCGGCGTCGAGCCTCTTCCCGCCCCCTACACCGACCCACTCAGCGTCGACCTCGGCCTCGCCTACCTGCGCAACCGCGACCTCGACGAGAGGCCCTTCCTCGACGTCGTCACCGAGGTCTACGACCGGCTCTACGCCCGCGTGCAGACGGTGTCGCGCCCGGACCTGCTCACCCAGTTCGCGCTCTTCCTCGCCAGGCTGCGCGTCAACCCCAGGCACGCCGCGACAATCGCCCGCGACTGGGCCGACCGCGCCCTGCTCGACCAGACGGCCTCCCGCGACGACCAGGTCGAGGGCCTCGCCGAACGGTTCGACTCCGCCCTCGGCATCACCCGCGCCATGGAACTGGTGCTCAACCTCCGCGGAGGAGACGACGACCGCGTGATGGCCGTCGTCGACGCCGCCGCCCCTGACCAGCTGCCCTCCAGCCTCGAGTTGATCGTCGGCGAAGGAAGGAGCCCCGGCCTCGCCGAGCGACTCGACGCGGCGGGTCGCGCCAACGCCGACCCGCACCTCGGCACCGCGCAGCGCCTCACCGCCGCGGCCGTCCTCGCCAGGTCCGATCCGGCGGCGGGCACCGAGCGCTTCGGCGAGCTCGGAGGGCTCGGCAGCGGAGGCAGCGACGAGCCGGAGGACCTCGCCCGCTTCCGGTTCACCGTCTCCCAGGCCGTCATGCCCGAGTGGGAAAGCCCGCCGGAAGGGATTGAGCCCGTCGACGGCGTGCCCCTCGAGCTCTACTCGGATGACCCGTCGAAGCGGCTCTGGGCGGTCGAGAGCCAGTTCGGCGGCCCCGCCTTCATGAGCGCGCTTGCCCCGCTCGACATCTTCCGCGAGAACATCCCGGTCCTCGAGGAGCTCTACTCACGAGGCATCGCGGACATCGACGAGAACGTCGTCGAGGCGAGCGTCATCTTCGCCCGGCGCATCATCTACGGCTTCCAGCAGCACGACCTCCGCGACGAGTCGCTCGCCTGGGCGCGCCGCGTCGCCGCCGATCTGCAGCACGCGACAACGCCACGTGCGGTCCGCGCCAGGGTGCTCGCCCTTCACGACATCGTGCGCGAGGCCGAGCGTCCCGAGGCCGAGCAGGCTGCGGGACTCATGCGCGAGCTCCTGCGCGACAACGACGCCGACTACGCCATCGTCGAGCGCGCCCTCCTGCTCCACACCACGCACGACTGGGAGGAGGACCTCGAGCCGAAGATACGCACCTCCGAGGAGCTCATCCCGATGCTGATCGGGGCCATCGAGCACGACGAGTACGAGCAGCAGGACTGGTCGAGCCTCATCCGCGACCACGCCATGTGGCTGTTCCACCGCTACGCCGACGCCTCCAACTGGACCGACGCCGTCCGGGTGGCGGGCATCTTCCTGCAGTGGCCCGGCGACACGTTGGTCTATGAGCTCAACGGCGTCGAGTCCGTGATCCTCCGGCTCCAGGGCCACCTCGTCGGCATGGACCAGGTCACCGCGAACCTCGCCCGCCGCCTGATCGACCAGGCCTGGGACCGGATCGGCGAACTCGGACAGCCGAGCGTCGCGCTCGTCGAGGCACGGGGAGCGGTCAACGCCGCCTCGGACCTGATCGAGCAGGACCCGGACGCCGGGTCGCTCGTCTATTGGGAGGCCCTTCCCCGCTACCGCCAGGCCATCGACGCCTACCTCGCCGACCGCGGAGACGAGCGCCGCCCGAACCTGCACGCCTCGCTTGCTCAGCACGCCTCCTCCGCCTTCACCCACGTCTGGGACCGCGACCACGAGTCACAGGCCCCCGCCGGGACGAAGTGGCTGCGCACGGCCAGGGCCATCGTCGCCTTCCTCCGTGCAGGCACCCAGGACCTGGAGGTGGACGTCGACCGCCACCTCGGCAGCATGGTGCAACTCGCCGCCCTTGGGCACGTGTTCCGGCCGCTCGACGACCGGGCACTGGTCGACGAACTGTACGAGAGGCTCGCCCCGCTCACCGATGTCGAGCGCGACGGGCAGCACCGCGTCGAGATCTTCCAGCTCCTCGCCGGGGTTGGTGGTCGGCTGGCCAGCCTCGAACGGGTGCAGGAGGTCGGCCAGGCGCTCGACGCCGAACGCAGGTCGGGCTCCAGGCGTCGGGCCGATCCTGGCCCACTGCTCGTGGCGCTCGCCGAGCTGCGCGCCGCCTACGACGAGTCCGGCAACCAGGGACTGGCCGACGGCCTGGTCGAATGGTCGCGCTGGCTGCTGTACCAGTCGATGCTCGACGACGCCGCCACCCCTCGGCAGCCCTACAACGCGTCGCCGAGGGCCGCCGCCTCGTATCTGGCGCTGCGCGTGCACGGGCTCGACCCCGACGGTGACGTCCAGGTCCGCGAGCTCGTCGAGTGGGCGACCCACGCCCACGGCTTCATGAGCAGCACCGACACGGAGAACCGCCGTCGCGTCTTCGACCTCCTCGCCCCGCTGGTCGACCCGTCGCGCGACGACGCCGAGACGTTCGCCAGACACCACCAGAAGGTGCAGCGGGGGAAGCTGTTCGGCCTGTTCTGAGTCTGCGGCCCCGGCTGGGGGCGGGAAGGCCTTCCCGCCACGAGGACGCCATGGATCGGGTGAGGAACTTGAGCACTATTCCGGGTTCGTTGGCATGAGAGGGCCTTGTCAACGGTCACTTCCGTAACGAGTCCGGATATGACCCTTCTATGGATGTCAAGTGGTGTGGAGTGCGTGGGTGCTCAAGGCACACCCACCCGGACGCGAAGCCGCGGGGCACCCGGGGCAGGACCCGGGCACCCGGCGGTGCTTCTCCAGGTGGTCAGGCGTCGAGCCGGACCGTCCTTCCGCTGCGCGCCGACTCCTCGGCCGCCTGGGCGAGGACGAGGGCGGCGACGCCGTCGCTGACCGTCGGGGAGACGGGAGCTCCGGTGTTGATCGCGTCGATGAACGCCGTCAGCTCGTTGCTGTAGGCGTCCGCATACCTGGTCAGGAAGAAGTCCAGGTACGGCTGCTGCGAGCCCGACGCCTCGGCGGTGTTGACCGACAGCGCAGTCGGCCGCAGGTTGTCCATGACGGCGGACCCGGCCGAGCCGTGCACCTCGAGGCGCTGGTCGTAGCCGGTGACGCAGCGACGGTTGTTCATCACCGTCGCGACCGCGCCGTCGGCCCCGCGCAGCATCACCACTGCGGCGTCGAAGTCGTCGACGTTGGCCAACTCGGGCAGGACCTTCTGGCCGAAGGCGCTCACCTCGACGATCTCGCCGAGGAAGAACCGCGCCTCGTCGAGGTCGTGGATCGTCATGTCCTTGAAGATGCCGCCGCAGACCGCGACGTACTCCGCGGGCGGCGGCGCAGGGTCACGGGCCACGATGACGACCTGCTCCAGGTCGCCGATCGAGCCGTCCTCGATGAGGTCCTTCGCGCGCCGGATCGACGGGTCGTAGCGGCGCTGGAAGCCGACCATCACGGGCGGATGCTCGAAGGTCGCGAGCTCGGCGTCGAGCGCGCGCGCCTCCTCGACGTCCTTCGCGACCGGCTTCTCGACCAGCACGGCCTTGCCCGCGCGGGTCGCCGCCAGCACCTGGGGTGCGTGCAGGGGAGTGGGCGAGCCGATGATGACGGCGTCGACCTCCGGGTCGGCGAACAGGGCGTCTGCGTCCTTGTACGCGCGGGCGCCGTGGACGGCCGCGAGGTCCTCTGCGGCGGTTCCCATCGGGTCGCACACAGCGACCAGTTGTGCCTGCGGATGCGCGGCCACGGCTGCGGCGTGGACCTTGCCGATCCGACCGGCACCGATGACGGCTACACGGAGCATGTGGGGTTCTCCTCTTGAGTTGTGGGTCGTTGGGTCAGGGGGCCGGGACGATGATGTCGCGGACGAGGGCGTCGAGGTCTGCGTCGGCCTGAAGGAACTGGCGCAGCGTCTTGCGGGAGGGGCCGAAGTCCTCGAACTCCTCGACGGTCATGCCGTCGACGTCGTAGGCGCGGCGGAAGTCCTCGATCTTGTTGAGCTCGTCCAGGTACTCCTGGCGCACCGGCTCGTCGATTCGGGAGACGGCCTCGTAGTCGGAGGCGTTGATGAT
>RRZT011510104.1_pt1 | contig 13686 bp, 14 predicted proteins | sample 2165551 | NCBI WGS metagenome assembly RRZT01 (sample SAMN10456910, study PRJNA506462) | wastewater metagenome | biome: wastewater; feature: sludge; material: wastewater sludge; isolation source: wastewater sludge with Escherichia coli K12::gfp cells carrying plasmid... | place: USA: Moscow, Idaho... | reverse complement strand
GGCATCATTCTCGTCACCGGTCCGACCGGTTCGGGCAAGACGACGACGCTGTATTCGACCTTGAAGCAGCTGGCGACGCCGGCGGTCAATGTGTGCACGATCGAAGACCCGATCGAAATGGTCGAACCGGCCTTCAACCAGTTGCAGGTGCAGAAGGCGATCGACCTCGACTTCGCCGAAGGCGTGCGCGCGCTGATGCGGCAGGACCCGGACATCATCATGGTCGGCGAAATCCGTGACCTGGAAACGGCCGAAGTAACGATCCAGGCGGCGCTCACCGGCCTCCTCGTGCTCTCGACGCTGCACACCAACGACGCGCCGGCCGCCGTCACCCGCATGCTTGACCTCGGCCTGCCGTCCTATCTGATCAGCGCGACGGTGCTCGGCGTCATGGCGCAGCGCCTGGTGCGCGTGTTGTGCCCGAGCTGCAAGAAATCCACCCCGGCGACGGCCGAGGACGAGGCGATGTGGGATCGCCTGGTCGCGCCGTGGAAAGCCAATCGCCCCTCGCAGTTCCATCAGCCGGTCGGCTGTCTCGATTGCCGGATGACCGGCTATCGGGGACGCGTCGGGATCTACGAGATCCTGATGCTCTCGCCCGACATGAAGCAGGCAATCAGCGACAACGCCGACGTGGCCAAGATCCGCGACCTCGCCTACCGCGAAGGCATGAAGCCGCTGCGCATTTCGGGTGCCATGAAAGTGGCGGCGGGCGTGACGACACTGGCCGAAGTGTTCAAGGTGGCGCCGCCGTCCGAGCGAGCTTGAGTCTGGCTGGATGTGCCGGAACAAATGTCCTTCATAAAAAAATGGTTGTTATTTTTTGAAACCTCGTTTTTAATCGCCTCTCACGTTTTTTTCTTCTTCCGATGACCATGTCCGCCTTCGCTGCTTACCTGATTGGATTGATTGCCACCTTCATCGTTGGCTCGATCGCGCTTGTCATTTCGGCTCGCAACGCCCGCGTAGTACCGGTAGTACGCAAGGTAGAACTGGTAAGCGTAGTCGTACCGCGCGCGCCGACGAGGGTCAGAAGAAGGTAGTCAGAGCAGACGACAGATTCCCGAAACCCCCGCCGGTGCAGACCGAGCGGGGGTTGTTCTTTATGAGCGCCCGAACGGAAACAACGCAAAGTCAGCCGGCAAAACCACTCGAAGCAACTTGCCAACCGCATTAGCCCCAGAAGGAGTAGTTGATGAAGCCCAGCCCCACGGAAACTCTCACCGGCGCCCAGATCGTCGTGCGCCTCTTGGAACGACAGGGCATACGGCGACTCGCCGGTATTCCCGGCGGCGCCATCCTGCCGTTCTACGACGCGCTCTCGCAGTCGACGCAGATCCAGCACGTCCTGGCGCGCCACGAGCAGGGCGGTGGCTTCATGGCGCAGGGGATGGCGCGGGCGACGGGCGAAGTGGCGGTCTGCCTCGCATCCTCCGGCCCCGGCGCGACGAATCTGGTGACGGCGATCGCCGACGCCAAGCTCGATTCGATCCCGCTGGTGGCGATCACGGGGCAGGTGCCGCGCTCGATGATCGGCACCGATGCGTTCCAGGAAGTCGATATCTACGGCATGTCGATCCCGATCACCAAGCACAACTTCCTCGTCGGCTCGGCCGAAGAACTGCTGACGGTGATCCCGCAGGCGTTCCGGCTGGCGGCTTCGGGCCGTCCCGGCCCGGTGCTCGTCGATATCCCGAAGGACGTGCAGAACCAGCGCATCGAAGTCAGCGCGTGGCCGGAACCGGGCCGCGCCGAGCCGGTTGATGCGCCGAATGCCGACCTCGTCGCACAGGCAGCGGCGATGATCAATGCGGCCAAGCGTCCGCTCCTCTATCTCGGCGGCGGCATCGTCCATTCCGGCGCCTCGGCGCAGGCGGTGGAACTGGCCGAGAAAGCCAGCCTGCCGACGGTGATGACGCTGATGGCGCTCGGCGGCATGCCGGTCGATCACCCGCTGTCGCTCGGCATGCTCGGCATGCACGGCGCGCGCTGTACCAACTTCGCGCTTGACGAGTGTGATCTCCTGATCGCCGTCGGCGCGCGGTTCGACGACCGCGCGACGGGCAAGGTCGCCGCTTTCTGTCCGCAGGCGAAGATCATCCACATCGACATCGACCCGTCTGAACTGGACAAGATCAAGACCGCGCACATCGGCATCCAGGGCGATGTCGCCGCCGTGCTTGCGCAGCTCGCGCCGCAGGTGAAGGCCAATCTGCGCGAAACCTGGCTCGGCCGCATCGCCGAACTCAAGACCGCGCATCCCTTGCGCATGCCGGGCATCGACGATCCGCGCACGCCCTACGGGCTGATCCGCGCGGTCGCCGATTGCCTGGACGACGAGGCAACGATCACGACCGATGTCGGCCAGCACCAGATGTGGGTGGCGCAGGCGTATCCCTTGCGCCGGCCGCGCCAGTGGATCACCTCGGGCGGGCTCGGCACGATGGGCTTCGGCTTGCCGGCCGCGATCGGTGCGGCGCTCGCTGAACCCGAGCGCACCGTCGTCTGCTTCTCGGGTGACGGCAGCATCCTGATGAATATCCAGGAGCTCGCGTCGGCGGCCGAGGAGGGCGCCAACGTCAAGGTGATCCTGATGAACAACTCGTCGCTCGGCCTCGTCTTCCAGCAGCAGATGCTGTTCTACGGCGAGCGCACCTTTGCTTCGAAGTTCAAGGGCGTGCCTGACTTCCTCACTGTGGCCAAGGGATTCGGCTGGCAGACGATGGATCTGGATAGCGAAAGCGATCCGGTCGCCGCGTTGAAAAAGGCGCTGTCGACGCGCGGCCCGACGTTTATCCACGCCAGCATCGCGATGCGCGAGCAGGTCCTGCCCATGGTCGCCCCCGGCGCGGCCAACAAAGACATGATTGGAGGCTGAACATGAATTCCGTGACCAGGAACGAAAAACACGCGCTCACCCGCACCGTGCTCGAACTCGATGTGAACAACCACGCTGGCGTCATGTCGCACGTCGTCGGGATGTTCTCGCGCCGTGCCTACAACGTCGAAGGCATCCTGTGCATGCCGGTCGGCGGCGAGAACGCCAACGGCGAGATCAGCCGCATCTGGCTGACCGTCAACGAGGACGAGCGCCTCGACCAGATGGTCAAGCAGCTGGAAAAGCTCGAAGACGTCCGTACCGTGCGCCGGCACGGCGCCGAGCATGAAGTGTTCGAGCGGCTGGAGGAGTTCTTCCGCTGATCAACGGCGGGTGTTAAGGAATCGCTGAACAAATCGCGTTTCTGTTGATGGTTTGGTCAGCGAGCACAATTGCGTCTTCAAAGAGGCGCGTTTTCGCGGCTTTTCCGACTTTGGAGGGACTTTTCCCCTGTTCTTCGTTTTCAAGACGCACCTTGGGTGCTGGCGTTCAATAACGCTCGCCTCGCCAGCACCAGATTGGCGAAGCCAAACAGCGAAAAGAGCTGAGCCGAATTCTTCGCCAGACTGCGCAGATCGCCATGACGAGGATCTCGCACTGGCGGGACCAGGACGCGGGTCTTCCAGGCAGGAAAGGATCGACAACAAGGTCATTTTGATACTCGCAAAATGCGAGAGTAAACGACATTTCTTTGGCGTTTACAATGGCTTGTTGCATCTCATTGATCGTCGACGACTTTTGCGGCGGGTTTGCGACATCTGCGTAAGCGATTGCCGTGGGTCGATTCCGAGCAATCTACACAGGTGATAACGGCGAGCAGTGGTGCGTGCCTCAGGGGGCGCTCGCTGGCGGACAAGCTACTCCTTCAGCGCCTCGACAAGGGTCCGGGCGTTATGTCGCATCATCTCAAGGTAGGTCGCGGCCGGGCCGTCGGTCTTCGACAAGGCATCCGAGTACAGGGTGCCGCCGATCCGGGCGCCCGACTCCTGCCGGATGCGTTCGAGCAGGCGCGAGTCGGAGATGCTCTCCATGAACACGGCGGGAATCTTCTCACGGCGAATCTGTTTGATGATACGGCCGATGTCCGCGGCCGATGGCTCGGCATCCGTGTTCACGCCGACCGGTGCGATGAAGGAGATTCCGTAGGCTTGTCCGAAATAAGCGAAGGCATCGTGGGTCGTAACGACCTTGAGGCGGTCCTTCGGTATCTTCTTGAAGTTCTGGCGGACTTCGGCATCGAGCGCAGCGATTTCCTGTCTGAACTGATCGGCGTTCGCCTGATAGGTCGATCGTCCTTCTGGATCGATGTCGATCAGCGCGTTCCGGATGTTGTCGACGTAGCGGGCCGCATTAGCCAAATCCTGCCAAGCGTGCGGGTCGGACGGGCCGGCGTGGTCGTGATGATCGTGCTCATCACCGGACTCGCCGCGTGCGAGCGTACGGATGCCGCTACTTGCGGTGGTGACGCTGTCGCGGTAGCCGGAGGATTTGATCAGGCGATCGATCCAGCCTTCAAATCCGAGACCATTGACGACGACCAGTCTGGCTTTGGCGAGGGTCTTGGCGTCGGTCGGTGTCGGTTGATAGACGTGTGCATCCGCATTCCGGCCAACGAGGGTATGCACCTTGATCCGCTCGCCACCGACGCGCTGGGTGATGTCACCAAGAATACTGAAGCTGGCGACGACATCGACGGCGGCAAAGGCTTGGCCGGGGAGCGCGAACGCCGCGACCATCAGACAACGGGAGACGAAAAACTTGAGTCTTGAGGTCATGACCTCTCCTGTGAAGCGTCCGTCAATTGCTCAGCGCTCGAAATGCCAGCGCGGGCGCAACCGGGTCAGAACCGGACCTAGCGGGCCGATGATCATGGACAGGACATAAAGCCCGCCGAGCGTCAGCACAATGGCCGGCCCGGCCGGCAGGTTGACGTAGTACGAGAGCAGCAGTCCGACGATCGATCCGGAAAAAGCGATGACGATGGCCGTCAGCAGCAGGGCCACGATCTTGCCGACCCAGAAGCGCGCCGCGGCAGACGGCAGGATCATGATGCCGACCGCCATCAGGGTGCCGAGCGCATGGAAGCCGCCGATCAGGTTGAGGACCAAGAGAACCATGAAACCGTAGTGGGCGATCGGACTCAGCCGGCTGACGCGGGCGAGGTAGGTCGGATCGCAGCATTCAAGCACGATCAGGCGCAAGCCAACGGCGATGGCGACGATCGACAGCGAAGCGAAGGTCGCGAGCAGGAGCAGGGCGGCATCGTCAAGGGCCAGGACGCTGCCGAACAGCACGTGCAGGAGATCGACGCTGCTGCCGCGCATGGAAATGATCAGCACTCCGGCCGAGAGCGACATCAGGTAGAAGGTCGCCAGACTGGTGTCTTCCTTGATTACCGAATTGCGCGCGACGCCGCCGGCGAGCAGGGCGACAGCGATGCCGGCAACGAGTCCGCCCAGCGTCATCGCCGAGAGTGAAAGGCCAGCGATCAGGTAACCGATCGCCGCGCCCGGAAGTATCGCGTGCGAAATGGCATCGCCCGCCAGACTCATGCGGCGCAACATCAGAAAGACGCCAATTGGCGTCGCACCGAGCGAAAGCGCGAGGCAACCGGCCAGCGCGCGACGCATGAAACCGAACTCGATGAACGGCGAAATCAGCGGGAGATTGGCGAGCGTGTCGATCATCGTCGTCAATCGACGTGGCAGACCGGCGCGTGCGAGAAGTCGCCCTGCGCCTCGGCAAGACGTCGAGATCGCAGCAGGTTCTCTTCGCTGAGCACTTCAGCAGTTTTGCCATGGGCGATGGCTTCGCGCGCCAGCAGCAGTGTCTCCGGATACTCCTGGCGGACGTGTTCGAAGTCGTGCAGCACGCTGATCACCGTGCGCCCTTCGCCATGCCACTGGCGTACCAGTGCGGCGAGGTCGCGCACTGTATTGGCATCGATGGCACCGTAGGGTTCATCGAGCAGCACGAGCGGAGAATCCTGAAGGGTCACGCGCGCAAAACGGGCGCGTTGCAACTGGCCGCCGGAAAGTTGGCCGATCGGCCTGCCCTCGAGTCCGCTCAATCCGACTGCCGCGATTGCCTCATCGACCCGGTGTCGGGCGCGATGGCTGAATCCGCGGAACGCTCCAAATTCGGCCCACAGCCCCATGGCAACGAAGTCGTGCACAACGATGGGAAAGCTGCCGTCAACGGTCGATTGCTGCGTGAGATAGGCGATGTTCTCGCGCCTGACACCATCGAGGTGGATCTTGCCTTGCATCGGCCGCAGTTCACCGACGATAGCCTTCAACAACGTCGACTTGCCGGCGCCGTTTGGTCCGACGACCGCCAGCAGGCTACCCCTGGCAATTTCTCCCTTCAGGTGGTGAACCGCCGGGTGGCGGTTGTAGCCGAGCGTGAGGTTGTCGAACTCGATGATGGCGGACGTCACAGACTTCATGAAAGCGCCCACCAGGTGGCACACCAGAGAATCGCCAGTGCGCCAACGGCCCAGAGCACGCGCGACTGCGCACTGGCGCAGAGGGGCGCGTTCGGACGGTGGTGATGCGGAACTGCTGCGTCTTGGGTCGGCGAGGGCATGAGCAATCAATAGCTCGCAATGGAAAGCGGCAATGCTGCCCGATCTGTTTGTCAAATGCAACCCGGTTGCACTAAGGACGTCGCATGGAAAGGCCAGTGCGCCAAGCGGCTCGGCATTCGCGTGGCTGGAATGGACGCTGGGTTAAAATCGCCGCATGGATGACGAATACTTCATGCGCGAGGCGCTATCGATGGCGCGTTCCGCCGAATGTCTTGGCGAGGTGCCGGTGGGCGCGGTTGTCGTGCGCGACGGGCTTATTGTCGGGCGCGGATTCAACTCGCCGATCGGCGAGAGCGATCCGACGGCGCACGCGGAGATCGCCGCCTTGCGCGACGCCGCGCGCAACTTAGAGAATTATCGCTTGCCCGGCTGTGAGTTGTTCGTGACTCTGGAGCCCTGTGCCATGTGCGCAGGCGCGATCCTGCATTCGCGGATCGCCCGCGTCGTCTACGGCGCGCGCGATCCAAAGACGGGCGTGCATGGCAGCGTCGTCGACTTGTTCGCCGTCGAGCGCCTGAATCATCACACACAGGTCGAGGGCGGCGTGCTGGCCGACGAGTGCAGCCGACTGCTCTCTGGCTTCTTTGCCAATCGGCGCGTCAGGAAAGCTCAATAGTCGTGCGCATCAGCATTTCACTGGCCGAACAGCGCTTGCGCTTACTTGACGACTGCGGGCGGGTCGTTAGCGCATACCCCGTGTCTACTGCCAGCAAGGGCGCCGGCGAAGAGCGCGGGAGTTATTGCACCCCGCGCGGCGCACATCTTGTCCGGGCCAAGATCGGCAAGGGGCTTGCGGCCAACACGGTCTTCGTTGCCCGACGCCCGACGGGCGAGTCATACACGCCGCAACTCGGCGAACAGTTTCCCGGACGCGACTGGATTCTCACCCGCATCCTCTGGCTTTCGGGCCGCGAACCCGGACGAAACCGTCTGGGTTCGGTCGATACCATGCGCCGTTACGTCTACATTCACGGCAGCCCGGACAGCGCCGAGATCGGAACGCCCGGGTCGCATGGCTGTATCCGCATGCGCAACGCGGATATCGTCGACTTGTTCGATCGGGTACCCGTCTATACGCCGGTCGAAATCACCGAGGATTAGGGGCTGGCGGCTTACTCAGCGGCCGGGTTGGCTCGAGCAATGATCGAGAAGCCCGTTCCGCCGGCTTCACCAAGCGTCAGGCCTGGTTGCTCGACGAAATTCTCCTGGATGACGGCAAGCGCATCGTAGCCGCCATCGGGTGACGGCGCCGCATTCGCGACCATGCCGCACGGGTGCTCCGGACTGTCCTGCGCGTAGATTGATGCACCCGCGGTCATCGCGGCACCCGCGTGAATGCGGTACAGGTGGCGCTTGACCTTGCCGAGGTACTGGGTACGGGCAACGATTTCCTGCCCCGGATAGCAGCCTTTATGGAAGCTGACGCCGCCGATCTTGTCGAAGTCGGCCATCTGCGGCACGAACGCCTCTTTCGTCGCCTCACAGATCAAAGGAATCCCGGCCTTGACGTCGAGCCATTGCCAGACGGGCGTCCCGACCGGCTTGGCGAGTGTCGACAAGATGGGCCAGAGCATCGATGCGGCAGTCGCAGCGACGACCAGAACGAAGCGGCTGCGGTCGAGCCGGATCACGGTCCCGGCATCGAAATGTGCACTGGCAAGCGGCGCACTTGGCACCGGCAGCCCGGCGGCGTTCAGCGCGGCTTCAGATGCCGGCCCGGACAGGCCGATGACTTCGTGTGCGCGGGTCAAATCCGTGATCTTGACCTTGGAACGCAGGACAAACATCTGTAACCGCTTTTGCGTCGCCGCGAGCAGATCGGCGGAAAGCAGCAGGCGATAGGCTTCGCTTGTCCGATAGTGCAGAAAACTCGCCTGCATCCGTCCCTTGGCCGTACACCACGCCGCATGCTGAGCCGCGTCCGGTGCGAGGTGATTAACGTCGCTCGTGAGTTGATTGTGCAGGAAGGATTTGGCGTCCTCGCCCGAACATTCGAGCAGGGACAAATTAACGAGCGGCGCCATGATCGTCGCTTCGCGGGCGCCGGCCAGTTCGACGGTTGGATCACCGAAATCCGTTACCCGTCCGTTATCGATTCTTGCGCCGCTTGCAACGAGATACTCCTGCCAGTTCGCGTTCATCATTTTCGTGTCCGTTTTGGAAGTACGTTCTGCCCGAGGCGATCGATTGATTCGCAGAAAGCGGCCTGCGTGTGACCTGACCGGGCTACGTCAGTTCATCCGCAGCCGTTCGCTAGCGGGGCTTTCGGCTATTATATCGCCACCGCGAAGAGGCCTTTCTTTCAACGCCTCCGTCATCACTTCCTGATTATGCCTCTCAATGCTCAGATTCCTTTCGACGCTCATCGTGTTGCTCGTGCTGGCGCTTGCAGCGGCGGGAGGCGCTTTGTTCTGGCATGTGAATTCGCCGCTCGTACTCAAGAGTGATCCGGTCGAGTTCCATATTGCACCGGGCTCGGGTTTGCGCGCAGCGGCGCGCGAGATTGCGACGGCTGGTGTCGGGATCGAACCGTGGGTATTGGTGATTCTCGGCCGTGGTCTCGGTGTCGACACTGCGATCAAGGCCGGGAGCTACGAGGTCACGTCGGGGATCACCCCCCTTGATCTGCTTCGAAAGCTGACACAGGGCGACGTAACCCAGACCGATATCACATTCGTCGAGGGGATGACCTTCCGGCAGATGCGTGATCGCCTCGATGCACATGCGGATATCCGGCACGACAGCAAGGGGCTGCCGGATCAGGAGATCCTCCGACTCCTCGGTGCTGGGGAGGGGGCTGCCGAAGGATTGTTCTTCCCCGATACTTACCTCTTTGCCAAGCAGAGCCGCGACCTTGACGTTCTCGCCCGGGCCTGTCGTGCGATGCAGAAGCATCTCGCGCGCGAGTGGGAGGGCAGGGCGTCCGGGCTGCCTTACGCAAATGCGTATCAGGCGCTGATCATGGCTTCCATCGTCGAAAAGGAAACCGGCCGCGATCAGGATCGTGCGATGATCGCTGCCGTATTCGTCAATCGCCTGCGCCAGGGCATGTTGCTGCAGACGGACCCGAGCGTCATCTACGGCCTTGGAGCCCGGTTCGACGGTAACTTGCGCAAGCGCGACCTGCTTGCCGATGGTCCCTACAATACCTACACGCGAACCGGATTGCCGCCGACTCCGATCGCCATGCCGGGGCTCGCCTCACTTCAGGCCGCCTTGCATCCGGCCCAAAGTGAGGCGCTGTACTTCGTCGCACGCGGTGACGGCAGCAGCCAGTTCTCGCGGACGCTCGATGAGCACAATCAAGCGGTCAATCGCTATCAGAAAGGTGGAAAACGTTGAGCGAGTCGAGCCGGAGGCAGGGAAAGTTCATAACCTTTGAAGGAATCGACGGCGCGGGCAAGAGCACGCACATTGAAGGGGTCGCCAATTTGATTCGCGCGCACGGCCTGAATGTGGTTTCAACGCGCGAGCCGGGTGGGACGCCGCTCGGCGAGAAACTCCGCGAACTGCTCCTGCATGAGCCGATGCACCTCGAAACCGAGGCCATGCTGATGTTCGCCGCACGTCGCGAGCATCTCGCGGTGGTCATCGAACCAGCCCTTAAGCGCGGCGACTGGGTCATCTGCGACCGCTTCAGCGACGCGACCTATGCCTATCAAGGCGGCGGCCGGGGCCTGGACAAGCGGAAGTTTGAAGCGTTGGAAGAGTGGGTTCACGGACACCTGCAACCGGACCTGACCTTCCTGTTTGATATCGCACCCGAAGTCGCCGGTCAGCGCATTGCAGCGCAAGGGCGCGAACTCGATCGATTCGAGCAGGAGAGAGCCGACTTTCATGATCGCGTTCGTGCGGCCTACCTGGAACGTGCCGCGGCTGCACCTCAGCGGATTTGCGTCATCAACGCCGACCAGCCCTTGGAAAAAATCAGGAATATAGTTGAAGAAAAAGTAATAACCATTTGTTTATGAATATTATTGACCTGCATGCAGAGGTTTGGGCTCAGCTGGATTCGCGTCGGGCCAAGCTGCCGCACGCGCTGCTCCTGTCAGGGCAGCGCGGGATTGGCAAGTTCGACCTGGCGCGGTGCTTCGCCGAGTCACTGCTGTGTGAAGAACCGACAGCAAAGAACGAGGCCTGCGGAAGCTGTCCGGCATGCGGTTGGCTGGCACAGGGGAACCACCCGGACTTTCGCCTGGTTCAACCGGACGCACTCGCCGCTGATGACGACGAAGCAAGCGAGACGGGCGGAAAGAAGAAGCCCAGCCAGCAGATCACCATCGACCAGGTTCGTGCCTTGGACGATTTCCTGCACGTCGGGACGCACCGGCACGGCGCGCGCGTGGTGCTCGTCAATCCGGCCGAAGCGATGAACCGTTCGACGGCAAACTCTCTTCTCAAATCACTTGAAGAACCGACCGCAAGCACCCTGTTTATATTAGTTTCCAGTGAGCCGGAGCGACTCCTGCCGACGATCAGGAGTCGCTGTCAGGCGATCGTTGTTCCGCAACCGGATCGTGCGCGCGGCGCCGAGTGGCTGCGCCAAGCCGGCGTCGGTGACGTTGAGCATTGGCTGGCGCTCGCCGGGGGATCACCGCTCTTGGCGGTCGAGCTGGGTTCCAGCGAGGAACGTGTGCTGCTCGACGCGTTAATCGCCGAACTGGCACGCGGTGGACGACTTGATCCGCTGTCGGCGGCTGCGTCGCTCGACCGTGTCGTCAAAGCCGAAAAGCGGCCGGCGCCGCTCAAGCGATTGGTCGAGTGGTCACAGAAATGGCTGTATGACCTCGCTTTGGCGTGTGAGGGGCAACCGTTGCGCTACTTCGGGTCACAGGCCACGACGATTCAGCGTCTGACGGCCAGCACCGGCACTGCCAGCGTATTGGCCTTCAACAGGAAAACGCTACAATACCGGATGCATTGCGAACAACCTTTGAATAGCCGTCTGTTTCTCGAAGAATTCTTCATGAGTTACGCGGCGATGTTCCGGACTACCTGAGGCGGATATGGCTGAAGCCACTGATGCAAAACCTGCCGTTGCGCCCCGTCCGAGCGTTCTGTCGCTGAACATCAACTCAAAATCAGCGCTCTACGCCGCTTACATGCCGGTTCTCAAGAACGGCGGAATCTTTATTCCAACGACGCGCAGCTACAACATCGGCGATGAGGTCTTCATGCTGCTCTCGCTGATGGATGACCCGGCCAAGCTACCGATCGCCGGTACCGTCGTCTGGATCACGCCGGCCGGTGCGCAAAACAGCAAGGCGCAAGGCATCGGCGTGCATTTCAAGAACGACGAAAGTGGCGTCGATGCGCGGCGCAAGATCGAAGGCCTGCTCGGCGGCGTCATGCAGTCGGCACGTCCGACGCACACGATGTAATCCTCCCGAAGTACGTTTTGTGAATTGCCGCCGATGCTCGTTGACTCACACTGCCATATAGATCTCCCCGAACTCGCCGCCAATCTACCGCAAGTGCTCGGACTGATGCACGACAACGACGTGGGATGCGTCATGTGCATCGGGGTCACGCTCGAAGATTTTCCGCGTGTGCGCTCGCTTGCCGAGTCGAATCGGACAATATTCGCCTCGGTCGGCGTACACCCGGAAACGACCGATGTTCGCGAGCCGTCGATCGCCGATCTGGTCGTGCTGGCGCAACATCCGAAGGTCATCGCCATCGGCGAAACCGGCCTTGACTACTACTGGCACAAGGATGCGCCGGAATGGCAGCGTGAGCGCTTTCGCGTTCATATCCGCGCCGCGATCGAAGCCGGCAAGCCGCTCGTGGTGCATAACCGCGACGCAACTGCCGACACCTTGCGCGTGATGGCAGAGGAACGGGCCGGGCAGGTCGGCGGCATTCTCCATTGCTTCACGGAAAGCTGGGAGGTCGCGGAAGCCGCGCTCGACCTCGGTTTCCACATTTCCCTGTCCGGTATCGTCACCTTCAAGAACGCACTGGTCGTAAAGGAGGTCGCACGGCGCGTTCCGCTCGACCGCCTGCTCATCGAGACTGACGCGCCGTATCTTGCGCCGGTCCCGTATCGCGGCAAGCTCAACCAGCCCGGCTATGTCAGGTACGTTGCTGAAGAAATCGCCAAGCTTCGCGGTATTTCCTGTGAAGAGGTCGCCTCGGCGACGACCGAGAACTTCTTTCGTCTTTTCCCCCAAGTTCGGGAGGCTATCCAGCCATGAAACCCATCGTTTTCATTTTCGCCCTGTTGTTGCCACTCTTTGCCAATGCCGGTGCCTACGAGGACATGGAGGAAGCCATGATCCGGCAGGACCCGTCGGCCATCATCGATCTGCTCAAGCGCGGGGTCGATGTGAATACCGTCGATCGCGAAGGAAACACGCTTCTGGCTCAGGCGATCAAGCGCGATCTCCCGGACGCGGTGGATTACCTCATGGCGCATCGTGCGCGCCTGAATCCCCGGAACAAGCACGGCGAGACGGCGATCAGCATTGCCGCTTACAACGGCAGAACGGCGTACGTGAAGAAACTGGTGGAGGCGGGCGCCGAGGTCAATTACTACGGTTGGCCACCGCTCTCCTACGCTGCGTATAACGGACACCTGGAAATCGTCGATTACCTGTTGAGGCGCGGCGCCGAAGTGAATGGCAAGACGGGTAATGGATCGACCGCCCTTTTTTTCGCCGCGCGCTTCGGCCACATGGAAGTGGTTCAATTGCTCCTGAAGAATCAGGCCGACCCGACGGTCGAAAACGAGAACGGCGAAACAGCCGTTGACTGGGCGCTGAAAAGTGCCAATACGGACATCGAGGCGATCCTGCGCGAAGCGGGCGGGCGTTCAGGCAAGAAGGTCGTGCTGGACGTAGAAAAGTAAGCGAGCCGTTGGCAACGGTGTAATTCTATTTCGCAATAGAAACGGCATTATTGATCCGGCGCGATAATGTTTGAAGTCCGTTCGCCCTGAACTTGTCGAAGGGGGGGCGGGCTTCGACAGGCTCAGCCCGAACGGGAGTTGAGACCTCTTAGTGCCGGATCAATAATAATCCAATCCCGGGCGGTCATGCTCTGGACGCGATCCGGTGCGTCCTCGAGGCTGCGTAGCGCACTGACGAGTTGATCTTCAAGGGCATCGATGCTGTCGAAGACGCGGTTGTGGAAATGCTTTTCTCGAAGCTCGTCCTGCCCCGCCCGCAATTCTTTTGGATACGAAATTGGGGTAAATAGTCGTGTCTAGAAAAGGAGC
>RRZT012512856.1_pt1 | contig 13689 bp, 14 predicted proteins | sample 2165551 | NCBI WGS metagenome assembly RRZT01 (sample SAMN10456910, study PRJNA506462) | wastewater metagenome | biome: wastewater; feature: sludge; material: wastewater sludge; isolation source: wastewater sludge with Escherichia coli K12::gfp cells carrying plasmid... | place: USA: Moscow, Idaho... | reverse complement strand
TTCAGAAGGAGCAAAGAAATTTGCAGAATTAACAAGAAATAATATAGGGAAAAAATTAGCAATAACTTTAGATGGAGAAGTTCAAACGGCTCCAACAATTAACAGTGAAATTCCGGGAGGAAAAGGTGTTATTTCTGGAAGCTATACTCAAGATGAAGCAAAAAAATTAGTAACACTTTTAAATGCAGGGGCATTGCCAATTAAAGCAGAGATATTAGAAATAAGAGCAGTTGGAGCAACATTGGGAGCAGAGTCAGTTGCACAAAGTATGAAAGCTTCAATACTTGCTTTTGCTTTAGTAGGAATTTTTATGATAGTAATGTATAGATTACCGGGAGTTTTAGCATCAATAGCTTTAATGATTTTTGGAACAATAGTTTTGGGAGTTTTAAATTATTTTGGTGCAGTATTAACTTTCCCAGGAATAGCAGGAATTATACTTTCGCTAGGAATGGCAGTAGATGCTAATGTTATTATATTTGAAAGAGTAAAAGAAGAATTAAGAGCAGGGAACTCTATTGCAAAAGCTATAGATTTAGGTTTTAGTAGAGCATTCTCAGCAATTTGGGATGGGAATATCACAACTTTAATTATAACAGCAGTTTTATTTCAATTTGGTACTGGAGCTATAAAAGGATTTGCAATTACACTAGCAGTAGGGACACTTTCTTCTATGTTTACAGCAATAACAGTTACTAAATTACTTCTTAAATTTACTGCAATTAATTTAAAAGTAACTAATCTTTGGTTATATGGAGTAAAAAAAGAAGCTAAGGAGGTAATGTAATGACTGTTCAAATAATAGGTAAGTCAAAAATATGGCTTGGAATTTCAGCAATTTTAGTAGTAATAGCTATTTTTGCTATTATAGGAAAAGGACTTAATTTAGGATTAGACTTTACTGGAGGGAATTTATTTGAAATAAAATTTTCTAAGGTAGAAGCAGATTTTAAAAAGAATGGAAAAGTTGATAAAGTAGAAATTTTAAAAGGTTTAAATGTTACTCTAAATGAAATAGGGAAAGAAATCCCACAATTTACATCTGAAAGTAGAGTAGTACAAATTGATGATAAGGGAATAGCATTAATAAGAACAAAAGAAATAAAAGAAGAGGAAAAATCAAAATTTTTAGAAAAACTAAAAGGATACGATTCTTACGAAGTTTTAAAATCTGAAAAAGTTGGAGCAACAGTAGGAAAAGAGTTAATACAAAGTGCATTATTAGCTATAATAATAGGTTCGCTTTTAATAGTTGTTTATATTTCTTGGCGTTTTGAGTTAAGATTTGCTTTAGGAGGAGTTATAGCTTTATTACATGATGTTATAATAGCTATAGGAGCTATAGCACTTTTAAATTATGAAGTAAGTTCATCTTTTATAGCAGCAGTACTTACAATATTAGGATATTCTATAAATGATACTATAGTTGTATATGATAGAATTAGAGAAAATATGAAAAAGAATAAAGGTGTTCCTTTAGAAAATATTATAGATAAATCAGTAAATGAGGTTATGACAAGGTCTTTAAATACTTCAATTACAACATTATTAGCAGTTTTAGCTATCTTAGTATATGGTGGAGATACATTAAAAACTTTTATGGTAACTTTATTAGTGGGAATAGGGATAGGAACTTATTCTTCAATATTTGTAGCAAGTCCAATAGTTTATTTACTAGAAGGTAAATTTAAAAATAAAGTTAAGTAAAACTTTAGGGGGGTATGAGTATGAGATATTCATCAGAAAAAATTGGAAATGATGCTGGAAAAATTTGGGAATCGTTAAATGCAAGTCCAAAGCAAACTATAAAAAGTTTGGAGCAGGCAACAGAGCTTAAAAGAGAAGAAATCTTGTTAGCTTTGGGATGGTTATTTAAGGAGGATAAAATTTTTACAGAAACAGCTGGAAGTTCAGTTAAAGTATCCTTGAAATAAGAAAGAGGCAAGAATTTTTATTCTTGCCTTTTTTCTTATTTTACAATTGGATCTACTGAATTAGGGTTTACTGAAAAATATAAAATAATTGATTTTAAAAGACTTTAACTCTATTTTTAATGAAAAAATACAGAGTTTCTGACAAAAAATCCTTAAAATCAAGCATTTAAACCTTGGACTGCGCGTCCAAACCTCGTAAACGTGGGACGTTTAATCCCTTGTAAATTACACTATAAAAATAATTATGCTTAATTACAAGGTGTCCAGCAACCGTTGCTGGTCGAGTTTAGATATTCTTAGAGCTTTAGCTCTTAGAGTATCTTATGCGGAGCGTAAGCGATAGTTGGGCAGAAGCCCAAGATTTTAAAAATGGCTTCTATTTCAGTAGCTTCTAATTTCAGGAGGAAATTTTAGAGTAATCTTATGCAGAGCAAGTGGAGTCCAAGGTTTGGATGTTTGATTTTTAATAAAAATCGTAAAAAACCAACATTTATTCACTGAAAAATATTTTGTACGACAATAAAATCAAAGTATTTATATTTTTCAGTAAGCCCGAATTAGAGACAATTTAAGTTTTTATTGTCTAAAAAATTGTATAAAAATTTTAAATTTGATTAGTTTTAGAGACATTTTAAAAATAGAAGATTTATATATTAAAAAATATGTATTTTGAATAAATTCTTTCAAGAAAGTACTTACAATTTATGACTATAATAAGTATAATATAGAGTAGCGAAAAAGTATAAGGAGAAAAAGTCATGAGAACTTGGGCAGAAATAAATTTAGACAATTTGAATCATAATATTAATACATTGAAAAAGTATGCAGGGGATAGGGCTATTTTAGGAGTAGTAAAAGCGGATGCTTATGGACATGGAGCTGTTGATGTAGTAAAAGAAATGTCAAGAGCAGGAATAAAAATATTTGGTGTTGCTTGTTTTGATGAAGCAAAAGAACTGAGAGTGAATGGAATAGAAGATGAAATTATGATTTTTGGATGTACTCCTCCAGAAGATTGGGAAAGTGCAGTTACTCAAAAGATACAGCTTACAATAGCATCTTTTGAAGAAATAGAACAATTAGAAAAAATGAAAATTAGACCAGAAGTTCACATTGCTGTAGATACAGGAATGGGAAGAATTGGTTTTGAAATAGATGAAGCAGTAGAAGCTATAAATTATTTAAGAGAAAAAAAATTAGCAGAAATAGTTGGGATATATACACATTTATCAAGTGCAGATTTAGACTTTGAAGATGAATACACAAAGGAACAGTTATCGAAATTTTCGATATTTGAAAAGATGGATATTAAATATAGACACATTTTAAATTCAGCAGGAACTCTAAATTACAATGATAATACATCAAGTAATGTAGTTAGAGGTGGGATTATTTTATATGGAATTTTACCTTGTGATGGAAATTACGAAGAATTTAGACCTGTAATGAAAGTAAAATCAAAAGTTCTTTTTATGAAAAAAATAAAAGAGCCGAAATTTATATCATATCAAAAAAAATATTTGGCACAAGAAGGAGAATTAATAGCTACAATACCAATAGGATATGCTGATGGACTTGATAGAAGATTTACTAATAAAGGGAAAGTTTTAATTAGAGAGAAAGAATGTCAAATTGTAGGTGTAGTTTGTATGGATCAAATTATGGTAAAGATTCCATCAGAATTGGAAGAAGTTGTTAAACTAGGAGATGAGGTAGAAATTTTCTGGGAAAATTATAATGAAAAAGCAAAAGAAATAGGAACAATTTCTTATGAAATAGTAACTTCAATATCTACTAGGGTTGAAAGAGTATATATTAAAAACAATAAAGTGGTAGGTAGAAGAGGGTTATTAGGAAGGGAATAATAGATGAAGTTTAAAATGCCTAAGGGAAGAATGATTACTATTATAGATATTCTATTTCTTGTGGGGATTATGTTTTTTGCAAAAATGTATATGGAAAAGTATAATAAAAATTCAACATCTTTAACAAAAGATGGGATAAAATACACTCTTATGATCAATAATAAAAAAATAAAAAAGAGCGAATTATTAAATATAAGGTTAAAAATTGAAAATAGGAAAAGAGAAAAAAAAGAATTAGTAATAAAAGAAGCTGTTCCTTTTAATTTTATTATTGAAAAAGAAGGGAAACTTTTATATAAAAGGGATATAGAAGAAAGATTAAGTAAAATACCTAAGAAAATTTATCTTAATAGATATCAAAAGATTGAGCTAGGCTCTGAGTGGTATGGAGATAATTTGTATAATGAGAAGCTTACTTCGGGGAATTATAGAATAATTCTTTACAGTACAGATTTAGGAATAGAACTACCTTTAGATTTTGAAGTTATAGAGGAGGAGTAAATGAAAAAATTAATTATTTTTATTTTATTTTTAGCAAGTATGTTTGGAGCTACAAAAACTTCTATAAATTTATATGAAATTGATGAAAGTAAAAAATTTGAAGACTTAAGTAAAGTTGAAAAAACGGTACTTGGATATGATTTACAAAATAGTGGACTAAGCTTTGAAGATAGATTAGGAATGTTAGAAAAAAAAGTTTTCGGAAATATAAGTTCAGATAATATACTGATAAGACAAAAGAAAATATATGATTTATTGTTTTTAGATAGTTCATATTATAGTCTTATAACAAAAACTGACAATATAGAAGAATATTTGTTTCAAGATAGAAAAAAAGAAAAAGATATATTAACTAGAGTTGAGAGAGCAGAGGAATATTTATTTGGAACAAGATTAGGGAATGACAGTTTAATTTCAAGGATAGATAATATATACGAGTACTTATTGCTAAGAGATCAGAATTTTGGAATTAAAGCTAAATTTTTGCAAAAAGATATTGATATTTTTGAAATTAGAGCAATTAAAAGATACGGTTCTTTAAAGTTAAATCAAGTTTTGGAATTTAACTTAGAAAAAGATATTCCTGGATTAGCTAAATCAGGTTCTTTAGTGGTAGGACAAGTAATTAAGAAAGAAAAATTAAAGTTTTCTTCAGATGAAGAAATCATAATAGTTTTTAGAAAAATAATAACAGAAGAAGGAAGAGAAGTTTCAATAGATAAGACTTTAGAGATAAAAGGAAATTCTACAGGATTATTTTTTGGTAAGCAAGTAAGAATAGATAACATATTAATTATTGGTTAGAGAGGAATAGAATGGCAACTAGAATTATTGTAAAAAAAGATAAAGAGGATAAAATAAGGAATTTTTATCCTAATGTATATATGGATGAAATAAAAACAATTATGGGTAAAGTCGAAAATGGTCAAGTAGTAGAGGTATGTGCAGAAGATTTAAGTTATATAGCAACAGGTTATATAGCTGAAAATACAAATGCTTTTGTGAGGGTTCTTACTACAAAAAATGAGGTTATAGATAAGAATTTTTTTATAGAAAAAATTAAAAGAGCTTATGCAAAAAGAGAAATACTTAAAAATGAAACTAATTGTATGAGAATTTTTTATTCAGAAGGAGATGGAATTCCGGGGTTAATAGTTGATAAGTTTGAAAAATATTTGTCAGTACAGTTTAGAAATACTGGATTAGAAAATTTTAAACAAGATATAATTAACGCTTTAAAAAAAGTTATTAAACCTAAAGGAATTTATGAAAGATCAGATGTAGAAAATAGAATTCACGAAGGCGCAGAAAATAAAACAGGTATAATTTTTGGAGATATCCCTAAAGAAATAGTAATGGAAGATAATGGGCTTAAGTATACAGTTGATATTGAAGATGGCCAAAAAACAGGTTTTTTCTTAGATCAAAGAGATTCAAGAAAATTTATAAGACCTTATTTAAATAGCCAAACAAAGTTTTTAGATGTTTTTTCCTCATCAGGGGGCTTTTCAATAGCGGCTTTAAAAGAAAATTGTCAAAAAGTTGTAGCAATTGATAAAGAACCTTATGCATTAGAACTTTGTAAAAAAAATTATGAGTTAAATGAATTTGAAGGTAATTTTGAAACTATTGAAGGAGACGCTTTTTCAATATTAAAGACTTTGAATGCAAAAAAGGAAAAATACGATGTAATTACTTTAGATCCACCATCTCTTATCAAAAAAAGAATAGATGTAAGAAGAGGAAGAGATTTTTTCTATGATTTATGCAATGATAGTTTTAAACTTTTAAATGATAATGGAATTTTAGGAGTAATTACTTGTGCATATCATTTATCTTTACAAGATTTAATAGAAGTAACAAGAATGGCAGCATCAAAAAATAAAAAGAAATTAGAAGTAATTGGAATAAACTATCAACCAAGTGATCATCCATGGATTTTACATGTACCAGAAACTTTGTATTTGAAGGCGTTGTGGGTAAGAATAACAGACTAGGAGGTGTCTATGCTAGTTGATAATCTAGTACTTGTGATACTGCTCATGTTTACCGTAATGGGGTACAGAAAAGGTGTAATAACAGAATTCATTTCTTTTTCGGCATTATTATTTAATGTAGTGCTATCAAAGGAAATAACACCATATATAGTAAAAAAATTAAATATAACAGTTGAAAACAAATTTTACGATATATTTGTGTATTCAGGAATTTTTATAGCTACTTATGTTATTTTTACATTGGTAATAAAGTTTATGCTTAGAACAGTAACTGTTAATAAAAAACTTTTTATTGATAAGGTAACAGGTGGCCTATTGGGATTAGTAAAAGCTATATTTATAAATGTATTGCTTTTATTAGTTTTATTAGTAGTATCAAAATTTAATAGAGAAGTTGATAAAAAGTTAAATGAAAGTAAATCTTATGAACTTTTTACACAATTTGATGAGAGTACAATGATGTTTTTACCAGAAGAAATAAAAGAAACTATAAAAAAGTTTGATTATGAGAAAGAAATTGATAAAGCGATAAAAGAGAGTTTAGGCGGTAAGAATGATAAAAATAGATAGATATGTACTGAAAGAGATGTTTTTACCAACATTATTTGGTATAAGCTTAATAACCTTTGCATTAATGATTGACATAATTAGAAGTATAGCAGAGACTCTTATAGTAAAAAGCGTTCCTTTAATGGAAATTTTAGCGATGTTTTCATATTTGACACCACAAATTATGGTACAAACAGTACCTTTAGGAATATTTTTTGGAATAATGATGACTTATAATAATATGTCAACAACAAGTGAAATGGTAGCTATGCAATCTTCAGGAATGAGCATTAATAGAATACTTAGAATGCCGTTGCTTTTAGGAATAGTTGTTACATTAGGGATTTATGGATTTCAAGAGAAGGTACAACCTTTGGCACAAAAAAAAGCTGACATGCTTATGAAAAAAATAGCGTATTCAAAACCTACAGCACAATTACAGCCAAAACAGTTTGTTTCTGATGTTGGAAATATGAGCGTTTATGTAGAAGATGTTACAGAAGATGGGAAAGCAAAAAATTTGATAGCATTTTTAAAATCTGGAGATAGTGAATTTTCTCAAGTTATAATGGCTAAAGAAACTGATTTTACAAATAGTGAAATAATAATTAATGATGCAAAAACCTATACAGTTTTACCAAATGAAATAAAAGATGAAAATAGAAAGGTTTATACTCTTTTAGAAGGGAGTATAAAGCAAAGGGTAACCCCAATATCAAGTTTTTTTGGAGACCCTAGAAAAACAAAGATAACAAAAGAAAGCTTAGGAATAATAGCCTTAATGAGAACAATAAAAGAGAAAAAAGCAATAGGTGATGAATATAAAATATTTGAAACAGAGTTGTATAAAAAAATATACTCTCCACTTTCAGCAATTTTCTTTGCACTACTGGGACCTTTGCTATCAATAAGACATTCAAGGACAATAAAAGGACTAAATTTAGGGATGAGTTTAGGAATAATATTAGCTTATATGGGAGTGCAAGATGCGCTTTTGGCCATGGCAGAAAATAACCAAATAGAGCCATTCCTACTATTTATACCTAATTTAATATTACTAGCAATTACTATATTTTCATATAGAGTCCAAAGTAGGAGATAAAAATGACAAAAATTGATAAAAACGTGACAAAACAATTTTTTAAGATTACGTTCTTAGTTATTATTGGACTTGTAGGGTTATCTATTATTACGCAGTTAAAAAGAGCTATAGTTAATGTAAATAGTGGAGCAATGACAGTTGTAGAATCTATGAAATTTTTATTTTCAGAATCTCCAAGAACAACAGTACTTTTAATGCCAATAGCAACATTACTAGGTGCTATGATGACAATGAATAATATGGCAAAAACTTCCGAAATAATAGCTTTAAAAACTTCAGGGATTAGTTTTAAAAGAATAATTAGATATCCTGTAATTATGGCTTTTATATTTGCACTTTTTACAGCAATATTAGGGGATAGAGTATCAACTACAGGTAGAAGAATAAAAAGAGAGTTGAAAGAAAAAGCTAATAAAAGTATGTATTATTCAAGAAATATCTCTGAAAATGTATATATGAGAGGAAAAGATGGCAAATATATAACTCACATTGCTACAGTTTATGGAGATTTAGGTGAGATATACAAAGCTGTTTTAATATTTCAAGACGAAAAAGGAAATTTATCTAAAGTTATTTCAATGGATAAAGCCTTATATGATCCTTATTTAAAAATTTGGAAGGGTTCTAATGTTTTTGTAAAAAATCTTAAAGATGAAACAGAACAAACTTATACAATAAAAGTAATATCAGAGCTTAAAGAGGTTCCAGAAGAACTCGAAAAACACAAAGTTTATATGGATGAAATTAATTTCTTTGAAATTAGAAAAAATGCATTATTTTTAAGAGCAACAGGTGGAGATGCAAAAGACTATATATTAGAAATGCATAGACGGATTGCAGATCCTTTATTAGTTTTTATAATCAGTTTTTTTGGATTTGCACTTGGCAGTAGGTATGTAAGAGGGGGAGTAGGAATTAGTGTAGCAATAGGTATAGTACTTGGATTTTCAACTTATGTAGTTAAATCATTAAGTGATGCTTTTGTTACAGGAAATTATTTGAGTCCTCAATTGGGAGCATGGTTGCCATGTATAATTTTTACAATTGTTAGTGCTATTACATTAAGTAAAGCAGAATATTAGGAGGGAAATTGTATCAAATAAAAGAACTATCAAATGGAATTAAAGTTTTATTGGAAAATATGGAAAATTTAAACTCAGTATCTTTAGGGGTTTATTATAAAACAGGTTCTGTTGATGAAATGGATAATGAACAAGGTGTTGCACATTTATTAGAACATATGGTTTTTAAGGGAACAAAAACAAGAAGTGCAAAGGATATATCGGAAGAAATAGACCTTATAGGTGGGCATATAAATGCATATACAAGTAAGGAAATAACAGCTTTTTATACAGTTACTTTAGCAGAATATGTTGAAAAAAGCATAGAAATATTGGCTGATATATTAAACAATTCGACTTTTACTGAAGAGAATTTAGAAAAAGAGAAAAAAGTTGTAATAGAAGAAATTAGAATGTATCAAGATATGCCAGAAGATTTAGTACATGATATAAACTCAGAAGAAATAGTTTCTGGAGCTTTAGGAAGAAATATTTTAGGAACAGAAGAAAGTGTTAATAGTATAAGTAGAGAAACTTTAGTAAATTACTTTCAAAAGAGATATACCACAAATAATATGGTTATTTCTATAGTTGGAGCAATAGATTTTGATTCTATTATAGAGTTATTAGAAAAATATTTTGTAACAGAAAGAGAAAACATAGAAGTTGCAAGAGAAAATGTAGACTTTACAATAAAGCCTTCTCATAATATAATAAGAAAAGATATAAATCAAGTTCATCTTTGTTTTAACACTAAAGGTCTAAGTTATTTAGATAAAAATAAATACGTTCTTTCAGTAATTTCTAATATATTAGGTGGAAATATGAGCTCAAGATTATTTCAAAAGATTAGAGAAGAAAGAGGTCTTTGTTATTCGGTATATACCTATGTATCTTCTTATAAAAATGGTGGATTATTTACAGTATATGTTGGGACAACAAAAGAGGATTATAAAGAAGTTTTAGAAATGATAAAAGAAGAATTTGAAGATATAAAAAATAATGGAGTTAGTTTGATTGAATTACAAAAGGCTAAAAATCAATTATTAAGTTCAATGATAATAGGGCTTGAAACATCAAAATCAAGAATGAGTAGAATGGCAAATAACTATATTGCCCATGGAAGAGTTTTAGAGATTGAAGAAATAATAAAAGAAGTAAATTCTGTTGATGAAGAAAAAATAGTTTCTTTAGCAAAAGAAATATTTAAGGAAGAGTATTATTCTTCGACAGTTTTAGGAGAAGTAAATGAAGAAAATTAGTATAAAAGTTATAAAAGAAGACAGTGCTAGCTTACCAATTTATATGACTGAGGGCTCAGCAGGAATGGACGTTCATGCTTATTTGAAAGAGGATGTTATAATTAAACCTTTTGAAAGAGTTTTGATACCAACAGGACTAAAAGTGGAAATTCCTTTAGGGTATGAAATACAAGTTAGACCAAGAAGTGGCTTAGCAATAAAACATGGAATAACATTAGTTAATTCTCCTGGAACAATAGATAGTGACTTTAGAGGAGAAATTAAAATAATAATGATAAATCTTGGAAATGAAGAGTTTATTATAAAAAATAATGAAAGAATAGGGCAATTTGTTTTAAATAAAGTTTATAAAGTTGATTGGAACGAAGTGACTGAATTGAATGGTACAGATAGAGGACATGGGGGATTTGGTCATACTGGGAAATAATATGATTAGGAGGAAAAAATGGGTGTAGTATATGCAATAACTTCGGGAAAAGGTGGAGTAGGAAAAACAACAACAGTTGCAAATCTTAGTACAGGATTAGCACTACTAGATTATTCAGTTGCAGTGGTTGATGGAGATATTGGATTAAGAAATTTAGATTTAGTAATGGGTTTAGAAAATAGAATTGTTTATGATTTAGTAGATGTAATAGAAGGAAGAGCACAGTTAAAACAAGCTTTAATTAAAGATAAAAAATTAAAGGCAAAACTTCAATTATTACCAGCATCGCAAACTAAAGATAAAAATGCAGTGACTCCAGAGCAAATGAAAGAATTGGTAGAAGAGTTAAAAAAAGATTTTGACTATGTAATTGTTGATTCTCCAGCAGGAATTGAGCAAGGGTTTAAAAATGCTATTGCAGGAGCAGATGAAGTTATAATAGTTACAAATCCTGAGTTATCAGCTATTAGAGATGCAGATAGAATTGTTGGACTTTTAGATGCATATGAAAAGAAAACGCCTAAACTTATTATTAACAGAATTAGACCAGATATGGTGAGAAAAGGTGAAATGATACAGGTAGAAGAAATATTAGAAGCTTTAGAGTTAGAGTTATTAGGAATAGTTCCAGATGATCAAGCAGTTATTATATCAACTAATAAAGGTGAAGCAGTAATAAGAGAAGAAAATAGTAAAGCAGCTAAGGCTTATGAAAATATAGTTAAAAGAATTAAAGGAGAAGAGGTTCCTCTTTTAGATTTAGAAGAGAAAACAACATTTGCAGCTAAATTATTGAGTATATTTAAAAAGTAGGGAGGGTTCTTATGTTTGGTTTTTTTCAAAAACAAGAAAAAAGTGGATCTATTGCAAGTAGTAGATTAAAAGTAGTTATTACTCAAGATAGAGCAAGAATAAGTCAAGAAGTTTTAAATGATTTAAAAGAAGATTTATTAGAAGTTTTTAAAAAATATCTAATAATAGATGAAGAAGGTTTAGAGTGCCTTTTAAAAAATGAAGAAGAGCGTAATGTAGGACTTTCTATTTCTATCCCAATAAAAAAAGTAAAGAAAGAAGAGATAGAGTAATAATGAAAATAAATTTTTTATCTATACTAGATAATATAAAGTACACAATAAAAAAATTGAAAAGATTAGATTTTATGCTTATATTTACAAGTTTAGCTTTATTATCTATAGGGATAGCAGCAGTTTATAGTGCAACTCATACTAGAACTAGTAGTTTTTATCAAAAACAGATTCTATGGGATTTATTGGGAATAGGGATGTTTTTTATTTTTTCAAGTATTGATTATAGAATTTATTCTAAATATAGCAAACATATATATCTGTTAAACGTAATAATTTTGATATCAGTATTTTTTATAGGAAGTACAGTATTAGGGGCTAGAAGGTGGATAAAGTTAGGGCCTATAAGTATTCAACCTTCAGAATTGGCAAAAATTTTCATAGTTATAACATTATCAAATTTATTAGTTACAAAATACAAGTATAAATTTAGTGGTATAGGAGATTTAATTTTTTCAGGGTTACATGTGTTGCCTATATTTTTGTTAGTGGCAGCAGAGCCTGATTTGGGAACAGGAGTAGTTATTTTATTTGTTTATATGGTTTTGATTTTTTTGAATGGAATAGATTATTTTACATATTTTGGTTTATGTGGGATAGGAATTCTTTCAATGCCAATAATATATTTTTTTGGATTAAGGCCATATCAAAAACAGAGAGTTTTAACTTTTTTAAATCCTGAAGCAGATTTACAAGGAACAGGTTGGAATATTATTCAGTCAAAAATTGCAGTAGGTTCAGGAGAAATATTTGGGAAAGGCTATTTACAAGGAACTCAAGCAAAGTTAAGATTTTTACCAGAATCACAAACAGATTTCATATATGCTGTAATATCTGAAGAGTTTGGAATAATAGGCTCTTTAACAGTTGTATTATTGTATTTTTTATTGATATTTACAATTTTTAAAATTGCTCAAAAGACAGAAGATAAATTTGGACAATTAATTTGTTATGGAATAGGGTCGATAATATTTTTTCATACATTAGTAAATATTGGAATGGTTATCGGTGTGATGCCAGCCAAAGGATTACCTTTATTACTTCTTAGTTATGGAGGAAGTTCATTAATTTTTGTTGGAATAATGTTAGGAATAGTTCAGAGTGTAAAAAATTATGGTTCAAAATAGATATTAAACTAAGGCTGAGGAATTTCAGCCTTTTTACAATGAAAGGGAAAAAAATGGATTTTAATATAGAAGAAAGTTATGATGATACAAGAATTGACAAATATCTTAGGAAGAAACTACATGATAAACCTTTAGGAGAAATCTTTAAATTATTTAGAAAAGGAAATGTAAAAATTAATGGAAAAAAAGCTAAGGAAAATCAAAGGATTTTTTCAGGAGATATTGTAAGTGTATATGGAGTTTTTAAGGTAGAAGAAATTCAAAAAGATTATTTAATTTTAACAGATGAAGAAAAAGATTTTATTAAGAGTAATATTTTATATGAAACAGAAGAAATTTTGATATTTTATAAAGAGTCAGGGATAGTAATGCATAAAGGAAGCAATTTTGATTATGGAATATCTGAAATGTTAAAAAGTTATTATGAAAACGACGAATTTGCTTTTGTTAATAGAATAGACAAAGAGACATCAGGTTTAGTACTAGGAAGTAAAAAATTAACTAAAACTAGAGAATTAACGGAAAAGATTAGAGACCGAAACATATCAAAAAGTTATTATGTACTAGTAAAAGGTAATACTCCAGAGAAATTTGAAATTAGAAATAAATTATTTGATAATGGTGAAAAGATAATAGTGGATAGTAAAGGAAAAGAAGCATTAACATATTTTGAAAAAATTAAGAGTAATGGGAACATGAGCCTTTTAAAAGCAACTTTAGAAACAGGAAGAAAACATCAAATTAGAGTTCAACTTGCTTCTAAAGGATTTCCTATAATA
>RRZT010712351.1_pt1 | contig 13690 bp, 11 predicted proteins | sample 2165551 | NCBI WGS metagenome assembly RRZT01 (sample SAMN10456910, study PRJNA506462) | wastewater metagenome | biome: wastewater; feature: sludge; material: wastewater sludge; isolation source: wastewater sludge with Escherichia coli K12::gfp cells carrying plasmid... | place: USA: Moscow, Idaho... | reverse complement strand
GCCTGCACACTGCTCATCCGCTGCACGGTCGAGAGCTGCGCGACCAGGCAGGCCAAGCAGTCGGACCGCCGGCCGGGCCCGACGGTGTCGATGTCGAGCAGACCGGTCACCCGTCCGTCGGCGACGAACAGCTGACCCTCGTGGAAGTCGCCATGGGTGGCCTCGTTCCCGGGCTCGATGCCAGCCAACCCGCCACGGACCTGATCGACCAGCCACCGCAGCCGCGGCTCCATCGGGGGCAGCGCCGCCGCCACCATGGCGGCGTACTGGTCGATCGCGTCGGTCCACGGACTGCGCCGAGACAGCGTGGCGACCTCGCGGGGCATGGCATCCAGCAGCCCTACCAGCTGCTCGGCCGAGCACGGGGCCACCGGGTCGAAGATGGCATGGGCGAGCGGCCGGCCGCGCAGTTCGGGCAGCACCAGCAGAAAGTCCTCGGTCGCCGCCGCAAGCTGGGGAGCGGGCTGCCCGGCACCCCGCAGCAGCTGATGGCGGCGCAGCGTCGGCTCGAACAGCTTCTGCCGCAAGACCTTGAGGTAGAACACCGTGCGCACCCCGGCGATCGGGACCGTCGCGCGCAGCACGGCACGTCGGCGCGGGCGGTAGCCGACCATCTCCAGCTCGATCTGGCTGCCGTCCAGCAGCTCGGGCGTGATCTCGTACGCGTGCAGCAGGGCCGCCACCTGCTCGGGATAGGCCGCGCGGATCAGGCCGGGCAGATCCGGGTCGCGCGGATAGAGCCAGACCGCGACCTCGCGTACCCCGTTGGCGAAGATCACCGCACGCTCGTCGGTCTCGGTCCGGCCGCCGACTCGCACGCTGGCGCCCAGCAGCTCGCTGCGCCGGCCGAACGGCCAGTTGACGACGGCCGTGTAGGTCGCCGTCGTAGATCGCTGCGGGTGCGCGTCGACATGGTCGAGCTGCCACGACACCAGGCTTCCGCCACCGTGGTCGACGGCAGCGCGCAGCAGATCCTCGACCTCGGGTGAGGTCAGCAGCTGGGATCCGTCCGGATCGGCGTTCACAGGCTGGCTCCTCTGGATCCAGGTTCGGGTGACATTCGGGTGGGCGCACCTGCCAGGGCAAGTGGCCGCGGACGACGATCCTCGCATGCCGCGGGTGTATCAGCAGCGTGACCCGTTCCTCAATGAGGAGCATAGAAACGATCGGCAAGCCCGAGGAACGGAGCTCCCGTGCGCGAGAAGACCGAGGATGGCCTGGCCAGCCGGGCCGGCCGGCTCTTCAGTGCCTACCGCGATGGCGATGAGGCGAAGATGGCCGACCTGGTCGCGATCTTGACTCCGATCCTGTGGCACACCGTGCGCAGCGTGCGGCTCGACGTCGCCACCGCCGAGGACGTGCTCCAGACCGTCTGGCTGACCCTGGTTCGCAAGGCCGACACCATCACGGAGCCGCAGGCAGTCCTGCAATGGATGGTCGTCACGACCCGGCGCGAGGCCTGGCGCGCGGCCAAGGTCGCCAGACGGGTCAAGGTGGAGGACTTCGACAGCGCCGTCGGACAGGACCAGCAGGCGAGCCCGGACTCGGTCGAGGACGACATCATCGCCGGGGACACCCGGGCGCGGTTGTGGGCCCAGGTCCAGAAGCTGCCGCAGCGCTGCCAGGCACTGCTCCGGGTGATCGCCTTCGCGGATCGCCCGGACTATGCCGAGATCGCCCGGACACTGGGGATGCCGCAAGGCAGCATCGGCCCGACCCGCGGCCGCTGTCTGGCCAAGCTCCGGCTTGCCCTGGCCGCCGATCCTGCCTGGGAGGGCCGATGAACACCAATGACGACGCCGTCGAGCTCCGCCTGGCGGCAGAACCGCTCGATGACCACGACATCGCCCTGCTCGAGGACTTGGCTGCCCTGTGGGCGGCCGCCGACCCGGTCCCCGGGGGCTTGATCGAGCGGATCCAGTTCGAACTCACCTTGGATGCCCTGCACGCCGAGGTCGCTACCTTGACTCAGCTGGACCTGGCGGCCAGTGGCGCTCGATCGGCATCCACCGAGGCGGTCCGGACCGTCACGTTCAGCGCCGAGTCGCTGACCGCGATGGTCACGATCACCCAGGAGCCGGACGGCACTGTACGGGTGGACGGCTGGATCGCGCCAGGAGACGGGCTGTTGGTGGAAGTGCTGCTGAGCGGCGCGACGCGCAGCACCCACACCGACGCCGACGGCCGCTTCGTGCTGGACGGCCTGCCCGCCGAGCTGGCGAAGTTCGCCATCCACGCACAGGATGATGCCGGCGACCCGCACATCGTCATCAGTCCCACTATCGAGCTGTGACCCCCACTCATCCCCTCAACAATTCACGGATGTCGTCGGCGGTGAGCGGCGCCGAACCGCCGCCTTCTCCTTCGATGACGTCGCCGAACAGCCGACGCTTCCGCTCCTGGAGGGCCACGACCTTCTCCTCGATGGTGTCGGTGGCCACCAGCCGATAGACCATCACGGTCTGCTGCTGACCGATCCGATGCGTCCGGTCGATCGCCTGCTCCTCCGCGGCAGGGTTCCACCAGGGGTCGAGGACGAAGACATAGTCCGCCTCGGTCAGCGTCAGCCCGAACCCGCCCGCCTTCAGGCTGATCAAGAACAGCGGAGCGTCCCCGGTCCGGAAGGCGGCGATCCGCTCGGCCCGCTTGCGCGTCCGGCCGTCGAGATATTCGTACGCGATGCCGGCCGCGTCGAGTCGGCGCCGGAGCAGGCTCAAGAACCCGGTGAACTGGCTGAAGACCAGCGCCCGGTGGCCCTCGGCCACCACTTCACCGATGTGCTCCATCACCGCATCGAGCTTCGACGAGCCGACCGAGGCATGCTCGGCATCGACCAGCTCCGGCGCGAGGGCGAGCTGGCGCAGCTTGGTCAGTGCGCGGAAGATCGCGATCCGGTTGCGCTGCACATCGTCCAACATCCCGAGCACCCGCTGCCGCTCGCGCTGCAGCTGCCGGCCGTAGACCCGTCGGTGCGCCGCGGACAGCTCCACCGCCAGCACCTGCTCGACTTTGGGCGGCAGCTCGGGTGCCACCTCCTCCTTGCGCCGACGCAACATCAGTGGCCGGATCCGGCGGCGCAGCCGGGCGAGCCGCTCGGCGTCGCCCCCCTGCTCGATCGGTCGTCGATATTCGTCGGCGAACGTGTCCGGATTCGGATAGAGACCGGGCGCGGTCAGCGACAGCAGCGCCCACAGATCCATCAGCGAGTTCTCCAGCGGGGTGCCGGTGATGGCCAGCCGGAATGATGCGGGCACCCGGCGTACGGCCTGGTAGGTCTTGCCGCGGTAGTTCTTCACCGCCTGGGCCTCGTCCAGGATCATCCCGGCCCAGCTGAGCTGGTGATAGTCCTCGGCCTCCAGCCGGAGCAGGGTGTAGGAGGTGACGAGGATGTCGCAGTCCTTGGCCAGCTCGGCGATCTCGGTCTCGCGCCGCCGCGCGGTGGTGGTGACCGTCGCGACCCGAAGATCCGGGCAGAACGTCTCCGCCTGCTCCGCCCAGGTGCCGATCACCGAGGTCGGGCAGACCACCAGCAGCGGCTGCTGCAGCTGTCCGCTCTCCTTGGCCCGCTGCGCGAGCGCCAGCGTCTGGACCGTCTTGCCGAGTCCCATGTCGTCGGCCAGGATGCCGCCGAGGTCGTGATCCCACAGCAGACTGAGCCAGGCGTAGCCGCGCTGCTGGTAGGGCCGCAGCTCCGCCTTCAACCGGTCCGGCGGGGCCGGCTCGGGGATCTCGGTCAGCCCGATCAGCGATCCCACACTGCGCTGCCAACGCGCAGACTGCTCCCCGACGACACCGAGCTGGACGAGTTCCTCCCAGAGACCGGCATGCAGCCGGTTGAGTCGCAGTCCGGGACTGTCGGGATCGCTGAGCTCGCGCGCCTCCTCGATCAGGGCCCGCAGCTGGGCCAGCTCCGGTCGGTCCAGGCTGAACCAGGTCCCGGAGTCGAGGAACAGGTGATCGTCCCCTGCCGCCAGCGCGGTGAACAGTGGCTGGAACGGCACGTCCTCTCCGGCCACCGTGACCGTCACCCCGAGGTCGAACCAGTCGGTGCCGCTGCCCTCCTCCTCCGGATCGGTCGCCGACACCGTGATCAGCGGCGCCTCGGTGACGTGGGTGTACGTCGGCAGATCGACGGGCAGCGTGAGGAGGACCCGATCGTCCTCGAGCAGTCGAGGAAGCACCAGTTCGACATACCGGGCGGTGTCCGCGCCGGCGAGCAGCGCACTGGTCGCCAGTCTGAGACTGCGATCAGCCCCGGAGGAGATCAGACCGGGCACGGTGGCGAGGTAGTCCAAATCGCGCAGCAGTTCCTGTTCCTCGGCGACCGCGCGCCGAGGCAGGCCAGGGTAGGTCGGCGTCACCGTGTCACTGCGCACGTCCAGCGGGCGGTCGTTGACTTGGTAGCGGAAGCTGTGGGTGAGCGCCAGACGGTGCCCGGGCCCGGTGCCGACGGTGATCGCGAGCTGCGGACCGGTCACTGTCGGCTCCCGGAGCGCGTCCAGGTCACCGCTGATCGACAGCCGCTGCCGCACGCCGGGCAGGAAGTCCGTCGTCAACCGCGGCACCTGATCGAGGGGCACCTCGATCCCGCCGGCGCGGAACAGATTCGCGACCGCCGAGTCCAGCACCTCCTCGAAGCGAGCCAGCCGCACGTCCCAGCCTAGGGCCGACCGGTCGAGCACGAGGCAGCCGAAAGCCGGCAAGCCGAGCAGCTGCACCCGCGCCGGGTCCTGCACCTCGCCGTCGAGGCGCAGTTCGGGCACCAGTCGAACTCCTGTCGCGGTGTCGATGGCGCGGAGTTCGAGCTCTGCCGGCTTGGTGCGTACATCCACCGAGGCCAATCCTGGTCCGAGCAGGAACTCCACCCCGACCTGATGAGCCTCGATCAGCAACGCCCAGAGTTCTGGTCCGACCTCGGCGATGTCCAACTCGCCCGCCGCGCCATAGCGGTAGCCCGGGCCGTTGGCGTCGGCGATCACCCGGATCCGGCGCAGCAGCCGACGCTGTTCCTCCACCACGGGCACCGTCTGCCGATTGCCCAGCAACTGCTCCCAGGAGACCCCGGTCTTGATCCAGTTGTTCCGCTTGCCATGAGTCATCGGCCGCAGCAGCACCCTGGTCGTCGGAGCCGACCAGCGGGTCTCCCGGTGGTCGAGCTCCAGCTGCAGGGCGAGCGGTCGCGGCTCGGCCGCGGGCAACACGGTGGCCAACGGCTGCAGCAGTCGCTCCCACTCGGTGTCTCCGGATCGCCGGCCGGCAGTCGGCGACAGAGCAGGCACCGCCCCGCCATCCAGCTGACGGCGGGCGACCATGATCAGGGCCACCACGTGCTTGCAGTCGCCGCCCATCGGGCAGCTGCACTCGGTGGACCAGTAGTCCAGGAAGCCTGAGCTGCGGTCGAAGTGCGGCTCGACGGTCGAGGTGTAGAGCCGAGACCGGCTGCCGATCACCCGGGCCTCGAGGACCGAGGGATTGCCGGCCGTCCCGGTCAGCACCACGCGGTTGCCCTGCGCGTACCCCACGGCGCGCTGAAACGTCCCCGGGTCGAACTCGTCGCGCAGCACACCGTCGTCCAGGCTGCGAAGCCAGGCCTGCACCGGCGGGCTGAGAGTGGTCACGGCGCTCATGGGACAACACGGTAGGCGCCGCCACTGACACTCTCGCGGCCATCGACAGCGTGGCGTCCGCCTTCTCGGTCGAGAAGTTGCGCGTGTGGTCAGTGTGCAATTTGAGGTGCATGAGGCGGCAGCGACGCGACGTCCGACTCGCTCACTGAACGTACGGTGGTGACGAGGAAATGGCGTGGATTGGCCGGGCCGCAGCCGGCCCAGGATCGGAGGATCAACATGGACCGACCACGACTCCAGGTGACCTCCGTCACCATCGGCGCCGACGATCCGCACAGCTTGGCGAGCTTCTATCGCGAACTGCTGGGCTACCGGATGACCGCCGACGATCCGGCGACCGGCGATGACCCGGGCTGGGCGCAGCTCAGACCACCCGACGGAGTGGGATTCCCCACTCTCAATTTCGAGGGCGAACGCCAGTTCCGGCGACCGGTCTGGCCGGCTGTCTCAGGCGAGCAGAACGCAACTCAGCACCTGGACATCTGGGTCGACGACCTCGCCGAGGCGACCGACTGGGCCATCGCCTGCGGCGCAGTGCTCGCGGAGTCACAGCCGCAAGACGACGTACGGGTGCTGTTCGACCCGAGCGGGCACCCATTCTGCCTGTTCCTCTGAGTCGAGCCCGCGGATCCGAGGCGACGCCTGCGTCAGCCGCCGTGCGCGGCCAGGATGGATGCGGTGTCGGAGACCGTCAGTTGCGGCGGGTAGAGACCCATCACCTGCAGCGCCGCGGCATGGTTCTCCGCCGTCGAGCCGGCGCAGGCATCTGCGGCGATGATCGCGTACGCCCCGGCGTCCGCAGCGGCCAATGCCGTGGAGATCACGCAGCAGTCCGTCGACACTCCGGTCAGCACGACGCGCGGAGCGTGGCCGACGACCGCTTCCATCTCCGGACCCCATTTCCCGAACGTCGGCCGGTCGAGCGTCGGATGCGGGGAGAGGTCACAGGCCTCCGGCACCAGATCGAACAGCGGATCGGTGGGCGGCTCGTCGGCAAACGGCCAGGCGAGGAAGTAGTCGCCCCACGAGGTGTCACGATCGGCGGTCGGCAGCCAGCGGGTGACCAGCACCCGGTCGCCGAAGTCGGCGGCGAGGCGCCGGATGTTGACGATCGCGTCGGCGAAGAACGGTGACGCCCAGTCCGAGTCAGGCGCGGCGAAGATGTTCTGCGGGTCGATCACGACCAGCCAGGGCTCGAGCTTCCGAAACCCCGTCGAGGCGTCGCTCATACGTTCTCCTGCCGTCGAATCGGCCCGATGTGGGCGCATCATGCAATGGCGAGGAATATTATCAACACAGAGAAAAAGTCCGTCGCCGGGGTCTGGGAACTCGAGCGCTCGGCGACGGGGCGTGATCAGCGCGCCGGCAACAACCCGACCTTGGCATAGACGTCTGCAACGGTCTTCGAGGCGACATCCCGGGCCCGCTCGGCACCATCGGCCAGGATCCCCATCAGCTCGCTGCGCTCCCCCATCAACTGCAGGGTGCGCTCCCGGAACGGCGCAGCGAACGCGGTCACGGCGTCAGCCACCGCACCCTTCAAATCGCCATATCCCTTGCCCTCGAAGTCGGCGACCACGTCGTCCACCGAACTGTCCGACAGTGCGCTGAGGATGGTCAACAAGTTGCTCACCCCCGGCTTGTTGACCTCGTCGAAGACGATCGTGCGCTCAGAGTCGGTGACAGCGGACTTGATCTTCTTGATGTTGGCCTTCGGCTCGTCCAGCAGGTTGATCAGCCCGGCCGGCGACACGCTCGACTTGCTCATCTTCGCGGTCGGGTCGGCGAGGTCCTGGATCTTGCCGACCGCGCGAATGATGTACGGCTCCGGGACGACGAAGGTCTCGCCGTAGCGCGCGTTGAACCGGACCGCCAGGTCCCGGGTCAGCTCCAAGTGCTGCCGCTGGTCCTCACCCACCGGCACCTTGTCGGCCTGATAGAGCAGGATGTCGGCGGCCATCAGGATCGGGTACGTGAACAGCCCGACGTTGGCAGCATCGGCGCCTGCCTTGGCCGCCTTGTCCTTGAACTGGGTCATCCGGCTGGCCTGACCGAACCCGGTCAAGCAGGTCAACACCCAGGCCAGCTGGGTGTGCTCGGGCACCTGCGACTGGAGGAACACCACCGACCGCTGCGGGTCGATGCCGGCCGCCAGCATCTGAGCGGCGACCAGCAGCGCCTGCTCCCGCCGCTGCGCCGGATCCTGGTCCACGGTCAAGGCATGCAGGTCGGCGACGCCGTAGAACGCCTCGAAGTCGTCCTGCATCGGCACCCACTGCCGCAGCGCCCCCAGATAGTTGCCCAGATGCAGCGAGTCGGAGGTCGACTGGGCGAGGGAGAGCGCGCGAGGTCGATGGGTATCGGAGGACATGGCGGTCATTCTTCCACGCAGCGGCAGACCGCTCAGCCGGATTTCTCGCCCGCGGTCGGTGCCGCTGTCTTGCGTACCGGTTGGATCTTGCGGACAGGTCGGACGAGTACGACCGCGAGCATCAGCAGCACGATCCCGAGCAACACCGGCAGGGTGAGCTGCTCGTCCAGGACCAGCACGGCGAGCACCGTTGCGGTCAATGGCTCGATCAGCAAGACGATCACCGCCGTGGTCGCGGGCAGACCGGCCTGCAAGCCACCGTAGTAGGCGAGGTAGGCAATGACGGTCTGGAAGATCACCAGGAACGCGATCGCCGCCCAGGCCGGCGCGGTCAGCGTGGCGAAGTCGGCTCCGCCCAGCAGGCCCAGCGGCGCCGACAGCAGACCGGCCAGGGTGAGGGAGGTGGCGATCAATGTGCGCGGGCTCAGACCCGGGACGGTGCGCTGGTTGACGACGGTGGTGGCCGCGAACGCCAGGCCGGAGAGCAGCGCCAACGCCAGTCCGACGGCGAACCATCGACCGTCACCGACCGGCGTGCTCGGGTTGCTCACCAGCACCAGTCCGGCGAGCGCCGCCAGCAACGCGAACACTGTCGATCGGCCCGGCAGTCGGCGCCCCCGAATGGCCGTGTAGACCGCCACCGCGACCGGTGCCGAACCGAGACAGACCACGGTCGCGACCGCGACGCCGACCAGCGGCACCGCCTGGAAGTAGGCCGTGCCATAGATCGCCGTCGTCACCCCCGTCGCGAGGATGCGGCGCGCCGATTCAGGCGTGCGCTCCACCCGACGGAGCTCGCCGGTGACCGCCGTCAAGACCAGCATCAGCAGCCCACCGAGCAGCAGCCGCACCGACGAGATGGCCGGCCAGGACAGAGAGCTGTACCTGGCCGCGAAGGCACCCGCGATACCGCTCGTCCCCCACAAGGCTGCACCCATCGCCACCAGCAGGAAACCTCGCGAACCTCCCGAGGTCACGAATCACCCCGCGACGATGCCGATTCGGCGTGCGGCTCTGCGACCGGCTCGTTCGGCAGCTGCTTGACTTCCAGCCGCGATGCTCGACGACCGTCCAGCTCGATCACCTTGAGCTCCAGCCGGACGATCTCGTCGCCGTCCTCACCCGGGCGGACTGCCTCGACCTCGACCGTTGCGTTGAGCGTGGGAAGCTGGCCGCGAGCGGCCATGAAGAAGCCGGCCACGGTGTCGTACGGGCCCTCGGCCAGGGTGAAACCGGTCTCGTCGGCGAAGTCGTCCAACGTGCTGAGACCGTCGACCTCGGTCGACCCGAGATGCCGCGGCCGCGGCTCGACCACCACGTCGTACTCGTCGGTGATGTCGCCGACCAGTTCCTCGACCAGGTCCTCCATGGTGACGATGCCGGCCGTGCCGCCGTACTCGTCGAGCACGATCGCCAGGTGCGCGGATGCCCGTCGCATCTCCGAGAGCGCGTACAGCACCCGGACCGTGTCGGGCAGACTGATCACGGGCCGGACCAGCTCGGATACCGGTGTCGAGCGGTCGCTGACCTCGGGATCCAGCAGGTCGCGGACGTGCACGAAGCCGATGATGTCGTCGGCGGAGTCGCCCATCACCGGATAGCGGGAGTGCGGCGCCTGCAGCACCTCGCGAACGGCCTTGTATGCCGGCAGATCGCCGGGCAAGAAGTCCACCTCGGTCCGCGGCAGCATCACCTCGCGCAAACCGCGGGCGCCGGCATCGAACACGTCGTCGACGATCCGCCGCTCCTCGTCGCCGAGGGTGGAGGAGCCGCTGACCATGGCCCGGATCTCCTCGTCTGTGACCTCTTCGCGGCCGGCCTTCGGATCGCCGCCCAGCACCCGGACGACGGCATCGGTGGAGACACCGAGGAGCCAGATCACCGGCCGGGCCAGCTTGGCGATGCAATCGACCAACGGCGCAAGCGCGAGCGCGAACGCCTCCGAGCGCTGCAGTGCCAGCCGCTTGGCCGTGAGCTCGCCGAGCACGATGGAGACATAGGAGATGAGCGCGGTCACCACGACCAGCGCGATGTTGTCGGCCACCGATTCCGGCAGGCTCGGCGCCAGCGCTCGCAGACCCTCGCTGAGCGGATCGCTCAGGGTGCGACCACCGACCGCGGCGGACAGGAACCCGGCCAGGGTGACGCCGATCTGCACCGCCGACAGGAAGCGGTTGGGGTTCTCGTTCAGCCGGGCGACGGTCCGGCCCCGCGGGCTGGTGTGGGCGAGCTGTCTGACCTGGCTGTCACGCAACGACACCAGCGCCATCTCGGCGGCGGCGAACACACCACCCAGGCAGATCAGCACGAAGACGACGACAATGCTGATGACGACTTCGGAGGTCATCGGCAAGTCCATCGGGTGGCGGTCACCACGTAATCCTAGTGAACTCTCCGCCCCGGTCCGGTTGGATGGACTCGTGCCGGAACCCACCGTGACAGCAGCCCGCATGTTCCCCGACTGCGTACCGACGCTGATCGACCCGGCAGCCGGCGTCACGCTGCGTGCCCCTGCCGAGACCGACATCGACGCCATCGTCGAACAGTGCCGTGACCCGGAGATGATTCGGTGGACGACGGTTCCCACGCCGGAGGGTGGCTACAGCGACGCTGACGCTCGCGCCTTTCTGGCCTTGGTCCGGCAGGGCTGGGAAGAGTCCGGCGGGTATGGCTGGGCGATCGAGCTGGCCGGTGTGCCCTTTGCCGGCAGCATCGACCTGCGACCCGAGGAGGCTGGGGTCGCCGAGGTTGGCTTCGGGTTGCATCCCGCCGCTCGGGGACGCCGGGCGATGACGGCTGCGCTGCGACTGGTTCGTGACTACGGGTTCGACGTGCTGGGTCTGCGCGTCATCCGCTGGCGGGCGGCGGTCGGGAACTGGGCCTCGCGCCGCACTGCGACCGCGGCCGGGTTCAGGTTCGACGGCACTGTCCGGCTGTTGCTCAACCATCGTGGCGAACTGCTGGACGGCTGGCTGGCGACCATCACCGCCGATGACTCTCGAGAGGATCTGAGCTGGCCGCATTCGCCGGAGTTGGTCGGCACCCGCGTACGGCTGCGGCCGTTCGGTGATCGTGACCTGGACCGGATCGTCGAAGCCTGCTCGGACGCGACCACCTGCCGCTGGCTCGTTGCGCTGTCAACCTCATACAGTTCGGCGGACGCCGCCGCCTATGTCGAGTCCACGCGCGAGCAGGCGGCCACGCGCTCGGGCTGGACCTGGTGCATCGCCGACGACACCGATCGGTGCCTCGGATCGCTCGGTTTGGAAGGGTTCGGCGGCTATGCCCGCCGGCTGGAGATCGGCTATTGGGCGCATCCTGACGCTCGTGGCCACGGTTTCGTCGCCGAAGCGGTCCGGCTGGTGACCGAGCACGTCGAGCAGCAGCGACTGGCCGACTCGGTGATCATCCGCTGCGCGGCGGAGAACACCGCGTCGCGCAGGGTGGCCGAAGCCGCCGGTTATCTGCAGTGCGGAGTCCAGGAGGCCTGTGAACCACTCGGGGACGGCACGCTGGACGATCTGGTCAGCTACTCCCATACGATGCAGCGGTGACCGATGACCTAGCCGTTGAGCTGGCGGCAGCGCATGCCGCGGTGGATGAAGCCGTCGCCATCCTGAGAGCCAACCGTTCGCGGCCCCATCAGCGGATCGACAAGGCGACGAAGGACTATCTCACCGAGGTCGATATCGCCAGCGAGACCGCCATTCGCGAGGCGCTGGCCGTCTCCACCCCGGACATCGGCTTCTACGGCGAGGAGAGCGGCGGCGCCGACCTGCACACCGGGCGGGTCTGGGTGGCTGATCCGCTGGACGGCACCATCAACTACGCCACTGGCTCTCCGTTGTGCGGGGTGATGCTCGGTCTGCTGGAGGACGGCGTACCCACGCTGGGCGTGATCGACCTGCCCTTCCTCGGCGTGCGGGTCGACTCCGGCTCGGTGGCCGACGTCGGGTCCCTCGCCGAGGGAATCGTCGGGATGGGTGACGCCTTCCACCGCGGCGGCCCGCGGCTGGACGCCTACGTCAACCTGACCGCGACCGTCCACAAGCAGGCCTTCCGTTTCCGCTGCGTCGGGGCGGCCTCGGTGCTGTGGACCTGGCTCGTCTCCGGACAGCTCCAGGGCATGTTCTTGGCCCACAACAACCCGTACGACGTCGTCGCCGGTCACGCCATCGCACGGGCAGCCGGTGCGATCTGCACCGACTACGACGGCAGCCCGCTCACCCTCGCCTCCGCCGGGACCCTCGCCGCGGCGCCCGGCGTTCACCCCGAACTCGTCGAGCTAGCGAGCGATCTGGCCGCCGCAGCCGCCGAAGAAAGCTGACCTGGCGGCGACCGTGACACACTCGTCCGCGTGACTTTGCGGATCAGTGTCATCGGCACCAACTATCTGGGTGCCACTCACGCAGCCGGGATGGCCGAGTTCGGGCACCAAGTGGTCGGCGTTGACATCGATCCGGCCCGAGTGGCCACCTTGGCCGCCGGCCGGTCCCACATCTATGAGGTCGGACTGGAGCCGCTGCTGGCTCGGCACACTCGATCCGGCCGACTCCGGTTCACCACCGACTATGCCGAGATCGCCGATTGGGCCGATGTGCATTTCCTCGGCCTCGGCACGCCGTCAGCTCCGGACGGTTCCGCGGATCTGAGTCAGCTGCACTCGGCGGTCGACGCGCTGGCGCCGCTGCTGACCCGGCCGACCCTGGTGGTCGGGAAGTCGACCGTGCCAGTCGGCACCGCCCTGGCATTGCAGGAGCGGCTGCGAGTCCAGGCCCCCATCGGTGACGGCGTCGAGGTGGCGTGGAACCCGGAGTTCCTGCGCGAGGGCTTTGCGGTGGAGGACACGCTGCGCCCCGACCGGCTGGTGTTCGGCACCCAGAGTGCGCGGGCGCTGGAGATCTTGGAGCAGGTGTACGCCATCCCGCTCACTGAGGCGACTCCGGTGGTCCGCTGCGACCTGGCCACCGCCGAGTTGATCAAGACCGCCGCGAACGCGTTTCTGGCGACCAAGATCAGCTTCATCAACGCAATGGCCCAGATGTGTCAGGCAGCAGGCGGCGACGTCGTGCTGCTGGCCGATGCGCTGGGCTATGACAAACGGATCGGGCGGGACTTCCTCAACGCCGGCCTGGGTTTCGGCGGCGGCTGCCTGCCCAAGGACATCCGAGCCCTGGCCGTCCGCGCCGACGAGTTGGAGGTCGGCGTACTCAGCCAGCTGGTCGAGGCGGTGGAGGCGATCAACGACGGCCAGCGCAATGAGCTCGCCGAACTCGCCATCGAGCAGCTCGGCGGCGAGGTCACCGGCGTACGGATCGCCGTGCTCGGTGCCGCGTTCAAGCCAGGCACCGACGACACCCGCAACTCCCCGGCACTGACCGTGGCCGAACGGTTGCACGCCGCCGGTGCCGAGGTGCTGATCTATGATCCACAGGCCAAGCTGCCGCCGCGGGACAACTTCGTCCAGGTCGGTAGCGTCGAGGAGGCCGTCGCCGGCGCCGAGATCGTCCTGCACCTGACCGAATGGCCCGAGTTCCGCTACCTCGATCCGCACGCCCTCGGCGAGCTGGCCAAGAACAAGATCATCATCGACGGCCGGCTGAAGCTGCATGCCCCGTCCTGGCGTGACGCCGGCTGGAAGGTCGTCCAGATCGGCCGTGCCTCGACCTTGTGAGCCAGCGCTCGACCGGCG
>RRZT010191414.1_pt1 | contig 13696 bp, 10 predicted proteins | sample 2165551 | NCBI WGS metagenome assembly RRZT01 (sample SAMN10456910, study PRJNA506462) | wastewater metagenome | biome: wastewater; feature: sludge; material: wastewater sludge; isolation source: wastewater sludge with Escherichia coli K12::gfp cells carrying plasmid... | place: USA: Moscow, Idaho... | reverse complement strand
TCCACATACGCTGCCAGTCCATCGTTGTTTCGACTGTTAGAATTGACGCGAGGAATTTCTTGACTTCGCTGTTGGCCAAAAAACCAGCTAGATAGGCAGCGTATATCTGTGCCATCGACGGCCGTTCGCTGAAGGCTTTCAGTACATGATCTACGGCATAGTCTGAACCGGCACGCGCAAAGAGCGGGAGGCAAAACCGCTCGATGTTCTCTTCGTTGCCAGGATAGTCTTCGATTGAATCGAAGAGCGCCTGCGTTGCTGCGAGCGCGAGCGCTTCGTGATTCTCGTCGCTCCCTTCGTCATCATCATCCCACTCAGCCTGAAAACCGTATTCGGATTGCATCTCCTCATCGGTAAGCTGACCCTTGGCTTCCTCGAGCGCATCGTCAAACAGTACCTCTAGATCCGGCTCTTCGGTCAGTAACGTCTTTGCCGGCAGAATCTTCGACTTAGCCTCGTTGAGGATGAGGTCGTAGCTGCGCAGCATCGGTATGAGCTTACGTACTACGGAGACGGACGATTCGATGCTGTCCAAGAAGATGTAGAGGTCGTCGACGTACCGCGTGGACGGCACGCCGAGGTCGTCCTTGAGGAATTGATCAACCGGCGCGAGGTAAAAGTTTCCAAAGAGATCAGACGGATACATTCCCTGCAAGATGCCGCGGGAGTTGCGCTCGCCCGTGTAGCCGAGCAGCATCTCCTCTAGCTTCGACGCGAGCGGGCCTGGATATCCTCGGTCGCTGAGCACGTTGATGAGCTTGTGCTGGTTGAGGGAGCCGAAGTAGTTCGCGATATCGACGCGCAGCGCGTACTTCACCCCCTTCGTTCGAGCGTGCGCCTTGTTTGCGTTCTGGAGTTCGTTCCAGCATGTACGGCTCGAATGAAACATCGCTGAGGATGGAGGATCAGCGAGCCGATGGCTGAAAGAGCGCTCATGATCGGTTGCGGTGTCGATAACCGGTGCAGCCTGATCCGCCAGCGCCTGATAGAACAGGCGGTCACTTGGCAGCAGGATGCTACCGGGACGCGAGTAGTTGGGGCCGAATATCCTTTTCGTGCCGTCGGCAACGGCAATCCGGGACGTTTTCGGGACCTCGATGGTGACGGGCTCGCCAGATCGATACGTACCTGCCTTCAACTCTCGGGTGACTTGCTCAACAAGGCTGTCGCCCGCCTGCGCGTAGATGATGCTGATGTGAGGCGCATGGATGAAGTCGGTGCGGACATCCTGCGAAATTCGCTTCAGGGCAAGAGCCCAGTCAATGCTCTTAATGAAGCTTGGATCGAGACCTATCCCCGTCGCCATTCTGTACAGCCCCTCCCCTTCGTTGCCAGCGGATTTGCCTTATGATAGTCATTGGACCCGCTCTGTTGAGCGAAGTCTAACTTATTTGGCATGCCAGTGGGCCGCATGTGCCCAGAGGTGTCGGCGCCTCGCCGCGGCCACCGAGCAGGGGCATCTGTCCGCTTGTATCGTTATCTAAAGGCGTCAAGACCAACAAGCCGCCAAACGACCTCGCTACTTCTGGATCTGAGATTCCACATTCCCCAGTTTCCCCATCAAGAACCGCTCCCACGCATCCATCAGCTCCCGACGTTGCTCCAGCAGGTCTGTACGATGGTACGCAGCCTCGACTTTGTCCTTGATGGTGTGAGCGAGAGACCGTTCTGCCAGATCCCGGGAGTAACCCTTCTCACTGCACCAATCCCGAAAGCTTGATCGGAAGCCGTGCGCTGTGGCGACACGTCCAGGCGTGTCACTGGGCGCCTTCAAGCGGCGGAGTAGGGAGGTGATCGCCATGTCGGAAAGCTCAACCTGGTCTCGGATCGACGGGAAAACCAGAGTGTCGTGCTGTTTTTTCTGACCCTCAAGGATCTGCAGCGCCCGGGGCGAAAGTGGCACACGGTGCATCACCTTCGCTTTCATGCGCTCAGGCGGGATCGTCCAGATTGCGTTTTCTAGATCGACCTCCTCCCAGGTCATCCCCCTTGCTTCCCCTGATCGGCAGGCCGTCAGGATGATGAACTCCAGCAAAGTGCGCGTTACCTCAGGCCGGTTGCCCGGCCTGAGGTCTGTTCTGACGAACTCGGGAATGTCCCGCCAGGGCATCGCAGGGTGATGCTGGGTCCGGATTGCTTTGCCGGGCTGCTGAGCGAGAAGGTGTCCTACAACGTCAACAGGGTTCGACTGGCAGTGACCATGCGCCCAGCCCCAGGACATCACGGCGTGGATGCGCTGCTTTACCCGGCTGGCCGTCTCAGCCTTCGTCAGCCAGATCGGCTTGAGAACCTCGGCAACGTCACCGGGTTGAATCTCGTTCAGGCGCTTTTCACCGAGCTTCGGGAAGGCGTACTCGGTCAGGGTGTTGATCCACTGTTGGCCGTGCTTAGGGTTCTTCCATCCCGGGAGTAAATCCTTGTGCAGCGTTTCAGCGGCTTTCTTGAACGTTGGGACCGTTGGAGCCTTCGGAGCCGCTTCGATCTTGGCTTTCTCTTCGAGCGGGTCTCTTCCTTCGGCGAGTTCGATGCGCATGGCGGAAGCTCGTCTAGCCGCCTCTGCGATGCCAACCTCGGGGTAAGCGCCAACCCCTGCATTCCGACGGCTGCCTGTCACCGGGCTGACGTAACGCAGCACCCACTTGCCGTGGCCACGCGTTTTCGATGGCAGTAAGGAGAGCCCCGTGATTCCTCCGTGCGGGATCGCTGGATCGTCAGGCTTGATGTTTCTTGCTTTGGTGTCGGTGATGATGGCCATGTCCATGCTCAGAGCTGGTGTGCCATTCAGTATGCCACTAAGAGCTGGCTTCCGTTAGCGCAGTTTAGACGCCAATAATCATCAAGTTAAACGAAATCAATCATTTAACAGTTAGCATTGGACGCAGATGGACTGAGTTAAGCCGTATCTAGGCAGACTCACTCTCCGCCAAGACCTAGTTTCAAGCGCAAAGCCCTGAGAAATCAGGGCTTTTTGCTTTTCTACGGCAGCCTGGAATGTTGAGGGTGCTTGATCGGCTTGCTCAGCCACCCCCAGTACCCATCAATAAGCAGGTTTCAGGATGCGCTACAGGCTGGTGCGGGCCAGGAAGCGCTTATAGCCGAGATCACAGTCGCGAACGTGATTCAGGACCAGATCCCTGGCGAGCTGGGGCAGGCCGGCGATGTCGAATCGATCATGAATCGTCGCGTAGAGCAGGTCGGTCAGACGGCCGCGAAGCGCGTCATGCTCGGCCTGATGTGTCTTGAAATGAGGGTATCCGAACTCGCGCAGGACGCGCTCCTCGGTTTCGAAGTGTTCGTGAACCAGCGCGGCCAGGTCGTTCAGCAACGCGATGAGGTCGCCTTCGTTCATGCCGTCCGCACTCCCGAAAAGCCTGTTGCAGAGCAGCAGCAGCCTTTCATGCTGTGCATCCAGAATGGGGTGACCGACACTCAATGCGGGAGACCAAGCAGACTCGGGTGACATAACCGGCGTTCCAAAGACTGAAGCTGATTGATTCTAGCCCCACGCACAGGGCGAAAACCGGTACTTGTTGCGCCGCAGAACATTTTAACGGTTTATTACAATCGCCTTGATCCTGTCTGCTCGGCAGGCGTTCAGATGCTGTACGCAACCTTGCGGCCAATCCCCGCCTGGCGCCGGATTCCGGCCGCCAACGATCCACTCCCGGAGTCTGGCGAGCAGCTGATCGAGCCCAACAGGCGTGCCCAGATGGTCGCTCAAGCCCGCGGCGAGGCATTGCCCGTGGTCCTCGAGCATGACGCTGACGATCATCTCAATGATCCTGGAAATCGCGGCCGGACGCGTCCGATCGGCTCGACAACGACTGCGCACCTTGATTGGTGTGCGTTTGAAACCGCAGCGATCCCGCGCATCTCGTGGGCCCTTCGCTAAAGCTCCCGGGCGGCGTGCCGTTCTTCCATAAAGCCCCTGCAGATGCACGATAATGGGCTTGTTTGCCCCGGAATCCGGTTGTTGGCTGATCGTTGGCGCGTCGCCCGGGCAGGGGCCCATGAGCAAACAATTCACGCTCGGTTGCACCGCCCGGATGGATCCAGATGCCCCCAGTTTTCGGTAGGTTTTCGCTCAGCAGACGTTTGTGGCTCGTGCTGCTCGTGGCGATCGTTCCGCTTGCAGCGCTGACCTTCCACGATTACCGGGCAAATCGTGCCAAGGCGGTCGAGGACATCGAGCTCCACGCGAGGCTGCTGGTGCAGCGGGTGCAGGTGGAGGAGGCTGCGGCTCAGCGCCAGGTCCGCCAGCTGCTGGCCTCGATGGCGATGGCCAACGACATGGCCGGCCTCGACCCAGGCGCCTGCAATGCGCTGGCCCAGCGGCTTTCCAGGTCGGTGGACGACATCTCCAACCTCGGTGCGGTCACGGCGGACGGCAAGGTCTTCTGCAGCTCGCTGCCCGATGCACGGCCCGTCGATGTGTCGGATCGGGTCTGGTTTCATGACGTCCGTACCGCACCGGGGCTGACCCCCGGACAGTTCGTGATCGGCAAGATGTCGGGCAAGCCTGGCATCACGTTTGGCTATCCGCTGCGTGACGACGCGGGAAACTTCGTCGCAGCCGTTTTTGCGGCGACGAACATCCGCTGGTTCGACCGTCTCACCACCAGCTACCAGTTGCCGGAGGGGTGGACCTCCGTGCTGTTCAGTGCCGACGGCGAGGCCATCTCCCGCTTCCCTGAGCCCGAAAAGTGGCGCACCGCCCGGTTGCCGGAAGAAAGCCGGCGAGCACTGGCGGCGGCGATCAAGGCCAACCAGCGCCGCGTCCTGATGACCGGGCTGGACGGCGTCCAGCAGCTGTTCGTCCTCGAGCCGGTGAACATCGCCAACGGCGCGCTGATCGTCAGCGTCGCAGCCCCGATAAATCAGGTCGTCGCACAGATCGACCAGGGCTTGTGGCTGCGCTTCAGCCTGCTTGTGGCCGCCACGCTCATCTCGTTGCTGCTGGCCCGTTACCTGCTGCACCGTTTCGTGGAGAACGGCATAAAGAGGCTGAGCAGCGCCGCGCAAGGGGTGAGCGCCGGGCGCTTCGACGCGCGCCTGCCCACCGCCAACCTGCCGCCCGAATTCGCGCACCTCAACGCCAGCTTCAACGCGATGGTCCAGGAGCTTGAGCGCAGGGCAGCGCAGGAGCGAGCCGACCAGCTGGCCCTCAAGCACCTGAACCACGACCTCGAGGCACGGATGAGGGAGCTCGCCCAAAGCGAATCCCGCTACCGCCGGTTCTTCGAGAACAGCAGTTCGGTGATGCTCATCATCGACCCCCAGGATGGCACCATCATCGACGCCAACCAGGCCGCGGCCCGTTTCTATGGCTGGTCGCAGCAGGAGCTGCTGGCGATGAACATCTCGCAGATCAACACCTTGAGCCCTGACGAGCTGCACCACGAAATGCAGCGGGCCCATGCGGCCGAGCTGAATCATTTCAGCTTCCGGCATCGCCGCGCCGACGGTTCGATCCGGCATGTCGAATCCTTCTGTGGGCCAATCGACATCGGTGATCGCCGGCTGCTTTACTCCATCGTCCATGACGTCACCGAGCGGCACAAGGCAGAAGCCGAACTGCGCAAGCTCTCGATGGCCATCGAGCAAAGCCCCGAGAGCATCGTCATCACCAGCCTCGACGCAACCATCGAGTATGTCAACGCGGCCTTCGTGAAGGCAACGGGCTACCAGCGCGACGAGGTCATCGGCCAGAACCCCAAGATCCTCCACTCCGGCCAGACCCCAAAAGAGGAACACGCAGCCCTGTGGGCGGCGCTATCAAAGGGGCAGACCTGGAAAGGGGAGTTCATCAACCGTCGCAAGGACGGCAGCGACTACGTGGAGTTTGCGGTGATCAGTCCGGTCTTCGACACCGACGGGCAGGTGACGCACTACGTCGCCGTCAAGGAAGACATCACCGAAAAGAAACGCCTGGCCGTCGAACTCGACCACTACCGGGAGCACCTGGAAGAAGTGGTGATGTCCCGGACCGAGGAGCTCGAACAGGCCAAGACGCAGGCCGAGGCCGCAAACCGGGCCAAGAGCGCCTTCCTGGCCAACATGAGCCATGAGATCCGCACCCCGATGAACGCCATCATCGGGGTATGCCACCTGATGCAGCACAAGCCGGGGCGTAACGACGAGGATGTGGAATATCTGCACAAGATCGACACCTCGGCCCGGCACCTGCTCACCATCATCAACGACATCCTCGATCTGTCGAAGATCGAATCCGGGCGGCTCGAGCTCGAGAAGGTCGACTTTTCGGTAGCCGCCGTGCTCGACCAGGTCCGCTCCATCATCTCCGAATCGGCCCGATCCAAGCAGCTCGCGGTGGAGGTCGCCTGCGAGTCGGCGCCCCTGTGGGTGCAGGGCGACGTCACGCGGTTCCGGCAGGCCTTGCTCAATCTGGCCAGCAATGCCGTCAAGTTCACCGCATCCGGGTCGATCGTCATCCGCGCCCGCCTGGTCGCCCAAGCGGCCGGCACGCTCACCATCCGGGCCGAGGTCCAGGATACCGGGATCGGCCTCAACAAGGACGAGCAAGCCAATCTGTTCCAGAGCTTCGTACAGGCCGACGCGTCAACAACCCGCCGGTTTGGCGGAACGGGCCTCGGGCTGGCGATCACCCGCCGGCTGGCCGCCTTGATGGGGGGCGAGGCGGGGGTCGAGAGCGAGCCCGGCGTCGGCAGCACATTCTGGTTCAGCCTCACGGTGGAGGAGGGGCGCAGCACCAACACCACCGCCAGCGAGACACCCAACACTGCGCAATTGATCGAGAAGCTGCAAGCCTGTGCCGGACGATTCCGCCTTCTCGTCGTGGATGACGAGGATATCAATCGGGAGGTCGCCATCGAACTCCTCAAGTCGGCCGGCCTGCAGGCCGACACCGCGGTGGATGGCATCGAGGCGTTGGAGAAGGTGAAAGCCACCGACTACGCGCTGGTGCTCATGGACATGCAGATGCCGCGCCTCGACGGCGTCGAAGCCGCCCGCCAGATCTGCGCCCTCCCCGGGCGGCCGCGCACACGCATCATCGCCATGACCGCCAACGCCTTCTCCGAAGACCGGGCGCGTTGCCTAGCCGCCGGCATGGTGGATTTCGTCACCAAGCCAGTCGACCCGCAGATGCTCTACGGCGTCATCCTCAAATGGCTCAACGAACCCGCGGCGCTGGCCGGCGAGCCCCAAAACCCCCATACTGCGCCAGCCGCTCAGCAGCCCCATTTCCCGCAGCCCTGCGCCTCGGCCGCCCTGCAGGCGCTCGCAGCCAGCCCCTTGATCGATGTGGATTACGCCCTCAAGAACCTGGGCGGCAAGGAAGCGCTGCTGCTGCGACTCGTCAAGCAGTTCGTCCTGTCAAACGGCAACGCCCTCGACACCCTCAAGGCGCACCTGCAAGCAGGCGACCGGGTTTCGGCCCGGCGTGTCGCGCACTCCCTAAAGGGGTCGGCCGCCACGCTGGGAATGCGCGCCTTGAGAGAGAGCGCCGCAAGACTGGAAGCCGCCTTGATGGACGGCGGCGAACTGGAGACGCTGGTGGACGATCTCGACAGGCGCCTCCAGGAGGTCATCGCCACACTGCAGCCCATCAGCACCTGATCGAACCCGAACGGGCGCGCCCAAGCACGCGCCCGCAATCAAATGAACACTCCGCCCAACAGCCCGACCACCGACCTCCGTTTCTCCCGCACCCTCAGCAGCAACCGCGTCTGGCTCGCCGCCGGCCGTCGGGCGATCGTGGCGGGAGAAAATCTGCGGGTCTTCGGGCACATCCCCGAAACCTGCCTCGGTCAGCAGGCCCACTGGCGCCGACGGACCAGCGAGGCGCGGGACGCCGCCGAACAGGAGATCTTGCGGGCCCACGGCGCGCACCTCGAGCAGGCCCTCGAGGCCGCGATCGCCGAGATCGAGGCATACCTCGAAACCTGCCGCAGCGAAGGCCTCCAGCCCAACCTGAACAAGCTGCGCGAAAACTGGGCCAGCGGCGAGATGGACCTCACCCGCGTGGGCAAGGCGCTACGGCAGTCGCTCGACGACATGCAGGCCCGGCTGCGCCACCGCGATCTGGCCGAACAGATCGGCCGCACGGTCAGACTGTCCGACTACCCGGACACCTTTCCGGCCCGCCGACGCCCGCGCCGCCTGATCGCGGTGCTCGGCCCGACCAACTCGGGCAAGACCCACGACGCCTTCGAACGGCTGGCGACGGCCGCCTCCGGCATCTACCTGGGCCCGCTGCGGCTGCTGGCCCTCGAGGCCTTCACCCGCCTGAATGACGAGTTCGGCGTCAGCGCCTCCCTCATCACCGGCGAGGAGCGGCGCATCGTAGAAGGCAGCCGGGTGACGGCCTCCACCATCGAGATGCTCGACCCGACCCGTGAGATCGACGTGGCGGTGATCGACGAGATCCAGATGCTCAGCGACCCCGACCGAGGCTGGGCGTGGACCCAGGCGGTGGTGGGCGCCAACGCCCGGGAGGTCTGGCTGCTCGGCGCCCTGTCGGCGGAGCCGGCGATCCAGGCCCTGGCGGCCCGGCTCGGCCTGCCGCTGGAGGTCCGCCACAAGACGCGCAAGCACCCCCTCGTCGTCGGCCACGCCCTCGCCAACAACCCCGCCGGCGCGCTGCGCAAGGCCCGGCGCGGCGACGCCTTCATCGTGTTCTCCCGGCGTGACGCGCTCAACCTGCGCGACGACCTGCTGGCCCTCGGCAAGCCGGTGGCCTGCATCTATGGCGCCCTGTCGCCCGAGGTGCGCGAGCGCGAGGCCCGCCGCTTCGCGGGCGGCGACGCCGACATCCTGGTCGCCACCGACGCCATCGGGATGGGCCTCAACCTGCCGATCCAGCGGGTGGTGTTCACCGCCGTTCACAAGTACGACGGCGTCAAACGGGCCGAGCTCACCCCGTCGCTGCTCCAGCAGATCGGCGGCCGGGCAGGGCGCTTCGGGCACCAGGACGAGGAGGGCGTCGTGGCCGGCCTTACCCCGGCCGAGCACGGCATTGTCACGGCCCTGATGAAGGCGCCCCAGCCGGCGCTGGCCCCGGCCGGCTTCCAGATCACCGCCGGCAGCGCCTACCTCGAACAGATCGCCGACATGTCCGGAGACCGCCGGCTCGAGGCGCTGCTGTCGCTGTTCCTGCTCCATGCCGATTGCGGCGACGGCTTCTTCACGCCCTTCGTGCCTGAAGAGCAACTGGCCCGGGCCGCCCAGCTCGACCGCATGAAGCGGCTCACGCTGCAGCAGAAACACACCTTCTCGATGGCCCCGATGGCGTCCCAGAACGAGACCATTGACGGCGTCTGGCGCGACTGGGCCTACACCGCCAACCAGGGCAAGCCGATCCAGCTTAACTTCCTGCCCGCCTCGGCGCGCAAGGCCTCCCTAGAAGACGCCGAGACCACCGTGCGCCTGCTGGCCGCCTACCGCTGGTTCGGCTACCGGCTCCCCGAGCTGTTCATCGACCACACGCTGGCCGACGAGAGCCTCGCGCCGTGGATCAGCGCCGTCGATGGCCACCTGCGCAGCCGCTACAAACAGGGCGTCGGCGGCGGGCGGAAAGGCGTTCCCAGCTGGTACTGGCCGCAAAAGCGCTGAAAGCCGCGCAAAGGCACGAAGCGGCGGGGCATGTTGGCTACAATCGACGGCTCGACCCACACGGAGCATGACCATGCACATTGCCACCCCGTTTTTCGCCGTCGCCCTCCTGGCCTCCGCCGCCGCGTTCGCCGCGCCGGCCACTGAAACCCTGCCGTCCGGCGTCAAGATCGAGCACCTCAAGCTCGGCGAAGGCGACAGCCCGACGGCCTCCAGCCAGGTCATGGTGCATTACCGGGGCACGCTGCTCAACGGCACCGAGTTCGACAGCTCCCACAAACGCGGCCAGCCGGCCAGCTTCGTCCTCAACCAGGTGATCCCGTGCTGGACCCAGGGCGTCCAGAAGATGAAGGTCGGCGGCACCGCCAGGTTCACCTGCCCGCCGGAAACCGCCTACGGCTCCCGCGACCTGGGCAAGATCCCGCCCAACAGCACCCTCAACTTCGAAGTCCAGCTGCTCGGCATCCGCTGAGCGGCGGTTTCACCCCTGCGCCGTGCCCACTTCGGCACGCTGCAGGGGCAAGGCGAGCGTGCACGCCCAGCAGATCGCCAGCATCACCGCCGAACCGACCAGCCCGTACAGCAGCCCGCCCCACTGGTACAGCAGTCCGGACAGCAGCGTGCCGATGAAGCGCCCCAGCGCATTGGCCGCGTAGTAAAACCCCACATCCTCCGCCGCCTTCTCCGACCCCGCATAGGCCAGGATCAGGTAGGAGTGCACCGACGAATTCACCGCAAAGGCGACGCCGAACACGCCCAGCCCGGCCACCACCACCCATTCGAGCCGGGGCGCGTCGAAGGCCACCGCCAGCGCCAGCGCGACCGGCACCAGCGCCAGCGCTGCCGACCACCCGCGGGCGGCCGGCACCTCGGTGGAGAGCCCGTCGGCGCTACGCTTCACCACCTGCGGCGCCACGGCCTGCACGAGGCCGTAGCCGATCGTCCACAGGGCCAGAAAGCTGCCGACCATCGTGAAGGTCCAGCCCCGGGAGTACAGAAACACCGGCACCCCGACCACGAACCACACGTCCCGCGCCCCAAAAAGCACCACCCGCGCCGCCGCCAGGGTGTTGATGCCCGGGCTCTTGGCAAACAGCTCCTTCGCCGATTTCGACGCCTTGCCCTTGCCCATAAGCGGCGGCAGCGACGTCAGCACCCCCGCCAGCACCAGCGCCAGCAGGCCCGCCATGACCCACAGGGATTGGCTGAAGCCCAGCGTCTCGAGGAGCAGCCCACCCAGAAAGAAGCCCACGCCCTTCATGGCGTTCTTGCTGCCGGTGAACCACGCAACCCACCTGAAGAGCTGGCTGGCGCATTCCTCCTTTGCCGCGGCGGCGGTCACCTTGATCGCCGACTTGCTGGCCGTCTTGGTGAGATCCTTGGCGACACCGCACACGCCCTGGGCCGCCACCACCCACGCCACCGACATCAAGGCCGTCCAGCCGGGCTGCAGTATCGAGAGCAGCGTGAAGCCGGCGATCTGCGTGACCAGGCCCACCGCGAGCATCCGCGTGATGCCGTAGCGCGTCGCCAGCCAGCCGCCGATCAGGTTGGCCACCACGCCGGCCGCCTCGTAGAGCAGGAACAGGAAGGCCAGCGTGAAGGGCGAATAGCCCAGCCGGTAGAAGTGCAGCAGCACCAGCATCCGCAAGGCGCCATCGGTGAGCGTGAAGCCCCAGTAGGCGGCGGTGACGATGGCGTAGTTGCGGGCAGCGTGCAGCATCAGATCCCCACTGATTCCATGTGGCAGGCCAGGTCCACCATCCGGCAGGCGTAGCCCATCTCGTTGTCGTACCAGGCGTAAACCTTGAGCAGAGTGCCATCGGTGACCATCGTCGACAGCGCATCGACGATGGCGCTGCGGGTGTCGCGGGCGTAATCGACGCTCACCAGCGGGCGCTCCTCGTAGCCCAGGATGCCGGCCAGCTCGCCCTTGGCCGCGGCGGCGAAGAGGCCGTTCACCTCGTCCGCCGTGGTGGCGCGCTGCAGCTCGAACACGCAGTCGGTGAGCGACGCGTTGAGCACCGGCGCACGCACCGCGTGGCCGTTGAGCTTGCCCTTCAGCTCCGGGTAGATCAGCGCGATCGCGGTGGCGCTGCCGGTGGTGGTGGGGGCCAGGCTCATCATCGCGCTGCGGGCGCGGCGCAAGTCTTTGTGGGGTGCATCGACCACCAGGTTGGTGTTGGTGGGGTCGTGGATGGTGGTGATCTGCCCGTGGCGGATGCCCAGGTTCTCGTGGACCACCTTGACCACCGGCGCCAGGCAGTTGGTGGTGCACGACGCCGCGGTGACGATGCGGTCCCGCGCCGGCTGGTACTGCTCGTGATTGATGCCCACCACGATGTTGAGCACACCACCCACCTTCACCGGCGCGGCAACGATCACACGTTTGGCACCCCGGTCCAGGTGGCCCTGCAGGGCCTCGGGGGTGAGGAACTTGCCGGTGCATTCGAGCACCACCTCCACGCCCAGCTCGCCCCACGGGATCTCCGCCGAGCCGGCGTGGGCGCTGAAGCCGAGCCGCCTGTCGTCGATGCGGATGCAGTCGTCGCCCTCCGCGGCGATGTCGGCGCGCCACTTGCCCTGCACGCTGTCGAAGGCGAGGAGGTGCGCCGTGGCCGCCGCGCCGCCCTTGAGCTCATTGAGGTGGACGACCTCCAGCCGGTTGCCCGCCCGCGGGTCGTCGGGCTGACGCTCGGCCGCGCCCATGGCGGCGCGCAGCGCCAGACGGCCGATGCGGCCCATGCCGTTGATGCCAACTCTCATGCTTTCCTCACTATTTGATATTTTTACAATGATCGAATCATTTCACCCGATCATTGCAGTTCCGTTACACCCAAGCCAGCCTGTCGGGACCGGGCAAATTAATTCCATACTTCTCGAAGTGTTGTATATTGACGCAATGGAAACCAAGACCGCAACCACGATTTTCGAGTCCCTGTCGTCCGGCTGGCGCCTCGAGGCCTTCCGGCTGCTCGTCAAGAAGGGCCCGGAAGGCATGGTGGCCGGCGACATCGCCGCGGCCCTCGATCTCGCACCTTCCAGCCTGTCCTTTCACCTCAAGGCGCTCACCCACGCCGGCATGGTCACCGTGGAGCAGGAGGGCCGCTTCCTGCGCTACCGCGCCAACCTTCCCCTGATGGCCGAGCTGATCGCCTACCTGACCGAGGAGTGCTGCGCCGGCGTGCCCGGCCAATGCGCCGAGGCGGTGGGCGCGAAGGCCTGCATCGACAAACTCGCCTGCTGAAGGGCCCACCGAAGGCCACGACTCGGCAAATAGTTTTTGGTACAAGATTTCGATAGTTGTAAAAAAATCAAAGTTTTCAATTGGCAGGATCTTACGCACCGTGAGCGCGCCGGTAACTCACCCATCGGCAAGGCTTTCAAGCTGAAACCCTGATTTTTAGAATGGAGTTCAAGATGTCCGACAAGATCTACAACGTGCTTTTCCTGTGCACCTCCAACTCGGCCCGCAGCATCCTCGCCGAAGCCATCCTGGACGAAGTCGGCAAGGGCCGCTTCCGGGCCTTCAGTGCCGGCAGCCAGCCGGCAGGGCAGGTCAGCCCCAGCGCGCTTGAGCTGCTGCAGCGCCACCGGATCAGCACCGAAGGCCTGCGCAGCAAGGACTGGAACGAGTTTGCGGGGCCCGATGCGCCGCATCTGGATTTCGTGTTCACGGTATGCGACAAGGCCGCCGGCGAGGCTTGCCCGGTGTGGCCCGGCCAGCCGATGACGGCCCACTGGGGTGTCGAGGATCCGGTCGCCGCGGTGGGCTCGGCGGACGAGATCCAGCGCGCCTTCTCCCAGGCCTTCATGCTGCTGCACCGGCGCATCTCGCTGTTCGCAAGCCTGCCGCTGGCCAAGCTGGAGGGGCAGGCCCTCAAGCGCGAGCTCGACCAGATCGGCCAGTCCGCGTCCACGCAAGAGGCCTGAGATGGGGCGCTTCGAACGCTATCTGACCCTGTGGGTCGCGCTGGGCATCGGGGCCGGGGTCGGCCTCGGCCTGGTGGCGCCGGGTGCCTTCCACTTGATCGCGGGGCTGGAGCTGGCCCATGTGAACCTCGTGGTGGCGGTGTTCATCTGGGTGATGACCTACCCGATG
>RRZT012195068.1_pt1 | contig 13698 bp, 14 predicted proteins | sample 2165551 | NCBI WGS metagenome assembly RRZT01 (sample SAMN10456910, study PRJNA506462) | wastewater metagenome | biome: wastewater; feature: sludge; material: wastewater sludge; isolation source: wastewater sludge with Escherichia coli K12::gfp cells carrying plasmid... | place: USA: Moscow, Idaho... | reverse complement strand
TCTTTAGGCATTCCGCGTTTCTCATGAATTCATGCGCCCGAGGGGCGCATGAGGAGGCGCATACCAGCTCGGCCGATTCACGAGCCGCTGCTGTCTCCGATACGCGTGCTGTACGCGTCGTACGTTGCCATTTTGCGGAGTTTCGTGGTGTCCTGCGTGGACATCAAGGTATCCAGGCGTGCGGTGGTGCTGGAGAACTCCTCCGCGTACGCGCTTCCCACAATGGCGTTGGCGGACGCGGCCGGGATGGGGCGGGACCTCACGAGATCGCCTTGGTCCAACGCTTGCATGGCCTTGGCCTTGGCGCGGGCGGTGTCCAATTCCAATTGCTTTTTGGCCACCGTGTCGTTGACCTTGTACTGGCCGTAGGTTTTATCAGAGACAACGCCCACATGGTGTTGAATGGAGACCGAGATATCGCCTTGGGCCGTCGTGTACGTGTACGTGATGTCGACGTTGAAAGGTTCCGCCGTATTTTTGGGCGTGATTTTGAGCAGGAAGTGCTCTTCTTTGTCGTATTGAGGATTCGGAAGTTTCCAGGCACCGTTTTGCACCGGCAGGTCGTTGAGGAAATCCACCTCGCATTCAACGGACGTGAGGCCGCGCAGGGTGGCCGCCCGGCCATAGGCACGGGAGAGACCTTGGAACTCAGCTTGGAATACGGTGCCATATTGATCTGCCTTTTCCAGATACACGTAGCGGCCATCTCCGGATTCGGCCATCGCTTGTAGCAAATCTTCGTTGAAGTGATCGCCGACACCGAACGTGCTGGTCGAAATGCCATGGCTCGCCATGTGGGCCGTATTTTGGGCCAATGTTGCGGCATCCGTGATGCCATCGGAGGCTTCGCCATCCGTGAGCAGGAGAACCCGGTTGACCGTATCCGACGCCAACGCTTGGGCCACCGATTGCGCCGCAAGCGACCATCCCGCATGCAGCGCGGTGGAAGAGCCCGGGTGCAGTTCTTGGAGCAAGGCCTTGGCGCGTTCTTTGGCCGATGCCGTGGCCAGCGTGCTGGTTTGAATGACGCGGGCCTGGCCATCGAATACCACGATGCTGAATCGGTCATCGGGCTGCAGGACGTCCAGGGCTTCGGAGACTGCTTGCTTGACGCGGTCTAGTTTCGAAACCCCAACCCGTTTGGTGGTGGGAGCCGGGAAAATATTGGGAACGGGACCCTGAGGCTGAAGTGGGAGACCGGGAAGGCCAGGAGCTGAGGGACTCGGGGTCATGGGCACCACGTTGGGGTCCCAAGGTTGCATGGGGGTTCCCACATGTGGTGTACCGATGTGGGGGGTGCCGATATACGGAGAACCGATGAACACGGGACGCGGATGGGGTTGGAGACCGCCACGATGCAGGGCGGTCTCCAACGGGGCCACGGGCACTTCTTTCCATACCCCTTGAAGGCAGCCGCTCATGCTTCCCGATACGTCGATGGCAAAGGCGATGTTGAGTTTTTGTCGCACGGTGGTCAACGCGGGCTGCTTGGGGTGATGAACCGTCAAGAGCACCAGGTGGTCTTTGTTGTTGGGGGCGATGCTGGGCATCGCGGTTTGAATGGTAAGGCTTGGTTTTGGCATGATGGCTCCTAGATGAGATGAGGTTTAGGCGAGAGGGTAATTGGCAATCCAGTCGTCCAGGGTTTGGCGACGTTGTGGCGTGAGCGAGGACACCTGGGACTGGGGCAGGCTCAAGCGGGCGTTGTGGGGAAGTTCCCATTCAACGGTGGTGGTGGAAACGACGGCGCTGGAGGCAGAGCCGGTGAGTAAGCCGGGGAACGACGGGGCCGGTTGCAAGGCGGCTAGGGCGCGCAGGGCGTTGCGTTGTTCCACGGTGTATAAAGAATCCTCGCGGGCACGGAGCGATTCCATGGTGGGGATATTCGAGGCGGATGCTACCACGCTGGCTTGCAGGGGATGCAAGGTCGGGCTGGCGGTAGAACAAATCGTGGAATACGCTTTAGCGGAGACGCCAAGATGCTGGGCCTTTCGCAATGCCACAATGGCTTCCACATGCGCATCGTCGTATTTTGCAAATTTTCCTTCACGGCGAGGCTCGGGAACGGAACCGCCCTGATAGTGCCGAATAAGGCGCGCGTTCATGTTCGGCTCCAGCCCTTCCTCCTGCAAGCGCCGGTTGATGGCATCGACGCATTCGTTGATGGTTAAACTCATGTCGACAAGTTACCAACTTAAATTGTCAACGTCAAGTACTTTTGTAAGCGTCTTGCTAAAACCGTCCACATGTTATATCATGGTTGAGATATGAATGCTCCGCTTACTTCGTCTTCCGCCTCCACTGTGCCCATGGGTTCCCGTTCATTCGATGACGACGAAAGTCATACGCCCATGATGAAACAATGGGCGGGAATCAAGCGTGTGCATCCTAATGCGTTGCTGCTGTTTCGCATGGGGGATTTTTACGAAATGTTTTTTGAGGACGCGCATCGGGTGTCCAAACTCCTGGACGTTACCTTGACCTACCGAGGCGAGTGGAATGGCCAGAAGATTCCCATGGCGGGCGTTCCGTTTCATGCCATTGAACAGTATCTGGCGCGGCTGGTTCGTTTGGGCGTGGCGTGCGTGATTGCGGAACAAGGACTGACACCGCAAGATCCGGATGAAAAGATTCTTCGCCGTCAGGTAACGCGGATCATCACACCGGGCACGGTAACGGAATCCGAATGGATTGGTGAAAAGGACGAGTCGGTGGTGGGGGCGTTGGTCCCGACGGAGGCGGGCTGGTCGGTTGGGTGGCTAAATCTTTCCAGTGGCGCCTTCAAGGTCTGGAGCGGGGAGGCGGACGTGGCGAGCGCGATGGCCAGGGTGCAGGCGGTGGAATACATCTATCCGGAAAACGTGATGGACGAGGTCTTGTTGTCCAATACGCGCTGCCGGGGTGTCAATCCGATGTGGTGCACGACGGACGAAGGGGCCCGCATGCTGGCAATGTCCTTTGAAGGCGCAACCCCTGCTGCTATTGGTATGCACCCAGGGCATGGGGCGCTGGCCGCTGTCGGTGCCTTGCTCCATTACGTGCGGTCGACGCAAACCACCATTCCTGGGCATTTGAGCTGGCCCTCGTTGGAACAACCGGAACGTTTTCTGTCGATGGACGTCAGTTCGCGGCGCAATCTGGAGCTGGTGGAAGGCCTTCAAGGGGGCGTAGCCAAAACCTTGTGGGGTGTTCTGGACGATTGCTCGACCGCGTCCGGTAGTCGATTGTTGAAGCGCTGGATTTGTTTCCCGGAAAATAGCCAGATCGAAGCCCGCCATCGTTTGGATGCGGTGGACGCGTTGATGACGTGCCCAGACACATCCTGGCTGGATGCGCTGCAATGGTGCGGCGATATGGAGCGGGTGGTGGCCCGTATTGGGCTGCAAACGGCCAAACCCAAAGACTTGGCCTCTCTGCGTTCGACCTTGAGTGTGCTGGGTACGTTAACCACGGGATTGCAATTGTATGGGGATAAGGTGATGCGGCTGGAATCCATTGGACGGACCTTGGCGGCGCCTCCTGCTATTTTGGCGATGTTGGAATCGGCCCTCGCCGAGAGCCCACGTACCTTCTTGCGCGATGGCGGCGTGATTGCAACGGGGTTTGATGCCGAGCTTGACGAATGCCGGGAATTGACCGACAACGCGGACGGCGTTCTTTCGGCCATGGCCGCAAAAGAACGGGACGCCACGGGTATTTCGACGTTGAAAATTGAATACAACCGCAACAGTGGGTATTGCATTGAAGTGAGCAAGGGTCAATTGGATAAAGTTCCGCCGCATTATCAACGGAAACAGTCGTTGAAAAATGCGGAACGTTACACCATTGCGGAACTGCGAGATTTTGAAAACAAAGTGCTGACAGCGGTGGACCGTGGGCTGAAACGTGAAAAAGTTCTTTACGAGCAGTTGCTCAAGGATCTTCAACGGCATGTCGTGTGGCTTGTCTCGATGGGGCAGGCGTTGTCCCAGTTGGATGTCCTGGCTTGTTTTGCTCGGCAAAGCGCCGCGTGGAATTACACTCGACCGGTTTTTGTGGACCAACCCACGTTGCAGGTGAAAGCGGGGCGGCATCCGGTGGTGGAACGCCATACGAAAAAATACCAGGACAACGATGTGGTATTGGGCGCGGAACAACGCACCTACGTGATTACGGGTCCCAACATGGGTGGCAAGTCGACCTTGATGCGTCAAACTGCGCTTATTGCGTTGATGGCGTACATGGGCTGCCGGGTGCCCGCCGCCGAAGTTACGGTGGGCCCCATGGACGCGATTTGCACCCGGATTGGTGCATCCGATGACGTGGCATCGGGTCGCTCCACGTTTATGGTGGAAATGGAAGAAGCCGCGAATATCTTAACGAAGGCAACACCGAGGACGTTGGCTGTCCTGGACGAGATTGGCCGGGGTACGTCATCGCTGGAAGGCGCGGCCTTGGCGCAAGCGGTCCTGGAGCATCTTCATACGCACAGCCAGTGCATGACGTTGTTTGCCACGCACTATCGCGAGCTAGCCTTGGGTCTTCTGGGGACCAAGGGCATGCGTTTCGTTCATGCCCTGACGGACGAAGAACCCGGCCGCGTGATTTTTACCCACGCCATGGGTGAAGGAATTGCCGATTCCAGTTACGGTATCCATGTCGCCATGATGGCGGGTGTGCCCGATGGTGTCATTGCGCGAGCCCACGCCATCGTTCAATCTGGTGAAACCGAGGAGTCCACGCCTCGGCCCGTTGTTGCGCCCCCGTCTCCATCGGTGGTCGAGGAGGACTCGCCCTGGCTTGCGTTGCGTACCCTGAACTTGGAGGACTATTCACCCAAGCAGTTGTGGGCGTATATTGAAACGTTGCAACTTCAAGGTAAACCCTGAACATCATGAAAACGATTCTTATTGTAGATGGCGACGGCTTATTGGCCCGCTCGCATTTTGCCACGGGAAAAGACATTTTTACCAAGGACAACGTCGAGGTCGGAGGCGTCGATAAGGCAATCCGCGTGTTGATGCGGCAACTCGACATGTGGAACGCCGAATATTTGTTCGTGGCGTTTGACCCCTGGAATCGCAACACGGTTCGCCATCGCGAATACGCGCAATACAAAGCGAACCGTGAGCCGAAGCCCGAAGGGCTGGTGTACAGCAAGAAAATTCTGATGCCCATCCTGGAGTCGATGGGTGCGGTCATCGCGTTGGATGAAGACTACGAGGCCGATGATCTGGTCGGCGCCATGGTTCATCGGACAAGCCCGGCTAATCTGGTGGACGATGGCGATACGTGGCAAGCGGTGGTCTCTTCGCACGACAAGGACTTGCTCGGTCTGACCGATTACGCCCATGTGGTGGTATCCCCTCCGTTTCAAACAGAGACCTTGCGCGCCAAGGATGTGGAAACCAAACTGGGTATTGTACCAGCACGCATCATGGACTATTTGGCGCTGCTGGGCGATTCCGTCGACAACATTCCGGGTGTGGACCAATGCGGTAAGACCCGAGCGGCGGCGTTGTTGCAAAAATACGGGACCCTGGAAGCGATTGTTGCGGCCGCGCAACGCGGGGAAATTGCAAAGAAACTCGGTGATGCCTTGCGAAGCCAGGGAAATCGGGCCATTGCGTTTCGGGACGTTATGCGTTTGCGCGTGGATGCCCCTATTCCTGACCCGGGTACTTGTGGCATTGGAGAAGTAAAGTACAATCAGCTCTTACCTCTCCTGTTGGAGAACAATTTGATGGCATTGCACGCATCGGGCGTCGCCAATGCAAAACAAGCAGGATTTTTATGAACATTTCGTACACCATGTTTGGCTTGGGTCTCGCCGTAGGTCTTTTCCTGGGATGGATTTGGGATGTGGCACGGGCGTACTACGCGTCCAAAAAGACGGCGGAATTTTCACCCGTGGTGAAAGCTGAGGTGAAAAATGCATTGGACGCCGGGCATGTTCCTCCTCGTCCTGTACCGGCTCCGGAACCTGCGCCAAGCCCGATTCCCGTACCCGAGGTAGCCGTTGCTCCCGAGGCGGTGGCCAGCGAAGTACGTCGGGTTTTTCTGCAAGTTGACGGGGAGCGAGTTCAGGAAGTGCAGGAAGCGGATTTTCTGAATCTTCTTCAGCAGTGGGGCATTTCGGCGGATAGCCCGCAAGGGATGGCGTTGTCCAATGGGCAACCCGTGCAAATCCGATCCGGAAACGTTCAATCGGTGGTGCAGCTCGTTTACGCGTGATGCCCGATGCCTCCGAAAGCCGCCGCAAGGCGGCTTTTTCTTGACCTATGGGACGAGAGTTACAATAGCGTATGCCCAGCCTGTTTTACATTCGTCAATTTCGTGATCGGGAGATCGACTGGTTGGTTAAACGACTTGAATACGAGGTCGATTATGCTGCTCCGAACCGAGGAGGGCAGCGAGAATATCGGGGGGATATCTTGCCCCTGTTGTTTACGGGAATGTACGAGGGCGTCTCATCGGAGTTGTTGAAGAATAAGACTCTTCAGCAAAAGTTGCGCAACAAAGTTCGGTTCAACGAATTTTTGGAGAACCATGTCAAAGAGGACCCCAAGAGCTGGCAATGGGCGCTTGAGCAGGGATGGGGCGCCGTTCTTCGTCCGTATAGACCTGCGAAAAGTCGGGCGGCGGGCCTGGACTATTTTAGTCTGCAGTCGTTGTATTCTCACATGCAAAACACTATGGCGGAACAGTTGTATGGGTGTTCATCGAAAGAGATGATTACGGATTTATTCAGTAGAAAGGCGCCTTGGGAGAGGACAGGCCAAAAGATTTACCCAAGACCAGAGAATGCTCCAGCAACATCATGGGACACGTGGATCCGCAGCGCGTCGTCAAAATATCCCGAGTTGAACGTGTATTTGTTTGAGCCCCAATGGAATGACATTCTTGCGCTGGCCTCGATTCCTGAGGACAAAATGCAGTTGGGGCCTCCCATGTTTTGGGGAGTGCTTCAATCTCGATTTCCGGAGGTTTACGAGCACCTCCTGAGTGTACGTTCGGCTTCGGAAGTATTGGGCGAAAAATGGACAACTACCGCCGCACGAAGAGCGTTGCAGGGCGCGGTAGGGATGTCGTCCTTGACGCCGCTGGTGGTGCCCGAGATGGAGCTGAATTGCGTATGATGTCCTATTCGTTGTACACGTTGGAGGCGCCCTCGACGTTTGGCTCCGATTTGAGTGGGTTTCTTCAACAAGGCGGGGCGGACACCAGCAAACGGTGGAATCGTACGTTTCGATTATGGGGCGATTGGTTGAAAACGAAATCTCCGAAGGAACAAGCGGAGAGTGTACGTGGTGTCGTGCAGGCCATACGAGGCGCCAAGGCGAAAGATGTCCGAATGGAAGTGGCACGGATTGCTTTTGGTCATACGCCCCTTGACCCGCCTTTCTTGGGACACGAGTCGCCCGATGCGCTCGCCCTCTATATTGAACAAGGATTCCTGGCGGAGATGTCCTTTCGAATGGAGACGCGCGCCCAATGGACAGGTATTTCCGTCTTGGAGAACCAGTCCGATTTTTATCGGGCTGTGCTGGCGGCGCCGCTGCAGTCTTCGACGCGGTTGGAATTTATGCTTCGACGGGAGCGATGGAGTGAATGGTTGAATCCAGCGCTTCAACCGGCGTTGGAGTCGTTGTTATGGGGCGTAACCTCAAAATTTCGACTGGAGATACTTCCCTTTTATCGGAACATCTTTACGCCCGAAGCGTTGAAGCACAACCGCGACATGGTGGCGCGGTACACTCCGGATATTGCGCGCATGACGGACGCATTAGGATTTTCGTTGCAGGATTTTGGGTACCCTCCTTCAAATTCGGTGTTGCGGGCTATTTTACGCGAACCGGTTGAACCTCCTGCTGGCGATTGGAGTCTTCCTGATACGGTGGATATGGCATGAGTACAATACTTAAATGGCGATGCCTTCGGTACAAGAAAATCTCACGAACTGCTTGACTCCATTGGCCGCTCTTCGCTCGGCCCATTCGTTTGACGCGTTTTATCCGGCGGTGCGTCGGTCATTATTGGCGGGGCAAGGCGTTCTTTCGAGAGCATTGGAAGAGTGGGGCTTGCGGTTTGCAAAACGATCGTTGCTGCAGCGAGCGCAGCACGTGCGTCGACTAACCGATGCCATGCGCGACGCGATAGGATCCTGCGACTGCGATGTGGTGGAGCATGCGTACCATGCGGTATCCTGTGCAATTCTGCCGGAACAGATCATGGAGCCCACCCTTAGCAAACAGCAATTGGAGTTGTTCATGGCGTTGGGAGCGTTGGCGGAGTTGTCTCCGAGTTCGATGGTGCAAAACGTTTGGGCGCAACATACCTATTACCATCGGTTGCACGAAGACTACGTCAAACACGACAAAGAAGAGAACTACAACGAGGTGGCCCAGACGGTGCTGTCTTCGGATTTGGCGGATGCGATGAAACTTCGGTTTTTGAAGGCACCGTTGCGCGCACCGATATGGATGGAGCCGGAGAATGTTGGACTCATTCGTGGGTTGTTGGAGTCTCAACCTGCATCCGACCGATGGGCGTCTTTGCCGTTGCGGCGGGGCGCCAGCGTGGAGAATGTTCGGATGAATCGAACATTGATGCAGCACTACGTTCCGGAGATGCTTCCCATACTGGATGCGCTTGGTGTTGACGATTCGATCGCGTTGGTCTCCCCCGTGGGCGAGACCACCCCCTATTTCAAGCACATTCGTATGGCAGCTCAAGCCATGAATTCTCCGAAACAACCCATGGAATTGGCCCTCCCAAATGGTTCGGACGCCTACGGTGAAGGCTGCACGATTTAATTCGCCGAAACCTCTGTTTCGAGATGGTTCAACATCGAACAGACGGCTTCGAACACGCGGCGGCTGTCGGGCTCGTCGTACCCGTAGGTGTTCACAAAGGTTGAAAACGTCAGCCCCTGGCCCTCGCGTTGGGACCATGCGTAAAATTTGGCGGTGTGGTCCGCTACTTTTTGCAAGTACGCGCCGCGCGCTACTTCGGCTGCTTTTTGGGCTCGGTGGGCGAGAACGATGGCGGTTTCTTCCTCCGTTAGCAGGATAGGTGTTTCGGTGGTCATGCGGTATTTTGCCATCTTTTCTTGTTTTGAAAAAGACGAATTTATCGCAGGCTAGTCTGTCCCGAAGGCCGGTCCACAATTTTTTGTAAAGCACCCTTGAATTATCGAAACGTGCGGCCATGGTATCGGTACAGGAGATATTTACTATGCATTCGTTATTCAACCAAACGCTGTCCGCTATCGTTGCGGGTGGCCTCCCCCTTCACGTTGTGGAGAACCAAGACGGCTACGTCATCCAGGCCCGTGTACCCGGGGTGGCGAAAAAGGACATTCAAGTGGATATCCAGGGCCGCTACTTGAAGATCGTGGTCCAACCCGCGCAAGAACAACCGGCGGCCGATGGCAACCGCGTGGTGTTGTCCGAATTCGACACCGTTGGCCGTGCCGAACGGGTTCTTCAGTTCCGTGAAGGACTGGATGCGGACTCGGCATCGCTGGCACTCGCGGATGGTGTTCTGACCATTCGCGTCGCCAGTCCCGTTCAGCGAAATCGCCGGACCTTGACGCTGTCCGATTAAAACAAGCCCAGCTCGGTCAAATCCATATGCGGGGTTTGCACATTATGGAGTTGATCGTTCAAGGTTTGAATAATCGAGTCGGGCATGGAGCCGACGGTATCCTCGACCTGCTTTAGCGTCATGTACGTTTGCCCTAGTCCCAAGTGAAGCCGATCCAGCATCAAGGCTTTCACCTCCGGGGTGGCGCGGCTGAAGACTCCGCGTACGATGTCTTCAGGACCGTTTTTCCGTAAACGGGCCATGGCGTCTCCGAGGGTTGCGTTTTCGATGTATATCGAATGCGCGTAAGGAGCTCCTACTTCCGTTCGCCGAATATGCCGCCAGTCTCGGGCGGCTTTTTTCTCTTCCTTGGACCACCATTGTTCGTAATTCGCTACGGGCCGTTGGACGGGAATGCCCAGTTCCGAACCGCTTTGAAGACGCCGGGTACTGCTATCGTAATGCACCCGCTCCATGACCATGGCTTGTACGACGTGTTCGCGGGAGAACGTTTCGGGCGTAGCGCGCAGCATGTATTGGGTGAGTACGTACGTTGGTGGAGCGGTGGCCTCCACCGCTACAGATTGCGTGTTGGCGCGCAGGGACGTGCGCCAATTCCAGTCCATCAAGATGGCCCATGGCGGGGCGTTGCCCACTAGTTCGCGTGTCTTTTGGGAACGCTCCATGACCATGCTTCGTAGGGCCTTGATTTTTAAGTCCATGCCTCCATTGGGACGTTGGGGGCGATCGTCATTTTTTGTCCAAGCCAATAACTCTTCCTCAGGAATCACGGGGTTGTCGGCCAGCATCCTGTAGCAAAGATTTTCCAGCAAGGTGGACATTTCACATTGCAATTGGGGGTGCTTGGTATCGAATCGTAGGGCATCGCCCGTGGCGCCGTTGGCTTTTGCTTCGGTTCGTAATTTTGCCCGTGTTGTTTTGAACCAATCCAGTACGTAACCCACTTTTTCATAAGGCGAACCAGGCTTTTGCAGCAAGTCCATGATGGTGGTAGTCCACTGCGCCTGCTGTTCGTTGGATATCGGGTATCCTTTTAGTACGACAGACTTCAGGGCGGTGGTAAATTTTTGCGCAAGGCCTTCGTACGTGTGAATGCCGTGCGCTCGTTTACTTATATCGTCGATACTGTAGGTCAAATACGCGAGACGAACCTCTTCAAACGAAGCGGTCGACGCAATTTGAATAAGTTTTTCCAGTCGCGTTCGCGCGCGAGAGAGAAGGTAATAACTGGAGGACATGCATTAAGCTTAACCTATGAGCCTCACGATCCATACCGCACCGCGTCCTTATTTGCCCCCATCGGACCATTCTATTACCAAACGCGTTATGAGCATGTTGCAGGATGCGCGCTCGTTCCCTGAGCAGCGGGACGCGTTGTTGCGGGTGTACTACCCGTATATTCGAAGAGAAAAACCGCCGATGTTCATGGCGGATCCAGCGAAGCATTTTGCGCAGCGTGTTATTCGAGACAGCTATCTTAGCGTAACGATGAATTTGGACCATTTACGAAAAGCGGTCGATGCCGCTGAAGCCCAAAAAGATAAAACGCCGTACGAACGAGTAGGGAATGTATTGTCCTGGCTGAAAGACTATAAAAAAGAACATCCGGAGGTCAAATGGAATCACACCGCGTTGCGCAGGTGGATGCAATCGTTGTTGATGGATTTTACATTGGGCGATGCGTTGCAATCGCAGAAGGCCTTATTGCCTGACCCCAATGCAACAATGCAGCAAGCGCTACAGGTGTGGAATGCGGAGGGTCGAGACATACCGTGGTGGGATGTGTGGAATATCGGTGGTGACCCGTATACGGCGTGGAACGACCCGGTGGAGCATGTGCGGCCATACCGTGATGCAAAATACGAACTCCGAGCGAAACTTCACCAACAGTTAACGCCGACGGCCATGGTGTTTTTTCATGACATGTATGGGTACGCGCGGTTGGACCGCAACGCGTCATGGCGGGATGCGACGGATTATGGTGTCCTTCATGCGTTACTGACACAGGACGAGCGTACGTTCAACAAGGATGTCTGGCTTGATTTTATTCAATACCGTGGACGGCAATGGAGCCGGCCGGAGTATGCGGTAGTTTGGGCGGAGTGGCAAGACGCGGCATTTGCCTCATTTACGCAGTTGAATCAGACTCGTTGGGAGATGGAACCCCGTGCAGAAAATTCGCAACTCGGAGAGAATTTTAAGTCTCCAACGCCTATTGACTGGGGCTCCGTTTTCAACGCCTGGGGACGGCATTATCCCTTGTTGAATCAAAATCCGACTATCGATGCAATGGCCGAACGCATTTTGTCGGCACAAGAATTGGCGCAGTATCGGCACACGAGTTCGCTTTCGCCAGGGTTGCCCTTATTGGAATTGCTCGGGGACCTTCCTTTTTCAATGGAGGGAGCTCAACCCTTGAAATTGGCGGCATGGATGCACCGCGTAGCGGTCAATAAAGTTCTGCGCGTGCCGGAACAGGAAATCCCATTGCCCTGTGAAATGGGCGTTGACCTCTAGTTGGTTTCGTCGTTGTACAGAAAATCCAACCGGGCCACGTCATCGGATGTCAGGGCCCACCGTTTTTCTTGAACCAGCGCAGGCCAGGCTAGTGTTCGGTGCAGATCGCTGCCTTTGTGCCACGCGCCTTCGGCTCGAATGGAGAATCCGAGTATCTTCTTATGGTTGTGCGCAATGTTTAGCGGGTAGACCCGGGCAACCGCATCGAAAAATGCCGTTGCGGATTCGGCGTTTGCGGCTGTTTTGAGGGTGTATTTTCGAACGGTGTCCAACGAATCATCCACCGGAGTCTCTTCCGATGTGGATGGCGGAGCGCCCAACGCGGGAATGCCTTCGCTCAACATCTTTTCCAGCAATTTGGCGTAGGTGAGCACCATGGCTTTGATGGGGCGCTCCGGGTCCAAGGGGGTTTGATAAAACTTCACCATATCGAGCAAGGTGCTGTTTCGATGCGGATGATTTTTGCGATAGGTCTCTTTGAGCACCAATTGGAAAGGAACCGAAGGAGGAACTTGCCCATCCAACGTAAACTGATTCTGCAGCAGGGTTACGTCATCGACGGAAAAGAACACCACGATGTGTTCGTTGCTGATGTGGCGCACGGCTTGGGCCCATCCTTTTGTCCAGGTGGGCTTTGTTTTCCATTCGTCGGGGCCCACGCGATGTTCTTTGCACCATACCGCTGTTGGCGCGGAGGGGGTTCCAATCCGGTCCATGCTCCATTGAATTTTTCCTTGGGTGTTGATGTGAAGCATGGCCATGTTGGCGACTCGGCCCCCGTAAGCATCCATCGCGATCAAGGATACGACGCGACGGGACGCGGCCGCCCAAGCGGCAATCGCGGGAAGACGTAAGGAATCGTCTTCTTGCATCAAACGGCGAATATAAGCAAGGCTCATGGTTCTATCGTAGCGGAGCGCGGTATCTTGCGAAAGAGGGGCGGGTGCAGTAGTCTGGAATGCATTAGGAGCACTTCATGGCACGCAAACCAGCAGCAAAAACCATTGTTACGGATAACGAAGAAATTCAAGTACGCGTTATCGATTCGGGCGTCGACGAAACCGAGAAAAAAGCCAACGAGGACGGGGACGTTCAGGTTCAAGTGGGGGTCGGGCACGTCGAAAAAATCAAAGCCATTGTGCAGTGCGAAGAGAGCATTGCGTTTTATCGCGAAACCATCTCGGCCATGAAAAAGAGCCTGGTGGAAGATCTGGGGGTCGACGCGGGATTTGTGTCGGAACTCATCGGTATCGTCAAACGCGAAATGGATCCCGAAGGCGGCGGCGTGATCATCAAGAAGAACAAGGTCTTGGAAGCGGCCGAGCAGGCGGTGGTGTTGTATCCCAATGTTCAGGTGCGAGCAAGCACCTTGGGCGGCTTGCAAGCCGCCGACGCCGAAGAGAACGACAAAAAGGATTAATTAGGCAAGGGCCACTTCATCGGAGTGGTTTCTTGACATCCTCCCTCGCCCTTCTCTCGCAACGCGAGAGACCATGGGCCATTGGCCCATTATTGAACGGAGATTCCTGCTAGACGGCGATGTATTCATGCCAAGCATGAATACGATGGCCCGAGGGCCATATGCCACGTTGT
>RRZT010128103.1_pt1 | contig 13701 bp, 15 predicted proteins | sample 2165551 | NCBI WGS metagenome assembly RRZT01 (sample SAMN10456910, study PRJNA506462) | wastewater metagenome | biome: wastewater; feature: sludge; material: wastewater sludge; isolation source: wastewater sludge with Escherichia coli K12::gfp cells carrying plasmid... | place: USA: Moscow, Idaho... | reverse complement strand
CTCCGACCATCATTCTCAACCTTCCACTACACTGGAAGGTCAAGCCGGGATTGAGGAGGGCGTCATGCGGATCGGGCAACTGGCCCAGGCGGCGGGCACGACTGCCAAGACGCTGCGATTCTACGAAGACCAGGGACTCCTGCTGCCCGCTGCGCGAACCGGATCTGGCTACCGCGAGTACGGCACGGAAACTCTCGCCCGGCTCGACTTCATCCATCGCGGCCAGGCAGCAGGACTGACTCTTGCGCAAATCCGACAGATCCTCCAGATCCGCGACACCGGAACGGCGCCGTGCGAACACGTCCGGGAACTGCTGGATACGCGCCTGGCCGAAGTCGATGAGCAGATTGCCGAACTCGGCCGGCTGCGTCAGACCATCGCCGGGCTACGGACGGCAGCCGAGCAGGTTGAACCCGAGAGGTGTCAGGCTGGCGCGGTCTGCGCCTACCTCTAGCGATTCCGGGCCCGCTCGCCCGCGGATGTCCTGTCACCTGCGAGCGGTGGCGTAGCTGTTCCAGGCGGCGCCCGCGAGCCCGGCCCACCGGGTGGCGGTGCCGATGCTGACGCCGATGAGGTGGGCAAAGACTGCTGGCGGGGTGGTCGAAGCGAGGTGCAGCAGGGCGGTGTTGCGGCTGGCCCGGGTGGAGATCCCGAGCCGGTTCATCCGGGCCATGAGCGAGGGCGGCTGGAGGTGGGTGCCGGCGTTCTTGCCGGTGAACAGCCACCTGCGGTCGGCCAGGGTGCTCGCGGTGCCGAACGGCTTGGCGACGGGCAGCGCGGTGATCAGCGCATCCAAGGGCGGGATGAGCAGCAGCGGCTCGCGGCCCAGGATCAAGTAGGTGTCGCCGTGGGCGGCGCGGATGTCCGCGGTGGTGAGGGTGACGATCCTGGCAACGGGTTGAGCGTAGAGCAGGATCAGGCAGGCCGCGGCACGGTCCTCGATGCTCGCGCTGTCGGCGTCGTGCAGGAGCCGTCGGGCCAGGTCGAGCTGCTCGCCGGGGTCGATGTCGTGCCGCGGGTCCTTGCCGGGGATGGGGTCGGGCAGCCGGGTGCGGGGCAGGTACCCGCCGCGTTTGAGCCACCGGATAAAGCGCAGGCGTCTGCTGCGGTCGACGGTGATCCAGGCGTCCAGGCAGCTCTGGGGGCAGTCGTCCAGATCGTGGCGGTGGGCGGTGAGGTGGTCGAGGAAGCCTTTGGCGGTCTGGATGTCGCCGCGGCACCGGTCGGCGGTCGCAGCGGAGATATGGCCGTGGCGGTCGGTCTTGACGCGTCCGACGACGTGCCAGCGGGCGTAGCGGGTGAGCACGCCGCGTAGCTCGGGATCATCGACGCCGGCGACGGCGTGGGCGGCGTAGCGGTGCAGGCGGGCGGCGTTCTCATCCCGCGGCGGCAGCGCGCCGACAGCGACGAGCATGGCGCGCAGGTAGGTCACCGAGAACGACTGCGGCCGGGCATCGAGCGCGTCGTGGGTCAGCCCGAGCTGGCCTTGAGCAATCTCGGCCAGCAGATGCAGGCTGGCGAGGTCGTGCCAGTTGGTCAGCAGCGACCTCGGTCGGCTGGTGGCAGTGAGGGCCTCGCGCACGGGCTGGAGCTCGGATCGGACCGTGCCGTCCGGTCCGGTCAGCGCGATCTCGATCTGCGCGGTGGCTTGGCAGGCGAAGCATCGTGGCCGACCGTGGTTCGTGGTGCGGCGGCCGAGGGCCTGCTGGCCGCAGATGGAGCAGTCGATGACCGGTGCCTGATAGCAGGTCGGGCAGACATCCGGGCTGGTCGCGGTGGCCTTGAGCGCGATGCGTTTGAGCCGGCCGCAGATGCCACAGGACCGTCGCGGGTTCCGGTAACAGCGGGTGCAGAGGTTCCGCGCCGCCTGGCCCTTGCCGCCGGCGCGGGTGGCGAGTGCTCCGATGGTGCCGCACTCATCGCAGGCATCGTCGTCGCTGGTGCGGAGACGGGCATAGCAGGTCACGCAGATCGCCCCGCCGTCCGGAGTGCGGGCATTGACGCGGCGCTGTCGGCCGCAGGCGGTGCAACTCTCCTGCGGTGCGCGGCTGGCGCGGCAGGCTCGGCACTCGCCCCGGTCGAGGGCATGATTCCAGCGCAGGTTCTTGTCCCGTCCGCAGCCAAAACAGGTGCCCCGGATGATCGTGTTCGCCATCCGGTCCGGTCAGTCGTCGGCGGGTTTGATGACCGCGCGCGTCGGACGGTTCTTGCTGCCAGACTTCGGCGGCGGTGTGGTGCCGGTGGTGCCGGTCTTGCGTCCGCGCCGTGAGCTGGTGGCGACGTAGGGCTCGATCAGATCGTTCGGTGTGGCCCCGAAGATGTCGCAGAGCGCGGCGAGGAGCTGCATGTTCAACCGCTCGGGCTGCCCGGTGACGATCCGGTAGACCTGCGTGGAGGTCATCACCACGCCCCGGTCGGCCAGCAACGGCACCAGATCGGTCGTGGACTGCATACCGTGCTCGTTCATCAGCTTGCGCACGTGCCAGTGGTAGGCAACGGTCTTGGTCATCGTCTCTCAGCCTTCCTCGATCGCAGGTGGGATGAACGCCGCATCCAGAGCGCGGCGCAGGGTGCGATTGCGGTAGTCACCGGACACGCCGGTGTAGAGGGCGGTGGTCGATCCCCACCGATGCCCTACCTGTTGCTGGACGAACAGCGGGTCGAAGCCATCCTCGATCAGATGCGTCACATAGGAGTGCCGCAGACAGTGCGGGTGCAGCACCGGGTCCAGCCCGAGGGCGTCGCGCCAGTCCGCGAACCGGTCATCAACATGGTCGAGACGGATGCGGCCCTGCCGCTCGGTCGGCCACAAGATCGACTCATCGGCGATGTCGAAGCGGGGCCGGACCTCGGCGAGATACTCCTCGATCACCGGCCGGGTCCAGTCGAACACGGCCAGCACCGCCCGGCGCCTTGGCTGGGAACCCTTCATGGCCTTGCCCCAGCGGACGTTGCAGACCCCGAACCGCCCGAACTCCGGGCCTTTCGGGTTGCGGGTGAAGTCGTGCAGATCCAACATCGCCGCCTCGCGGCGGCGCAGCCCGAAGGCGTAAATGATCTTGAACAGCGTCGCGTCGCGGAACATCGTCAGCCAGCCCTTGCGGCCCGATGATCGTGCCCGATCCACCAGGTCGTCGGCGTAGTCGAAGAACGCCTGCAACTCCATCCTCGACAGCGGCCGCACCGCCGGACGAGCCTCGTGATCGCTGCTGTGGACGACGGTGTTCCACTCGTGGCACACCTGCACCGGGTGCGTGCCGAACAGCTCCAGGCACCGATCCACCCACCCGTAGCGATGATCGGTCAGGTAGTCGCAGAACAGCGCGACCGAGTTTTGATAGGCCCGCACCGTCGACACCGACAGCGGCCGCGCGCCCGAGACCAGCGAGGTCGTCCACTCTTCGACGTCGGCCGGGGACCACTCCCACGGCGACGTCCCGCAGAAGTCCGCGAACCGGCGCACCTGCGAGGCCCTGGTCTTAATCGTCTGCGCCGCCAGCATCCGCGAGGTCTGCTGCGTGGTCCAGCCGGTCAGCATCTTATCGAAGAACTGTTCCGCCGGGCGCAGCAGCGTCACGTTGCCAGCCGGCGACGAGGACCCGGCACTCGGTCCTTGACCGTCCACGAACACCATACGACGACCTTACATTAGATGTAAGAATCATGCATTATATGTAAGGATGCGGCCGAAATCCCTGGTCAGAGGCGGTTGCCGGTGCTACGTTCGAGGAGTCCGCGATCCCGCTGGTCGGCGTGATTCCGGCTTACATCTAACGTAAGAATCCTACCTTAGATGTAACTTCCGAGATTAGGCTTTCACGGTGACGTGGAGGTGGTCGTAGTGGCCTCCGGTCACGTCGTTCGGGTCGTGCATACCGCCGCCGTTGTAGGGACGCCAGCCGTCGGCATCGCGGCTGACGGACCAGATTCGGCCTTGCCAGATGAGGTACTCGACGCCGAGGATCGCCGCGTTGTCTTTCATCCAGTTCGTCACGGCCCACCCGGCGTCGAGCTGGGCGGGGTTGGGGCGTTGGCCGATCCGGTTACCGAAGGTGATGTCACACGCCCGCCCGAGGGGATGCTCCGACTTGGTGCCGGGGCGCGGCGAGTAGCAGCCCCAGCCAGTGTCCGGGAACGCCACGAGGGTCTGCTGGTAGAGGTGCAGCAACCTGGCGGTGATCTTCCCGCCGGTGGTGGGATCGTCGACGAGCCGGTCAGGGTCGCCATCGACGCCCGTGGGAGGTCCTGCGGTGCCCGCCGCGCGGCACGCGGCTGGTGACCCAGCGGTGGCTTCGGGGAGGTTCGCAGCTCCGTGCTGGTTGAGCCAGGCGGCGGGATCGATGAAGTCGCCGCCTGTGCCGCCTTGGCGGACTTCGAAGTGCAGGTGCGCTCCGGTGGAGTAGCCGGAGGAGCCGACATCTCCGATGTGCTGGCCAGCCCGTACCTGGTCGCCGGGTTTCACGTGGATGCCGTGCTGCCACATGTGTGCGTACGCGGTGGCGATGGTCTGGCCGTCGATGGTGTGCTCGATGACGATGAGTCCGCCGTATCCGCCGGAGAACTCGGCAACCGTGACGGTGCCGTCGGCGGCGGCGAGGATCGGGGTGCCGTCGGGGGCTCCGAAGTCCGCTCCGCTGTGCAGCTTGTATTCGCCGGTGATCGGGTGCACGCGCATCCCGAACGGCGAGGTCGCCACCCAGGTCCCTTCGGGGAGCGGGAACACCACTCGCGACGACGACACCACCGGCCCACCCGCCCCCACAGGCCCAGCGCCGTTGGTGGTGAGGGTGGCGAGGATAGTGTCGGCCACCGGTGCGTAGTTGCGGTATCGGTCGGGGTAGGCGGAGACCTCGACGGCTTGGGCGGCTTCGCCGGGGTCCATCTGCTGCCAGCTGGGAATGTCGAGCAGACCGCGCGGGCTCGGGTAGTTCGGTCCGGTCGGGCCGCCGAAGAACGCTCGCGCTTGGTACGTGGGGTCCATGAGCTCGGCGACAGTGCCCCATCCCGATTGTGGGCGCATCTGGAACAGGCCGAGGGAGTCGTGGTCGGAGCCGTTGCCGTCGTTGGGGTAGTTCGCGGACTCGGGGTAGGTGCCGGTGTTCGACAGCATCCGCAGGGTGGACTCGGTGAGTGCTGCCATGAGCGCGATCTTGATTCCCGGCATGCCCACGCCGTCGGTGCTGTTGCCGATGGCGATGATCGTGGCGGCGTGGGTGAGCTGCTGCCGGTTCAGCGTGAACGTCTCACCGTTGGCCGTCGTCACGATGAGCGAGTCCGGGACGGGTCCGAGGTGAACGGTGCCCGTGGTGGTGGCGCAGTTGGCGGCGGCGGGGTTCATCAGTGCCCCGATCCCGAGCAGGATGACGGACGGGGCGAAGAACATGAGCGCGAGGGCTGCGATGACTGTCTTGCGGAACACGGCGGCACCTCAGCGGAGGGGGTTGTCGAGCTGGGACAGCCGCAACAGGTGACAGGTCGGATAGGTCGGGGCGCAGACCACGAACACGGTGAACGAGACGGGATGCTTGGAGGTGACGGGCTGGCCGTTCCAGATGCCGGAGCGGTGGCGGGTGCCCTCGATCGTGACCGCGGTCGTGCCGGGTGCGATCTGCCCGGGCTGCGCCTGCGCCAGCGCGTCGGCCCACGCATCGGGGATGAACGAGGCGTCGATGACGAGGTGCTGGGTGGTGGCGTACTGGCGTAGTTCGATCCAGGCGTCCCGGTTGGGCAGGTAGGTGGCGATGTCGGAGGCGAGGCCCGCTTGCTCGTCCCCGGAGGGGTCGCCGACGGCGAGGATCGCCGAGGTGTAGTCCAGCGGCCACAACCCCAGCGCGGTGTCCCAGGCGAACAAGGTGGTGGCGACGCCTTCGGCGAAGGTGACCGGATCGGTCGAGCGCGGCACAGATGGAACCTTCGGCAGTGGTGGTGTTGACGGCCCCGGCGACGGGGGCGTGGTCACGGTCGGCGACGGCTCTGGGTTTGGATCGGTGTTGCTGAGGTTGCGGGGGCCGGTGAGGAGTCCGTAGACGCCGACCCCGGCCAGCACGAGTAGGACGATGCCAGCGGCGATGAGGGCGACGAGTCGTCGGCGGGCTCGGGTATCAGTGGGTGCAGGGCTCATGCCTGGCAGGTACACGCCCGCCACCTGCAGAGCGGCGGAACCTCAGAGTGCGCGCAGGATCGGCTGTGCTGCGTGGGCGTCGCGTGTGGTGCGGAGGTCGTCGGCAAAGTGGGCGGTGGCTTCGGCGACGGTGAGGAAGTTCTCGTACTGGTCGTCGGTTAGCTCGGCGGCGAGCACGGCGATGTCGTAGTGGGTCCACCAACTGGCGAGTTCGCCCCAGGTCTGGACGAACGCCCGCACGGGATACCGGACTGGTGGTGCGTCGTCGGGCACGAGCGGCTTGGGGCGGGGCTTGGGCTTCTTGCCCTTCTTCATCGCGTTGGCGCGGGCGACGGCATCCTCGGCGAGGGCGTGCATCGTCGCTTCCCGCACCTCACGCGCCGCATCAGCAGATTCGCGGATCGCCTGGTAGATCGGATGCACCGGGTCGCCTGCTTCGATCCGGGCCAACGCGGCTGCGGCTTCGGCTCGTAGGGTCTCGGGTTGGGCGGGGTTGGCGGCGATCTGTTCGATGTAGCCGACCTTCTCCAATGTGGTGTGTGACGCGCCGCCGGGGATCATCGCTGCGGCCTGTGCGCGGGTCTTCCCGGTGGGGCCGTTCGACGGTGGTGCAAACTTTGCACCACCGTCATTTCCCGGCTGGTGTTCGGCGCTGAACTGGGTGGCGGACTTTCGGCGGGCGGCGTCTTCGGCCATGACTTGCTTGATCTCGCGGTACAGGCCTGCGGCTTCGAGCTGGTTGTAGGGCTTGTGGAGCATGTTGTCGTCCTGCTCGGCCAGGAGTTTCCCGAGCCGGTCCGAGAGGCCGCCGCGTACCCAGACGCTGACGGTGCGCCAGCCGAGCATCTTGATCGCTGCCAGGCGGCGTGCTCCGCAGACGAGCACGCCGTCGATGGTGATCGTCAACGGCTGAAGCAGTCCGTCGCGGTTGATGGACGCAGCGAGTGCGTCGAGGTCTCCGAGGTCGGTGCGGTGGCGGGTGCCGACGATCAGGGAATCGACGGCCCGGTCGAGCTGCACGCCCGTCTCTGTGTCGGTCATTGCTATTCACCGCCCCGGTGCCTGGGGGCCGCGAGGGCGAGGGCGAGGATCAGGTCGTCATCGCGCAGCAGCAGTTCCAAGGTCTCCCCGAGGAGGAGCCGCAGCAGCACCCCACGGCCGGCGCTGGTTGCCGCGTAGGCGGGGTGCGGGTTCCCGAGCAGCGCCCGCAGCAGCGCGGTCCAGGTGCGGCGAGGCAGGTCGAGGAGCGCGCGGGCGTGTCGATCCCGCCGTAGTGCCTCGTAGGCGGATTGGCGGGTCCCGGCCTTTGCGAGGGCTCCGCAGACATGCTCGACCGACGCCCGGGCGGTGTCGGTCGGCCAGTCGAGCAGGCACAGCAGCGCGATCGCATCCTCTGCCGCCGACGTGGCTGACATGCAGGCCTGCGCCGACCCCAGCAGATCATGCGGGTCGGCCTCATGGTCGTTGGGCAGGTCGTCGGAGACCTGGAGCGCCGGGTGGTACTCCGAGAGGGCGGTGTCGCGGTCGGAGAAGCGTTCGGGGTCGTGGAACGCCGAGACATGGGAGCGGCGGGCTTGGTGCACGGAGCAGAGCAGGCCTTGGGCGCGTTCTTCGTAGATGCAGGTGATCCGTACGGCGTGGGTGATGATCGCCCACGGGTCGTTGGCGTCGCGGGTGGAGCGGTTCTGCATTGCGTCGAACGCCGCCGCGACCGCTTCCCAGGTATCGAGGCGGTGCTTGCGCGCCAGCGCCTTGTACTTCTCGGCGGCGAACTCCATCAGATCGCGCGCGACCGGATCATTGACCCAGGCGTCCTCACCGCCCGTGTGGAGCCGGTGCAGCAGAGCCCGCAGGCCCTCGCCGGTAGTGAAATCCTCACGCGAAGATTCGGTGCTGGGGTTGGTGGTTGTGGTCATGGTGTCGGCACCTCCTGGCAGGTAGGTGCGCGCCCGTTCCCACGAACGCGCTCCTGCCTCGGTTGCCGTCTGGACCATGACCTGCCACCTTCACCCGATCCCGATCCCAGGCCGCACAGGGGCCGAGGTGGTGACGGTGCGTCGCCCGAACGCTGTGATCGGCGGTAGACGACGTGCGCGATCTCGCGCGGCCTGCGTCCCGATTCGCAGGGGTGTGCGGGTGCGGCGGGCGAGTTCGGCTTGGAAGTCCAGGCCGCGCCCAGCGACGTTCGCCGAATGACGGGCCATCAGATCAGTCGGGCGCACCCACTCCACACCCCGGCCACGAACCACGGTGGCGTGCTGCTTCTCGGTGCGGGCGACCTGCGCCGCGCGCACTGCCTCCGGCGTCGTTGAGGCTTCGACGGCAGGCTCGGGGCGGTCGCGTGGGACGGAGAGTGCCTGATCGGCTGGGGTCGGTACGACGCGCTGCGGATCGTGGCGAGGATCAACGTGCTGCGGGTTGTCTGTGGTGTTCATGGGGTGGTCTCCTCCCACTCGTCGGCGGACTTGGTGATGTCAGTAGTGAGGTGTGCGGGGGTGAACCAGCGGCCTACGGTCGAGGGATGCACGCCGAGTTCGCGGGCGATCCGCTTGTTCGACCACCTCGCCTCCCGCAGCTCCCGCCCCAACGCACGACGATCCGCCGGACCGAGCGAATCGGCCCCAGCAGGCGCAGACGCAGGAGCAGATGCCAGCTCCGCGACTCCAGGCGATGAGGGCGCGCCTCCCAGCGCGCTCGGCGTTGGCTCGGCGGAGGTCCCGGCGAACACGGTGACCTCGCGCCGGTCCGGCGTCCCCAGCCCCGGGGCGGGAGCGGGTGTGCGGGTGAGGATGACGGTGAGGTGAGTGATCGCGAGCAGCACAACGGGCGGGACGGCCGCAACAGAAGCGGCGAGGACGCTGGGCACATCGGCATCGGCTGCGACGACGGCGTGGATTGCGTTCGCGGTGACCGAGACGAGCGCGCCACCGGTCAGGAGCGCCCAGGGGTACCAGGCGGAGCGTTGCCCGGCGAGAGCGACGACGGCGACGGTCGCGACGACGATGATGCCGTCCACGATCAGCGGCCACGCCCACGCCTGACCCACGCCGATCCCCGAACGCGCGGCCAGATCGGCCAGCGAGGTGAACGACAGCCAGAACGCCCCAGCGGCGATGAACACCGTCCCCGCCACCGCCGTCCCAGCAGCCCACCGTCGCGGACTCGCCTCACGCATCACAGCCCCGCCCTCCCTGCCGCGACGGCGGGCGCAACCGTCGAGCGGGCGCACCACCGATCCGTCGTCGGTGCCCGACCCGCAGGAGCGGTCGCGGGTGTGGGCTGGGTGGCGCGGTAGGCCGAGCGCACGGTCGTGGCGATCTCACGCTCGCTCAAGCCCGCCTGCGCTGCGGCGGGGCCGAGTGCGTCGAGTGTGTCGGCGGGTGGGGTGCCGTTCTCGGCGAGGCGGCAGGCGGCCCAGAACAGGCCCCGGTTTCGTTCGCCCTCACCACGGCTTGCGACCCAGGCTGCGAGCCGTTCGGCATCCACCGCGACCGCGCCCCCGTCGTTCCGTGTCGCCGGGGCCGGTCGAGGATCGAGGAAATCACGGAGCCGTGGGGCATCGACGGGTCCGACGGAGTGTGCGGCAAGGTCGGCGATCTCGTAACGCCGCAGGGTGCCGTCGATGGTTCGGCGGGAGGGCGGGGCGATGATGTAGCCGCCGTCGCCCCGAAAATCGACACCGGCACCTGCGGCCTGCCACGACCGCTGCTCCTTGCCGGAGGTGGCCGGGTAGTAGGCGTGTGCGCCGCCGGTTGGGGTCCGCACCAGCAGACCCGCACCATCCACCAAACCGGTTTCGGAGGCGCGCCGCCAGGCAGCGCGGCCATCGACTGGGCCGTGAACATCGACATCCACCACGACGACACCAGAGGCCGCGCCGGTGGGAAGCCCGATGTTGGCGTCCGGGGTGCGCGACCACCACGCGGCGACCTGCTCAGGGTCGGTGGTCGCGTCGAGGAAGCCCCGCCGGGTGAGCGGACGCTTCCCACCCGACTCGCACGGAAACACCGGCACCCCAGCCGCAGCGAGACTGCGTGCCGCAGCGGCAAGGTCCTGGGTGCGGTCAACGCGGATGAGCGCAGCAAGAACGTCGAGGGGATTGGGCATCACAGCCCCCGTCCCGCCAAGACCGGCGCAGCATGTGGCCGGTCAGGCTCCACCTGCCGAGCCGCAGCGCGGGCAGGCTTCGCGCTCGGAGTGTCTCGTTCCAGACCGGGAGGGGTGCCGTCACCGAGCTGTGGGGTGTCGAGCTGGTCGAGGATCGCCAGCGCCGTCTTCCGCACCCGCTCACCGGTGGCCTGGACGATCTGTGCGGGTTCCTTGTCGTCGGCGCGGGCGGCCCAGGTCGAGACGTACGGGATCGTGTAGCCGTCGGTGGTCATGCCGTGGGCGGCCCCGATCATCAGCGCGACCGACTCGGCTTCGACCTCGCGGATGCCGCGATGCTGCCGCACCTCCAGGTCGTCGGGGTCGTGCATCTTCACGTGCGCGAGCTCGTGCGCCAGCGTCTTCACTCGTGCCGCAGGAGACATGTTCTCCCGCACCGACACCGTGCGTGCTTCGTAGTCGGTCATGCCGTTCGCGCCCATGATCGCCAGCTCGTCCGGCACCGAGACGACCTCGAACCCCGCGGCGCGAATCTGGGCGGCGAGGCCGTCCCAGAGCCCGGTGGGGGCTTCGCCCTCCAACAGCACCGGCGCAGGTGTCGTGGGGAGGGGGTCGCCGTCGGTCTGGGAGACATCCCAGACGTACGCCGGGCGGGCGCCGACCATGCGGGAGCGCACCACCTCACCGGGCTTCGGCTTCTCCCGCGGCCCGAGCCGTCGCCACGAACCCGAATCCGACGGCGTGGAGGTGGCGAACCTGCCCGTGACGGGGGCGAAGATCATGTAGCCCGGCTGGCCCTTCATCACCTGACGCCCCAGCGCCTGCCACTGCCGATAGCCCGCCACGAGCGTGGGGAACGGTTCGGGCACGCGGCCGGCCTCGAACGCGACCTGGTGCTGCACCCAGATCAGCATCGTGTTGTTGAACGACCGGGAGCGGAACCTCGCGGCGAACGCGAGCGCGTCGCGCCAGTCGTCGCCTGTAACGAGCTGTTCGACCGCGCTCGTCAGCTTCTCGTGCAGCTCGTCGAGCTTTGCCTCACGCGCCGCCCGCTGCTCCAGTGTGGATGCCATGACCGGGTCTCCTCTCGCGACCACCACGGCACTGTGGGACGCGGCGGTACACCTTCGAGGTAGGCATCCCCGCCCGCCACCGCGACCGCGAACCCGCCGGGCCGACCTCACTGGGCGGTCCGGCGCAGTGGCGCGCCCTGCCGAGTGGCCGCGTGCGATCGTTGCGGGAGCGTGCATCGTTCACCTCCTCTCAGGTGAGAGCAGACTCAGCCAAGCAATCCATTGAGCATGCTCAACCGGTCGGAGTTCCTATCACAGCACGGCTGTTGAGCTTGCGCAACCCTTGATTTGTGCATGCCCAACGTCTAGAGTTGAGCATGCACAACCACCCTTCGGGGTGGACACATCGACGCCTTGCCCGTCGCGAAGGGAGAGGGGGTCAGTCGCATGACCGAAGACGACAGCCAGGCAGCTGCCGAAGGGCTCGCCAAGCGTCTACGTCTCCTGATGGACGTCGTAGAGGCGGAGTCCGGCACCGAGCCGACCTACTCACAGATCGCGGAGTTCCTCAAAGACCGAGGCGTGAACCTGTCCCGGTCACGCTGGACGTACATGATCAACGGCCACCGCTACGTCCAAGACCCCGCCGTGTTCGACGCTCTCGCCGCGTTCTTCGACGTAGACGCCGAGTTCCTCACCGGCGACGACAATGCCGCGACACCTGAGAAGGTGTCCGCGCAGCTCGACCTGGTCCGCGCGATGCGCGCCGCGAAGGTCAAGTCGTACGCTGCCCGCACTCTCGGTGACATCTCACCGAAAGCACTCCACGCCATCACCAAGTTCCTGGACGAGGAAATGACACATATGCCTGAGCACTAGACAGGTATCGCGTGACGGCAAGCCGATACCCGCAACGTGCTCTCCGACCGAGAGGGGCACACCGTGAATATCGAACAGACCGTATCGACGGCCGTCTCGAACCTCCAGCTCGGGCACACCTTCACCCACGACGCCCTCGTCCAGGCCATCCAGACCCGACGCCAGCGCAGGCTCATCGTCTGCGAAGTCCCCAACCTCAACACCAGCGACGGCATCTGCGCCCTCTGGTTCGCCCGACCCACCGACGACATCATCCTGCACGCCTGCACCGACTCCGCGCTGCACCGCCAACAGTTCGTCCTGCACGAGTTCGCGCACCTGATCCTCGGCCACTGCGAGAGCGAAGACTGCGACACCATCGACGTGCTGCTGCCCGACATCCCGGCACGCACCCGCCTGCGGCTCCTCAAACGACACGACCTCGACTGTGACACCGAGATCGCCGCCGAAGCCCTCGCCGACCGGCTCGCCGCCGGCATCCGAGGACACGCCTTCGCCGAGTCCCGCTACTCGGAGGTCTTCGGATGACACAGCTCCTCGTCGCGGCCCTCATGTGGGTGCTCGTGGCGAGCCTGCTCATCATCCGCCGAAAACGCGCCGACCGCAGCGTCACCTACGCCGCCCTCGCCATCGCGATCGCCATGACTCTCAACGTCGATGCCGTCTACGAAACCGTCGATCCACTCCTCGGCGGCAGCAACACCGCCACGCTCATCGCCGACACTCTGCTGATGGTCGGGCTGTTCTTCCTTGGCCGAGGAGTCATGCATGCTGGCGAGTACCGGCCCCGGCTCGTGCGTGCAGCCGTCAGCTTGCCTACGTTGCTGGTCGCACTGGCCGCGATCACGGTGATGTTCACGTTCATCGAACGCGGCCACACCACCACGCAGTTCATGGCCGACCTCGGCAATCAGCCGGCCACGGCAACGTACTCGATCATCAACTTCGTCTACTGCGGCATCGTGATTGCCGCCATGCTGACTCTTGCCACCCGGCAGTATCGAAACGCCCATGGCGTTCAGCGCCTCCCAGCGGCTCTGCTCACTCTCGGTTCGGCATTCGGGGTCGCGCTCTGCGTCGCCGTGCTCATCATGGACATCGCGCATGTCACAGATCACCTCGACCTCATGCGCGCCGTCCAGGCTTTCTACGCGCCCCTGTCGCTGCTCACCTTCGGATTCCTCTGCGCAGGATTCACCGCACAACCCGTCGTCCGCCTCGCCCAGCACCACGCCCGCCGACGTCGCACCGTGGCTCTCACCGCCGACCTCGAACCAGCCTGGGAACGCGCCACTCGCGTTCGTCCCGGCCTCAGCCAAGCAGAACCCCTCGCAGCCGGGACCGACGACCCCGAAGGGCGACTCCACCGCAAGATCGTCGAAATCCGCGACGCCATGATCGACGGCCGCGTCACCTTCACCACCACCGACGACGAACGCACGCTGCTCCAAGCCGCCGAACGACACCTCCTCGGCGAACAGCACACCGAGACCGGACCGAACAGTGGCGGAGACGCCGACGCAACAGAACCCAACAAGAAGCATCCCTCATGAAACGAGCCATCGCTCTCGGAGCCGGACT
>RRZT010691309.1_pt1 | contig 13706 bp, 11 predicted proteins | sample 2165551 | NCBI WGS metagenome assembly RRZT01 (sample SAMN10456910, study PRJNA506462) | wastewater metagenome | biome: wastewater; feature: sludge; material: wastewater sludge; isolation source: wastewater sludge with Escherichia coli K12::gfp cells carrying plasmid... | place: USA: Moscow, Idaho... | reverse complement strand
GCCCGCATTCAATTCTGCCAATCAAAAACATCACCCATTCTTGAAGCTATCGTTCACCACTCTCCAGTTTTTCTACCTTTACCGTCTAGTGTTAAAGGAGCAGAAAAATAACGTGCCTGAACAGAATTCGCCTTTGGTGTAGCCACCAACGTGTAATTTCCAGCACTCACGTTATTTAATGTTATTGTGTAATGAGATCCTGCTTCCGCATTACTACACGGAGAAAAGGCGCAAGGAAAACCTAGTGTTGTAACTGTTGCTCCCATATAAGTATTATTTTGCGTGTAGTATTTCTCCATCCACTGTGCATTTTGCATCAAAGCTGATTCCGCTGCTGCTCGACGAGATTTTGCAATCGCCCTATCGAAAGAAGGCAAAGCTATAGCAGCCAAGATGCTCACAATTACAACAACTACCAATACCTCTATGAGTGTAAAACCTCTCTGAAAACCACGACGATAATTCATGGTCTTCCCCCCCCGCGTAATGAGCTTTGTGCCGTTGGAAGAGGCGTATCGATGGTGACTCTTTCAATCTCATCTGTTCTACCAGGCAACAACAAAAAATGAACCGCCATTCCCTGCTGAAGTGCTTTAACCGTAAGCCTCTCATTCTTTATTCCTGTTATAGAAATAGAAGGGCTGTAGCGATACTCTTTTCCTGATAAAACAATCTTGAAGCGCGCTTCATCAACAGACTGAACAACTCCAGCAATAGGGCGAGAAGCCGTTGAGTTAGAACTCTCGGCAACCGGAGCAAGTTGCCCCGGTTCAGCTATAGAGGCCACCGCGTAACTCAGCTCTGAGTACAGCGCCATGCAAAATAAGCTGCTCGTTAAAGCAAATTTCATGAGATTTGATTCTTTTTTCATAATAAGACCTACCTTATGTTTATTTTTTATCAGTTTCTCAATTCAATCCAAGACTGACGTCCTAAAGGCTCTGGGCTGGATGACTTTTCGCATGTCACCTTCCCTGTTGAATCCGTAACGCATTCTTGGCCAGCAATGGACACAGGTTGCCCCGGAGCACCACCTAATTTTTTACCATTAACAGCAGCAGCGCCCGCACCATCGTTGCCATTAGATGTTCTAAAGTCTTTCCCATCCAGCGAACCATCTTTATTAACATCAAATACAGAATTATCCGATCTCGCAACAGAAGAAGTAACCTTCATTAACCAACCGTCTAATCCAATAGAACAGGCATTCCTTTGTACCGGCATTAATGTTGGCTGAGTCCACATATAATTCTGATATACCCCATCAGCAACCACCCGTTCTGCCTTATTAGCATTGCCGTAGGTTAAATCAAGATAAGCACCTCGCTTTGTTGCCCAGTCCACAGTATTTGCAGTCAATGTTCTCCAACCATAGCCGCTTTCAGAAAATTCACCCGTAATTTTTTGCTCTTGCAAACTAGCTCGCCCTGTAATAGGAGATAAGTTATTGTCCCACACGGCGTACATTGTCTGCGTTTGAGCTCCAGTAATGACTGTGTCAGTATTCCCCAAAAATTTACCAGAGCCAAAGTAAACCATGTACCCGGGTTTTCCCATCGGATGAAGCGAAATAATTGGCTTAGCGGTAATTGGCTGCACCTTATCACTGGCATCTTTCGCTACAAAAAGTGGTTTACCACTATAAGCAACAGCCCACTTACTAGGCGTACTATCTGTCAAATCAAATTTCCACAAATTCCCAACTAAGTCACCAGCATAAACAGCATCAACAACATAATCCCCATTAAAATCAACTGCTTCTGGTGAGGATAAACCATTTGGAGTAGTTGCAGAGCCTATACCGGTGTCTATTTTCTTCAACAGCTTTCCGGTTGCGATATCAACAATATATAAAACAGCCGTACCCTTGGTGCTAGCATGACCATCATCTTCTGAATTGTTGTATCCATTACCAAAAATAGCCACCCAAGAACCATCGTGAGTTTTTCCAATTGCAGGGCGACCAAAGGTATAACCTAGATCCACATCACCATTAATTGTCTCATCATCCGTAAACTCCCATTTAACAAGACTTGAGGCATTCTTTTCTGAAAACTGTGTTGGATCAGTTACATCCAGAGCGTAAATGCCCTGCCCCCCAGCGCCTAAGCTACCAACTAAATAACTTTTCCATACACCCGAAATCTCAACATCCGCAATTGTAGGCGTGGCATCAACATAGTAATGATGGGGATAATTTTGACTAGACAAAAAGAACAAGTTTTTCATAACCGGCGTTGGCACATATGCCATTCTTTCTTGACCACTTGTTGCATCAAAAGCGTGAAGCATCCCATCATTTGCGCCAACATATAACATGGGGGCACGATTTGCATGAGCTGTATAAAAATCCACATAACCAGGCATTAAGCTTTCAACGTAGCCAGCCGAAGGCGCTCCTACATAAACCGGGGAAGAATTCACAATATCGCCCAATAAGCCACTGCTTCTTACACGATATTTCCCACTGGTATTTCCTTCATTGCTTTGATCGCCTCGTATATATTCAAGAATAGAAGAATCTTTTATAGCGGACATTTGTGAAAGCGTTAGCTCTGAATTACTTGGCGAAGAAGGCTTAACCGGCCAGCGAAAGGGAATACCCGTCCGACGAGCTTCTACTGTGTCTGTGCGCCAAGTTAAAATCTGGCGAGATCTAGCAGCAGGAATAGGCACAACCGTAGACGCCGCAGGTAAAATCCCTGCACTTCCTATCGCCCAATCTGGAACGTCGTTAATTTTAGTCACCCCCGCAGTGTTGGTGAATGAAAACTTACGCAGGGATCCAGACCAATCTTTTGAGTTAAATTGCGTTTGGAATATGGATGCATTACTGGCCAATTGCGCACCATTGGCAGCAGTCCCCCCTCCAGAGCCAGCAGTTTCTGAAAGAATAGATTTAAAAACGCTATCCATTGCAGCCTTTAAAGAGGCCGCATCCGTCGCATAATACGCCGTTCCCGTTCCGCCGGCAGAAGCCACTTTATCTAATGTGCTTGGATCTGTGCCATACGGTAATGCAAAACCAATAATATAAGTTTTAACCCCTTCTGCGAATAAATCTGCCGCCGCCTTTGAGGTCGCAACTAATGCATCAGCAGGAGTTGAGTAAGTTCCACCAGAAGGTGTATGCGTAGGTAAACCGTCTGTTAGAAAAATAACATATTTAGTACCACAATCCGTGCTCTTAGGCGCAGAAGCAGCCCTTCCTGTCGCAGTATCATTCCCGCCTAAACCGCTTTTAAAGTAGGTTAATGCTGTTTTTAGTGTACCTTCAGAAGGTGTCATCCCAGCATTTTTTATACCCACAGCTGTACAAGGTGTTTGATTCCCAGGAACATTACAAGCCAGCTTCTCACTAAGAAGATTTATCTGACTAGGTGTGCTATCCGCAATAGGCACTTCTAAATAACCGCCACCGGGGCTGCTAGTTGATTGCCAGGTTCTACCCACATCCCATTGCATCATCCTTGTGCCAAAATCAGTAATACCTTGAGCAACGTCGCTATCTGTAGGATGAAAAGTCAGAGTGTACTTACTCCCTCCATAACCTCCTGCGGGGGGAGGTGCATCACTGATACCTGATTTTTGCGTATAACAATCATAGCTAGGGCAACCCCCGAGTGCATTATTGACAACACACTTGGGATTTTTAAAAGGGGCAACATAACCTGGGGCAGTAGGAAACGGGTCTCTCCTATAACAAAACATATTCCCCTGAGGCCCGCTTGAATACATAGGTAAATTAACATTGAAATAGACAAATTTACCTGCGCTATATTCACGCTTAAATCGCTTAGTGCTAGATCCCCGGTCCCCACTAAAGTTGGGATCATAATTCTTTGGATCATAGCTTACGTCATAAGGAGACGCAGAGATATATCCTTGAGAAACATCTTGCCCGAGCTTAAATGACATCAACCCTACACGCATTGAGCTTGCATAACGAGACAGAATATCTTTTGCCGTTGTTCTTGCAACCATCCCTTTGCTTTCAGGCGAAAAACTTCCAACAGCCTCCCCATCTGGACGTTCGTCCATGCTATTAGAGTTATCTAAAACAAAGAGTACATTAGGACGAGCATCTCCCGAGGAGACCGTCGTCAAGGGGGCTTGCGCTATATCAAGCAAAGCTGCTTGGGGCGTATTTGAGAGAAGCGCCAAGTTTAGCGCTAACAAGCTTGAGCTTATTTTATAAAAATATTTATTCACAGCGTACTCCATAGATAACTATTGTTTTTTGTAGAGTGATTGCAAAAGAACAACTTCACCGCCAGCACCTGGCCCTACTGCACGAGCCGTCACACGATAACGAAAACTACTTCCAGCAGGCTGGTTGTAATTAGCCACACCAAGGCTCCCGCCCCGAAGATCTAAAAATGGCTCAATAATGTATCGCGGTGCAGAGGAAACCTCTGTAGACGGTAGACTCCCTGCCCCAGTCTTTGCCCCATAAGCAACAGACTTCGTATTTGATGACCATACAGCATCATTTTTCCAGTTAGGTATTGTCGTTAAACTTGGCGTACAAAGCCCCTCTATACACCCTGCGACAAATCCATTTGCAGCAACAACTCGCCCGGAGAACTGAATATCTCTTTCCGCATCTCGCAAGGTAGATTCTGCAGCTTCCATTGCTTTTGTTCGGCGAGCTAAATTACCTGTCATGCGCTCCTGCCTAGACGTATGCTCCATAGTTGCAACACTAAGCAAAGTAACCAGCAACAGAACAATCAGGCCGATAATAAGCGTTGCCCCTCGTGCTTGATGAGGTGTAGAGCGAAAACCATGCTGCAAAATCTTTTTAGTTTTATTTGACATGCTAACTCACCTGATTTAACGGGTTCGATTGCGTAGAGCAATCTCTGATTCAAAAATACGCCGTACAGAATAATCTTTAGAAGCATCCCCGGCCTGGTTGTAGGTGTTTCCATTAAAGGTAATACTTGCTTCGTTAATCCCGTCACGCTGAGCACCAGGCTCAGACTTAACCAGCATCCGTAACTTAACTGCTACTACATTTTGCCAATTGTTCCCTGCATTAACCGCTTGAGCAGTCTGCCAGCTGTTTTGTAACCCTTTTCTAATTCCGGACTGAACGCCGTACAAAATTTCCAATGCCTCTATATTGCGTGCAATTTCAGTAGGTGCCCCCTCAATCCCTGAATTTGTAACAAAACTAGAACCGTAACGATCTGCCGCATAAAGCGAAAACTGACCTGCTAATACTGAGCCATTTCCATCTAACGTAGGTGCGACAAAATAGGCTCGCTCATAAAGAGGACGAACCTCTGAGCCCGTTGCATACAGCCGAGATAAAGCATTCGCAAATTCTATCTGGGTACTACCATCCCCTTTTACGGTCCAAGCGCTCACGGGAAATATATCTCCCCCGGTCGCATCACATGCAACGGCCACCTTAAAAACTTCCATATTTTGGTTATTGGCTACCGTCAGACGATCCGTTGCATTTGACATAGACTTTATGACAGGAAGCGGTGTTCCACTAGCTAGGCGCAACGTAATAATGTCACTCCCTCCTTTAGGAGCGGGGAAAGACGTCGTAGCTACACTGTAATTAAGCGTTGGCAGCCACACTCTGTCACTCACAGCCTCATAACCATAAATCCCTGCGAAAAAGGTATTCAAAACCGACGGCGCTGCCCCACCAAATGCGCTAACAGAAAGCTCTGCCTCATTTGAATTCAAACAAGTTGATAAAAAGCCTGCAGAACGAATATCTCGCCCCATAACATCCAGAGCAAAACGACCATTTTCTTGAACGGTAGAAAGCCCTGTTGAAATTTTATGACTGGCACGTTGGTTCGCAAGTACAGTCAGCGCTGCAGCTATAAGGAAAAGCCCCAAAACCATGCCTATCATCAACTCAATAAGAGTAAAGCCGCTCTGGTTTAAATGAACATATTTCTTTTTCATTGATATAAGCATGATCTACATCCGAACGGTAAGCGATACACATTGACTAGGCTCACACCGTGTTGGGGTAGTCCCTGCCTTATCAGCATCCCACAACACAGAAATAACAAAAACTTTAGTTTCTACCCCAGAACCAAGAGTCTTAACCTGAGCCTCTACTTTCCCCTTCCCTAATGGCAGCTCAGAACCCAGCATAGCACTCCATTTATAAAGATCATCCTGTGCTTGAGCAGCACCATCTGCACATATCCCAGAACACTCCTTACCACCAGGAGTAACCAAGTTGTCATAAGCTGTACCTTCTCTAGCGGCAGTGTAATTGGCCTTAATACGCTCAGCCATACTTTCAGCCAACGTAGTGGCTCTAGTGGATAAAAGCGAGCTATGACCAGCCCGAAAATTATGTGCCATGAGCCCCCCAAACCCGACAAGCCCTATGGTAATAAGCAGCGCTGTAACCAGCACCTCTATCATCACAAAACCATTGTTTTTAGACAATGTGATCGACTTTTTCATACAAACATATCCTCAGGGACAAGAAGTTATTTTTTCCAACGCTGCTGCGCCACTAGAAGAAATCCGTAAAAGCTGCCCTTGTGTATTACCAGGCAAACAAAATCTAGCGCTAAACTCCACTCCGCCCTGTAACGAGCCAAGAGGCAACGGCTCTTGCGTAGAAAAAATCAAGCGCCCAACCTCTCCCGGCCCTGAACTTGTTACAACAATGTCTTTCATTCCAGGTGATTCCGGATAGATACGCAAAATCCTCTCATCAGAAACAGCAGAAGTTTCATCATCTCCTGGCACCGAACCAGCCAGAAATACCATTAACGGATTTAGCCATTGCTGATTACTTGCACTAACAATACAAGTTGGTGCTGCTAATTTTGAAGGCTCAATAGGACAAACCCTTACAGCTCTCCCTCTAGTAACAGCCTCATTTTTAGCCAAAGTAACAGCACTTAAAATCGATACTCCAGTTGTTTTTAACCGAGAGGTTAAAATTGTTGCCCTAAAAGAAGGCGCTGCCATTGCAGCAAAAATTGCCAAAATCGCAATAACAGCCAACACCTCCAAGAGCGTAAAACCCCTTGCTTGCCTTTTTTGAGTCATCAAGAAATTTATTTTAAGAAAGTGCACAACAAGACCCTTCATTTAAATTGCTGCAGACTGAGATATTCTGAGCATCTAGTTTTTAGAAAGGTATGACAGAACCAATCTCGAATCCACTTTCGCTTGACATACGGCATTTTTTATGGACAAACGGTATTATCGTCACACGAACCTGCAGAAAACTTATCTTCTTAATAGCCAACAATGGCTTAAATAGGTTGAACCAATATGGTGGATTTCTTTAAATGTGCTATGGCATCCATCACCGCTCACTATCCTTAACTGCACTAAAATCACGCAACCTATAAAACCCAATACAAAAAATATTGATGTAGTCCCACTGGCGCCAGTGTCCTGGACACGGCTTATAGACCCAAGCTTTAATACCCGCACTGTCCTAAAAACTCAAACAAAACTCTCCCAAAAACAGGTCACAAACAATGCTCTAATTAGGAACAAACGCCTGCAATATTGACCCTGATACACCTTTAATTGCAACAAAGAAGGCATTCGTTTATTAAACTTGCCTACCCCCTTAAAGCCTGTTTAAAGCCTCAGATTACCATTAAATGTGAGACGCTCCCGAGGTAAAAACTACCCAAGTGACATCAATAGTGAACAGTTTGAAGTCGTCCTGCCGCTTCTAATAAGACTTAATATTCCAGAATTAAATTCTCAGCAAAACTCAGTAGCATCTGTGATTTTCATGCCGTTCTTAATTTTCCTGTACCGGTAGTAATTAGTTACGCTACTTTGCAAGGTTTTGGGGCAAAACACTCTTAACAAGTTTTAAATTTTGAAAAGCAAAAACCCGGTATTTAGCCGGGTTTTTCATATCTGGTGGGTGCTAACGGGGTCGAACCGCTGACATTCGCCTTGTAAGGGCGACGCTCTACCAACTGAGCTAAGCACCCAGATAAGGATTGAACTATAGCAAAACTTTTTTCTCTATGCAAGCACTTTATGAACTTTGAACGCTACTCTCATTCAAGCCCCAGCACTACGACTCATCATTTGCACAATATGTGGCCAAAGATAACGCCATGCAGCAAATGAAATGCCGCTTAATACTGAGATCAAAAAAATAAAAACTAAAATATTCCAATTGCGAATACGGTGAAAGGGGTCTGGCTCGCCGCACTTTGGGCAGACACAAGCTCGCTTTGATATATCTTCACGGCAGGTGGGACAAGGCATTAGCACGGCACAACACTCCAATTCTTGGGCAATAAACGCGGCATTCTAAACGTCTAGGCCCCAGGCGTCACGTCAAAATCTCATCCCGGCGAAAAACTTGGCAAAACCACGTTGCTACACCTCAAAAGGATCGACATCGACATGCCAGCGCAAAGTAGCGTGCGTTCGCTTTGCATGCAACTGTTCTACCCATTTCTGCAAGAATGCCTGAAGCAACATTCGCTGGTCAGCTTCAACTAAAAGCTGAATACGTTCGCGCTGTGCAAGTCGCGAAAGACGCATGGGCACCGGATCATAAATACGGATATGCCCTTGAAACACTACTTCTTGACACAATGTCTGCCCCAATATGACGGCATGCTTTAAAAAATCTTCTGCATATTCGCTTTGTGGCGCATCCGCGCGTAACATAGCCTGGTATGTGAAAGGAGGAAATCCTGCTTGCTTACGCTCTTGTAGTGCTTGCGCAGCAAAGCCACCATAATCTTGCTTCACGAGATATTTAAATAACGGATAGTCGGGATATTCCGTTTGAATCATCACTTCCCCACTCAACACCGCCCGCCCGGCCCGGCCCCCAACTTGCATTAATTGTTGAAAAAGCCGCTCAGGGGCACGGAAATCGGCCGCATGTAAAGCTGCATCTACACCTAACACCCCCACCAAAGTTAAGCGCGGAAAATCATGCCCTTTGGCCATCATTTGCGTACCGACCAAAATATCGGCTTTTCCTTCCGAAATTTGCGCAAGCATACGTTCCCACTGAACGCGAGACCGGGCGGCGTCACGGTCCAATCGCAAAACTCTAGCTTGAGGGAACTCAGCTTCTAAATAGGCCTCAATACGTTGAGTACCTCGACCGAGCGGCTGAATATCTTGATTGCCACAGCTAGGACAGGCTCGCGGAGCCGGGGTATCAAATCCACAATGGTGACAACGCTGACGCCGGTCTTTTAGATGAAAAACCAAATTAGCGGCACAATGCGGGCAAGGACTAATCCACATACAGGCTGTGCAAGCCAATACCGGGGCATACCCCCGTCGATTTAAAAATATGAGGCTTTGCTCGCCCCGTTCTAGCCGCTCGGCAATAGCACAATAAAGCGGGGTTGAAATCCCTTCCTTCGTAGGCACGCATCGGGTATCAAATACTTCCACTCTGGGCATCTGCAAAGCCACGGCACGCTGCGTTAAGCTTAATTTACGATAACGCCCAGACAAAGCATGCTGCCAAGTCTCCAAAGCCGGGGTGGCCGACCCCAGAATGATGGGAACGCCCCGTTTATGTGCCCGCCAAATTGCAACATCACGCGCGTTATAACGCACCCCTTCTTGCTGCTTAAAAGAAGCATCGTGCTCCTCATCGATAATAATTAAGCCCAATTTAGGTAAAGGCGCAAAAACCGCAAGCCGGGTGCCTAAAATAATATGCGCTTGCCCCTCTAAACTTTGCACGTAACCACACGATCGCTCCCCGGCAGAGAGGCCAGAATGCAGGCTCACTACATTGGCAAACGGAAAACGCGCTTGCACTCGATATTCAAGATGCGGCGTGAGTGCAATCTCCGGCACTAAAATTAACACTTGCTCGCCACGATCAAGCGCCGCCTGCGTTAGACGTAAGTAAACCTCTGTTTTGCCACTTGCTGTTACCCCGTGCAATAACCAACTTATAAACCCCGGCGGCGCATTACCCACCGTTTCCAACACGTGCTGCTGCTCTGAGGTCAAATTAGGTAAATCTGCACAAGGCTGACCCGGCGCTGACGCTTGAACCGTTTCAACCCACCCCTTGCGCATCAACTCAGACAGACTGCCCCTCTCTGGCAAAGCCGCAATCACACTTCGGCGCACCGGCCCCAAAGATAAAATTTGCTGGGCCAAACGTCGAGCTTTGCTCTCTCTAGCTCGCGCTGTCTCTAACGCCGCACGCCCCTGAATACTTAAACACAGTAAAGCGTCTCGATTTTTTCCTTTAACGGCCTTAGCACGCCGCAAATCAGGCGGTAAGGCCACTGCAACCACCTCACCTAAAGGCGCGTGGTAATACCGGGCAACAAAGCTTACCAGCTCAATCCAATCCAACGGCAGGGGCATGAGTTCTCGCTGAATTTCAATGACTTCCTTGAGCTTCTCCGGGGCCATTGCATCACTTGGGTCCAAAGCGATAATCAAGCCAATTTTTTCCCTTGTCCCAAAAGGCACTCGCGCCAAACGCCCTATATCGGCTTCAGAAGCCGCCTGCGACCAATAATCAAAGCACTGTGGCAAGGGAACAGGGAGCGCAAGACGCAAAACAGGCATAATAAATTTATAAATTTCAGATAGTTAAACTACTTTTATTAAAGCATTACTTTCACTCAAAAAGCTAACTCCCTGCCCCTATAAGAAAAATCCAGCTTGTCCACAAAATCTGTGGATAACTTTGTGAACAAAGAGCGTAATACATGAGTAAACAACCGCCCCACAAGCCTTTTTTCTACTTTGCCCTGAAAATGAGCAATAAAAAAACCATTAAAAATCATTGGGTTAGCAAATCGCTTTTCGTGCAGCCATTTCCAATCAAACTCTAAAACCCAAGGTAACTTTGTGTGCACAAGTCAACCCCATGAACACTATTTTAATGCTTGACAAAGTTGGCTGATTTATTGCCTTTAGGTTTTTGGTACAGCCTAAACGATTCACTCTGTTTTTTACCGGCCCGGCGCAAAGTCCAAACAGGCGTCCAATGGCTAAAAGCACTCGGCAAAGCTCTACGCTCATCAGATAAAAGCAAAAGCTCACAATTCGTATCTTCCGCGCCCAAAGGAACCGTTCTAATTCCAGAAAAATAATCTATCGTTGCACGCTGACTACTAGATAAACCATAGCCTGCAACGCAAGTATAAGAATATTGCACAAGCTCTTTTTTTAACGCCATTGACAAAGGGCGGTAGCTTTTATTGTAGTCAAACCAAGGTAATAGCAACTTTACCGATAAACACCAAAGCATGACCATACCAAGCGCCCAATTGCTCGCACCACGCACACGGGATTTAGGCATTTTCCAAACAACACCAACCCACAGCCCAAGCCAAATACACACAGCACAAAGTGTTGGCCAAGAGAATGCCTGTTTAAACCCCGGCGCCTGTTTAAGCGCTTGGCGCGCCAAGCCCGGTGGCCACGAAAAAACCACTGCAGACCACGCTAAACATGCAACAAGCGCAAGGACCGCAAAGGTCATCACACCAAACCAGTCAAACGCATTTGCGGCCCCTCTTCTTAACCCGGGCATACCTGCTGCACTTAACAAGGCCATAGGCGCCAAAAGCGGAATAAACTCTGCAGGACTCGGCCGCCCATTACAAATCAAAATAATGCAGGCTAAAACAACCACACTGAGCGGCATCAACCACTGCAGCTTTAGAATGTTTTGACGCTCACGCCAAATTGTCCAGCAGGCAATTGGCCATAAAGGCCAAGTAAACCAAGCTGCTGTAGCAAAAAAATAACTCAGATGCACAAACTCAAACTGCTCAGCAAAAACCATCTGCTTGGCCCAAAACTGCTGCCATATCCCTACGCCCTGCTCTGCAAGCAAATAAAGCCAAATCCCGGGTAAAACAGCACCAATTAAAAGGGCAAGAACAACCTGAACACGCCTGACGGGTGTTTTACAATCTGAGCAAAAACATAGCAATAAAATAAAGAGTGGCCATGTTAACAGCACCCCCACCAAGCCCACAGACAAAGCCGCTGCGGCGGCCCCCAGTCCGGCCAAGATTGCAGCACGCCAACCCTGCTCTGACAAACGCGCAATACCAAAAAAGCTTAAACCTTGCGCTGCCAACAAAGCGATTTGGGGCTGCACCTCATGCACATGGACTACCAGACCTAAAGAGCCCAGCATCAATAAAGCAGCTGGCGCACGGGCTGTTTCACCATATAGCCGCTGTGCCGCATCAGAAAGAAAATAAAGTGCAGCCCCGGCAAATAGAGTTGTCGTCAGGCGCACCGCGTCATGCAAGGGCATCACCTGCCCTAACAGCCCCCCTATGAAGCTACCAACCCAGTAAAAAAGGGGCGGAAACTCTAAATAAGCTTCGCCCGCCACCCGTGGCACAACCCAGCCTTCTCCCTTCAGCATGCTCACAACCGGGCCAAGGTACAAACCATCATCTCCACGCCATGGGTCGTGCCCAACCTGCCCTACAATCAAATACAACACAGCAAGCAAAACAAAGCCCGGCCAGCCGTACAAGGCAGCCATAAAGGGCGATGCAGAAGAAGGAGATGAGCGTAAATTCGTACTCAAAAGAGCGACCTAATCAAAACTCGCATTGTAAAGGGTGGAGGAGAATATCCACATAAAAAAAGGCAGCCAAAGCCGCCCTTTTGATAACGCGTCTGCCATAAAAATCAGCTAGCGCGCTGAACATTCCCATATTTTTTGTTAAACCGCTCAACACGACCTGCGGTATCAACAATTTTCTGTTTTCCTGTGTAAAAAGGGTGGCACTCAGAACATACCTCAACAAAAATTTCTGATTTTGCAACAGTTGAGCGCGTCACAAACTTATTACCACAAGAACAGATGACGTTAACCTCTTTGTAATCTGGGTGAATACCTGACTTCATACTAAAACCTCTTTAAAAAACGGATGGTGAATGTGGCCACCCAAGTTGACCAACACGCGATTATCCCCTTCTTCTTGAAAATCTACAAGGGAACACTTACAACACCCGAACACAGTCTATTAAAAATTTGTAAACATCACATTTTATTTACGCATAAAACAAACGATATACGAAATAAGGCTTACGTAAAAACAAAAAGACTTTGTAAAATTCAGCTTTTATCTCTTCCTTTTTTTGGCTGAATTTGCTTCAAAGCTCACCTAACAAACACCTTAAACACCATCGAGCCGCTCCTCCCATTGCGCAAGGTTAATCTTTATGTCCTCTCAAATGCCGCTTATTCACCCTTCTGACGCCATTTTTGCCGGCGAAAAATCTCCTGCTCTCCTGCCGGCCGTTAATCATTACGCAGGCAATGAAAAATTTATACTCAAGGCCTTGCAACTCCAAAACACCTTAGGCCCGGTCTTTGATATTACCTGCGACTGTGAAGATGGCGCACCAGCCGGGCATGAAGCCGCCCACGCAGAGATGTGCGCGGCATTCATCATGAGCCCAGAAAACCGTTTTAACCGCGTTGGCGTGCGCATCCACGACATTAGCCATCCACACTGGCGAAAAGACCTAGAAATACTGGTTGAGAAAGCCGGCAACCGACTTGCATTTATGGCTTTCCCAAAACTCAGTAGCGCCCGTAATTTAGCGTCTCAACTCATGGCACTACGCGATGCAGAAGCCAATGCAGGCCTCACCCGCCTCATCCCCGCTCATGTCCTCATCGAAACACATGGCGCGCTGAGGCAAGTGTGGGAAATGGCCGCGCAGCCCGGCGTTGCCTC
>RRZT010356069.1_pt1 | contig 13707 bp, 14 predicted proteins | sample 2165551 | NCBI WGS metagenome assembly RRZT01 (sample SAMN10456910, study PRJNA506462) | wastewater metagenome | biome: wastewater; feature: sludge; material: wastewater sludge; isolation source: wastewater sludge with Escherichia coli K12::gfp cells carrying plasmid... | place: USA: Moscow, Idaho... | reverse complement strand
CTAGGGTTCCAGGAGTTGAATGAGCGTCTCGAGGTGGGCGGTCATGTCGATGGTCGGGTCGAGCAGCCACTGGACCTGTAGGCCGTCCATGGTGGCGACGATGAGCGTCGCCAGCTGCTCGGCGGGGAGGTCGGCTCGCGCCGTGCCCGCCTGCTGGGCGGCCTCGACCTGGCGGGTGAAGCCCGCCCGGGTGCGGGCGTAGCGGGCGACGAAGTAGTCCCGACGGCTCGTGGGCTCCGGATCGGCGGCGGCGAGCGCGGACATCACCGCGAAGAGCGCGATCAGGCCGGGGACGGTCGCGTTGTGGGTGACCAGCTTCGTCGCGGCCGCGAAGCCCGGCTCCACGGGGAACGAACGGTGGTTGACGGCGTCGCGGTGCTCGACGATGGCGAGCAGGAGCGCGTCGCGCGAGCCGAAGTGGTGCAGCAGGCCGGCCTTGGAGCGGCCGACCTCGTCGGCGATCAGCTGGAGGGTCGCCGCGTCGAACCCGTGGGCGGCGACCAGTCCCAGGGCGGCGTCGAGCACGTCCAAGCGGAACTGCTCCGTCTTGGCGTAGGGGCCGCGCCTGCCGTCTGTTGTACTCGTCACCCCTTAACCCTACCCTCGGTCGGATTTTGAGTGTATGATTTCCCCAACTCCGACCGTTGGTCGGGGTTCATCGGATCCCCTCGTCTCACTGGAGAGAAACCATGACATCCGCCGCACTGTCCATCCAGCTCTACACCGTCCGCGACGCGCTCGCCGCGGACCCGGACGGCACACTCGCCCGCCTCGCCGAGATCGGCTTCGTCGACGTGGAGGCCTTCGGCTTCGTCGGCCGCGCCGCGGAGCTCCGCGCCTCGCTCGACGCCGCGGGCCTCCGGTCTCCGAGCGCCCATGCCTCCTTCCTGTCCGACCAGCTGGAGCCCGGCGCCGCGAGGATCGAGCTGCCCCCGATCGAGCACGTCCTGGACGAGGCCGCGACGCTCGGCGTCGAGATCCTGATCGATCCCTTCGTGGCGGGGCCCTTCTGGACGCAGGCCGACGACATCGCCCGCACCGCCGAGCGCCTCAACGGGTACGTCGACCTGGCCGCCGAGCGCGGCATCCGGCTGGGCTACCACAACCACTCGCACGAGTTCCACCACAGCTTCGACGGCGTCCCCGGGCTGGAGGCCTTCGTGGCGCTGCTTGACCCGCGCGTCGTGCTGGAGATCGACGTGTTCTGGGCGGCGATCGGGCGCCACGACCCCGTCGCGCTGCTCGAGCGGCTCGGCGACCGCGTCCGGCTGCTGCACGCCAAGGACGGCATCATCGGGGCCGACCCGCACCTCCCCGGCGCCGAGGGAGTGGTGCTCGACCAGCGTCCCGCGGGCGAGGGCGATCTCGACCTCGCCGCGATCCTCGCCGCCGCGCCGCAGGCCGAGTACGCCGTCGTCGAGTTCGACTACTTCGACGGCGACATCTTCCGGGCCGTCGCCGACAGCGCCGCCACCCTGCGCGCGATGGGCGTGCGCTGATGAGCGGGCCCCTGGGTGTCGGCTTCGTCGGCACCGGAATGATCTCCGACACCTACCTGCAGAACCTGACCTCGTTCCCCGACATCAACGTCGTGGCGCTGGGTGACCTCGACGAGGCCCGCGCCGCGCGGCAGGCCGCGAAATACGGCATCGGGGTCGCGGGATCGCCCGACGACGTCCTGGCGCACCCCGACGTCGAACTCGTGGTGAACCTGACGGTTCCCGCGGCCCACTTCGCAGTGAGCCGGGCCGCCATCGCTGCAGGCAAGCACGTGTGGAGCGAGAAGCCGATCGGCGTCGACCTCGTCGAGGCTCAGGCTCTCCTGGACGCCGCCGCGGCGGCGGGTGTGCGGTTCGGCGTCGCCCCCGACACGGTGCTCGGCCCCGGCCTGCAGACGGCGCGGCGCGCCATCGCCCGCGGCGACATCGGCGTGCCGCTGGCCGCCCAGACGTCGATGGCCTACATCGGCCCGGACACCTTCCACCCGGACCCGGAGTTCCTGTTCGCGCGCGGCGCCGGGCCCCTGATCGACATGGGCCCCTACTACGTCACGGCGCTGGTCAACGTGCTGGGCCCGGTGGCGCGGGTCGCCGCGGTCGGCGGCAAGGGCCGCGATCGTCGCACGATCCTCGTGGGCGAGCGCGCGGGCTTCGAGTTCCCCGTCGAGGTGCCGACGATGGTCAACGCCGTCTTCCAGTTCGAGCAGGGCGCGACGGGGCAGTCCATCTTCAGCTTCGACTCCCACCTCACGCGGACCGGCGTCGTCGAGATCTCCGGCACGGAGGGCACGCTCTCCATCCCGGACCCGAACACGTTCGGCGGCGAGGTGCGCCTCACGCGGGCGCCGGTCGACTCCGGGGAGCCCCTCGACGTCGCCCCGCAGAAGTGGGAGACGCTGCCCCCGGTCGGTGTCGAGGCCGGCCGCGGCCTCGGCGTCCTCGACATGGCGCGGGCCATCCGTGAGGGCGTGCCGCACATCGCCACCGGCGAGCTGGCCTACCACGTCCTCGAGGTGCTGACGAGCCTGGAGACCTCCGTGTCCAGCGCCTCGTTCCTGGACATCGCCAGCACGGTCGGCGACATCCCGCTGGTGCCCGAGGACCGGGACCCCTTCGCCCGCACCCTCTGACGGCGTCGGCGCGTCAACGCGGCTGCCAACGTCGGTTTTCCGCGGCTTTCGGCATTACTGCGGTTGCGTGCGTCTCTATGGAGACGCACGCAACCGCAGTAACGCGATTCAGGCCCCAGAACCGACGTAGGCAGCCGCACTAACGGCAGCTCGCTGAGCCACAGCGTTTGGCTAGTCTGGGGGCCCGAACGCGCACCAGAGTGCACCGCCCACCGCCCGTGGAGGTCGCCGACGACGGACCCAGCGCCGTCGATCATCCAGGACAGTGCTCAGGCCGCGCATGTAGCGGAGCGCATCCGTGAGCGTCTCAGATGTGGTCCCGTCCTTCGACCACGTGGGCTGGTCGCGGTTCCCGAGCCAAGCGTTGATCTCGACCCCCTCCGGCAAGAGCCAGCCGTTGGCCCTGACAGTGCGGTCTGGCGTTGAGAGCGCGAACTCCACCCAGTAGGGGCCGGCCGCGATCGCCCACACCTCGATTCCGATCCCGTCCGCGATCGGCAGGAGATCGTCGATCCGTGCTTGCCATCGGGAATCGTCGGCGTGGTCGGACGATGATCGGCACCAAGCGGCTACCAGCCACAGGAAGGTGTCGTCGAGCGGAAGGTCGTTCGCGGCATCGACGGCGTGGCCGATGTCGGCGAGCAGTTGGACGGCCTCCGGCATCGTGTCGACTCCCCGGAGTCGGTCTCTATCGAGGTGTCGCTCAACGGGTGTGTCTTCAACCTCGGCGGCCGTCGCGATCAGCCCGGACTCCGGGTCGATGACTGCGACGTCGTACCTCTCGACCCGAGCTGTGGGCAGTTTGCCGGGCGAGGCCCAGCTACCCAGCCGCTCGACGTGCAGCTGGAGATCGTCCACGAAGCCGGCGACGTAGTCGAACATCGGGTCGCCAGGCGTCGGAGACCTGACCCACAGTTCGCGGACCTCGATGTCGTAGCGGGCCGTGCGGCTGAGGCCGGGGAGCCAGCGGGCTGCGAAGGACTCTGGATAGTGCCAATCCAGCTCAGTCAACCCTCGTCGATCCTTCTCGACGGCGAGGTATCCCACGCGCAACCACTTGGTCATTTCAGAGTTCCCACAGGGCGGCTACGGGCACGGCCCAGACTTGGTCGCCCAGGGTTCCATGCGACGATGCTAGCTCGGCTATGGATTCCGCACCAGTGAAACTATGGGTCCAGCAGTATCAAATCTATGGATCTAGCAGCACCTAAACTATGGATCTAGCGGCATGTGAGCCGTGACGGCGCGCGTCGAATACGCTCGGCGCATGAGTGGGGAGACGCGCGCGTTGGCGGCGCTGCAGGAGCTGGGCATCAACCACCTGGTGACCAGGCACGGGCCGGTGCGGTCGCTCGAGGAGGCAGCAGCGGCGCGGGGGATCGCCCCCAAGGACCTGGTCAAGACGATCGTGGTGCGCCGCGGCGACGACGACTATGTGTTCGTCCTCGTCCCCGGCGATCGCGAGTTCTCCTGGCCGAAGCTGCGGACGCTGCTCGGCGTCAGTCGGCTCTCGATGCCCGACGCGGCGACCGCGAAGGACGTCACCGGCTACGAGCGCGGGACAATCACGCCGTTCGGCGCGACGACCGCGTGGCCGGTGATCGCCGACGAGGCGATCGTCGGCCGCACCATCTCCATGGGCGGGGGAGCCCACGGCGTCGGCGTCACCGTCGCGGCCGACGACGTGATCGGCGCCCTCGGTGCCGCGGTCGCGGACGTGTCGGGCGGCTGAGTCCCGGGCTTTCGCTTCAGCTGGTTACGTATTACGATTGAGTCATGGCGCGAGTGATGCATGGCCGAGAGGTCTCGGAGGAACAGGTCGACGCGTGGGTTGCTGAGGCCGAGGCCGGCTATGACGTCGAGACGCTGCGCAAGCGGCTCGGAGGACGACCGGCGCGTGGTGCGGAGCCGTCGCAAGTCGTTCCTGTGCGACTCACCGTCGCGGAGCTCGAGGCATTGATGGCCCGCGCTCAGCGTGAGCACCTGAATCGCTCCGAGGCCATCCGTGCTGCGCTCCATGACTGGTCCAACGTCGCGTGATCGTTCGTGCATCCGCCCGCAAGCACGGGATGTCCGACGAGGACTGCGTCGAAGCATCGAGTTGGCCGCTGCTCTCGGTCGCGCTCGATGACGAGAACCCGCAGCGGATTCTGAGGCTCGGGTTCGACACGGCAGCGCGAGCGGCGACGGCTGGCCGAGGCATTCGACGAGGTAGCCGTGCTCGATCATGGCGCAGTGCTTGATCAGCCCGGCCAGGTTCGTGCCCGTCGCGGTGCGCGGCGACCGTGCGTCGCTCTCGCTCAGCCCCTCGGCCTTGCCGATCAGCGCGGTGCGCACGCCCGCCAGGTAGCGGATGAGCGACTCCTTGATCTCCATCAGAGGCTCAGGCCCAGGCGATCGAGCAGGGGCTGGAGCTGCGGGTCCCGGCCGCGGAAGCGGCGGTAGGTCTCCATCGGGTCGACGGAGCCCCCGGGGGCAAGCAGCGTGCGGCGGAAGTGTTCGCCCGCCCCGCGGACGGGGCCGTCCTGCTCCTCGAACCAGGCGACGGCGTCGGCGTCCATCACCTTCGCCCAGGCGTAGCCGTAGTAGCTCGACGCGTAGCCGCCGCCCCAGATGTGCGCGAAGTACTGCGAGCGGTAGCGCGGCGGGACCAGGGGCTCGACCAGTCCGAAGCGCTCGAGCGCCGCCCGCTCGAATGCCTCCACGTCGTCGACGGACTCGGGCAGCTCGTCGAGGGGCGTGGTGTGCCAGACCAGGTCGAGCAGCGACGAGATCTCCGTCTCCGCCGTCGCGTAGCCCTGGCCGAACTGGCTGGCCGCGGTCAGTCGCTCCACCCACTCGGCGGGCAGCACCCTACCGGGCGTCCACGCCCAGTGCTCGTTGACCTGGCTGGGGAACTCCACGAAGTCGCGCGGGGTGTTCGCGCCCGAGCGCGACGCGTACCGGCTGTCGGCGAGCAGGCCGTGCAGCGCGTGCCCGAACTCGTGGAACATGGTGATGACGTCGTCCCACGTGATCGCCGTCGTGGTGGGCGAGTAGTTGCAGTTGTTGGTCACCACGGGGAGGGCGCCGTCGCGCGTCGACTGGTCGACGAGGTTGCTCATCCACGCGCCGCCCTGCTTCGTCGGGCGGGCCCAGAAGTCCATGGCGAACAGGCCGATGACCGCGCCTTCCGCGTCGCGCACCTCGTAGCTCTGCGTGCCCGGCGCGTGGCCGACCAGGTCCTCGCGCGGGTGGAAGGTGAGGCCGTACAGCTCCTCGGCGGCGGCGTAGACGGCGGCGAGGACGCGGTCGACCTGGAGGTACTCGGCGAGGTCCGACTCGTCGAAGGCGAAGCGCTCGCGGCGCACGATCGACTCGACGTAGGTCCAGTCCGCGGCGGTGAACTCCGCGCCCGGGTCCAGCTCCGCGTATCGGGCGCCGAGCTCCGCGGCCTCCTCGCGGGCCTTGGCCAGCGCGGCCTGTGCCAGCGGGACGAGCATCTCGAAGATGGCGTCGGTGGTCTTGGCGCAGCCGGCCTCGGCGACGATCTCCGCGTGGTTCGCGTAGCCCAGCAGCGTGGCGCGTTCGGCGCGGGCGCGGGCCGCCTCGAGCAGCGTGGCGCGGGTGTCGAAGTCGCCGCCCAGCGCGCGCGTGGTGGAGGCCTCGAGCAGCCGACGGCGCACGCTCGCGTCGGTGAGCTTCGCCGCGAGCGGCTGCTGCGTGGTGTTGACCAGCTCGATCCGGTACCCGTCGTCGGTCTTCAGCGCCTCGCGCTCCTCGTCCGACAACCCGCCGAGCTCCGACTCGTCGACGGCGACGGCGCCGGCGTTGCGGGCCTCGCGGTTCAGCCGCTCGAAGGCGCTGGACAGCTCGGCGAGGCGGCGGTTGAGCTCGCGCAGTCGGGATTGGCCTGCGTCGTCGAGCGCGACGCCCGCGCGGCGGAAGGCGCGCAGGGTCTCGTCGAGCGCGTACTCGTCCTGCTCGTCGAGGGCGACCTCGCCGGCGTCGGCGCGGCCGCGCAGCTGCTGGAGGCGGGCGAAGAGGCCCTTGTCGAGGTAGATCGCGTCCTCGTGCTCGGCGAGGCGCGGCGCCATCTCCTCCTCGATGGCCTCGATCTCCGGGGTGGAGTTCGAGGCGTAGACGGCGAAGAAGGCGTTCGCGGCGCGCAGCAGCGCCGAACCGGCGTCCTCCCACGCGCCGAGCACGTTCTCGACGGTGGCGGGAGCCGGGTCGTCGCGGAGGGCGGCCAGGGCCGTCAGCTGGCCGGACATGCCCTCCTCGAACGCCGCCCGATAGTCGGCGGGCGTCGCGGCGGCGAAGTCAGGCAGCTGAAAGGGCAGTCGCCTCGTCAGCACCGGGTTGTTCGACATGGGTCCTCCTCGTGGTGGTGACCAGCAGCCACGCGGCGGCGGCGGTCACAAGGGTCAACCCAACCATATGAAGCCACACGATGCTCGCGGGAATGCCGAGGAAATACTGCAGGTATCCGATGACCCCCTGGAGCAGCACCGTGAGGAGCAGCAGCCGGGCGGCGCGGGCGGCGCGCGGAGCGCCGATGCGGTGGAAGAGCCAGACGCACGCGACGGTGAGCGCGGTCACCAGCCAGGCCGACAGGGAGTGCGCGCGGGCGACCATCTCGATGTCGAGGCCGGTGCGCACGGCCCGCGCGTCGCCCGCGTGGGGACCGGAGCCGGTGACGACGGTTCCCACCCAGATCGAGAACATCGTGGCCGCGAACGTGGCGATGACCAGCCACCGCGCGCCGGGCGCGACGGGCGTCACGGGGGAGCGGTATCCCACGCGCAGCGCCCACACGCAGACGACGATGAGGGCCACGGAGAGCAGGAGGTGCAGCGCCACCACGTAGGGATTGAGGTCGGACCAGACGGTGAACCCGCCGATGACGCCTTGGAACGGGATGCCGAGGCCCACGCCGAGCGTGATCCACCACAGCTTCGTGCCGCGCCCACGCCCCCGCCACGCAGCGAAGAACGCCCCGAGCGCGGCCGCGATGAGCACGAAGGTGAGGGTCCGGTTTCCGAACTCGATGATGCCGTGGATGCCGGCCTCGCCGTGGGGGACGTAGCTCTCCGCGCTGCACTTGGGCCACGTGTCGCAGCCGAGTCCCGACGCGGTGAGCCGCACGACGGCGCCGGTCACGATGATCCCCATGTTGCAGATCAGCGACGCCCACAGCCACGACCGGAGCGCGCGCTCGCCGTCGACCAGCCTCGCGAGGGAGGAGAGGAGCCCTCCCAGGAGGCCGGCGAATCGCCTCAGGACGTCCATGTGAACACCTTCCACGCGAGGGTGAGCAGGGCCGCGCACCAGAGCGCGGCGACGAGGATCGGCCAGAGCAACGCGTCGCCGGTGGAGGCCGCGCGCAGCGCCTCGCCCAGCGCGCCGGTCGGCAGCGCCTGGACGATCCGCGCGGCCCAGTCCGGGAAGCGGCTCGCCGGGAGCAGGATGCCGAGCGGCATCCCGACGAGGTAGAGCAGGTTCGCGACGGCGAGGGTCGCCTCGGGCCGCAGCGACCCGGAGAGGGCGAGGCCGAGGCCCGCGAAGGCGCCCATGCAGAGCAGCGCCGTCGCGACGGCGACCACGACCGACGCGGCGGTGAACGCGGGGCGCCAGCCGAGCGCGAGCGCGGCCAGCCCGAGCACGACCACCTGGCCGAGGGTGATCATGCCGATGGCCAGCGCCTTCCCCGCCAGGATCCCCGGGCGGCCGAGCGGCGTCGCGGCGATCCGCTCGAGCACGTTGTAGCGGCGCTCGAAGCCCGTGGAGATCGCCAGCGTCGTCAGGCACGAGCTCCACATGACGAGGGCGAGCACCGACGGGGCCGCCGTCGGCAGCCCGAGGCCGAGCCGGTCGCCGAAGAACGCCGCGCCCACGAGGACGGCGAGCGGGATGAGGATCGCGAGGATGGCCTGCTCGCCGTTGCGGACGATCAGGCTCGCCTCGATCGAGGCGTGTGCCCAGACGCGGGACCGGGCGGGCGCGGCGGCGGGGCGGGGTGAGAAGTCGAGCGTCACGGGCGGTCTCCGGTGGTGTGGCGCAGGTAGGCGTCCTCGAGCGAGCCCTCGCTCGCCAACTCGTCGACCGTGCCGCTGGCGGTCACGCGCCCGGCGTCGACGATGTGCACGCGGTCGGCGAGCTCCGCGGCCTCCGCCATGTCGTGGGTGGTCAGCAGCACGGCGGCCCCGGCCTCGCGGACCGCGCGGACGACGTCCCAGGTCCGCCGCCGGGCGCGCGGATCGAGGCCCGCGGTGGGCTCGTCGAGGAACAGGAGGTCCGGCCGGCCCACGAGGGCTCCGGCGAGGTTCACGGCCTGCTGCTGCCCGCCCGAGAGGCGCCGATACGGGGTGCGGGCGAACGCGTCGATGCCGAGCAGCGCCATGAGCTCGTCGACCGGCTGCGGGGCGGCGTAGAGGCGGGAGAGGTAACGCAGCAGCTCGCCGGCCCTGACCCCGGCCCACGCCCCCGTCGCCTGCGGCATGAGGCCGATCCTCGCCAGCACCGCCGGAGAGCCGGGGGCCTCCCCGAACAGGGTGAGCGCGCCGGAGGTGGGCCGGGCGAGTCCGGTGCAGCAGCGGATGAAGGTGGTCTTGCCCGCGCCGTTGGGGCCGAGGAGCGCGGTCACCTGACCCGCGTCGGCCGTCAGGGTGAGCCCGTCGAGGGCCGTCACGGGGCCGAAGCTGAGGCGCAGATCGCGGGCGTCGATGGCAGACACCCGGCCAGCCTAACGGCTTGTGAGGTCCGCATCTCACACGGGGCGCGGACTTAGGGCGGCCTTCCTTGAAACCCGGCGCACAATTGGAAAGACTGGCGTGACATTATTGGGCGTTTTTTGAGGCGCCGAGAGCGAGCGAGGAGGTGCGTATGACAGCGACGACTGGCATCGATCACGAGGTGCCGACCCGCCAGCGCGTCGTCCAACTGATTCTCGGTGACGGGCCGCAGACCGCCAAGCAGCTCGCCGACAAGCTCGACCTGACGCCGGCCGCCGTGCGCAGGCACCTGACGGTGCTCCTCGACGAGGGCGTACTCGACTCGCGCGCGGAGCGCGTCTACGGCGCCCGCGGCCGGGGCCGGCCCTCGAAGGTCTTCGTCCTGACGGACGCGGGCCGCGCCGAGTTCCGCCAGGCCTACGACGACCTCGCGATCGCCGCCCTCCGCAGGCTCACCGCGGTCGCCGGCCCGAACGCCGTCCGGGAGCTCTCCCGTGAGCGCCTCGACGAGGTCGAGCGCCGGTTCCGGCAGCACCGCGAGGAGCACCCGGAGGGACGCGCGATCGAGGCGCTCGTCGAGGCCCTCGCCGTCGACGGCTACGCGCCGTCGGTGCGGCCGGTCCACTCCGGCGACCAGCTCCTGCAGCACCACTGCCCGGTCGCGCACGTCGCCGCCGAGTTCCCGGTGCTCTGCGAGATCGAGACCCAGCTCTTCGCGAGCCTGCTCGGCTCCCACGTCCAGCGGCTCGCCACCATCGCCCACGGCGACGGCGTGTGCACCACGCACATCCCGACGCCCCTGCCCACGCCGAATATTCCGAAGAGAAAGTAACGGGGAAGAAGATAATGACCCAGACTGCACAGCAGGCGCCTGGCCTTGGCGCCACGCAGGACGAGCACATCGAGGCCCTCTCCAACTATCAGTGGGGCTGGCACGACAAGGACGAGGCCGGAGCCGGCGCCAAGCGCGGCCTGAACGAGGCCGTCGTCGAGAACATCTCCGGGCTGAAGGACGAGCCGCAGTGGATGCTCGACCTGCGCCTCAAGGGCCTGAAGCTCTTCGAGAAGAAGCCGATGCCGACCTGGGGTGCCGACCTCAGCGACATCGACTTCGACAACATCAAGTACTTCGTGCGCTCCACCGAGAAGCAGGCCCAGACCTGGGACGACCTGCCCGAGGACATCAAGAACACCTACGACCGCCTGGGCATCCCCGAGGCCGAGAAGGCCCGCCTCGTCGCCGGCGTCGCCGCGCAGTACGAGTCCGAGGTGGTCTACCACAAGATCAACGAGGAGCTGGAGCGCCAGGGCGTCATCTTCCTCGACACCGACACCGCGCTGAAGGAGCACCCGGAGATCTTCCAGGAGCACTTCGGCACCGTCATCCCCGTCGGCGACAACAAGTTCGCCTCGCTGAACACCGCGGTGTGGTCGGGCGGCTCGTTCATCTACGTGCCGAAGGGCGTGCACGTCTCCATCCCGCTGCAGGCCTACTTCCGCATCAACACGGAGAACATGGGCCAGTTCGAGCGCACGCTGATCATCGCGGACGAGGGCTCCTACGTGCACTACGTCGAGGGCTGCACCGCGCCGATCTACAAGTCGGACTCGCTGCACTCCGCCGTCGTCGAGATCATCGTCAAGAAGAACGCCCGCGTGCGCTACACGACCATCCAGAACTGGTCGACCAACGTCTACAATCTCGTCACCAAGCGCGCCACCTGCGAGGAGGGCGCGACGATGGAGTGGATCGACGGCAACATCGGCTCCAAGGTCACCATGAAGTACCCCGCGGTCTACCTGATGGGCGAGCACGCGAAGGGAGAGACCCTCTCGATCGCGTTCGCGGGCGAGGGGCAGCACCAGGACACCGGCTCCAAGATGGTGCACTGCGCGCCGTACACGCAGAGCTCGATCGTCAGCAAGTCGGTCGCGCGCGCGGGTGGCCGCGCCTCCTACCGCGGCCTCGTGCAGGTGGAGCCGGGTGCGCTGCACTCGTCGTCCGGCGTCATGTGCGACGCGCTGCTCGTCGACACCATCTCCCGCTCCGACACCTACCCCTACGTGGACATCCGCGAGGAGGACGTGTCGATGGCCCACGAGGCGACCGTCTCCAAGGTGTCCGAGGACCAGCTGTTCTACCTGATGAGCCGCGGCATGGACGAGCTGGAGGCCACCGCGATGATCGTGCGCGGCTTCATCGAGCCCATCGCGCGCGAGCTGCCGATGGAGTACGCCCTCGAGCTCAACCGCCTCATCGAGCTGCAGATGGAGGGCGCCGTCGGCTGACGCCGCGCGCCCCCTCGACAAGACAAGTGACGTAAAGGAATCACATTGACCACCACCCTTGACACCCCGAACGTGGCCGCCGCGGTCGAGACCGTCGAATCCCATCTGCACCCCACCCCGTCCTGGGACATCGCCGACCACCCGACGCCCACCGGCCGCGAGGAGATCTGGCGGTTCTCGCCCGTCAGGCGCTTCAAGACCCTTTTCAAGGACGAGGCCACCGGCGCGCACCTCGCGTGGGACGCAGACCTGCCCATCGGCGTGACCACATCCCAGATCGGCGCCGACGAGGCGCGCGCGCTGGCCGTCGAGGCCCCCGTCGACCGCGTCGCGGCCCTGGCCCACCAGCTGAGCGGCGGCGCCGTCCTCGTCGACATCGCCGACGAGTTCAGCGCCGACGAGCCCGTCGTCATCCGCTTGACGGGCGACGGCTCCGTGGTGCACGGGCACGTCATCCTCCGCGTCGGCCGCTTCGCCAACGTCACGCTGGTCATCGCCTACGAGGGCAGCGGCAGCTACGCCGAGAAGACCGACGTCATCGTCGGCCCCGGAGCCAAGCTCAACCTGGTCACGCTCCAGGACTGGGCCGACGACGCCGTCCACGGCGGGCAGCGCTCGGTCCTCGTCGGCCGCGACGCGCAGGTCAAGAGCGTCACCGCCTCGCTCGGCGGCGCCGCGGTGCGCCTGCAGGAGAACTTCCGCTACGACGGCCCCGGCGGCGACCTCCAGGGCTACGGCCTGTACTTCGCCGACAACGAGCAGCACATCCAGCACCGCCTGTTCGTCGACCACAACGAGCCCCACACCAAGAGCAACGTCGACTACCGCGGCGCTCTCCAGGGCAAGGGCGCGCACGCCGTCTGGATCGGCGACGTGCTGATCCGCAAGGCCGCCGAGAGTATCGATACCTACGAGTCCAACAAGAACCTGCTGCTCACCGAGGGCTGCAAGGTCGACTCCGTCCCGAACCTGGAGATCCAGACCGGCGAGATCGAGGGCGCGGGCCACTCGTCGTCGACCGGGCGCTTCGACGAGCTCCAGTTGTTCTACCTCCGCAGCCGCGGCATCCCCGAGCGTGAGGCCCGCCGCCTCGTCGTCCACGGCTTCTTCTGGGACATCATCCGCCGGATCGGCGTCGACGACATCGAGCAGAAGCTGCTGGAGCGCGTCGAGCGCGAAATCGACTCCGTCGAGGCCGCAGGGGTCGCCGAATGACCTTCGTCACCGTCGCCACCGTCGACGAGCTCACCGACGACGTCCCCCTCTCCTGCGACGTGCCGGCCACGGGCAGCGGGAGCGTGGACGATGGCGAGCTCGTGGTGGCCCTCGTCCGGCACGGCGGCGAGCTGTTCGCCGTCGAGGACGAGTGCAGCCACGGCAAGGTGCCGCTCAGCGAGGGCGACGTCGTCGACTGCACCATCGAGTGCTACCTCCACGGGTCGACCTTCGACCTCCGCACCGGGCGGGCCCTGAACCTGCCCGCCACCCAGCCTGTGCGCGTCTTCCCCGTCCTGATCGACGGCGACGACGTCCAGGTCGACCCAGACAATCCCCTCACCTTCGACAACTAGGAGCAACCCCAGTCATGTCCACTCTCGTCATCTCCGACCTCCACGTCGACGTCCTCACCGAGGACGGCCCCAAGGAGATCCTCAAGGGCGTCAACCTCACCATCAACTCGGGCGAGATCCACGCCATCATGGGCCCCAACGGCTCCGGCAAGTCGACGCTGGCCTACGCCATCGCCGGCCACCCCAAGTACGAGATCACCAGCGGATCGGTCACCCTCGACGGCGTCGAGCTCACCGAGCTCAGCGTCGACGAGCGCGCCCGCGCCGGCCTCTTCCTCGCGATGCAGTACCCCGTCGAGGTGCCTGGCGTCTCCGTCGCGAACTTCCTCCGCACCGCGAAGACCGCCCTCGACGGCGAGGCCCCGAAGGTCCGCACCTGGGTCAAGGACGTCGAGAAGGCGCTCGGGAACATGCAGCTCGACAAGACCTTCGCGGCCCGCTCCGTGAACGAGGGCTTCTCCGGCGGCGAGAAGAAGCGCCACGAGATCGCCCAGCTCGAGCTGCT
>RRZT012025281.1_pt1 | contig 13712 bp, 10 predicted proteins | sample 2165551 | NCBI WGS metagenome assembly RRZT01 (sample SAMN10456910, study PRJNA506462) | wastewater metagenome | biome: wastewater; feature: sludge; material: wastewater sludge; isolation source: wastewater sludge with Escherichia coli K12::gfp cells carrying plasmid... | place: USA: Moscow, Idaho... | reverse complement strand
TACCACGAACGCCTGGGCACCGACCGCGAAAGAGGCTCCATCGGCGAGCGGCCATTCCCGGATTGGCAAATGGTCTCCCTCCATCGCCGACCGCCGCAACACTCGCTTATTCAAGGAGATGTTCGTTAGCCGCCAAGCGCCGTTCGCCTCTCGACGAAGCGCGATGTGTTCGCTGTCGGCCTGCGGCGCCCACAACGCCTCGCCGCCCAACACCGCGGACTGGCCGGGCTCTAGCGCCACCGTCAACAGTCGCGGTTCCAGCCAGTCCGGCGCCCGGTAAACCGTCCACAGCACCCCCAGCAGCGGCAACGCCCACACCGCCAGCAACCACCGTCGGCCGGCGAGCGAAACCGGCCCCCGCCGGCGTTGGACACTACTCGGTTGCTCGCTCACACTTCAGTCCCAGCTCCCGGCTGGCTCGGGGAGTCGATCATGGCGCCGTTTCCCGGTGGGCTACCCGAACCTCGAATCATCCTGGCCGCCCATCGCGGCCGCGCCGAGGTGATCGGCGGACAAGTCCCCTTCCAGAACATCCCCCGACCGGGAATGACGCGGCGTCACTCCCGGTCGGTAGGACGAATCGGCGCCCGTTTCCGCCGACCCATCCCGCCACAGCAACCGCCCGCCCTCTCGTCGGATGGGAACGGCATCGCGGCGGAAAAGATCGGGCAACACGGTTGCCGGAAGCGGCGAGAAACGAACCTCCAGCTCGGTTGCCCCCTCCTGCCACTCCAGCCGCAAGCGGTGCGCTATCGCGGTCGACTCGGAGCAGGCCGAAGCATCCAGGCAACGGGATTCGCCGGCCAACACCGTCGCGCCCAGCACGGTCGGAGCCCCGCCGACCACCAGAAGATCCAACCGTTCGCCGAGCCGGGCCAGCCGGAACCGTACCGGCGACCGCCCCTCCAGCGCCGGCCAACGCGCCACCCGTCGCCACGGTCGCCAGTCGCCGGGGATATCGGCAACCAAGCGGCCGACCGATGACGGCATGATCGCGGTCAGCGTCAGCGGCACCCCGGCCCAGTCGGCCCGCCAGTCGCCCGCCAAACCCGAATCGGATCGCCAGCGGACCGCCGCCAGCAGTTGGTTGGCGTTGAATGCCTGGACCTGCTGGCGCACGTAGCGGCCGGCGGCGCTGAAATGCAGCGCGCGGTGAATCCCGCGAATGTCGTCGTTCCAGGCTCCCCCCAGCCAATCGGGGCCGTCGGCGCGCGGGACCAGAAGCGCGGGATGCGCCCGCGCATAAGCTTGACGCAGCGGCAAATCGGCGGGCGCAACCGCGATTCGCCCGTCCGCTTCCAGCCGCAACAGGCCGACGGCCAGCGCCTGCTCGAACAATTCGGCGTCCTCGCGACGTGGCGACGGGTTGGCCGGCATTGCAGATACGACCACCGGCCGCGAGTAGATGGCCGCCAGTTGTCGATGCAACAACCCGACGCTCGCCGCGACGAAAAAGGCCAGCAGCAGCGGTCCGACCATCCGGCGATGGCGCTCGCGATTCAGCTTCGGTATGGGTTCCATGAGGGATAAATAATGACACAATAGCGGAATCCCTTGACCCGGCGGTCGCGGATTAGTTTACTCAATGCATACTCCCTGCCGAGGACGCCAGCCCGGAGAATCCACCATGCAGAGCGGCGAACCGATCACCATCAAAGGCCGTGAATACCGGCTCGGCGCCGTGCTATCGACCGGCGCGGGGAGCTACGGTCAGGTCTGGGCCGCCACCGACGCCGCCGGCCGCGCCGTCGCCCTGAAATTCATCAACGCCGAGGCCATGTCCCAAGCCGACGGCAGCCTCCACGGCCACTGGCGCGCGCATCTGGAGCGGGAGATCGCGTTCCTCGACGGTCTCGGCGACGAGCAGTCCCGTCACGTCGTCACTCTGCTCGCGCACGACCAGGTGGACGGCCAGCCGGTGCTGGTGCTGGAAAGGATGCAGGCCAATCTCGGCCAATGGCTGTCGCAACTGCGACGGGAGGGCGCTCCCCCGCCCGATCTCGCCTGCATTCTCGACTGGGCCGAGCAGATTCTGGACGGTCTGGACGTCATTCACCGCGCCGGTTTCGTCTATCGCGACCTGAAGTTCAGCAATATTCTGGTCGGCGAAGGGGGCGCGCTGCTCAAGCTGGCCGATTTCGGTTCGCTCAAGCGCGAGGACGGCGACAGCACCCGCTCTTGCATCGGCACCCCCGCCACCATGGCCCCGGAACAGATCGTGCCGATCCGTCAGGGCGCGAACGGTTGCGAGTATGCGGTCGATTTCCGCGCCGACTATTACGCCTTGGGATTGCTGCTGTTCGCCCTGCTCACCGAGCAATCGACCACCGCCGCCCAGCGCCGGCTCGGCCAGTTGCTGGCCCTGCACGGCCAAGAAGGCGCCGGCCAGCATCGCGACGAGCTGGGTGGGCTGACCGAGGAGGAGCGGGAACTGCTGCGGCGGTCCATCGAATTCTGGACCGTCCCGGCACGACCCGAGCAGGAGCAGCGCGGGACGGCGTTGCTGCTGACCGATCTGCTCGGCCAACTGCTGGCGCGCGAACCCGCCGCTCGCCCGGCGTCCAGCGCGACCATTCGCGCGGTTCTGGACGCGGTGCGCGCCGATCAGCCGACCTTGCCACCCATGCTGTCGGACCGGCTCGCGCCGCCGCCGGATATCCCTCCCAACCGGCATCCCCGCCGCGCCAACGCCTCGGCTCGGTCGCCCCGGTCGAGATGGGCCATCGGCCTGATCGGCATATCCGGGCTGGTCGGCGCCTTGGCTTGGGCCGCCGTCATCCGTCCGGCGCTGCATCAGGAACGCTTTAAATCGCCGAGCGCCGTACTCGCGCCGGTGTCGCAGCCCGATTCCGGGGCCAAGTCAATCCCCGCGCCGGACTCGATCATGTCGGCGAATTCAGCCCTCGATGCCTCGGCGAAGCCGTCACAGCCCGAGCAACCCTCACCGTCCGAGCCAGCTCGCGTTGAAGATACGGTCGCGGGCACGACAGCAACATCGCCGGAGGAAACTCCCCCCGCATCGAGCGACGAGCCCTCGGTTGCAGCATCGGCGGGCTCCGCCACCGAAGCCGCCGCTGAAACCGTCCCCGCCACCGATACCGAGACCAAAGCCGGAACCCCCGCTGATCCCGCCGCCGAGATGCGACCATCGGCCCCGCCGACGACCGCCGCCGTCGCCGAAACCGCGCCCGAAGCGCCGCCGGGCAATCCCAATCCCTCCGTCGCTCCAAGCGCGGCCGGCGCTGCCTCGCGTTCGACCGAACCGTCCACATCGACGGCGGCACCCGCTTCCCGCAAAGCCATCACATCCCCCGCCGTCGCGGAGCGATCCCCGGCCATGACCACCAGGAAGCCGGCCGGCGAGAAAACCGTCAAGGCGGCGCCGATCCCCGATGGAACCCTCGACAAAAGCGTCAGGACACCGCCTCCCGCCGCAACCAAACCTGCGGATACGCCACGTCCAGTCGTGCCGGTCTCGCCGAAAGCGCCAGCCATCGCAAAACCGGTCCCGAGATCCCCAGCGCCAAACCCGCCTGCGATCACCCGCCATGCGCTTCCCTCCGAAAAAGCCGCGACCGAGCAGCGCGTCAGCAAGGCAGCGGTTCCGGTCGTTCGCGAACGGCCCGCGCCCAAACTCACCGCTTCGCGTCCGGCGCCCGGAACGACCCGCTCGACCGCGCATTCTCCCGTGTTGCCGCCCATCGAGCTGGTCAGCAATCCCGACACCGCCAAGGCGGCACCCTCCTCCGCTCGACCGCCCATCGAGTTGGTCAGTCGCGCCATGGCCACAACTGACACCTCAACCCGCGCTCGACCGCCCATCGAGTTGGTCGGCCGCTCTAATCCGTCCCCGGTAACGCCTCCCCTCCGCCCCGCCACGCCGCCGGCGACGAACGTCGCCGGGGTTGCGGCCCGGAATCCGACGACGACGCCGAAAGCGCCTACTGGTCCCGCCGACCCGATCACCGCTTTGCAGAAGGACGCCGGAAAAGCCGCGCACGACATCCGGCGCGAAGCGGAAAACATCGGCAACTGGATGGGCCGCACCAGCGCTTCGGTCGGAACGGAAATCCGGCGCGGTCTCGACAGCGCCAACCGGGCGGTCGGTAGCTGGACCGGGAGTTGCGCTGGAACGAACGGCTGCCCCCAAGCTCGCCAAGTCGAACGGCGCGACCGCTGGACTCGCTCTAGCCAAGGTACGGTTTCCCGGTCGCAGCCGCCCGTGCCGGGCGAGCGGGATGGGCCGGGCAATTCCCCGCCGCAGCGAGTGCAGGAGTATCGCTGACCCTACTGGACAGGTCAGGGAGGAGCTAGCGCTCGGGGAATAAACCGGGCTTCCGGTTCACCAGCTCCGCGATGGCCTCGGCGGCCTGCCGGCTGGCATCGCGGCGCAACTCCGCATGAAGCGCGTCGAACGCCGCCACCAATCGCGCGCGCGCCGACGCCTCATCCAACCAGCGCAGCACCGCCGGCCCCAGATTGGCCACCGTTGCCGCCTCCTGAAAAAACTCCGGGACCAATTCCCGCCCGGCCAGCAGATTGGGCAGGGCGAAATGGGAAACCGTCACCAAGCGGCGGGCGATCCAGGCGGTCACCGGCGCCACGCGATAGGCCACCACCATCGGCCGCTTGAGCAGCATCGCCTCCAGGGTCGCCGTCCCCGACGCCAGCAGCACCACGTCGGCGGCGGCCATCGCTTCGCGGGACTGTCCCTGGATCAGCGTCAGCGGCAACGCGGGGGCGCGGGTGGATCGCAGCGCCGCCAACGCCTCGTGCAACCGGGGCGTCGCCGCCGGAATCAAGAACCGCAGATCGGGGCGGCGGGCGTACAGCCAGTTGGCGGTTTCCAGAAACAGCGCCCCCATCCGGCCGACTTCGCCCGTCCGGCTGCCGGGCAGCAAGGCGACGAGGGGCGCATCGGCCGGCCACTCCAGACCCAAGGATTTTCGAGCCGTCATGGCATCGCTGCGCAAGGGAATCATGTCGGCCAGCGGATGGCCGACATGACGGACCGCCACGCCGTGATTCCGATAGAACGCCGCCTCGAACGGCAACAGCGTCAGCATCAGGTCCACGGCCCGGACGATTTTGCGGACCCGCCACGGTCGCCACGCCCACACCGACGGGCTGACGTAGTGCGCGGTCGGAATCCCGCGGTCGCGCAACCGCCGCTCCAGCCCGAGATTGAAATCGGGCGCGTCGATGCCGACGAACGCTTGGGGCGGATCGGCCAGCAGGTGCCGGTAAAGCTGGCGCCGGATGCGGAACAGTTCGGGAAGATGGCGCAGCACCTCGACCAGGCCCATAACGGCCAGCCGTTCCATCGGCACCAGGGACCGCAAGCCCTGGGCGACCATTCCGGGACCGCCGATGCCGCTGAACCGGGCTTGGGGATAACGTGCCTTCAAGGCCGCGATCAGACCGCTCCCCAACAGATCGCCCGACAGCTCGCCGGCGACGAGGGCGATATGCATGGCCGGAACCGACCTAGCGAACGATGCCGTTGCGGGACGGCGCCGCCAAAAAATCCGCCAGAATTTGCAAGCGCGGCCATTCCCGCGTCATTTCCCGGACCTTTTCCACCGCTTCCTCCAGGCGTAAATTGGCGCGGTAAATCGCCTTGTACGCGCGGCGGATGGCCTGAATTTCCTCGTCGGAAAAGTCGCGGCGGCGCAAACCCTCGGAATTGATGCCGTAGGGCTCGGCCCGGTAGCCCGCCACGGTCACGTAGGGCGGCACGTCCCGATGCACCCCGCAGGCGAACCCGCAGAAGCTGTGCACGCCCAGGCGGGTGAACTGGTACACCAGGGCGAATCCCCCCAGCACCACGTCGTCCTCGACATGGACGTGTCCGGCCAGCGACGCCCCGTTGGCGAAAATCGTCCGGTCGCCGACCACGCAGTCGTGGGCGATGTGGACGTAAGCCATGATCCAGTTGTCGTCGCCCAGCCGGGTCAGCCCGGCGTCTTGAACCGTGCCGCGATTGATGGTGACAAATTCGCGAAGGGTATTGCGGTCGCCGATTTCCAGCCGGGTCGGCTCGCCGTTATACTTTTTGTCCTGCGGCATCTCGCCCAGCGAAGCGAACTGAAAAATCCGGTTGTCGCGACCGATCCGGGTCGGTCCCCGGATCACCACATGGGGACCGACCCAGGTTCCGGCGGCGATTTCCACCTCGGGGCCGATCACCGAGAACGGACCCACCGTCACATCCGGCGCCAGTCGGGCGGACGGGTCCACCACGGCGCGCGGATCGATCACGGCTCGATGTCCCGCTTGGCGCACATCAGCTCGGCGGAGGCCACCAACTGGCCCTCCACCTTGGCTTCGCAGGCGAACTTGCCGATCCCGCGCTTGATGCGATCCAGCCGGACTTCCAGGATCAACCGATCGCCCGGCTCGACCGGCCGCTTGAAGCGGGCGTTATCGACGCCCACCAGGTAATACATGGAACGGTGGTCGGGCCGCTCGCCCTCGCTCTTGAACGCGAGAATCCCGGTCGCCTGGGCCAGCGCCTCCAAAATCAGCACGCCGGGCATGATCGGCCGCTGCGGAAAATGTCCCAGAAAAAAGGGTTCGTTGAAACTGACGTTCTTGAGGCCGGTCAGCGATTGTCCCGGCTCGACCGCCAGCACGCGGTCGATCAGCAGAAAAGGATAACGGTGGGGCAGGTATTCCAGTATTTCCTTGATGTCCATCGCTTCCAAGGCTTAACCCTCTCAAGTGGAGCCGTCTCGGTTGATTGTTTTTTCCAGGGCCGCCAAGCGGCGAAACAGCTCGTCCAGCCGGCGCAGGCGGGCGCTGATCTTGTTCCAGGTCCGGTTCGGTTCCACCGCCAGCCCCGAGGAATAGACGCCGGGTTCGGTGATGGATTGGGTCACCAGCGACATGCCGGTAATCTGCACGCGATCCGCGATTTCCAGATGGCCGGCCACGCCGACCCCGCCGCCCAGCATGCAATGGCGGCCGACGCGGGCGCTGCCGGCGATCCCGACGCAGCCCGCCAGAGCGCTATGGGCGCCGATGCGCACGTTGTGGGCGACTTGAATTTGGTTGTCCAGCTTGACCCCGTCCTCGATCACGGTATCTTCCAGGGCGCCGCGATCGATGGTGGTGTTGGCGCCGATTTCGACATCGTCGCCGACCAGAACGCGGCCCAGTTGGGGAATCTTGAGCCAACGCCCGCCGCGATCGAGGGCCAGCCCGAAGCCGTCGCCACCGATCACCGCGCCCGGATGCACCAGCACCCGGCGCCCCAGCCGCACCCGATGGCAGACCGTCACCTGCGCCACCAATCGGGTCTGCTCGCCGAGGGCCGCCTCCTCGCCGACGACGCAATTGGGCCCCACGAAGACGCCGGATTCGATCACCGCGCCCGCCTCGATCGTGCTGTGCGGACCGATCCAGGCATCCGGGGCAATTCGGGCGGTGGGGCTCACCCAAGCGGTGGGATGAATGCCCGACCGGGCCTCGGCGACCGGTTCGAACAAGGTGGCGGCTCGCGCGTAGGCGACCTGGGGGTTATCGGCCACCAGCGCCGGCGCGGGGCAATCGACGGCATCCTCGGTGGAGAGAATGACGGCGGCCGCCCGGGTCTGCGCCAAGAACGGGCGATAGCGCGCGTGGGTCAGAAAGCTGAGCTGTCCGGGCTCGGCCCGGCTCAGCGGCGCCACCCCGGTGACGACCGTCGCGGCATCGCAGCCTTGCAGGCGCGCGCTCGATACCGCCGCGATCTCCCCCAGCGTGGTCATGGCGACCGCTACTTGGACGTCAATCGCTTGAGCACTTTTTCGGTCACGTCCACCTGGGGGCTGGCATACAGAGCCGCGCTGTCGTTGACCACCAGATCGAAACCGTCTTCCTTGGCGACGCTGTTGATCACTTCCAGCACCTGCTTCTGGAATTTGCCCAGCTCCTCGTTGCGGCGCAGGTTGAAATCCTCTCGAAACTCGTCGCTGGTCCGCTTCAGTTCACGGGCCTGGTTGCGGATATCGCCCTCCAGGCTCCGCCGCTGGCTATCGCCCATGGCCGCCCCGTCCTTGGACAATTTTTCTTCCTGTTTGCGCAGCGACTTCTGCGCTTCGACCAGGGCCTTTTGCCGCGGCGCGAACTCCTTTTCCAGCCGCTTGCTGGCGGCTTCGGCCTGGGGTGCGCTTTGCAGGATTTTGGCGATGCTGACAAAACCGATCTTGACATCGGCCGCCTGCGCCAAGGAAAGCGGCAACGCCAAGGCCGCTGCGATCAACAGTGTTTTCACGAGCTTCAATTTGAATACCTCCATCGACTTAAAGAGTGCAAACCAACACCAGTTCAAACCCCACCTCCCCGCCTCGGCTTCAATTTAACGGCACGCCGAAGGAGAACTGGAAGTTTTCCGTCTCGTCGCCGTCCTTCTCGTTGAGAGGCGCAGCAACGCTCAACACGATGGGGCCAAACGGCGAAATCCAAGTCCCGGCAAGGCCGACCGAATAGCGCAAATCGCCGACGTCAAACTCGTCCACGGTCGCATACACGTTGCCGATATCGAAGAACGCGGCCACTCGCACGCTTTCGGATTTTTCGATGAACGGCACCGGAAAAATCAACTGGGTGCTGGCCACCGTTTTGAACGCCCCGCCGCTCGGTTCGTCGTTGCTGTAGCGAGGGCCCAGGGTGTTCGATTTGTAGCCCCGCACCGTCCGCAAACCGCCGGCGTAAAAGTTCTCGAAAAACGGCAGCTCGCCGGTGTCGCCGTAACCGTCCCCATAGCCGACCTCGCCGCTCAGCGACCAGGTGAGCCACCGGGTGAACGGAAAATAGAAGACGCTTCGCAAGTTCAATTTGTAAAACTCGGCGGTGCTGCCCGGCAGGGCGATTTCCGCCGCGATCTGGTTCAGGCTGCCGCTGGTCGGAAAAAAGGCCCGGTCGCGGGTGTCGCGCGCCCACCCGGCATCCAGCTTGATCAGGTCGTAGGAATCGCCGTTCTCGCGCAGGTAATCGGTGATCTCGATCGGCGTCGTCGCGGTGGTATCGAACCAGACGTGCTCGTAGCCGGGACTCAGGCGCAGCGTGTCGGTCTCGTTGAGGGGGAAGCCGAAATTCACTTGGCCGCCGAAAACGTTCTGGATATAGTCGGCCGTATTGAGCTCGGCGCTGTCGATATCCCGATAATACAGCCTGAACCCCAGACTGACACCGTCCAAGGTGTAATAGGGGTTGTTGAAAGAGATGCTGTAGTTCTGGCCGACATCGCTGTTGTTGAAAATCAGGCCGAAATGGTTGCCCGTGCCCAGGAAATTGTTCTGGGTCAAACTGACGTTCAGCAGCAAGCCGGACTCCTGCCCGTAGCCGACGCCGAACATCAGGCTTCCCGACGAGCGCTCGACGACCGTGTAGTTGACGTCCACCTGATCGTTGGTGCCCGGCACGCCGGGCGTTTCGACGTTGACGCTCTCCAGATAATCCAGGCGCTGCAACCGGGTTTTGGAGCGGTCGAGATCCTTGGTCGAAATCCACCCGCCCTCGGTTTGCCGCAGCTCGCGGCGCAACACCTCGTCCTGGGTTTTGGTGTTGCCCTGGAAATTGATGCGGCGCACGTAAACGCGCCGGCCCGCGTCCACCACGAAGCCGAGCGCGACCTTTCGGTTCGCGTCGTCCAGCCGGGGCACGGTGTTGATGTTGGCGAACGCGTAGCCCTCCTCGCCCAGGCGCTCGCTCATTTTCTTGGCGTTCTCGGCCATCTTGGCGCGGGAAAAGGTGTCGCCTTGCTTGAGGGTGATCAGCTTCCGCAAATCCTCTTCCGGGACGACGCCGAACTCTCCCGATAGCTGCACGTCCTCGATGGTGTAAAGCTCGCCCTCGCTCACGTTGATGGTGATGTAAACGGCCTCTTTGTTCGGGGTGATCGAAACCTGGGTCGATTCGACGTTGAACTTGAGGTAGCCCCGGTCCAGATAGAAGGAGCGGAGGGTTTCCAGGTCGGCGGCCAGCTTCTGTTTGGAATACTGGTCGTCCTTGGTGAAAAACGAGAACCAGCCGGGCGTGGACAACTGCAACTGCTTCAGCAGCTCGTTGTCGTCGAACGCCTTGTTGCCGACAAAATTGATCCGGCTGATGCTGGCCACGGCGCCTTCCGCGATGTCGATGGCGATCGCGACCCGGTTGCGCTCCAGCGGTTGCACCTGGCTCTTGATCTGCACTCCATACCGACCCCGGCTGTAATACTGCTGCAGCAGCTCCTGCTCCACCTTGTCGAGCAAGGAGCGGTCGAAGACCCGGCCCTCCGCCAGCCCGACCCCGGTCAAGGCCTTCTTGAGATCCTCGGTGCTGATGTCCTTGTTGCCGGTGATCCGAACCTCGGAAATCGCCGGCCGCTCGGTCACGGTCACCACCAGCACGTCGCCCTTGCGCTCCAGGTTGACGTCGGCGAAGAAGCCCGTCTTGAACAGAGCGCGGATGATTTCCGGGTAATCCTTCTCCGCGACGGCGGAGCCGACCTGGATCGGCAGGTAGTTGAACACCGTGCCGGCGGAAATGCGCTGCAGGCCCTCGACCTGGATGTCCCGGACGATGAATTCGGCGGCTCGCGCCCCGAACGCGGCGGCCAACAGGCAAACGGATAACAGCAAACAGCGATGCAATTTCATGAGCGTGCGGTTTCCCCACGGACCAAATCGGCGGCCCCTATCCCAAAAGACGGCTGAAATCGTTGAACAGGGCCAGCCCCATCAGCAGCAGCAGCACGGCGATCCCGACTTGCTGTCCCAGGTTTTGCACCGTCTCCGACAGCGGGCTGCCCTTGACCAGCTCGATCAGGTAATACAGCAGGTGACCGCCGTCCAGCACCGGCACCGGCAGCAGGTTCAACACGCCCAGGCTGAGACTGACCAAGGCCAGCATCGACAGAAACGCCATGACGCCGGCGTTGGCGGCCTGTCCGGCGAACTGGGCGATGGTCAACGGCCCGCTGATATTGTCCAGGGACGCCTTGCCGACCAGCATGCGGCCCAACATGCGCAGCGTCAGCAGCGACATGTCCCAGGTTTTCCCCACCGCCGCGCCGACCGCCTCCAGCGGGCCATAACGTACCACGACCCGCAAGCCTTGGGCGAGATCCTCGGGCACCTCGGCGACGGCGCCGATGAAGCCGACCCGTTTGCCTCGGTCGTTTTCCTTGGCATCGGGCGTGACCTCCAGCGCTTGCTCGGTCCCTTGGCGCTCGATGCCAACCCGGAACGGCCGGTCCGGGTGGCGCTCGATCACGCCGCGCCACTGCTGCCAGTCGGCGACCGGCTCGCCGTCGGCCAGCAGGATGCGATCACCCGCTTGCAAGCCGGCCCGTTCGGCCGCGCCGCCGGGGGTCACCTGACCGATCACCGCCGGCAACGCCAGCCGCCACGGCACCAGGCCCACGCTATCGAAAACCTGCGCCGCGCCGGCCAACTCCGGCGCGGCGCGGATATCTAGGGTGCGGGTCCTGACGCGGGCCCGGCTCCCGCCCGGCTCCTCGATCTTGCACCCGCCGCCGTCGCATTCCGGCACGACCTCGACCCGAATGACCCCTTCCGCCAGGGCGCGATCGACCAGGGCCAGCATCGCCGCGCTCAAGGTCGGCGCGGGCTTGCCGTCGATGGCGACCACCAGATCGCCTTTCTGAAATCCGCCCGCCGCCGCCAGCGAACCGGGCTTCGGCTCGTCCAGAACCGGCTTGATGCCCGGCACGCCGATCACGAACATCAGGGTGTAGGCGAGAATCGCGAACAGAAAGTTGCACAGGGGTCCGGCCATGACGATGGCGATGCGCGAACCGATCGGCTTGCGGTTGAACGCCAAGGGCAGGTCGGCGGGTTGCACCTCGCCTTCGCGCTCGTCCAGCATCTTGACGTAACCGCCCAAAGGCAGGAGCGCGAGCACGTACTCGACGCCATCCCGGCCGCGCCGTTGCCACAGCGGCCGGCCGAACCCGATGGAAAAGCGCAGAACCTTGACGCCCAGCCGGCGCGCCACCCAGAAGTGACCGAATTCGTGGACGGTGATCAACACGCCCAAGGTCACGATAAAGGCCAACAGCGAAATCAGCGAGTCCATCATCTCACACCTCCAAGGCTCTCGCGGCCACCCATTCGCCGGCCGCACTTCGGGCCAGCGCGTCGGCCTCAAGAATCGGGGTCAGCGCGTCGGCGGCGCGCGGGACGACCCGCTCCAGCGCGCGCTCCACCACGACCGCGATCTCGGTGAAGCGGATGCGCCGCTCCAGGAAAGCGCGCACCGCCACTTCGTTGGCCGCGTTCAGGATCGCGGGGGCGGTGCCGCCCGCCTCCAGCGCGGCAAACGCCAGCCGCAAGCAGGGGAACCGCGCGAAATCCGGCGCCTGAAATTCGAGCTGCAACCGGAAGAAATCCAGAAACGCCGCACCGGACGCCATCCGGCGCGGCCAAGCCAAGGCGTGAGCGATCGGCGTGCGCATGTCGGGATGGCCCAGTTGCGCCAGCACCGAGCCGTCCCGGTATTCCACCATCGAGTGCACCACGCTCTGCGGGTGCACCACCACTTCGATCCGCGCCGGGGCCGCGCCGAACAGCCAATGCGCCTCGATGACCTCCAGGCCCTTGTTCATCATGGTGGCGGAATCCACCGAGATCTTGCGGCCCATGCTCCAGTTCGGGTGAGCGCACGCCTGCTCCGGCGTCGCGTCCGGCAAGCGATCCAACGGCGTGACGCGGAACGGCCCCCCGGAGCCGGTCAACAAAATCCGGCGCACCCCCGCCGCGTCCAGGCCCTCGGCGGCGAATCCCGGCGGCAGGCATTGAAAAATCGCGTTGTGCTCGCTGTCGATCGGCAACAGTTCCGCGCCCCCTTGGCGCACCGCCGCCACGAACAGCGGTCCGGCCATCACCAGCGCTTCCTTGTTGGCCAGCAGCACCCGCTTGCCGGCCCGCGCCGCCGCCAGGGTCGGCAACAAGCCTGCGGCGCCGACGATGGCGGCCATGACGCAGTCGGCCTCGGGCAAGGCCGCGACCCGCTCCAAGCCGGCCACCCCCGCCAGAACCTCCACCGGGCGGCCGGCCGACCGGAGCCGGTCGGACAAGCGCTCGGCCGCCTCGGGATCGGCCATCACCGCAAAATCGGGTTCGTGGGTCACGCACTGCTGGAACAAACCCTCGACGTTTTGGTTGGCGGTGAGCGCCACGACCCGGAATCGGTCGGCATGGCGTTGCACCACGTCGAGGGTATTGGTTCCAATCGAACCCGTTGAGCCCAGAATCGTGACGCCGGCTCGCCCGCTCATCCCGACATCCCGTAAAGGCCCAGCAGAAAGACCGGCGCGGCTGCGGTCAAGCTGTCCACCCGGTCCAGCACGCCGCCGTGGCCGGGCAACAGCGAGCCGCTGTCCTTCAGCCCGCGTTGCCGCTTCATCATGCTCTCGAACAGATCGCCCACGATGGAGAAACCCATCGTGACCAGACAAACCACCGAGAACCAAAGCCAACGGTCGCCCACGCCCAAAATCGCCGCACCGGCGAGCGCGAGAGCGAGAGTGGCGATCCCGCCGCCGAGCGCTCCCTCCCAGGTCTTGCCGGGGCTGATGGCGGGCGCCAGTTTGCGCCGCCCCCAGCGCCGGCCGGCGAAATAGGCGCCGATGTCGGCCGCCCAAACCAGCAGCAGCAGAAACAGCACATACCTCGCACCGTATTCATCGCGCAGCGCCACCAGCGCCACCCAGGGCGCCCCCG
>RRZT012034242.1_pt1 | contig 13714 bp, 10 predicted proteins | sample 2165551 | NCBI WGS metagenome assembly RRZT01 (sample SAMN10456910, study PRJNA506462) | wastewater metagenome | biome: wastewater; feature: sludge; material: wastewater sludge; isolation source: wastewater sludge with Escherichia coli K12::gfp cells carrying plasmid... | place: USA: Moscow, Idaho... | reverse complement strand
CGTGTTCAGCAGGCGGTGGATCGATCGTTCAGGATTGACGTGGGGAACCGGCGATCTCAACTGAGTGGCATCATTCTTCCCTGTCCACAAGAACTGTGGACGGACTGTGCGCAACCATGTGGACAGACCTCCGCCGACAGTGGCTGCGTAGGAATGCCCGCAATGTGCTCAATAATTAGGCGGCATGACGTGAGATTTCTCAGCAGGATGGAACAGTGTTCATCTTTGAGCGGTTGAGGGCAGGCGACGCGGAGAGGCAGGCAACGCGGGTATCAATTGGGAGCGCTTCGTCAAGCCGCTACGCCATAGGGAGGATGTCAAAAATGGCCGCCCGTTCCACGCGGCCGACATCGACCCATTGCTGGGCCAGCGGAATGAGTGTGGCCAATCGTTCTTCCACGGCTGCCAATCGCTCGCGGATGACCATCGGCTTGTGCTGGGCCGTGACGCGGAGGAATGTACGCAGGCCATGCAGGAACAGGCTGATATTGGCCGCGGCCACCCGGTCGGCCGCATCGGAAAGCGCCTCGATCTCGACAAAAATGGGTTCCAACGCCTGGGGTGGAAAGACGCGATCCTCACTGGTGAGAGCGACATGCCTGAGCGTCGCGATCACCGCCGGGATATGCGCCTGCATGTGCGCGAGAAATCGCTCGTCCAACTCATCCAGCTCCTGCAACAGTCGCCCGATGGCACGCGCATCCACCACGCCTGTCCCTCGCGCCATCTCCTGCTCGGCACGCTGAATCACGGTTTCCAACACATCGCGCACCGGTTGCAGCGATCGACCTCGCGCCTGATGCAACTGCCGCAAGGCGTCAAGAATAGATGCGGCCGGCAACGAAGTGGAAGGCGCGTCGCACGGAACGTCAGCCTCGACAGGGGCCGGCGCTTCAGCGACCATCGGCTCAGGCATTTCAGTCACAGGCTGCTGCACAGCGACGGCAGCTTCGAGATGATCCTGGGGTGGCCGCTCGAGCGCCTGAAGCGCCTGCACCGTCTTGCTGATTTCGAGCAGCCCCTCCCGAAGCGACGCCACATGATGAGCCGCCACGGTGCGCTCATGTTTTGCGGCGGCCTGAAGGAGCGGAAGCAGTCGGGTCGCCATGTCTTCCACGGCCGTCAACCCGACGGTCGCGGCGGATTGCGCGAGGTTGCTGACGCTCTGCCATAAAATCGTCGTCAACTTGGCGCGGCGCCCCTGTTCACTTGTCGTGTCGAGCCGCTCAAGCGCCGTCTGGATCTGATTGAGCCATTCACGGGCCTCCAATACAAACAGGCCGAGAATTTCCCGCCGGACATGCGGGCCCTGGTCAGGCGCGTCGATCGTCGACTGGACCTGCGCAGGCTGCGCAGCTGCCTTGGGTTGCTCCACCGCGGCCTGAATCACGCCGGCGATCGCATCCAGACTTTCGAGCAAGGCGGCAAACTGATCCGATGCGCTCGTCGGCGTGGCGGGCTCGGCAGCCATCGGTGCGGTTGCAAACGTGACGCGCTCCAATGCCGGTGAATCGACAGTTTCTGCGACCGACACCTGGGGCAACTGACTGAGATCGAGAAACCGCGGCGGATCGGTCACCGCTGTCTCCTGTGCGCCGGTCACACGAAGCACCGGACGGGATGGGTAGCGAGGCGTGATTCGCACCACCACCCCTTCTTCGCCGCTGCTCAGGCGCACCTTGGTACCCAACGGGTAGACCGAGAGTTGCTCGACCAATCCTTTCATGATTTCACGGGGAAACGCAGTACGCTCCGTGTTCAATAACTCACGGATCGCCTCGTGCGGGAGGAGGCGCCGGCGGTAGGGGCGCGGACTGACCAACGCATCGAAGATATCGACGAGCCCGATGATCTGCGCCAGCTCATTAATTTCACGCCCCTTTAAACGGTTTGGGTACCCCTGCCCCTTCCCGCGCTCATGGGCCTGCAATACCACTTCGGCCAGCCAGGCATAGTCCGCACCGAGACGTTCGATCACCCCATACCCCAAACGCGGATGTTGCTCGACCAGAGCCCGCTCATCGGAGCTCAGACGGCCGGTCTTCGTCAGTAGATGCTGCGGCACGGCAAAAATGCCGATGTCGTGCAGGAGCCCGGCCAACGCCAAACGCCGCAACTCCGCGCCGTAATAGCCGAGGCCGATCCCGACCTTCGTCGCGAGAATGCTCACATTGACTAGATTGGTAACCAGCGGAGGGCCGACAGGACTGGAGAGGGCTTCAACGACTAACTGATCATTTTCCTGAATCGACTCGACGATGCTGCCGGCAAGATGGGTCAACTCCGTCAGGTTCACCGATTCCTGCCGTTGCACGGCGGCAGCGACCCGCATCAGCGCATCCTCAGCCTGCCGGTAGTGATTCTGCTCCATTTCCTCTTAGCCTCCAGCCTCGACGCGCTTCGTCACGCGGCACGCCTTTGTTTTCACCTCTGCATGGTCCAACGCTCCGAGTCAGACGAATCAGCGAAGCCGTCCGGAATGATCCCCATGGTGGAGGTGCGCCTTCAACTCAACGAAGCCTGTCCGGGAAGTCCTGTCCGAGGCCGGTCGCGCACTGTGAGGAGCGTCCTCAGGCGGCAGGCAGCAGCCGGCTCATCAGATCACGTTCCTGTTGTCCGGCGGTGATCCAGTCCTCAATCGTGGTCATCACGGCGAGAATGCGTGCTTCGACGGCCTGGACACGTTGGGACGCGATCACGATACGACGCTGGACAATCAAGGCCAGGAAGTTCTGAAGGCCGGTGAGAAAGGTCACCAGCGGGGTGGCATTGACCTGCTTGGCAATGCCTTGGAGTTGTTCGATCTGTTGCATGCAGGTGCCGAGCACGTTGCCTGGTTCCAAAACCGTCAATCCCTCGACCCGGAGCCTATTCAGGTTCTGCGCAATGCCGGGCAATGCTTGTCGCAGTGAGTCCAGGCATCGGGCGTCCGTGCTTTGGAGCTCACCCAGCAGCTGCTGAAACGCGGTCACCTGTATCTGGCTCTCCCCTTGTCTCGCTTCCTGCTCCAATCGGTGCATGACTTGTGGAATCAAACTGCGGGAAGGGACTTCCTTGGCAACCTGCTCGTCTTGAAGCATGCGAAGCGCGTTCAGGAGCGTGAGGAAATCGATGGCCGGTTCCGGTTGTGGAGGCGCGCCCTGCTCAGGACCAAGGTCCAGCGTAATGCCAGTGGCCATGGTGACGGACGCGATGACGAGACAGAACTGTTCACGGACCGTGCCGAAATCCTGCTTGGTCGCCGTCGTCCGGTCTTTCAGGGTGTCGATGAAGGGAAGCAGTGCGAAGGTAGCGCGTTCGACATCGGGAAGGTTCACCGTGGCGGCAGAACCACCGAGACTGGTGATGCCCCTCACCACGGCATCCACCAGTTGCGCATGCCGATCGGTATCCGGCTGGCTTTCCAGTTCGGTCAGGGCGGAATGGATTTGGATGAGCCACTCTTGCGCCTCTTGACCGAACAGTTCAATCAGTTCTTTTTGAAAATCGTCTTCGGTCTGTTCTGGTTCGGTCGACACAGTGGCGCCCTGCCTCTGACCCATGCACTCGCCTGACATACGGACGAGTGACGGCCTCCTAGCGTTTTCCATTACCGAGTTGGGAGGCCAGCCCCGCGATCTCCCCCAGCTTCCTCGCCATATCTTCGAACCGGCGAGTCGACTGCTCCGCCATGTGCTCGGCTTCCATCGCCCGTTTCTCGAGCTGCATCGAACGCTCCTGCTCGCTGACCAGGGCGAGATCCAGCTCACTGGCACGTTGCGCCGTCGCTTCCAACTGTTTGACCTGAACCAACAGCGCCGCCGCAGCCTCCCGTTCAGCCGAGAGCGCCGCGTCCAGCTCGGCGATCTGAGCATGGGCTTTCGCACAGGCCTCTTCCAGCGCCGGCACCTTGTCTGCAATCTGTTCCAGCTCGACACGCTCCCGTCGCTGCATTTCCGCTTGCTCACGTTCAGCGGCCAAGGTCGTTTCGAGCTCGTGCACGCGCGTTTCGACCTGCTCAAGACCGGTAATCTGCTGCACCAATTGATTCGCCGCTTCCCGCTCTGCCTCCAGATGGGCCTCCAATTCCACGATGCGCGCGGCATGACGGGCCCCTTCCGAAACCTGTTGGGACAATTGCTGGGCACGATGCTGCTCATCGGCCAGAGCCGTCTCCAGTTCGCCGATCCGGTGCATCTGTCTCGAGACTTCATCCAACTGTTCTGCGAGAGCGGTTCGCTGCGCCCGCTCGTCGGCTAGACTCTGATCCAATGTGTGTGCATGTGACGACAGGGCTGCAACCTGCTCGTGCTGCTCATCCAACGCACGCTGGATGTGCCCGATCTGCTGGGTCTGCTCCAGACTCCGCCGACGCTCCTCGTCCAACTGCGCTTCGAGTTCGCCGATCCGCGTGTCACGTTCCGCCAGGATTGCATGATGATGCTCATGATCATGCGCCGGCGTAGCCGGCTCAGCGGCATGGAATGCAGGGGCCGCATCCACCATCGTGTCGCGGGTCATCGTCGCCGGTATGGCGTGAGGATCGTCAAGACTGCTCGTGATCGGCTCGAGCGACGGCCGATGCTCCTGAGTGTCTACGCGGGCCTCTTCGAGTTCTTCCGGCACATGAATGGCGGGTGCGGCCGCGACCTCTGCCACGATAGATGGTTCCACGGCCACGTGCTGCTGCGGCAGTTCCGGAACCGGAGCAGGCTTTTGTGGGCGCTTCGTCAACAGGTCCAGCACACGGTCCTTGAGTGAGGAGCCCTGAAACGGCTTCTTCAAGACCCCGTCGGCCTTACAGGACTCCGCTTGTCGGGACACTTCATCGTTCACGATACCGCTGATCAGCAGCACGGGAAGATCCGCGAGGTTTGCCTGTCCCCGAATGTACGCACAGACCTCATAGCCGCTCTTGTCCGGCATGATGACATCGGACACGATGAGGTCGGGGCGATCCTTACTTAACAGCGCCAGAGCCTCCGATCCGTTCGCCGCAAGTGTCACCCCCATGCCGGCCTCGGTCAGGAGACGCTCGGCCACCTTACGGACTGCGATACTGTCGTCGGCAATCAAGATCTTTGGCATGTCGTTCCTCTACACAAGGCAAGGCTCATCACGCAGGACGGTTCGATGAGACCCCCAAGGTTGTCAGGTTGATGATAGGAAGTTCTTCTTCGCCGGCGATGCACGTTCCCGCGATGTCGGGATCGTTGCCGGCGCGATACTGCACTGCCGAGCGTGCCACCATGTGCAAGGAAGGAACCTGGGAATCGATACAGATTGCCAGCGGTCCATCCACATGTTTGACAACCAGACACAGCGGTTCACCATCCTGCAGGGAGCGCTTGAACTTCGCCGCCAGGTCGAATACCGGAAGACATCCCTTTTCCTGTCGGACGAGAGCGCGCACAAACGGCGTATCGCTGGGAACCGCCGTCGAGCCCGTCCACGGCATCACCCCGCCGATCTCCTCGGTTCTGGCGGCCAACCGTTGCCCGCCCACCGAAAACACCACCATGTGCTGCATCCGCGCCTCGGTCGCGCCTTTGCTACCCTTGTGCGGTTGTCTGCCTAGCTGAGTACGTAGCATGGTCGATCCTTGTGACCTACTTGGCCGATCCGGCTGACATCGCCGACGCCTCTTCCAAGGCCGCCGAAGGCAGGCGGAGTCTGGAATCGAATTCGCCCGGCCGGCGCTCCGACACCCGAAGGGCAAACACATCCAAGACATTGGTCCGGGAGGGGAGCTCGAGCACCCAAAACGGATTGGCGATCAGCGCGATATACGACGACTCAACAAACAATCCGAGTAATCGCTCCCGCTCCCCTCCCCGAAACTGCGCAGGGAGCGGCTGGATCAGCGTCCGTTCGACATCGATGAGGCCCACGACCTTGTCCACCGCAAAGGACCGCGATCGTTGCTCATTGGCATAGAGCACGATCCGGGTCTCAGCCGTGACGCCTTTGGCCTGGATCGTCAAACGACGGGCGAGATCGGTGCGTTCGTAGGAAGCATTGGCCCAGGTGACATGCCCGTCCTGTCCTCCCTCAGCCGGAGTCACAATGCCGCGAACCCAGTGGGAGGGAAAGGCCACATGCGTGGGGCCCATGAGCGCCACGAGAAACCGGACCGCCAGCCCGCTCGACACCACTGCTGTCTTATGTCCCCGGAGCCCCATGCCTGTCCTTCATTCTGCCAGTAACGGTACGAATCGACAAAACGTTCCTATTTTTTCACGACGCTTTCGCGGCCTGTCCACTTGCGGACTTCCTGGATCAGGGCGCGTTCTTCCACCGGCTTGGCAATGTACCCCGAGGCCCCCACACTCACGGCCATCTGGCGATGCTTTTCACCCGCCCGCGTGGTCATGACGAGAATCGGTGTGGTCTGAGTCTGCGGCCTGGCGCGAAGCGCCTGAATCACCTCAAAGCCGTTCAACTTCGGCATTTCGAGATCGGTAATGATGAGCTGATACTGCTGCACCAATGCCTTGCGACAGCCTTCTTCCCCGTCGGTCGCTGTTTCGACGGTATACCCGGCCGATTCCAACATGCGTCCGACAAACTTTCTGATGCTGAGCGAGTCATCAATCAACAAGAGCGGAAGCTGCGTATCCGGAAGCTGCGGCGAAGCGGGCTGCGCCGGTCCCTCAAGCATCGGCGAGGAGGCGGGGTTTTGAATGACCGACATGGCCTCATGGTATTCGCGAGTCGTCAACCGGCTGACGTCCAGCACCAGCACCACACGCCCCTCGGGATCGATAGTCGCGCCACCGAACACGGACCGTTCATACGGCTTCAGCCCACCCAATGATTTAATGACGATTTCCTGCCGGCCCAGCAATTCATCCACCGCGCAACCGAGCGCGCCGGTCGAGGTTCGAACGACGACCACGGGAGTCGCTCCCTCAATGGTGCCGGCATCCCGGCGAATGAGGCTGCCGAGCGGATAGACCTCAATGGCTTCGTCGCCGATCTGCAGCACCGATCGATCCCCCATCTGCTGGATCGTCGACGCCGTCGACATCGTGACCTCGCGCACGCTCGGAAGCGGAATCGCGTAGCGCTCCTTCCCGACCCGAACGAGCAGCGCGGTTGCGATCAAGAGGGTGAGCGGCAAATGCATCGTGAACTTGGTGCCCTGCCCGTAGACGGATTCCACTTCGATGTGGCCGTTCATCGTTTCGATGACCCGCTTGACCACATCCATACCGACGCCGCGTCCGGCCTGATCCCCGACCGCCTCGGCAGTGGAAAATCCCGGCAGGAAGATGAACTTGATGATTTCGCTCTCCGGCAATGAGTCCGCGACATCCGCTCGTACCAGACCCAGCTTGACCGCCTTGGCCTTGATCTTGACGATGTCGAGCCCCGCTCCGTCGTCTTCGACTTCGATGAGCACCGAGTTCCCTCGATGCGCGGCGTGGAGATAGATCGTACCGGCCGCCGGCTTCCCTTGGCTGCGACGGATGCCCGCAGGCTCGATCCCGTGGTACACCGCATTTCTGACCAGATGGACAAGCGGATCGACAAGCCGCTCCACGACACCGGTGTCGATTTCGGTATGTTCGCCGGACGTGACCAAATTGACTTCTTTTCCGGTAGCGCGGGCCATCTCACGGGCCGCGCGGCGGAAGCGCGTGAACGGCGTCCCGATCGGCACCATGCGGGCGCGGGCAATTTCATCGCGCATCCCCAAGGTCAGCTGTTGCAGCGACCCCATGTCGTCCTGGGCACGATGGATCGATCCGCTCAGCTGCGACATCGATTCGGTGATGTCCGCGGTGACCTCGCTGATTCGCCGGGCCAGGATGTTGAAGTCGTCGTACTTGTCGAATTCCAGGCTGCCGAAATCGCTGACGCCCGGATACGCCTGTGGCGCGGCTTCGCCCGAAGACGCGGGAGAGGGCTGAAAGGAAAAGGTATGCTTGTCTTCGAACGTGCGTACGGCATCGGTCAGCCGGTTCTTGTTGGCCAAGACCTGTGTGGCCAATTGATCCAACGTGCGCAGCCGCTGCTCCAGCCGGCCGCGATCAATAACCAATTCGCCGACCAGATTGAGGAGGCGTTCCAAACGATCACGGCTGACCCGGATCACCTCTCGCTCTTCGCCGGTCTTCCCATCGACGCCTTTGGCCGAATCCTGTCCGTCGGCTTCGCGAATTTCTTCCACCGAGGCGCCTTCGGCAATCGATGAGACGATGGAGTGATCTTGGTCCGGTGCCGGCTGAGCCTGTCCCAGTTGCTTCAACTCCTGCAAGGAGTTCGCAAACCGTTGTCTCGTTCGCCCCACCATGGATAAATCTCTCCGCATCAAGGCGCGAATGACATCGATTGAGCGCAACAGGACATCCGTGTGACCGGGAAGGAGCACCAGCTGCCCTTCGCGAACGGCGCCCATGAAGTCTTCAATGTGATGAGTCAGATCACCGATCGCCTGAAAGCCTACGGTATAAGCCGAGCCTTTCAGCGTATGGGCCGTGCGGAACAGTTGGTGGATCGTGTCGGGATTGCCCGCGTCCTTATCGACTCGCAGCAAGTCGGCTTCGAGGCTTTCCAAATATTCCTGCGCTTCCGGCGCGAAATAGGACATCACCTCAGAATCGAGGGCCGGGATCAGATAGGCTTCGGAGAGCTCCTGGGAGTCCGCCTCGCTCATGGAGTGCACGGCGGATTCGGGACCGGATGTGGCGGCAGGCACGGACTCCTGCACCGACTTTTCTTCAGGCCGCCTCGTCTCAGCGGCAGCCGCTGCAGACTCACCCTGGCTCACGCCCTGCTCCAATTCTCTGAGCTTCGTCCTGATGCGAGGCACCTCCTGACGCAAGCGCGTCAGTGATTGAGCGTCCCGCGCCATCAGGGAACGGATCACGTCCACCGCCTGTCGAAGAACCGCGATCCAATGCGGCGCAATCGTGACAGCGCCCTTTCGAACGGCCATCATGCAGGATTCAATCGGATGAGAGAGATCTCCCACGACCTCAAATCCAACGGTATAGGCCGACCCTTTCAGCGTGTGCGCCACCCGATACAATTGATGAATCGTGTCGGCATTTGCCAAGTCGGAGTCCAACCGTTGGAGGAGGGTCTGAATCGTGCTGAGGTATTCTTCTGCCTCCGGCGAGAAGTAGGACAGCACCTCTTCGTCCAGGACAGGAATGAGGTACTCATCCGCCGGCTGATCGGAACGCAGCACAGACGCTGCCGACGAGTCGCTCGAAACGGCCGGCATCAAGTCGGAGTGGCGCCGGACAAATCCCTCAACCACGGAGGCATCGTCCCCTCCCCCACGCCCGATCTGCTGGACCTGCCCTCGAAAGGACGCGGCAATCTCGCGCATCAGGTGCATGGCTTCGGGCCAGCGCGCCGCCGGAATCTCCTGCACTCGTTCGAGCGTATCTTCGAGTAGGGCCCCGAGTTGCCCGAGCGCCGGAAACCCGTAGAGGAGCGCCGCGCCTTTGAGCTTGTGGCCGACCGTGTGAAACTCGGCGACGTCGCCCGGTTCCGGATGCGCCTTCCCATCGGGATGCAACGCTTTCCAGAAGCGCCCCATATCGTCGCCGGCCTCGGCCACGAAAATGTCCAGCAACTGGTCGCGATCGAAATCAGCGCTCATTCACCCACTCAGCATCCGAGCGGAGGTCGGTCACCGCTCTTCAAGAATTCTCTTACGCGAGCTTGAACTGAGCGACCGAAGAGTTGAGGCCTTCGGCCAGTTTTGCCATGTCTTCGATCGTGAGTCGCGTCGAGTCCGTCTGCTTCTGCGTCGCCACGGCGCCGCCGGTGAACTCCTTAATGGCTCGACCGACTTTTTCCGTCGAGGCGGTCTGTTCGGACGCCGCGCTCGCGATGTTCTGGGCCAACTCGGAAGACCGTTTCGCAATGTCTGAAATTTCAGCGAACACGTCGCCGGTCCGGAGAGCCGAAGCGGATCCGGCTTCCACCGCCTGCGTTTCATGCTCCATGGCCACCACGGCATCCTGCGTTTCCGTTTGAATCACTTTCACGAGGTCGGCGATTTCACGTGTGGCTTGCGTGGAGCTTTCCGCCAGCTTTCGGACCTGGTCGGCGACGACGGCGAATCGCGCGCCGGCCTCACCCGCGCCGGCCGCCTCAATGGCGGCGTTGAGCGCGAGCAGGTTCGTTTGATTGGCGATATCGCGGATCGTCGACACGATCTGTGAAATTTCGAGTGAACGGTCACCGAGGCCCTTCACCTGCTTGGACATACGTTGCACCGCCGACCGGATGCTCTGCATGTCGCGCACGGTTTCCTGCACCGCGACGTTGCCGCGTTCCGTGGCCGACAGCACCTGCTTGGCGGAGTCAGATGATGCGCCGGCCGTAGTGGCCACTTGACGCATACCGGCGGCCAACTGTTCGACCGCGCCCAGCGTACGCACGGATTCTTCCGCCTGCACCCGGGCTGTTCCGGACATTTGACCGGCTGAATCCCGCAGGGTACCGGCTGACTTGTTCACCCGATCGGCCGCCTCGCGCACCTGCTTCAACAATTGTCCGAACCGCGCGATCATGAGGTTGAACCCGTCCGCAAGGTTGCCGAACATGTCGGCCGTCACTTCGCCTCGCCGGGTCAAGTCTCCTTTACCGACTTCGGAGACCAGCACGAGGAATTGCATGAGCCGTTTCTGCATCAGGTCGCGCTCTTCCTCCGTCGACACCAGGGCGGTAATACGATCGAGCATGGAGTTGAACGCGGTGGCCATCTGGCCCAACTCATCGTGCGACTGAATTTTCGCGCGGGCCTGCAGATTGCCGCCGGCGGCCTGCGTCGCGACATTGGCGATGTGGCTGATGCTCCGGGAAAGGAACGTCGCTAACAGATATCCGACGAACAATCCGAGTGCCACGGCGACCAAACCGCCGGCCACCAGAATCAGGGTACCGTTGCTGGCCAGGCCTTGCGCATCATCGTTGAGGTCCTTGGCGACGGCCTCAATGGCAGTGACCTGCTCATTGTGACGTTTGACGGCATTTTCGAATGAGGGCGTCAAATTGACCGTTAAGGCCAGGATACCGAGGGCCCGCATTTGCTCCGCTTGCGTCGATGACAGGACGGTACGATCGAAGCTATCCGCCATGGCGCTCAGTGCGCCGTCGGCATCCTGAAAGTATTTTTTCAATGCCGGCTCAAAGAGGGTCAGATCCTTCGCCTCGTCCCGGCCCGATCGCGATGCGCGCAGCGTCGTGCTCTTATAGTTGTTCACCACCTTGTCGATCTGGGCCTTCAGGGGCGGCAACTTGGTCACTTCCTGGGCGAAGTCGCCTTGTTTGGTGGCGGACGCGATATCCAGCAGAATCTGGTGATGTTTGGTCAACGCGGTTCCCATCTGGGCGAACTCAGCCAACGGCACCGTATAGTCCGCATACACCGTTTGCGACTGGGTGCTGAGTTGGCGCAGGGTGAACACACCGACGCTGGCCATGATCATGATGATGACACTCACGAGACCGAAGCTGACCAGCAGCTTCGTCTTTGTTTTCATGTCCTGGAATCGATTCTTGACGCCTTGCCCGATCATGGTGCGCTCCTCCTTGTTCTGCTTTCCTCAACATCCGGTGGCCGGTCGCACAATCTTCGATGACGCAGGTTCGCAATGACCCGCGCGCCTGCGCTTTACGCGATCGACAATATCGCACTCCCTCCGTCAACCTGTGCAAAGACCTGCGGCACCTCCAGCACTCCACCCAGACGTTCATCCAGGCGAAGCACAGCCGAGACACAAGGACGCGCCCCCGCCGGTCCCGCTTGCATGGCCGGCAGCAGGTGCTCACGACTGACGGTGTGAATTTCAGGAACGTGATCGACGAGCACACCCACCTGTCTGGTGCCATGGCGAATCACGACCGCGAAGGGCAACGCGGTCTCGGTCACGGACAGACCCAGGCTTCCACGCAGATCGACCAGGGTAACGACCGTTCCCCGGAGATTGGTCACTCCGGTCAACAGGCTCGGCATGCTGGGCACGACGGTCACCGCTTCCACCTCAAACACTTCACTGACGTGGCGGAGATCGATGGCAAATAACTCGCCCCCCAGCGTGAGGACACACATACGCAGCGTGCCTTCAATCGACGCGGCAAGAGACCTCGATGGGCTGGAGGGTCCGTGAGCCGGAGATGAGTCCGAGGAGTGAGGCTGGATCGTTGGCACGTCGCTCATGGATTAGTTCAACGCCCGCTTGACTGCGGCGACCAGATCTTCAGCTTTAAACGGCTTCACCACATACCCATTGGCACCCTGCTGTTGGCCCCAGAATTTGTCGCTTTCCTGCCCCTTGGACGTGCAGAGGACGATCGGGATGCCCTTGAAGCGGTCATCGCTTTTCAGGTCGCGGCAGGCCTGGAACCCGTTACGCCCGGGCATCACGACATCCAGCACGATCAGGTCCGGCTTATCCAACGCCAGTTTGTCCTCGAGTTTGTCGGTGTTCGGATACGACACGACTGTGTGATTGGCAGACTTCAAATAGCCTTCGATCAACTGCAGTTCGGCGTACGAATCATCGACGACAACGATCTTGCTCATGAGTACGTCCCCCCTTCAAACCAGCTAAATGTGTGCGCGATAAAGACATTTGATCCGGTTGCGGCTATCGCATCGGAATCACGATGCTGATCGCACCGGCCAGATCGCCCTCGTGCCATCCTTCTTTCTTGGCGCCGGTGATGTCGCGCTCCCCTTTCGGGTCGCCATGGCAACTCAGGCACGTGCTCGCGGCATACTCCGGATCCATCATGCGCAGTACCGGCTTCCCGTCCAACATCGTGGTCTTGCTGTACGGCTGGCCTTTCGGATGGCGCGTGTCGGCAAAAATTCTCAACACTTCCGACTCAAACTCGTCCGGCCGATTGCCCGGAAACCGATAGTCGGTGCCCGTCAACTTCACACGAATTCCGGTCTTCCGATAGAACCGTTCGCCGGACTTGCGGGCGAAGACGGCGGGGATAATCCCTTTGAAGCCGACGCCCTGCTTATTGATGACGGGCTGCGCCTCGTCGATGACTTCTTTTTCGGATTCCACCATGGCGAGAAAAAGCGGCGCTTGCGGAACCGTGGCGGGCCGGCTCAGATCGATCTTGGTGGCTTTGCGAAATCGTTCAATCACCTGATTGGACACAAAGTCGCCGCTAAACCCTTTGTCGCCCTTGCTGGCGTCATTGATCGTGGCTTGGTATTCGGAAATCACCCCACGACCGACTTGCAACAACTTGATGAGCAACTCGGCCGTTTCCACCTCGGTATTGGCCGACGCGGGAGCAGCCGCGCCCATGCAGGTCACGGTCAATGCAGCCATCACGATTCTCTTGATGATATGTTTCGCCATGCCGTCTCCTCCTGCCTGCCTCGTAGCGCCCGGTCAACCCAATTCCCCTAAGTCAGCCAATCCCTTGTCAAAGATAGCGCAAAATTCTTCGTTGACAATTTCATCAACGCATGGAACCACGTCAGGACCCTGTAGCCCAGGCAGACGTTGTGCACGATCGGTGCCAAACAAAACAATTAGTTAGGATTGCGGAGCGGAAAGAATTCGAACCGATGAAGTCGGCGATTTTGCGGATGATTATGTGTGGATGGTCTACTATACCCACTATGGTCAACTAGGCTGACATGGGTGCGTAATTGTTCACGATGGAAGTCGGAGCGCCAAAGTTTGGTCGCTTTTCGAGGGAAGCGTCAAAGTCCCTTCAGAACTTCGACGAAAAGAGG
>RRZT012561447.1_pt1 | contig 13715 bp, 6 predicted proteins | sample 2165551 | NCBI WGS metagenome assembly RRZT01 (sample SAMN10456910, study PRJNA506462) | wastewater metagenome | biome: wastewater; feature: sludge; material: wastewater sludge; isolation source: wastewater sludge with Escherichia coli K12::gfp cells carrying plasmid... | place: USA: Moscow, Idaho ... | reverse complement strand
GGTGTCACCCGTATAGTCCACCGAACTCTTGTCGTGGTTGCCGATCGTGGTGAAGAACGGGACGCCCGTTTCACCGAAGGCGCGTTTCATCGAGGTGAAGGTCTGGGCGTCGCCCTTGCCCAGGATGTCGCCAAGGGCGATGCCGACCATCGGGATCGAGTACTTGGCGGCGATCTTCTTCACGTCGGGTACCGTTTCCGTGCGGAACCGATGTATATGGTCGTTGTTGTCGGGCTGCGGGTCGCCCAGCCCGAAGAGCAGGAACCGCTTGTCGCTTTGGGCGAGCTTGCTAAGCGTGAAGTCTGCCCGGTAGGGTTTCGAACTGCTGCCGGTGACGGAGTTGGCCGCCTGGTAGGCACCCTGGTAGGAGCCGAAGTTCGCCTGTGCCGGGATTTCGTAGCCCGAAGGTACCGAAATGAATACGTGCTTGGCGTTGGGGTCGCGCACGATCTGGTAGACGCCCTTCTTATCGCTCGCCACGACGCTGTACCCGTCGCTCACGACGACCCCTTCGAGGGGGTTGCCCTCCTTGTCGCTTACCAGTCCGTAGAGGGTGATGCCCTTGTCGGGCGTGATCTCCGTCGTGCCGTTTCCGTTGCCGTCGTCGGGCTTGGGGAGCTCGGTGAGCATTTTGTCGTCTCCCTCGCACGCCATCATCGTTGCGGCTATCAGGGCCGTGAGCGCGAGGCTGAGCGTCCTGCGGAGCCGTGTGAAGATTGAATCGTTTTTCATAGTCTGTTTTACTGTCAGCCCGACCGCCGGTTCGGGCGGTCGGGCCGGTGATTGTCAATTACCAGTTGGGGTTTTGCGGAATGTTGGCCCGCTGCAACTCTTCGGTCGGGATCGGGAAGAGGTAGTGCTTCTCGAGGAATACGCGGTCCTCCTTCCAGAAGCGTTCCATGCGGTAGGTTTTGCCGCCCACCGATATCTTGCCGTTGGGGTCTTCCACGGGGCGCATGCCGCAGATGCGGTGCTGCGTCTTGGGGTAGGCGCCGTATTTGTCGAAATACAACTGTGCCTTCTGGTCGTTCGTCCCCTGGATCGAACTCCACTGGGCATCCTTGGCCAGTTCTTCGGGGCTGGTCGGTTCGAGGTAGAACCGCGTCGAGAAGAAGCGGCTCTTTTCGTGGTAGAGCTCTACGCGGCGTTCGCGCAGGATGTAGTCGAGCAGTAACTCCTTGTTGGTCTGCGCGGCCGGCGGGATGGGGGCCATGAACGAACGGGCACGCAGCTCGTTCATCAGGTTGTAGACCTCGGGGGTGGCGCCCTTCGAGCGGGTGACCGCTTCGGCATAGACCAGGTAGATCGTCGCCAGGCGGATCAGCGGCGCGTCGAAGTTCCAGTTGCCCGACATGCCCTTGGTGTAATAGCCGTCGAAATATTTGCGGGTGAAGTAGCCCGTCGACGTGGAGTTGGCGGCGTTGATGGCGTCGGCTCCGGTGGCCGTGTTGATCCACTTGCCCTTGAACATGGATCCGTGGTAGATGATGTCGCGGTAGAAACGCGGGTCGCGGTTGACATAGGGGTTGCCGTCGTCATAGGCCTTGGCCATGTCCTGCTCGGAGATCAGGCTGCCGTAGAGCGCCTTGTGATTCTGCTTGAGCGCATAGATCGGATAGCCGTAGCCGTCGGGGCCGATCACCTCGTATTCGTCCACCTGATCCTGTACGGGTACCTCGCGTGCCTGTCCCTGCGCCGAAGGCGGGTACATGTCGTTGTGGTAACCCACGGTCTTGCAGTGGAGGTGGAAGAAGATCCATTCGGCCTTCTTGGCGTCGTTCATCGTGCGGTGGAACAGCTCCCAAAGACGGCTGTAAACCGCGCCGTTGCTCTGATCCGTGCCGCCCGAGTCGGTCGTCTGGCTTTTGGGCGAACCCTGGTAGAGCGAGTAGCGTTTCTGCCCCTCGGCCTCGAAATCCATCACGGCCTTGGCGGCTGCGGCTGCGGCGTCCCAACGCGCGGGGTCGTACGACTGGTAGACCGACGCATAGTTGCGGGTGTCGCCTTTGAGCGTCGACCCGTTGTAGAGCGGCGTGGCTGCGATCCAGAGCGCCATGGCCTTCAGCGCAAGGCAGGCGCCTTTCTCCACGCGGCCGAACTGATCCATCAGGTTCTGCGCCGGGACGCGGGCATAGGCCTCGTCGCAGTCGCGGCAGATCTTCTCGACGATCGTATGGATGTTCTCGCGTTCGAACGGCGGCAGTGCGTTGGGGTTTACCGTATAGTCGACGTAGGGGCATTCGCCGTAGCTTTTCAGCACGCAGTAGTGCAGGTAGGCGCGGATGAAGAGCACCTCGCCGATACGCTGCGAAAGCGTGCCGGGGCGTGCCTCGGAATCCGGGGTGTTGTACTTCTCGATACCTTCGAGGATGACGTTGGCGCAGCGGATGTCTTCGTAGAGTTTGGGCCAGAAGGTGTGGCAGGCGCCGGAGTTGGTCGTGGCGTTGCACGAGGTGTAGAGCTGGGAACCCGGTTCCCAGTCGCCGTCGTTGAACTTGTTGGACCACCCGTTCTCGGCCGAAGAGCCTTCGCATTCGTCCGTGAGCGCCGAGTCGCTGAAGAAACGGATGTGTACGAGCGGCTGGTCGGCGGCGCGGGCGTAGAAGTAGAGCCGGTTGATCAGGCTTTCTGTCTCGTTGAAACGCGAGAATATGTCCTGATCCGTTTTGTCGCCCTGCGGGGTCTTGTCGAGGAAATCCTCGCAGGAAGCCATCAGCGTGACTGCAAAGCAGCTACAGAGCAGATATAAGATTTTTTTCATTGTCATTGGTTTTTGTTGGATTAGAAGGTCATGTTAAGGCCGATGTTGATGACACGCTGTACGGGGAACCAGCTGCCGTCGCCGTTCTTGATCTCGGGATCCATGTCGACGTCGCCCAGGTTGTCGAACGTGAGCAGGTTCTGTCCCTGCACGTAGATGCGGACGTTCTGGATGCCGGCTTTCGAAGTCCAGGCTTTGGGCAGCGTGTAACCGATCTCGACGTTCTTCAGGCGGATGTACGAAGCGTCGTAGAGGAAGAGGCTCGAATACTGCTGTTTATTGTTGTTGTGGATGCCGTAGTGCAGGGCGGGGTATTTCGCCGTAGCTGCCGTTTCGGGCGTCCAGCGGTCGAGGTGCATCCGGCGCACCTTGCCGATACGCGACTGGTCGTAGAGCGGGAAATCCCATACGGCCGGGCCGCTCAGCTGTACGGAGCAGAGTGCCGAGCCCTGCCACAGCATGCTGAAGTCGAAGCCCTTGTAGGAGAGTCCCAGCGGAATGCCGAACTGGATCTCGGGCGTACGGGGGTTGCCGATGGCTGCGCGGTCGTAGTTGTTGACCACACCGTCGCCGTTGAGGTCTTTGTAGACCACGTCGCCCGGCTGTACGGGCCCCCAGATGGCGAATCCGCTGCCGCCGTTCATCGCGTTCAGGCGGTCGGCCTCGCCCTGGTCGGCCACGAAGTGGTCGAAGATGTAGCAGAAATTCTCATCGAGGCGTTTGCCGGTCTGGTAACGCCACGGGCAGTCACGGCCGTTGTTGTCGATGTAGGAGATTTCGTTGCAGTATTTTATCTTGTTGCGTGCGAACGTGAAGTTCGGGCGGATGTAGTAGCGGAAATGCTGCCCGATATGACCGTTCCAGCCGATTTCGAATTCGACGCCGTGGTTGTCGACGATACCCGAGTTGACGATCGGGGCGACCTGCCCGACGATGTAGGGGAACCCGACCTTGTCATCTGCCGAGAGCGAGGTGAGGATGTCGTAGCGGTGCTCCTTGAAGACATCGAGCGTGAAGGTCAGCCGCTGGTTGAAGAACTGGGCGTCGATACCGAAGTTGAACTTGCGGGCCTTCTCCCACGTCAGGTTCGGGTTGGCGAACACGCCCTCGACCAGGTAGCTGGTATAGCCGGCCTCGGTCTCGCCGAAATAGGTGGTCATGCCGTCCGACGACTTATAGTACTGCAGGTAGGAGAAACGGTTGCCCGAGAGCTGGTCGTTACCCACCAGACCGTACGATGCGCGCAGCTTGAGGTGGTCGAGCCACTTTACGTCCCTCATGAATCGCTCCTGCGTGATGACCCAGCCGACGGCGCCTGCCGGGAATACGCCGTAGCGCTTTCCGCGGGCGAAGTTCTCCGAGCCGTTGTAGCCGATGTTGAACTCGAAGAGGTACTTGTTCCGGTAGTCGTAGGTTGCGCGGCCCGAAAATCCCATGTAGCGGAAGGGAACCTGGTTGCTGATGACCTTGTTCTGCAGGTAGAAGAGCAGCATGCCCGACACGTTGTGGTCGCCGAATTTGCGGGCGTAGTCCAGGCGCGCCTGGAAACGCGACGTCCCTTCGGGCGAGCCGTGGCTGATGCTGTTGCTTTGCGCATCGTCCGTGGTTCGCTGGTTGGCGGTTACATAGGTGCCGTTCTTGATCCAGTAGTCGGCGTTGTTCTTCCACTCGTCGATACTGTATTCGGTGGGGAGCATCCAGGTCGAATAGCCCGGGTAGGTCAGGTTGCCCGTGCTGTGGGTCGGCACGCTGTTGTTGATGGTGTGCTGGTTGAACGTGTCGTACGAGAACTGGGCGGCGACGCTCAGGCCCTTGGTGATGAAGTCCAGGTCGTGGCTCAGCTTGAACGATCCCTGCAGGTAGCGGCGCGTACGTTTGCTGAAGCCGGTGCGGTTGAGCTGCCCGAGCATGTTGTAGCGGTAGTCGTTGTCGGCATAGAGCAGGTAGCCGCCGTTCTCCTCGAAATCGGCCTGGTTGACGTCGTTGTGGTTGTTGGGCAGGATGATCGGCAGGTAGGGGGGCTGCGTGTTGGCCAGCGAGATGATGTTGGCCGCCGTGGCGCCCGGGTAGTTGTATTCCGTGACGCGGGCGCCCAGGTCGACCGAGATCTTCAGCCGCTTGGTGGCATCGACATCGACGTTGGCGCGGAAGTTATAGCGCAGGAACTTGTTGACGTTGTCGGAGTTCGAATGCTTGTAGTTGCCGCCCTGGTTGTAGTAGCTGCCGAGGATGAAATAACGGGCGCGGTCGGTGCCGCCTCGTACCGAAAGGCTGTAATCCTGGAGGATCGACGGTTTGAATGCGTAGTCGAAGTAATCCCAGTTGTAGCCCAGGCCGTCGGAGTTGTCGCCCTTGGCGCGGCGGAAGTTGCTGATCGTCTCCTGGGAGAAGAGCGATGCCGAGCCGGGATCCAGCGAGGGGTTGTCGTTGAGCATCGCCTCGTTGTAGAGGGTCGCATAGCCTGCCGAACCCAGGTAGTCGGGGTAGCGGATCGGTTCGCTGACACCGACCGACGCCTTGAAATCGACGGTCGGCTTTTCACCCTTTCGGCCGCGCTTGGTCGTGACGATGATCACGCCGTTGGCGCCGCGGATACCGTAGGGTGCCGTTGCCGAAGCATCCTTGAGGATCGTGAACGTCTCGATCTCGTCCGGGGAGAGGTAGCTCATGTCGCGCTCGATGCCGTCGACGATCATGATGACGTCCGACTTGCCGTAGGTCGATTTACCGCGAATGTTGAGCTGTGCGGCGTCGTTACCCGGTTCGCCGCCGTTGAACTGGTTGACCAGCAGGCCCGGCATGCGCCCGGCCAGCGCATTGTTGATGTTGGCAGTGGGGGACTGCTTGAGGTCTTTGGTGGTGATCGTCGAGATCGAACCGGTGATGGTCTCCTTCTTCTGTACGTTGTAACCTACCACCACGACCTCTTCGAGCGCCTTGCTGTCCTCGACCATCGTGATGTCGATCCTCGTGCGGTTGTTTACGTTTATCTCCTGCGGGGCATAGCCGATGTAGGAGACCATCAGCGTCGCTTCGGCGTAGGGAACCGTGATCGTATAGCTGCCGTCGGAGTTCGATACGCTGCCCGAGGAGGTGCCTTTGACGACGATGGTCACGCCGATCAGCGGGCTTCCCGCGTCATCCTTGATGATACCCGAGACCTTCAGCTGCGAAGAACGCGCCTGGGTGTCCGGGGCGGCTGCCGTCCTGTCCGGAGAGGCCGTGGCGGCCCCTCCCAGACAAAACAGACACAATATCAGTGTTATAATATGATATTTATTCATAACCGTATTGTATTCTTATTGGGTTTTACTCTCTTGTCGTGATTTTGATTGTCGTTTCCGCGGAGTTGGTTTTGGATGCCTCGTCGCATACGGTCTTCGTATCTTCGACACCCTTTTCCCAGGTTTTCTGGAAGACATAGACCGCTCCGATGCTGGTCGCCTGGTAGAGCGTCGCATCGATGGTGCACTTGCAGGTGCAGTTGGTGATTGTGGTGACCTTGTCATTTTCTATGGCGACGATACCTGCCACGATCGGGCGCCACTTGTCGGTTTTGTGGTTGGCCACTACCGTAATGTTGCCGTAGTTCTCGCAACCGTCGAACACGGCATTGTTGTCACCGGCTACGGCGATACCCGCGATGTCGCGCTCGACGGCCGCCGTGAGGTTACCGCGGTTGATGCAGTTCTTCAGCGTGAAGGCTCCGGCGACCTTGCCGGCGATGCCGCCCATGTAGAAGAGGTCGTAGTCGGCCATCGTGGGGCTGGTCATGTTACCCGTGTTTACACAGTTTTCGATCAGGGCCGGCGACGCCACCTTTTCGGCAATGCCGATCAGACCGCCGACCGATGCCGTCGAAGCCGCGATGTCGGCCTCGTTGCGGCAGTTGGTCATCCTGAGCGTATAACCCAGGCCTGCGTCCGATCCGACGCAGCCTACGATACCGCCCGTGCGGCGATATTTCGTGCCGTTGGAGTTGTTGAACATGATCTTGCCCTTGTTGACGCAATTGTCGAATACGCCGTAGCCGGTGGCCAGGATACCGCCCAGCGAGTGGAACTGGTGCCCGGGATCGGCGAAGGTGACGGTGAAGGTGCCTTCGTTGGTGCAGTTGCTGAACGTCCAGTTCGATTTCTCGGCATGGCCGAACAATCCTCCGTATTGGCCGGTGTCGACGGCGCCCGGGAAGTCGAAGCTGAAATTGCCTTTGTTCGTGCAGTTCACGAGCGATCCTTCCGTTTTGTCCGCGGTGCCTGCGACGATGCCGCCGATGAACTCCGTCCGGGCTGTCCCCGTGACGATGAATTCGCCGGTATTGTGGCAATCGGTGTAGACCGAACCGACGTTCGCCAGGCCGACCAGCCCGCCGAGATAACCTGCCGTGGCAACGGTTTTCGCCCCGGAGAAGGACAGTGTGGCCTTGTTGGTGACTTTCGTCAGTGCCGCGCCGTTGTTATAGACGGCCAGCGTGCCGGCGACTACGGGGGTGGCTTGCGATACGGACATGCTGCCCGCCAGCGAGAGGTTCTTTATTTCGGCCGTTGCGTCGAGCGTGTGGAACAGGCCGAGTTCCTTCGAGTCCTGATCCGCCAGCTTGACGGTGATCGTATTGTTCAGGCCGTCGAAAGTCCCTTTGAACGGATTGGCGGCCGAGCCTACGAAGCTGGTTTGGGTAAGGGCGCTCAGATCGATGTCGCTGACAAGGACGATCCTGCCGCCGTTGGTGTAGGCGTCGAGCGGCGCCCCTTCGGTCACCGCGTTGCCGAAGGCTACGAACTCTTCGGGGGTTGAGATGCCCTTCCAGCTCAGGCGGACGCTGAACGATGCCGTGAGCTCTTCCGCCGAAACGGCTGCGAACTCTATCGTGCCCGCACCGGTGCAGTCCGCGCCGTCGGCCGGAGCCGTGACTTTGAGCACCGAATTTTTGATGTCGAGTGCGATGTCCCAGCCTTTGAGCGCCGTGATGTCGCACGTGGCTACGTTGGTGACGGTACAGGGGATGTCGCGCTGCTCGCCGAAGGCGAATTTGTAATCGGCCTCGGCAAAGGAGATGATCGGCAACTTGGTCGAGAGTTCGACGGGGATCGACGCACCCTCGCCGGCCGTTCCGCGGACGCTCAGCGGCGTAACCTTGACGCTGCCTTCCATGGCCGGGTCGGCCTCCTCCTGCGTGGGCGCGGTGACGGTCAGCAGACCCGCATCGACATCGGCCGTGTAAGTCCATCCCTTGGGGACGCTTACGTCGAGCGACGCGGTGTTCTCGCTGGTGAATTCGAATTCCATGCTCTTCCCGTAGGAGAAGACATGGGTCTTCGAGGTCGTCTCTTCGTCGAATGTGAGCGTGATGTCGTTTTCCAGAGCGGCTACGGCGAGCGTATAGGTCTCCGTGCGGCCTGCCTGCGACTGTATTTCGATGACCACGTCGCCGCTGGCCTTGGCTCCCAGGTCGGAGGCTGGGGGGGCGGTGACCGAACAGCTCCGCGAGCTGGGGATCACGGTGCATTTCCAGCCTGTGGGCGGGGTGGCCACCGTGTAGGTGACGAATGCACTCTTTAAGGTATAGGTGGCCGTCGTGCCGAACCGCATGCTCTGGAGGCCCTCGATCAGGTTGCCCTCCGTGTCATAGAGTTCGAATACGATCGCACCGTCTTCTGCCTCTACATCCTCGATGCCGCAGGAGCTGAACAGCAATAGCGGTGCGGCAAAAAGCATGTAAATAAGAAAATGAAGAGATTTTCTCATAAATGAAAGTTTTAGGGTTGAATATTTGGATGAATGAATGGTTCGTAAAAGTCCGGTCGTAGTTTTTACTTTGTCATAGGCATCTTTGTATTTTAAAGGTTGGGAAAAAGATATTGAATGAGAAATAAATGAAAATCAAATAGAACTATAATGGATTTCTTATTGTGTTCTTTTGTGTTTATTTCAGAAGAAATTCCGCTTTGTTGTTTGTAAAAGTATGCTTTTGGAAAATGTGTGTCAACAGCATCAAAATGAAATATGAATGCGTATTTCCGACAATGAGCTGGTGGAAAGCATGTTATTTCCGATACCCGGGTGTTATTATATGAATCCCGTATGAATCGCCGGCGCGCGATTTCCGGCTGTCAGACGATCTCCATGATCCGGCGCTCGAATTCGGCGGGCGGGCATTTGGCGGCGTTCCGCAGCCGGTTGCGGTAGGTGTAGACCGTATTTATGGAGATATGCAGAAACTGGGCGATTTCGCTGTTGCCCGTGATGCCCAGCCGGATCACGGCCAGCAGCCGGAATTCAGTGTTGAGGCCGGGCGTTTTCATTTGCTCCCCGTCCCGCAGCAGTGCGTTGGCTTTTTCCACGAAATCGGGATAAAGCGATAGGAATACCCGGTCGAATTCGTGGAAGAACGATTTGTATTCCTGCTCGATGGGCGTAGGCGAGCGCAGCTCACGCAAAAGGCGCTCCTGCCCGAACGAGAGCGCAGTCTTGTAGAGGTGTGTGCGGTGACGTTCTAATTTGTTGATGTAGAACGTGCTGCGTTGCATGTAGTAACGCAGGTATTTGTCTTTGATGGTATTGGCCTGGGAGAGTGCCCGGGTGGCTGTTTCGTGGCGGAGGCTGCTGGCGGCGAGCTGTTCGCTGAGTTCGTGCAGCCGGGCGCAGGTTTGCGCGTGTTGCGTACGCAACTGTTTGATCAGGTGTTTTTGCCTGAAGGCGAGCGAGACGGCCGCCAGTAGAAGAAGTGCGCCCGTTGCGATGGCCGGCAGTGCGGCCTTGCTTTTTCGCGGGCTTCGGATGTGGGTGCCCCCTGCCGTTGCCGGCTCGGGGGCAGCGTTGCTTTTGCCGGCTTGGTCGCCGTTCGGGGCGTAGCGGATTGTTTGCTCCGGCAGGATGTTGCCGGTTCCCGAAATTAAAAGAGGGAAATCCCCCCCCCACGCATTGTGCGGGCGGTAACGTCGTTTTTCGGGACGCAGCAGCAGATCAGAAGGCCGGTAAGCAGAGCGAAATGACGGTTCATGTCTGGTCGAGGGTTAGGTTGTGGTACTACAAATATACATTATAAAATCGAGACTGTACGGGTTGTGCCCGGGCGGCGGCGTTTTTGGTGCTGTCTCAGTATGCCGCCGTCAGCCTTGTTGCTGCGGTAAAGCCGGCCCGGGCCATCGGGGCGCAATTGCAGTCGCCGCTTAGGGCATCCCCGGATGCCTGGTGTGCGGTTGCGTCAGTCACCCGGCCGGAGGCTGTCGCAGGACAAGTACGGCCGGTGGTGCCGACGACGATACCCTGACCGGCCGCGGATGTGCCGTACCCGTTTTGCAGGGCGAACGGCAGGGCGGGCGGTATGGACGGTCTCCTGCTGGGGAGGTAGGCCGAAAGAGTCCGGAATTTCTTTTCCATCGTTTTTAGGCTTTAAGATATGACAAATATATAAGTTTAATTTTAATACAAGTGTTAAAAAGAGATTAAAAGGAAATTTATTTTTGATTATTTGTTGTGTTTATGTTGTTATTTATCTTGCCTTTTATTACTTTTGTCCGCAACGTAGTCGAAGTCCGGTCAACTTCCATCCTCTTTCCATCATTCAATATTAAAGCAAGCAAATATGAAAATCATGCGATTTATCGGAATCGTCTTCGCGCTGTTTTCGGCGGGAAGCCCGTCGGATACGTCGGCGCAGGATTCCGGGAAAAAATACAAGGTCTATATGGTCTCCAATTCCCATCTCGACACGCAGTGGCGGTGGGACGTGAAAGCCACGATCGACGATTACCTATATAATACGGCTGTGCAGAATCTGGCGCTGCTCGAAAAATATCCGCATTACGTGTTCAATTTCGAAGGTGCCGTCAAGTACGAATGGATCAAGGAGTACTATCCGCACCTCTTCGAGCGCATCCGGAAATTCGTAGCCGACGGGCGATGGAACATTTCGGGGGCTTCGTTCGAGGCCAACGACCCGAACATGCCGTCGTCGGAGTCGTTTATCCGCAACATCCTGCTTGCACAGGAGTTTTATAAAAAGGAGTTCGGCATCAAGTCGAAGGATATGTTCCTGCCCGACTGTTTCGGATTCAGCCAGGTCATGCCGACGCTGGGACACCACTGCGGCCTGATCGGTTTCTCGACGCAGAAATTGTCGTGGCGCACCGAGCCGCTTGTCGGCGACTCCAAAACCCCGTTTCCGATCGGGCTCTGGGAAGGGGTCGACGGCGCCCGCATCATGGTGGCGCTCGAGCCGGGACGCTATTCGTGGAACGAGTTTCCCGAAGGGGATCTGAGCGCCAACGAGGAATTGGCCGAAAGTGCCCGGAAGTCGCCTTTCGGCATCGCTTACCGGTACTATGGCAACAAACTGGCAAACGGAGCCGGAGACCACGGCGGCTCGGCCCTGCCCCGCAGCATCCAGCTGCTCGAGGAGGGGATTACGAACGGCAAGGGGCCCGTGCAGCTTGTCAGCGCCACGTCCTCGCAGCTCTACGAGGATTATATGCCCTACGGGAACCATCCGGAACTCCCGGTGTTCGTCGGGGAGATGCCTCTCGACGTCCACGCTCCGGGCTGTTATACCTCCCAGGCCGAGATGAAGCGTTACAACCGCCGTAACGAACAGTTGGCCGATGCCGCCGAGCGTTCGGCCGTGATCGCCGACTGGATGGGAGCCGTACCTTATCCGAAAGAGGCGCTTAACGATGCCTGGAAGCGTTTCCTCTGGCACCAGTTCCACGACGACCTTACGGGAACCAGCATTTGGGAGGCTTATACCTATTCCTGGAACGACGAATTCCTGGCGCAGGGGCAATTCTGCGATGTGATCCTCGCCTCGGCCGGGGCTGCGGCATCCGTAATGGACACCCGCGCGAAGGGAAGTCCGGTACTGGTTTATAACCCCGCCGCTTATTCGCGCAGGAGCCTTGTCGAGGCGACGGTCGACCTGCCTGCGGAGGCCGAAGGGGTGGCCGTTTATGCGCCGGACGGGAAGACCGTTCCTGCGCAGATCGTTGCCCGCGACGGTGCCAGGGCGACCGTGCTGTTTGCCGCCGCGATGGAACCCGTAAGCTATGCGGTATACGACGTGAGGGCCGGCAAGGCCGGCAAGGGCAAGGTGCTCAGGGCCTCGGGCAATACGCTCGAGAACTGGGTCTATAAGGTGACGCTCGATGCGAACGGCGACATCGCCTCGGTCATTGACAAGCGCAACGGCCGCGACCTGGTCGAAAAAGGCAAGGCCTTCCGCCTTGCGGTGCTGACCCCCAATGTGTCGAACCGCTATCCGGCATGGGAGATCCACAAGGCGACGCTCGACCAGACACCCGAACCCGTGGATACGGATGTCCGGATCAGCGTGGCGGAGTGCGGCGCCGCACGGGCCTCCCTGAAAGTAGAACGGCGGTACGGCGATTCCCGGCTGGTGCAGTATATCCGCCTGACCGACGGCGGGGACGACGAGCGTATCGATATCGTGGCCGACATTGACTGGAAGACGCCCGACGCCCTGCTCAAGGCCGAATTCCCGATGTCCGTTTCCGCCGAGGAGGCTGTCTACGACATCGGCATCGGCAACCAGCGCCGTCCCACCAACCACCAGCGGGCGCACGAAACATTCGCCCACCATTGGGCAGACCTCTCGGACGGAGACTATGGCATCGCCGTTCTGAACGATTCGAAATACGGCTGGGACAAACCCGCCGACAATACCCTGCGCCTGAGTCTGCTGCATACGCCTTCGACCGAGAAACGCTATGCCGACCAACGGGATCTGGATTTCGGACGCCATACGATGACTTACTCGCTCGTCGGGCACGATGGCGACCATAACCGCGCCGGGGTGGTGGAGAAAGGCGAGCTGCTCAACCAGCCGCTCCTCAGCTTCACGACGCCGAAGCACCCCGGGAAGCTGGGACGCAGGTTCTCTTTTGTCGCGGCTTCGACCCCGCAGATCGCCGTCAAGGCGCTTAAGAAGGCCGAGGACGGCAGCGGTTATATCGTCCGTGTATTCGAGACGACGGGCAGGGAGGTGCGCGGCGCCGAGCTGGCTTTCCCCGTGCGGATCGTTTCGGCCGAGGAGGTGAACGGAATCGAGGAGCCGGTCGGGGAAGCACGATTCGAAGGCAACCGGCTGCTCGTCGATGCCGGGCGTTTCGCGCCCAAGACCTATAAGATTACGCTGGCGGAGGCTCCCGTGGCCGCCCCTGCGATCGAGAATGCCTTTGTGGATTTCCCTGTAAACCAGAACTCCATTTCGAGCGACCCGTTCAAGTCCGTCGCCAAGGTGGATAAGGAGTGCAACTCCTATGCTGCCGAGCTCATGCCCGAAGTGATCGTCCATGGCGGCATCGAATACCGCCGCGGCGAACCCGACGTGAAAAACGTGCTGAACTGCAAGGAGGCCGTCACGGTCGATTTGCCGCAGGGCGATTATAACAAGGTCTACATCCTCGCATCGTCATCCAGGGGCGACCGCAAGGCCGTATTCGACGTCGACGGCCGCAAGTACGAGGCTGTCGTGCCCTATTACTCGGGCTTCCGCGCCCAGTGGGCCTGGGCCGACAAGACCAAGTCGTTCGTCAAGGATGGAACGATCGCCCATATCGGGAACCACCGGCACAAGATGAACGGCCGGAACGATGCCTATACCTTCACGTACCTTTATAGGCTCGGGTTCGATATCGCCTCCGGAGCCGGAAAGCTGACATTGCCCGAGGATGCCGACATCAATATTTTCGCCATCACGGTCTCCGGGAACCGGATCGACGGTACGCGGTGGGCTTGCGAGCCGCGTGCCCTGCCCGTGATTGAATAACGGAAAGACAGTCTATATGCGATAAGCCCGCTCCGGAACATCCGGAACGGGCTTATTCTCTATCCCTTTTTCAGTAGTCACGCGATCCGTAGCCGGGGATGCGCTATATGGAAACGGCCCTCTGAAATGCGGGCCGGGCGTCATTGCGGACGCGGGGGGGGGCATTTACCG
>RRZT012532710.1_pt1 | contig 13717 bp, 13 predicted proteins | sample 2165551 | NCBI WGS metagenome assembly RRZT01 (sample SAMN10456910, study PRJNA506462) | wastewater metagenome | biome: wastewater; feature: sludge; material: wastewater sludge; isolation source: wastewater sludge with Escherichia coli K12::gfp cells carrying plasmid... | place: USA: Moscow, Idaho... | reverse complement strand
GACGCGGCCAGCAACGCCAACGCGCTCCTCGGTCAGCTCAGCGCCAGCCTCGATGCCCTCGAACTTCTCGCGGATCTCGGGAATGGTCGTGGTGATACGCAGCTCGACGGGGTACGCCTCGACGCCCTTCTCCAGCAGCTTCTTACGCTTCTCCAGGCGTACCTGAATCTGTTCGGGGGTATCGTCTGCTTGCGCCTGCGGGTTCGCGGCCTTCTGGTTCTCACTCACGGACCCAAGCCTAGCGGCGCACGACCGCTCTCGCACGGTGCGAGCGGGTGAGATTGGCCAGATTTCTGGCGGAGATGGAGGTGATCCCTTTCCTTTGTGGCCTCCACAGCGACACTCCGTGCCAAATAAGGCACCATGTGCCGCTGGGAGGCCACTGAGGGACCTGTACCAGACTCTTAGTCCCGGTACTCCTCGAACGGGATCCCAGAGGAGACCACATCCGCGCCAGCGGGAGCCTGCCCCGGCTCACTCGACACGTCGATCGGCCGGTTGCTCTCATCCACGAACACCACGCGCGGCTCGTAGGTGCGACAGCTCGCGTCGTCCAGCAGCGAGTAGGAGATGACGATCGCGAGATCGCCCTCGTTGATAAGGTGCGCTGCCGCACCATTAATGCTGATAACGCCCGATCCGCGTTCACCCGGGATTGCGTACGTGGTGAGGCGGGCACCGTTCGTAATATCGACGACGTCGACCTCCTGGCCCGGAAGAATATCCGCTCCATCTAAAAGGTCGGCATCGATCGTAATGGAGCCGACGTAGTGCAGATCCGCGCCCGTCACCGTGACGCGGTGGATTTTGCCTGTCATCATGCGGCGCATGCGCAGCCCCATACCCAGGGCGTGGGCGGCAGCCTGCGCGGCAGTGGCCTGGTTGATGGGGCGATCCACAGAAGCTTTGGAGCTCGCGATGGAGCTAGTCGAGGACTGCCCACCGGCGGGTTCCGCCGCGTCCGACACATCCGTCAGCCCGGGAGCATCAGCACCACGCTCCGCCGCCGATACCTCAGTCTTGTCCGAGGCGCGCTGCACGTCCGTTGCGACCCCAGAGTTTTCAACATTCGCGGCATTTTCGGCGTTCTGAGCGGCCTCGTTCACTGGCACGTCAGCGTTCGGCGCTACCTGCGCCTTCACGTTCTCGCCACCAGCCGCATTCTGAATGTTCTGAGTGCTCTGGGAACCGGCAGTATTCCGTGCATTCGCAGCGCCCCGATTCCTCACGGCGTTTCGCACGTTACGATTCCTGGCGGTGTTTCTAGCCATGGAACTCAACCTCCATGTTGTCGATAAGACGGGTCGGGCCGACCCAAGCGGCAGTAATAAGCAGGCCGCGCTTGGTCGTCGGCGTTGCGGCTTCGTTAACTTCTTCGGATCCGGATTCCTGGGTTCCCGAGTCCTCCATAACGGAACCCTGGAACCCGGCTCCGGCATCCTCGGGAGAACCCTTGGGTTCCTCCGTCAAATCAAGGAAAGTCTCCGGATCAATCAGAGCCAGATAGTCCAGCTTCACGCCGGGAGCCTCGCTCAGATAGCGGAGCGCCACGTCGAGGGCCTCGGCAGCGGTAGCGCCATGGGCGGCCGCATCCTTGCCAAGAACGAGCGCTTGATTGAGCGCCAGCGCCTCAATCTCCTCTTCCTCAGAGAGGTAGGTATTGCGCGACGACATCGCCAGGCCCGATTCCTCGCGCTTAATCGGCACGGCGCGAATCTCCAGCGGCATGTCTAGATCAGCGACCATTGTTCGAATGAGCGCCAACTGCTGCGCGTCCTTCTGGCCAAAGAATGCGACATCTGGCTGAACAAGATTGAATACCTTGTGGACCACCTGCAGGACACCGGCGAAGTGGGTGGGGCGAGTCTTACCCTCGAATATCGCGGCTACCGGGCCCGGATCGATACGCACGAGCGGGGTCCGCGGATAGACGTCTTCAACCTCAGGCGCATAAACAACGTCCACACCTACGGTATCCAGCAATTCCAGATCAGCCTCAAGATCACGAGGATAGGCTTCGAAGTCCTCGTTCGGCCCGAATTGAAGCGGGTTAACGAAGATAGAAACCACCACGTTGGGTGCAGCTTCACGCGCCGCGCGCACCAACGACAGGTGCCCGTCGTGCAGGGCACCCATGGTCATGACGAGCGCAACATCGCCCTCGAGGTTTGAGAGCGCGTCCTTTAGTTCGGTCTTGGTTCGTGTCAGTTCAGCCACGTCATTAGCCTACCCGTGCGTAACCTGCGGACCTAGCTCCGAGAGATGCGGCGCACTGTTCGCCCCGTCACGCATCCGCCCACTCGCCGAGCGTCACTCCCCGCAGACTACTCACCCTCGTCCAGCAGCTTCTCTAGCTCCTCCACCTGCTCCGGACGCAAGACTCTGCGCTGCTCTGCTCTCTTCGCCGTCGCCCAGGCGAGCGAACGATACGTCACCGGGATGTCCACGTCATCGCCCGTTGCTGCGAGCGCGTCGACCGCCTGTAGGTGATCCGCGACGGTCCCCGCGTCACCCCGCACGACCGGCCCGGTGAGCAGCGCCTCTCCTGATCGCAGCGCTCCATCGAGCGACGCCTCCACCAGCGGCCCCAAGTAGCCACCCGGATCCTCAATTCCGGCCGCCTCCAGCATCCGCATCGCCTGCGTCACCAGCGTGACCACGTGATTGGCCCCGTGACAAAGCGCCGCGTGGTACAGCCCTCTGTCCTCCTCGGCGACGACGACGGCACGCCCCTCCATCTCCACCGCCAGCGCCTCACCAATCGGTAGGAACATGGCGTTACCAGTAACGGCAATGGGGCAGTCAATGAGCCGTTTAAGGTCAAGCGAGGTGCCGGTGAAGGTCATCGCGGGGTGGAGTGCGAGGGCGATCGCGCCAGATTGCACCGCTGGGGCCAGCACGGATGTCCCGTAACGCCCCGCGACGTGCACCACCAGATGCCCCTGGCGGAACAGTCCCAACCGGGCCATTCCGTCCACAAGGGGCCCAAGTTCGTCGTCGGGCACGGCGAGCAGAATCATGTCCGCGGCCACCGAAATATCCTTGATTTCCGCAGCGGGAACTCCGGGCAATAGGTTTTCCAAGCGCTCCATGCTAGCTTCCGAGCGTGTGTAAGCCCCCACAATCGTGTGCCCAGCGCCCCGCAACGCCGCCCCCAGAACCGCTCCGACTTTCCCCGCGGAGACAATTCCGATCTTCATGCGTCCGGGGCGCTGCCCCGCATTCGTCCCAGCCATAAGCACAAGCCTACGCGGCTTCTACTCGGACAGCCCTTGGATAATCCGTGGGTCGGCGTCTGTCTGACGGAAGAGACGAGCGAGAGCTGGGTTGATCTTACCCGTGCTGTCCAGATCTGCCTGCCCAGCATTTTCTTTGAGCCAGCGATCCATGGATGCGTTCCCGCACGAGAAGTCGACGTAGGCATATGCCCGCCTCTTGTACTTGACGATTTTGAACTGGTCTTTTTCTATGCTGAGACCATACCGATGCGAGCCATATCCCGCAGAGACTATCCCCAGAGAAAGAACTTGTGGATAACTCCGTTCGTAATATGCATGAGGTGAGCATTCAAACAGCGCCCGACGATGCTCATCGAGAAAATATTGTTATCCCACGCCCACTCGGGCGCGCCAGGCATCCAGACTCTCACGTTCGGCAAGCGCCCGCCGTTCCTTACCCATCGCGGACTCCACCCACAGCAAGTGCTCAGCGGCCTCGACGCCCAGATGTGTCTGGGTAGTATTCACCGTCCCGGCAACGGTCCGCAGGTGCAACGACGCCAATCCCAACCGCCGCTCCCACGGCCCTTGGGTCACCGCCAATGACTGGTAGTGATCGTGCAGCACGACGCGCATGGATCGACGCCAGAAGCCACCCCAGCGCATCACCACCGCAGTCTGGGTCAGGGAGATAGCGTTGCGTTTCCACCCGAAAGGATCCATCCATCGCGAGGATGGCGGCGCCGGGGTAAAACGCACCGATCCCCCACTACCATCAAGTGTCTCGCCCAAGAACCCGAGTTCATCCTCCACGCCCAGATTGGGAACCAGCACCCACAGCATGCGCAGCACCTCCTCGCGTGTTCCCGCGGGAATGACGACAGAATCGACCTTTTCCCCATCGGAATCTGTGGCGTTTTTACCGGCCGCTGTCACGCGTAACACCCACCAATCGAAACGCCGCCAGATGACCGGCTGGTAGATCTCAATGGCGTGCACACGCCCGGGAGGGAGCGTCTCAGCGAACGTCGAAAACAGGCCGGACCTGCTCCGCACTCCGTTCCCAGCAAGGAAAACCTCAGTTCCCCACCTCTTCGACATGGCCTTGAACCCATTCACCACGGCACCCGCAGCCACAAAGAAGAGAGGGATGGCCGCTACCCCGGATAACCAGTAGGTGAACCAGATCGAAGCCGCGAGGGACACCAGGCCGGTGAACGCCGCCGGTGACAGCACCATAATCGTCAGCAGGCGTTTCGTCTCCATCCGATAGACGGGCACCTCGCCCACGCCCACACCAGCAACGTCTGCCGGACCACCCTCGCCCTTGAACCACTCACGAACGACGACGGCACGCCCCGCGCGGGCATCTCCCTGCGCCTCAAGAATCGCCTGGCGCAGGGCATGGCACTGTCCTAGTGTCAGCAGCCCCAGGGTGACCTTCTCCGATTTACCACCCGCGCTGTCAATACTGACGCTCCCCATCTTCATCAGCCTCGCGAAGAGCTTCTGTTCCACCTCGACGCTTTGCACACGATCCCATCGCATCTGCACATACTTCTTGATCACCACACCGGAACGGACATGGATTCCATCGTTCGCGAGCGCAAACCGCATGAACCTCCAACGGACAGCAGCTCCAATGACGGTCAGCGCTGCCACACCCGCCAAAATGCCGACACCGCGCCACACCCACACCATCGGCAGACCAGTGAGAAGGGTCCACAGTGTTCGCCATCCACCCTCTTCGATAGCTTGCTGCGCAAACGCGAAGGCGATAACAAGGACGAGCACCCATAGCCGCAGTGCGGTACCAAGCATCGTGGCTTTGTTGAAACGATGCCAGCGTAATTCTTTGTCGGGAACAGCATCGGATTCGGCAGGCATTGCCGCAACTACTGAATCAGCAGAATTCCTCCCATCGCCAGCCGCAACCGCCTCCGCATCAACAGAACCGGCTTCGGAGACGTTCCGAGGGGCGCCGTCGTCGAAAAGACTGTCATCGCGAGAACTAAACTCACTCACCGAACTCATAGCCCTTCCATGTTGGCTTCACCAAGCGCGGTGAGCTTGATGCGTAGCCTCTCAGCCTCCTGGCGGGGAACCGCCGGAATCTCCGAATCGGTCTCGGCTGAGGCAGTGACCAGCTTGACCTTAGCCAATCCATATCGGTTTAACAGCGGTCCCGCGGTGACGGTTACCTGCTGCATGCGGCCATAGGGGATCACCTCGACCTTGCGGAACATGATGCCCTTAGCGATAACAAGTTCGTCTGGCAATTCCGCGTATCCGGTGGCACGCACGCGGCGCGGGTCCACGAGCATGCCCCACGCCGTCACGATAACGATGAGCACCGGAAACACCCATGTCCACGGGTGTTCACGCCACACCGTCAAACTGAGCGCCCCAAGCCCCACAACTAAAGGCACAGAAATCAGGACGTCAATAAGCCGATTGATCCGAATAAGCTGGGGATCCACCGGAGTGAACGTGACGCTGGGGGCCAGGGGAGAATGCATGGCCCCAGCTTACGTGGATACTCCGACGTGTTTTCGGCTCGGGCAGGGGAGGTCCGCCCTGCTCCAAACATGTGTCATTTTCAGACTCACGTGTCGGTTTTTCGTCCGGAAAGTGCGTCACGCGTTGCCGATATCATGACTTCTCTGGAGAGCGTGAAAAGTCCCCCGACACCCGCACTATGCCGCAGCGCTCGCCCCTGTCGCGGAGGAATCGTCATCTCCGCTAATCCGGCACCAACGTTCCACCACAATGCCCACCGCTGACAGGGCAAAACTCGTCAACGCCATCAGCCCCAACACAATGGTCTGTACGAGCATGTAATGGCTAGCAAAATCCATCCAGTAGAGCGCCGACATCACCCCAAAGACGCCCGTCAGAAGAGCCCCGGAGTGAGCTGATGCCACGGCAAAAACCGCCACGCGGCTTGCCATCGGGGCATCGATGTATGTCGTTTTTCTTGCTTTCATCCGGCGAATCTGCCAGCCCCACCACAACAGGGCCATAACAAGCACCAGAATGACAAGCGGCCCGATCTTGGGAAACGGAGGCGGAATGGCGCCGCCGCGCAGGAGGAACATGGTGATGCCAATACCAAGGATGGTGCCCAAAGCTAACCACCCCGGTATCAGCCACCAGGACGTCACTCTCATCCGACTAGCGCTGCCCCTCGCTAGTATTCTCACTTACGTCTATCCCGACGACGGCGTCCGCGGAGTTACCTTCACGTTCCCCCGTCTGGCGCGCCAACTGCGTGACCGGTATACCACCGAGGATCGCGTCAGGTTCAATCGACGCCCACGGTTCCAAAACGAACAGACGCTCAGCAGCGCGTGGATGGGGCAGGGTAAGGCGCTGCACCGTCGATGTCACGCCTTCAAAATCAATGATGTCAATATCGAGAAGCCGGGCACCCCACCGCTCGTGACGCACGCGCCCACCACGTACCTCAATGCGCTGCAACTCCCGTAGCAACTCCAGCGGGGAGAGGGCCGTGTCCAGCGCCACCACCGCGTTGGTGTAGTTGGGCTGGGCGGCCTGTCCCGGTGCTAACACCGGCTCCGTTTCATAGAACTGCGACACCGCATCCACGTGCACGTCAAGCATTGTGATCTGCTCAATCGCCCATTCAAGATTCGCCCGCGGCTCTCCCAAGTTGGCACCTAGAGCGAGAACGACGTGGCGGATACCGGCGTCGTTATCAAGGAGCGGGCCATTGCGCCGCACCGTGACAAACACATCCGAGAAGGGCAGACCAACCGGCGCCTCCGGCTTATGGATGGTGACCGCTACCGAGAGCGGGCCGCGTTCCAGTACCTTTTCGGCAATACGATTCGCGAGGGTTTCAATGAGGTTGACGGATTCGCCAGTGATGACGGCAACGGCATCCTGCGCCACGTCCGCGTAGGAAATAGTGTGAGCGACGTCGTCGGTCGCGGCAGAAAGTGCCGTGTCTACCTCAAGTTCGATGTCGACGACGAACGGCTGATCGTACGTCCGTTCCTCCGCCAAGACGCCGTGGCAACCGAGCGCCTTGACCCCCTCAATCCGAATCGTGTCACTCATGGGCACCCGCCGAACTCCCCCGCGCGTTAGTCTCGCCTACTGGCGCCTCAAACGCCCCTGTTGGATCCCCAAATGCACCGGCCTCACGCAACTTCGCTGTCGTTCGAATCGCGGCCTTGGAGGCTGCCACCTCATGCACGCGCACGCCCCACACCCCCTGGGCCGCAAAGTAGGTGGTGAGGGCAGCGGTGGCGTCGTCGCGCGCTTCGGGAGCACTTCCATCCGCGACATCAGCGAGAAAACGCTTACGGGAGACGCCAATAAGAACCGGCTGGCCGAGAGCCTGGACCTCGTGAAGGTGAGCTGCCAAATCCCAGTTGTGCTCGGAATTCTTCGCAAACCCAAAGCCGGGATCAACAATGATGTTGCCGCGATTGACGCCCAAGGCCACCGCGCGCCGGATGGAGGCCGCCAGCTCTGCCGCTACCTCCCGGGGAACAGATTCGTAGCTAGCGAGCGAGTTCATCGTCTCCGGCGTGCCGCGCGTGTGCTGCAGGATGTACGCGCAGCCCAGGGCGGCGATCGTGGAGAACATAGCGCGATCGCCCGAACCACCTGTCACGTCGTTGATGATCGAGGCACCTGCCTCAACCGCGCGCCGGGCGGTGTCGGCATGGTAGGTATCCACGGAGATGAGAGTCCCGGTTTGAGCAAGGGCCCGCACCACCGCGCCGATGCGATCCCACTCTTGATCTGCGGAAAGCGGCAACGCCCCGGGGCGCGTCGATTCGCCTCCAATATCGATGATATCCGCGCCATCTTTGATAAGGCGGTAGCCTCGAGTAATCGCGGCATCGACATCAGTCCACTTGCCGCCGTCGGAAAAGGAATCCGGTGTGACGTTCAGAATTCCCATCACGAACGTGCCGTGCGGATGTCGTAGAAGCCTTCGTGTAACCATTTCCTGTCCTTCCCTCGCAGTCGTTTCCTCCTGCATATCACCTACACGACATGTATCGAAGGGCCGGACTCCCCTCCGTCTCAGGAATTAATAAGGCTCATCGCTTCGGCGCGTGTGGCCTGGTTACGCATGATTCCCCGCACCGCCGAGGTGATCGTGCGCGAGCCTGGCTTGCGCACTCCACGCATTGACATGCATAGGTGCTCGGCCTCCACAACCACGATGACGCCGCGCGCATCAAGACGCTCCACCAGGGCATCAGCCACCTGCGAGGTGAGGCGCTCCTGCACCTGGGGGCGGCGAGCGTAACCGTCCACCAGGCGAGCGAGCTTGGATAGCCCGGTCACCACGCCGTTCTCCGCAGGAATATAGGCCACATGAGCTACCCCATGGAAAGGCAGCAGATGGTGCTCGCAGGTCGAATACATTGGGATGTCCTTGACGAGAACCATCTCCGAATGCCCAATATCGAAGGTGGCACTAAGAACATCTGCGGGGTCACTGTGCAGGCCCGCAAACATCTCCCGGTAGGCCCGCGCCATGCGGTCCGGGGTGTCACGCAAGCCATCCCGCTCCGGATCCTCGCCGACGGCGACAAGAAGATCGCGCACCGCACGGCGCACCCCTTCTTCGTCATATTTGTATTCCCACGAGTCCTGATTGTCACTCACGCGTGGTCCTCTCGTTACACATCGGATGTTCCAGCAATATCACGGCGTGACGAAGAGAGCCAGCGCTCACGCCTGGGTGCCTTACGGACATGTGCAAAGATCTCATCCAGCTCCGGCTGCAGCACCGTCTCCTTTTCCAGGAGGCGATGCGCCAAAGTATCAAGGATATCCATGTTGTCGACGACGATCTGCCACGCCTCGTCATGCGCCACATCAATCAACTCGCGTATTTCTTCATCCACCTGCGAGGTGACGACATCGGAGTGGCGAACCCCGCCCCCAGCCATACCTCCGGTGCTGAAGGGGTCAGAGTCATCTCCGACGAGCCTCACCGCACCGATTCGCGAACTCATCCCGTATTCGGTCACCATCTTGCGGGCCACATCGGTTGCTTTCTGGATGTCGTTGGCCGCACCGGTGGAAGGATCAAGGAAAACGATCTCTTCCGCCACGCGCCCGCCCATCGCGTACGCCATCTGGTCAAGCAATTGGTTGCGCGAGACCGAATAACGATCCTCTGTGGGCATCACCATGGTGTACCCAAGCGCCCGCCCACGCGGCAGAATTGTCACCTTCGTGACCGGGTCACTGTGGTTAAGTGCCGCCGCCACCAGGGCGTGGCCACCCTCATGATAGGCGGTCATACGCTTATCCTCGGCGTTCATAACGCGGGACTGGCGTTGTGGGCCGGCCACGACACGATCGATCGCCTCGTCGACGTCGTCGTCCGTAATAACAGAACGGTCGTTGCGGGCCGCCAGCAAGGCCGCCTCGTTGAGAGCGTTGGCAAGATCGGCACCGGTGAAGCCGGGGGTACGGCGAGCAATATTAGCGAGATCCACATCCTCTGCCAGCGGCTTACCCTTAGCGTGCACTTGGAGGATTGCTTCGCGCCCGCGCAGGTCGGGAGCATCCACCGCAATCTGGCGGTCGAAACGACCGGGACGCAGCAGTGCGGCGTCGAGAACGTCGGGGCGGTTGGTGGCCGCCACAAGAATGACGTTGGTGCGTGCATCGAAGCCATCGAGCTCCACGAGAAGCTGGTTGAGAGTCTGCTCGCGCTCGTCGTTACCGCCGCCGGTTCCAATTCCGCGCCCGCGACCCACAGCATCGATCTCGTCAACAAACACGATGGCGGGCGCATGCTGCTTGGCCTGGTCAAAAAGCTTACGCACGCGAGAGGCGCCCACACCCACATACATCTCGACGAACTCCGACGCGGAGATCGAGTAGAAGGGAACACCCGCCTCACCGGCCACAGCGCGGGCCAGAAGGGTCTTTCCGGTACCGGGAGGGCCGTACAACAGGACACCGCGCGGAATACTTGCGCCGAGGGCGTGGAAGCGCTCAGGGTTGGTAAGAAACTCGGTAATCTCGCGTAGTTCGGCCACGGCTTCGTCTTCACCGGCTACATCCGCGAAGGTGATATTTGGTTTGTCTCCCTCAATCCGGGAGCGGTCACGCAGCTTACCGAAACTTCCAGCCCCAGATTGAATCCTGGGAAGAAGGTACAGGAAGGCACCAAAGATGATGACCATCGGCAGCACCAACATGAGCATCGATCCGAGGGCCGAACTCGACGGCACCTTGGAGTCGTACCCAAGTTTCGGTTCGGCAGCCTTAACGAGCCTCGCAACCTCTTCAGCCTGCGGCCACACGTAGGAGAACTGGACGCGGTTGCCGACATCCACCTTCTTGCCGTCATCATCCACGGTTGTGGTGGGTTCCGTGAGCCACAGCCGCACACGCTGAGTCCCTTCGGTCATCTCCACCCGGCTGACTGTTGACCCCTGGAGGAGTTCAATACCCTCGGATGTCTTGACAGCCTTAAAACGCTCGGTCCCAAAGAAAGCCCAGCCGCCAAGCAGCACGGCCACAATGATCACCGCGATCACCGCGGAAATTCCCAGCCGTCGCCTCCGGGCTTGGGCTTTGGACTCGGATGATTCCCGATCGGAACCGCCCGGGGTGGATCCATCCGGCATCTTCGAGGCGGGGTCACCTGAGGTATTCAAAGGGGACCCACCCAGCGTGATGGGGGCGGGGTCGATCTTGACCGGCTTTGTGCCCGGCTCACCCGCTTCCGTATCGTCGGGTTGAGCCGGGTCTGTTTTGTCGGATTCCGCCGGCTCCGTGCCGGATGCCGGCTCTGTCTCCGGCGCCCCGGTCAGCTTCGACTGATCCTCACCAGCTTCGGTCGCCAATTCTTCCGGCGTGGCTGAGCCAGACGTGGCTGAGCCATCAGATTGTGCATCCAGACGATGCGGCTCTGTCATCTATCCTCCGTAGACGTGTGGTGCGAGAGTTCCAATGACGGACAGATGGCGATAATCTTCTGCGTAATCGAGCCCGTAACCCACCACAAACTCGTTGGGGATATCGAAGCCCACAAAGTCCACGGAAATCTCCACCTTGGCAGCTTCGGGCTTGCGAAGCATCGTCGCGATCCTGACATCCCTTGCTCCTCGCGACTCGAGGTTCGACTTGAGCCAGGAGAGGGTGAGCCCGGAATCAATGATGTCCTCGACGATGAGAACTTCACGGTCTGTGATATCGGTGTCAAGGTCCTTGAGGATTCGCACAACACCAGACGACTTCGTTCCACTGCCATAGGACGAGACCGCCATCCAGTCCATCGCTACAGGCGAATGGATCTTGCGCACGAGATCAGCGACAACCATGACGGCGCCACGCAACACACCGACAACAAGGATGTTGCGACCAGCGTAGTGTTCGTCAATCTGAGCGGCGAGCTCAACGAGTTTGTCATTGATCTGTTCCTCGGTGAACAGAACCTTCTCAAGATCCTGACCCATGTCACGAGCGTCCATCACTGTCCTTTCTCGGGTGATGAGCTAAGACTACCTGGCAAAGTGGATGCGCCCGGCGCGTTGTTCGCCACGCACACCCGGCAAATCTATGCCGCGTCTACCTCCCGGACCGGTGACGAGTTCATCAAGGTGATCAACATGCCATCCCACCAGCTCACCAGCTCGGGCTCCGGCCCGCAACGCCAGCTCACGCAACACTCTGGTGCGAATTGCTCGGGGTAATTCACGCAACTCTCCAATGCTCACACTGAGAGATTCAGTATCCACGATGCGAGCGAATTCGCGCCTCGTCCACAGCTCCATCGCTTCTTCATCCGCTTGGAGGAGCCGCGCTGTACGCGCCAGCGATTCGACGACTCCCGGTCCCAGATCCTCCTCCAGCGCCGGAATCGCATGGTGGCGCAGCGCCGAACGCCGCAGTGGAGACCCATCCTGCGCGCGCCAGTGGGATCCGGGTTCGTTCGTCGGATCCTCCACCCACGAGATACCGGCCGATCGCAGTCCCTCTCGCAAGTCCTCACGACGAAAATTAAGAAGTGGCCGCAGCGCAGTGACCTCAGGGTGCTCAGGCAATCCCGCACGTGCGGCCATGCCGCGGATCGAACGTGCCCCGGAACCACGGGCAAGCCCTAGTAGCACGGTTTCGGCCTGGTCATCCGCGGTATGTCCGAGAAGGACGACGGCGGAGCGCTTACTACTCGAGCTGACGTCCGAGACTTCTCCCGCCTCCCCACATCCGGTGATGCGCGACGGTTCGTTCATTGACGCCGTCGTCGCCGGAGAATTGCCGTGTGCCGCCCGCGCGAGAGCGCCGTAGCGTGCGCTGCGCGCCTCGGCCTCCGGCCCGCCGCCGGCATCCAAAGTCACGCGTACCACGTCCACAGTCCGCGCGCCCAGTTCCCGCAGTTGCTCACGCACATGCTGAGCCTCGCGCGCGGATTCCTCTCGCAGCCCGTGGTCCACGATCAACGCATCAACCACATACCCGTCACGTGAACCAACAAACAAGGCGGCCTGTGTCAGCGCCATAGAATCCGAGCCACCCGAGCAAGCGAGAAGAAGCCGACTACCCGGCGCTACTCCCGCATCTTTCAGCAGTAATCGAAGTTCTCTGCGGGCGGCGGCCACCGTAGGATGTGGTCCCGCCATGTGTCAGCTATCCCTGCCCAGGTAGTCCGTGCCAATTACCCGGTGAACCCAGGTGAGAGGAGAAGCGATTTCCTCGATACTGGGGGCGTTCAGCGGATCGTCCCACAGCTGGTTGAGCCCTTCCACGCCCACGGCCTTGACCACCTCGGAGACGAAGGTTTCCCCAGCCGCATACTGGCCCATTTTCATGTCCATGCCGGTGAGGCGCTGCAACCATTTCTTCCATGGGCTGGAGTTATCGCGGCGGGTCCTCATGGCCGTCTTCAAGCGGCGCTTGGAAGGAAGCTGGCCGATAGGGACCGCGTTCATAACAAACTCGGCGTGCCCCTCCAAGACGCTCATGATAGCGCTGATATCGCCACCGGGTCCGGAGTCGAGGGCGAGTGAGGCATCGGAGCCGGTCGCATCTTTCACCATCGCGCGTGCCCGCGAAATGATGTAATCGCGCAGCCAGGGCGCCTGGGCAAACTGCGCGGCGTGCGTCAGTTCGTGCACGCAGACCCACAGCGCAAGATCGCGCTGGTCAAGATCAAAAGCACGCTGAAACTCCAGAATATTCGGAGCCACGAGCACCAGCCGTCCGGGCACCTGCACACCGTCCGCATTCGGCGCCAACGGATCATATTGGCCAAGCACACTCTTCGCCATGAGCGCCAGCCCAGCTCCCACTTCAACCGAGACTAGAGCCGACGACGGCGCCGTCAATGCCTTCAACCTGCCGCCCTGCGATTCACCCACGTGCGCCGACAAAAGCTCATCGCCCAGCACTGCACCCAACGAGGATGCGGTACCAGCGGCCCACTGTTCCCGGTCGAGGACATAGACGGGGACGGTAGCCGATAGCTGCGCGGCATCCATCTTGCT